>OARK01000102.1_pt1 | contig 20326 bp, 9 predicted proteins | sample 1475711 | NCBI WGS metagenome assembly OARK01 (sample SAMEA3360700, study PRJEB22359) | human gut metagenome | biome: ENVO:urban biome; feature: ENVO:human-associated habitat; material: ENVO:feces | place: Bangladesh | collected 2011 | reverse complement strand
TGGTAGGGTTCACTGCCAGGATGTAACACATGGTCAAGAAGGTAGTCATACCAGCAACCAACTCTGTCTTGACCGTAGTAGTCTTTGGGTCGAAACCCAATAATGCTTTTAATTTATTCATTTCTTATATTACGATTGTTTTTTCTCTATTTTTCTCTTCCTCCCTTTCCACAACCCAATCCCGTTGTTTTTTCAGGGCGAACAAAGATAAGAAAAAATAATGAGGAATGCTTTATTTTACATGTTTTTAACTCATCAGAACACCTTATTTTACAAAACATCTTATTTTTAACCATTATACTTGGCTAATTCGGATTTTCTTTGTAACTTAGCAGCGCAAAACGTAAAGCATGTAGGAATATGGCAAAAATAGTAAATAAATATCCTGTAGGAATTCAGACTTTTGAAGAAATTCGCGAGAAAGGTTATCTCTATGTAGATAAGACCAAATACATCGTGGATTTCAGAGAAAAAGGTATGAAGTATATCTTTCTGAGTCGTCCAAGACGATTCGGAAAATCGCTTTTTGCCTCTACCCTCCAGGCCTATTTCGAGGGCAGAAAGGAACTGTTCGAGGGATTGGCCATTGCTGATTACGAGAAGGAATGGGTGAAGCATCCTGTGTTCCACTTCGACATGAGCGGTGCCAAGCATTTTGATGCTGATGGCTTGAAGCATTATCTCGACTTGCAGTTGAAGCCATATGAGAAACTCTATGGCAAGGATGATGATGAATTGTATCCAAACGACCGACTGGATGGACTCGTGAAGCGGGCTTACAAGCAGACGGGCGAAAAGGCGGTAGTCATCATAGATGAATATGATGCCCCATTGCTGGATGTGGTGCATGAAAAGGAAAACCTGCAACCGCTCCGTCTCATCATGCAGAACTTCTACAGTCCCCTTAAAAAGCTCGACCCATACCTGGAGTTCACCTTCATCACGGGTATCACCAAGTTCTCGCAGCTCAGCATCTTCAGCGAACTCAACAACCTCGACAACATCAGTCTGTTCGACCAGTACTCTGCCATCTGCGGTATCAGCAAGACTGAGCTTACCACGCAGATGAAACCGGATATTGAAGCTATGGGTGAAACTCTTGGTATTACGTATGAGGAGTGTCTGAAAGAGCTGACACAATTCTATGACGGATATCATTTCAGCAAGAATTCAGAAGATATTTTCAATCCGTTCAGTCTTGTAAAGGCTTTGAATGCTCGGGATATTGCTCCTTACTGGTTTGGGTCCGGCACTCCATCCTTTCTCTTGAAACTATTGGATAAGTATCATGTCAATCTTTCTACTTTAGAGAGTCAGGAGACAGTATTGAGTTCCTTCGATCAATCTACAGAGGAAATGACAGAAGCCTTGCCATTGCTCTACCAGAGCGGCTATCTGACCATCAAGAAATATGAACCGATGTTTCAGGAATACACGCTGGGCATCCCAAACAAGGAGGTACGCGACGGACTGCTCAACTCATTGATTCCTCATTATGTGAACCCTCGCCGTTCTGACAACAATGCCTTCCTCTTGGGATTCTGCAAGGCGGTTTATCGAAACGATATCGAGGCGGCACTGGAGCACATGCGCACCTATATGGCTACGATACCATACGATCTAGAGAATCATAGTGAGAAGCATTATCAGACCATCTTCTATCTGATGTTCAGTTTCCTCAACATCTATATCCGCACAGAGGTGAAGAGCGCCATAGGCAGAGCTGATGCCGTGATGCACATGCCAGATACAATCTACGTCTTCGAACTGAAGGTAGATAAGAGTGCTGATGAGGCTTTGGCACAGATAGACGAAAAAGGCTATATGCTGCCATATCATGCAGAGGGCAAGCGACTGATAAAAATCGGTATCAGTTTTGACAGCACCCAGCGCACTATCAGCGATTGGAAGATTAAGGAAGAATAAAGAAAAAATCCGAAACAGAAGCTTACCAAGTTATCTGTTTCGGATTTTTTTGATGCTTATATAGTTAGGATGAGCCGAGTACTTCGAGCCGACTTGATAAGACTAAATTTCGGAAACAGCGAAAGAAAATAGCGTTTATTTCGCTACGAAACCACATTTTTGTCGTTCGTAGCGGAATAAACGCTATTTTAACTCAATTTTAACACTTCTATTCTAATCCTCTGTTGACATATCTCTATTATATTGCCTTACGGATTTACCACCGGCAAAACGATATGAAACACTGAATACTATTCTATTTCGCTGCCTATCAAAAGCCTTATCCAAGTATCTGCTCTCAAAACCAGGAGACTTTGTCTCTGTTATCATATCAGAATTAAAGAAGTGGAACATAAGACTATAAGTCAATGTCAACTCCAACTTCTTCTTCAACAGGAACTTCTGGATAGATACATACGGGTTCTCGAAATTCGACGAAGACTTAACTTGTGGAGAGATCGTAAAATTCTTGCTATAAGAATAGGACATCGCAAAGTTCATATCCCATCTTGGCTGATAGTACTGCAAAGACGTAACGCCCTCTACCGTCTGTATGTGGTTAGAAAATTCGTGATAACTTGCCTTGGCATTTCTATATTTCAAATCTGCCTTATACAAGAAGTCTCTACAGAATCTCTTAGTAAACGATACGGAAGCCCACCATTCCCTGTAATCAGTATTCTGGAAGACACTTGCCACATACTTGCCCGGTACACCACTCGGCAATGTTCCTTCCCGGATTTCAGCTATAGAGTTAAAGCTATTTGGTGAATACACATACCCCGTCTGGAAGTTAAAGCACCACCAAAGATCTATCCAATAGTTGATGCGATGAGTAACATTGGTCTTGAGCCACGGATTACCACCTACCCAAGACAGAGAATCGGTAAAATAACCATATTCACTAGATAGATTCTGGTCTGGATAACTGGTGGAACAATCATAGTTTAAGCGCATCCAATTACGTCTGGTCAGCTGATAATAGGCCATGAAACTTCCACCAACTGGCACCTGAGTTTTCTTGGCATGATTGTTATTCAAGCCCACATGCTCTGCCCAACCGGAAAACATCAATTGCGCATTATTATCAAAACGCCAATTGAGACTTGCCCACAGGCGATTTCGCAAATAGCTGTTGGTGTTCAGCTTTTCGCCGGTATCATTATCTTCCCTCTTGTAACTTTTCCATGTATTCTCATAGCCAGCATTCAATGTAAGATGACCATTGGCAAAATTGGTCCATCCACTTATACGGAAGCGAGTAAAGTTCATATGGTCCTGGAAATGATTATTCAGCACAAATCCCGTACTCTCTGTCTGATCCGTAAGACTGCGGGTTGGAGAAAACCTGTAATTGAAATCGGCAGTCCATCTTACTCTTCCCACATTGTTACGGTAGAATACAGCCATCGAATGCTCACTATCTCTCACATGGGTGCGTATATCGCGAGTCAGCCTTGTCTCGGTATGAGTATTTTCATCTGTTCGCAATATAGTATAATGATTATAGGTATCATGATCACGCCCGGCACCGTATTGATACACAAACGAAAGAGACTGATTTTTCTGTATGGCATAATCCAGGCTAAGCAATCCCGAGCGGTATCTTTCAAACGTAATGATATTCCTGATACCATCAGGATTGTTCACTAGCGTTTCCTTGATTCCATTCTGAAGGTAATTCTTTGACCAGTTTGTGTCGTACGCACCTTGTCCAAAGTAACTATAGGCAAAAGCATAAATATTCCATTTGTTCTTGGTATATGAAAAATTTGCCGTCGTATTCTCAAAGATGTATTTCTTGTCATTCTCACCGTTCAGATTGAAGCCTTCATTATTAAAGAGCATGCCTTCATAGCCTTCATAGTTCTTCTTGGTATGCAGGTTTATCAATACATCATAGCCTTGGTATTGCCCTTGCGGTTTATCAATCACCTCTACTTTGTCAAAGCGGATATGCTGAATATTCCGCAGATAGTTCATATCTTTTTCTACGCTATCTACCAATACTATGATATTGGAGGAATTGTGATAAGTTAAAGAACGGTCAACAAAGTTATAAGTAAAATTAGGCAGCTTTCCCAACATTTGGATAGTACTAACTGTACCACGACGCAAATCCTTGGTTATTGCTACTTTCATCCTGTCACCACTTTGCAGAATTGAGCTTCCCTTTATGTTGACTTCTTTCAACGTGTCAGTTTTCCATATTCCTGTATGCAGGGAATCATCAGGAACAGTTTCTCGCATCACACGATTAGTAGCCATTCCCTGAATAGCTACCATCTGCACCATAAAGAGTAGAATTAAAATCTTTCTCATAACTTATTCACAATTTATTAAATATAACTTTTTTACCAAGAAGAAGAACCATTTTTACTCCAGCGTCAACCAGCCATCTTTTGTCCAGTTGATTTTCTTCTGAACCAGGATGCTGGCACCATTCTTCGGCACGCTGTAACCATGACAGAAGAAGAAATCGCCATCAGGGAAGGAGTAGGCAGAGCAATGGCCCATCGCCTCATATTCTTTCTTATCGCCTTCCAAAATCAGCGTACCACCGCCATTGCGCATGTCTCTGCCTGCCTTATCCAAATAAGGACCAGCCACCTTCTTGCTTCTGCCCACGGCAACACGATAGTTACTCTTGATGCCACGGCAGCAGTAATCCCAGCTCACGAAAAGATAGTAATAACCACCATGCTTCATGATGAAAGGAGCTTCGATGGCATTGGTGCCGGCAAACTTAGAAGTAGGATTCGGTTCTGCTGATGCATCGCCTACGGCATGACGGCGGGCGATGGTCTGAGGCTTAGCGCCCTTCTTGACATGCATCGCCTTCTTATCCAACTTAATCATCTGGATACCATCCCAGAAAGAGCCCCAGGTAAGCCAAGGGTTTCCCTTCTCATCAACGATGAAATTAGGGTCGATGGCATTCCAGTTGTCTCTATCGCCCTTGGAGGAGACGAGGCAGCCCTCATCCTTCCATCCATCCTTATCAGATAAGGAAGTATTGCTCAGCAAGCCGATGGCAGATGTGTTCTTACCAAAGGTGGAACAGGAATAAGCCAGATACCATTTGTTCTTAAAACGGATGACATCCGGAGCCCAGATATGCGTGGTAAAACCTGGCACACTATCATGCGTCCATGCCGGAATCTCGCTGTTCTTGAGCACGCCCTGAGAAACGATGGTCCAATGCTTGCGGTCGGTGGAAGTCATCTGCGTGATGCCATGACCTGTGCAGTAGAGATAGTACTTGCCATTCTCATACGCCATTACAGGGTCGTGGACAAAAGGAGTATCTACCACAATCGGTTTCTGCGGAGCATTCTGTGCCATCATCTGACAACCGCCTTTAACAGCAGGAGCAGCAATCATCATTGCTGCTCCCAAAAGTATTTTAGAAATCTTCATATAATTACACCTTATTATATATATAAGAGAATTACTTGTTCACAAATTTCTTTCCGTTCACAATCACTACACCCTTGTAGCTCTTGTCTACCTGCTGACCGGAGAGGTTGAACCACTTGCCATTCTTCTTCTGAATGATGATAGGGTTCGAGATGCCTGTAGAAAGGCTTGAGCCGTCGATGTAAGAGTTCTCACCGGTAAAGAACACGTTAATCTCAGACGGCTTATCTGTAATAGTCTTTGTATATGAATAATGATACACCTTATTATCCGTTGTGGTAATCACAGCAGTCATCTTGAATGCGCCTGTAGCTGCATATTCCACGGTCATATCTACCAAAGAACCATTCATATCCTTCGCAAATGTATCCCAGTTGTAATCGCTGACACATCCTGTGTTGCTCCAGGCAATATTTTCAAAGTTGTCATTGCGTAACATAACATACTCCTTATAGCCAACAGCGCCATGAGCTACGTTAGAAACACCCAATACCCAACTCTTGTAAAACTCTGCACCCACAGTATAGTTATAGAACTTAAACTGTGCCTTATTGCCAGCCTTCACAGTATAATCCTGGCTCAGGTTAGTAGCATAGGCATTCGTTGTATTCTTCTGTGCAGAAACAGGATAGTAAACCGGAGTCGTTTCCTCAGCCTCAGCATCGATGTTCAAGGTATAATCCTTAGTATATTCATAACCATCCTTGCTGATAGTCATGGTCATGGTTACCTTACCCTTGCCCTTCACTATGCCCTCATCGGTGAGAATAGAAGGATTGCTTGATTTCCATGAAATGGTAGCACCGAGATGCCCCTCTGTTGGGAGTTTTGGCTTTGAATTCAAAGTTGCACCATCTGCGAAAGGAACGCTGGTCTTATCCAATGTATATTTGATAGCCGCCTTGGCATCAGCCTTGCTTCCCCAGATACTCAAACCGCGAGTCTGCAAGCTGGCACCACCTGATGTAGCCAAACCGTCAGAAGAACTGAGGGCTGTAAAGCAGAGCGCCTTGATATTGGTATAATCGATGGTCTGCTCGGTAAGCACACCCTTGAACTTCACCTCTGCATTGGCTGTAGCAACACCCATCAAGGTAAGATTGATGTAGCTTGTACCGCTCACCAGTTCCCATTTACCGGTATACTCGCCTGAGATAGAACCATCAGCATTGAGATGGATGGTAACAGGTTTCTCATAAGCCATTGCCGCTGTATTCTGACGGTAAGGATGAGCTATGATCTGATAATCTCCCTCTACCTCTGTTGCATCATAGAGCTGCTGGGTAGCAATATCATTATCAGTATAAGTCTCACCGCTAAACTCGTAAGGAGCAGCAACCAGCCAGCCGTCCTGGTTAACGAAGAGCTGATGTACACGAACCTCATGCCCCTCACCTCTGTTCATGAAGCGGGTATGGTAAACGATGAGTGCTCGTCCCTTATGGTCTACAATGGCTGAGTTATGTCCCTGAGCCAGTTCTGCATTAGGCATGGTTTCCCACTGGTAGTTGCCGAAGAGTTTCACACCCTCGTCGCGATTGGCGTCAGTTCCAAAGTTGACTCTTGGCTTGTCATATACGGCTCCTATGCCCGTAGAGGTCAGACAGTCCTTATAAGGTCCATCAGGTTTCTCTGAACGGAAAACACGAATCTGATAGCCACCGGCAGCCGTCAAACCGCCATAACTCATAAAGAGATAATAATACTTGCCCACCTTCTGGATATAGCTTGCCTCGCCGGAAACACCCCAGCCACCAGCTATCTTCTTGCCGAAATAGGGGTCGCTGGTAGCATTTGCATTTGCCGCTCCCGCTGTAGTTGTTACTCCCTTCACCTGGTATGGGTAGGTATAAGTATAGTCACGAAGACCATTCTCCTTGTCAAGTTTAATCATGAAGATGCCTGCAAACCATGAGCCATAGCTCATCCAGAGATTGTCATCGTCATCATAGAACACGCATGGGTCGATACAGTTGGGACCATAAGGACTCCATTCGTCCGTGTTGTATCGCTGAGGCAGGGATGTGCAACCTGTAGCAATCGCCAAGTCGGTATTCTTCCAGTCACCTGAGGCTGCGAAACCATTGTGGGCATATCTTCCCGAAAAGCCTGAGCATACCACTGGTCCCTGATAAATCCAAGGTCCCTCGAGGTCGTCGGATATAAAGCACACGATGGTAGAGCACCAGTTGTCGCCATTCAGACTCATATACATACACCATTTCTTCATGGTCTTGTTGTAGATGACGTCTGGTGCCCACTGCATGCCTTTCACATTATTGCCTTTCGCCTGCCAGGCATGGGCATCGAAGTTAGGAAAATCGACTTCCTCGCCCTTATAGTTCTTCACCTTCTTCACCATTTGGGTGGAATAAGCGTCCTTGAAGTTCACTAGTTTACCATTCACGTCAGCAAAAAGACTGTTGCTGGTTCCGGCATTCTCCTCACCCGTCTTAAAGGTGTTCCATATCTGATAGTTGCCCGTAGCATAAGTCTTGGCTCTGCCCAGATGCGAACCGTAGATATAATATTTAGGGTTGGTGGTAGAGCCCGTAACATCCATCACGATAGAAGGGTCATGCACAGCGATACGCCCTGTTATCGTTTGGGTAGCGTATGCATTAGCCAGATCATTATCGCCGACAGCCGTCTGAGCCGTAGCTCCGTTCATCGCCATCAGACTCATGACAGAAAGTAATAACTTCTTCATACGATTTCAAGTTTAAGATATGATTTTTTTAAACCAAGGAAGGTCTATGGTGTTTTCGCCATAGACCTCACCTAAAATATATAATGTATATTGACAAAGATTACTTGCCGGTTGTTTCACCCTCAGTAGTCTCGCCACCTTCAGTGGTATCGTCCTTCTTAGGAGCATCAGAGAGTTCCCAACCTGCATTCTGTCCTAAGCTAGGAGTCTTCTTGTAAGAATCGTCTGGTACAGGTAAGAGATAGTTCTTTGGAGTAACGAACGCACGTGCAGGAATATCATTACGATAAGTATAAACCTGACTTTCATCAGGAGTAACCACGACATTGTAGAGATTGTAAACCTGCTTGTAGCGTGGCAAAGTCTTCTCAGAAGAAGGAGTCTGAGCATCAAACAACTTCCAACGACGTTCATCAAAGAAACGATGATCCTCAAAAGCAAATTCTACACGGCGCTCATTACGGATACGCTCACGAAGCTGTTCTTTGGTCATGCCCTGATAAGCTGGCATACCTACACGCTTACGAACCTGATTGACATACTGGTAAGCAGCATCAGGACCCTTAGCCTCGTTTAAAGCCTCTGCTGCATTCAGGAGAATCTCTGCATAGCGGAAGATAGGGCAAGCTGTTACGTAATTAGTAGGATTCTTGTAACTCATATTATGAACGAACTTCTTGCAGTAGTAACCTGTTTTTGTACCACCATGAAGATCAGCATAATCCATACCGCCAACAGAAACATCAACAGCACGCTCTTCATCCTGACTTTTATCGCCCCAGATACTTCCATGATGGAAGATAGACTGTTCCAAACGTGGGTCACGGTTGGTATATGGATGCTGATCGTCATAACTTGGATCTTGGTCGATTGGTAAGCCATTGATTGTCTCGTAGGCATCCACCAGGTTCTGGGTTACATTAGTACGACCATGAGCATTGGCATTACCCTGGAAACCACAAGGAGCATTATTCAACTCCAATTGGTTAGTTGTCCACTCAGAACGGCTCAAGATATACTCGTTATTGAGGTGAGGAGTAGAAGTGAAACACTCATAGTAATTCTTACTAGGGTCACCAGTCTCTGTACCATCAGTAGTATACAAGCGGTAAGGATTAGCAGAGCTCTTATTGGCATTGATAAAAGCCAAAGCTGCATCAGCTGCCTCTTGCCACCAGGTTACATCATTTGTAATATTGTTGAGTGCAGAAGCACGATAGAGCAAAGCTCTCGACTTCAAGGCATAAACTGCAGCACCATTGATGCGTCCCCAGTTCTCGTTCTCATTACTATAACGGAAAGGGAGTGCACCACTCTGGATGATAGCATCACACTCATCAGCTACCCACTTCAGAGCCTCAGCGGCTGGAGTACGGGTAAGTGCGCCAGCCTCAGCCTGGGTCAACACATGGTCTTCGATAGGACAAGCACCGAAGTAGCTAATCAGATCGAAGTGAAGGATGGCACGGATAAAGCGTGCCTCAGCCTTGTAGCGGTCGTAGAGATGATTATCATCACCAGACTTTTCGGCATTACCAATTACGCTTTCACGAACCTTTGACAAGAAGTCGTTACATACACGGATACCAGCAAGGTCATTTTTCCAATAACGCTGGGCAAAATAATGGTTCTTTGAATTATATGTATCCAACTGAATACCTTTATAATAAAGACCATTCCAATAGCCAATGGCATTGTCGGTCATACAGTCGCGTGATGCACCCAAGGCATCATCCCATGTATAACCGGCGAAGGCATCAGGCAAATAGGTATAGGCATTTGCCAAGACACCACGGCTACGGTCGTAATTGCCATAGATGTTCTCATCAGTATAAGTCAAATCGACTTCCTTGTCGAGGATGTCGCTGCAGGAGGTCATACCTCCCACAGCCAGCATCGCCAACGATATATTTACTAATATCTTTTTCATATTCGTTTTTGATAAAATTGATTAGAAACCAATGTTAATACCAAATGTAAATGACTTTGTCTTTGGATACCACCAGCAGTAGCTCAATGGCTTCTCTGGGTCTACATCATCTGGCAGACTGCTGAAGGTGGCAATATTGTAAGCACTGAAGTAAATACGGCACTTAGTCATCCACAACTTAGAAATCAACTTAGCAGGCAAAGAGTATCCTACCTCAATATTACGGATAGACCAGAAGTTACCATTACGTACCCAGATGTCGTTCTGATAAGAACCTGTATCACGGTCAGAATCTACGGCATCGAAACCACCCCAAACAGGACGTGGATAAGTAGCATTCACGTTACGAGGATCTGAAGGATCGTCGGTGTAGTAACCCCAAGCCTTGGTAACCTCGTGAGTACCCATGTTACTCCATCCGCTGTAGCCGATAGCTGGAGATAGGAATACTGAGCGGCGCAGATAAGCATTCACGATCATGCGTGCATCGAAGCCCTTATACTCGAAACCGAAGTTGAAGGTTGGAATCATCTCAGGAATGATGGTGTATGAATCTGGCACCATATCCTTTGAGTCGATCACGCGGTCACCATTGATATCCTTGAAGACTGCTGTACCCAACTGCTGCTTACCGTTAGAGAAGCTGTTGTATGGATACTTTTCTGGATGGTCGATGGCATCCTGCTGAGAGGTTGCAATCAGATTAGGATCTGAAGCCCACTGTTCGAACTTATAGATATTCCATCCACCTACGCGGTTTGTACCTGTCTGCGCCTCCTGATAAATCTGAGCTACAGAGGTGTTGTCATAGATTCTATGACCAGCCTTGCGCTGCCACTCTACATCAGGTTCGGTCTCATCAATATCAGTAATTTTGTTGGTATTGAAAGTGAGCTGACCCTCGACAAAGTACTTGAAGTCTTTACCGATATTGCCACGATGACCGAGTACAAGTTCGTAACCGCGGCTCTCAACCTTACCATATGAATCCTGTGCCAATGGCACACCGAACACGTCTGATGAAACGTTAGAGCGATCTACCAGAATGTTTGAACGCCACTCCTTGAAGATATCGAAACTACCATAGAGTTTGCTGTTCCAGAGGTTCCAGTCAACACCGAGGTTTACCATCTTGGAGATTTCCCACTTACTGTTGGCATTACCGGTCTTGCTCTCAGCATAGCCATTCACAAAAGTTGCGTTATAACCGAAACCGTAACCAGTAGCTGAACCATAGATACTCTGATATGGGTAACGGCCTGCACCAGTGATTGACTGACCAGCCTCACCGTATGAAGCACGAAGCTTCAAGAGATTGATGAAACCAAGTTTCTTCATCCAGGATTCCTCAGAGAGTACCCATCCTGCTGATGCACCCCAGAAGGTTCCCCAGCGATCGTCTGGTGAGAAGTTGTCACATCCCATACGAGAGAGGTTGACTGAGGCGATATACTTGTTGGCATAGTCGTATGTTCCCTGGAAGTTGTATGCCAGATATCGGTTTGAAGATGCACTCCGCTGGGTTGCGTAATCTGAACCGGCTTCCTCATTACGGTAGTAACGGGCAAAGGCACGGGCATCTACATTGTGCTTACCGAAACTGTTTTTATAACTTACACCACCAAACAAATTCAAGTTGTAGTAGTAACCACGCTGATTAGCTGATGGGTTGCTCAAAGCTTTCTTGGTTGTATATTTGGTATACTTGAACTGGCTGACATCTGTAATACCAGGAGTATCATAGTCGTAGTTCCATGAATCCATCTGAGCAGACTGTGTTGACTCGAAAGTCTCGTATGCATCGAAGCTGACTGTACCGAACAAACCTAAGCCCTTCAATACAGGACTCAAATCGTACTTGGCATTCAAGGTAGAATACAAGTTACGGCGACGGTTCTTCTCCAAACCGGAACCACCCAGGTAACGTACCGGGTTGTTGGCTGTAGATGAAGAATAGATACTTCCGTCAGGGTTATGGGTAGGAGCCATAGGGTTTGCCTCGATTACACCGAAGGTAACGAGATTGAACACGCCCTCAGAAGGCTGAGAGATGTTATCAATACGTCCACCCAAGTCGAGAGATACGTTCAGATACTTGGATACATCGATATCGATGTTAGAACGGAGATTCCAGCGGTTCAGTACGTGCTGAGTGCTGTAACCATCATTCATTTCAGTACCCTCGGTATTCCACATACCCTCCTGGCGCAGGTAAGAGAAGCTTACATAGTAGCGGGCACGCTGGTTACCACCACTGATCTGCAGATTGGTACGGTACTGTGGCGCAGCATCACGATACAACTGGTCTGCCCAAGATGTATTGAAGTACTGGTACTTGCGGATATCATCATCAGCAAACGTTCCACCATCGCATACAAACTTATAGTTGTCGAGCTGCTCCTGGGTGTACATCGGATCCATACCGCTCAGATAGCGTACCTGGTTGCGGGTCAATGCCATGTTGTAAGAGTTCTGAACCTCCATCTTGTTGGCGAGGGTCTGGAAACCGACTTCCTGAGTGAAATCAATCTTAGTCTTACCGGCATTACCGCGCTTGGTGGTTACCATAATCACACCATTGGCACCACGCATACCATAGATAGAAGAAGCGGCAGCATCCTTCAATACGGTGATGCTCTCGATAGGATAAGCATCGAGGAAAGAGAGGTCACGCTCTACGTTGTCCACGATAACCAGTGGAGAACGGGCACTCTGGTTGGTGGTACGGATACCACGGATAAAGAGGAAACTCTCCGACCATCCTGGCTCAGAAGACCACTCGTAGGTCTGCACACCATTCAGTGTTGAGGTGAAGGCATTCTGAAGAATAGTAACAGGATGCTTCTGCAATTCCTCGCCTGAAACAACCGAACGGGAATCAGTCAAGATTTTCTTTTTCTGCTCGCCGAAAGGAACAGGAGCGAGATGCTCATACTCGTCTGCATCATCTTCCATCTTGATGACGTATGTGCCGTCAAAAGTGGTCACCTTCTCCTGCGCATTCTTGTAACCTACGCTACTTACGCAGATTTCATCGCTAGGAGTTACCTTCTTCAATGTAAAGTAACCTTCCTTGTCGGTCAGGGCAATGCGGCTTTCCTCTGCCACGTTGACAACAGCTCCAGGGATTGGTTCACCCTGGCTGTTGACGATTCGGCCTTTGAGCACCTGCTCCTGTGCCAAGACTGAGCTTGAAGCACAGAGAAGTGCACTCAGCATCAAGACTTTGCTTGATGAAGATACCTTATTATATATATTCTGAATATTATTCATACGATTCTATCATTAAAAGAGTTATTCTTTCCAACCATCGTTCTGGAAGTCCTGACCAATCTTCCAAACCTCAGCCTCTGGGATTGGATAGAGGTAGAACTTGTCTTGCCACTTGCGCTGCTGGGCTACCTTACGGGTAATAGTGCCATCTGCTGCCACGTTTACACCGTAGATATCACGGCCGAGCGCATCGCCTGCTACGTTCCAGCGACGTACATCCCACCAGCGGTGCTCCTCGAAAGCAAGTTCGATGGTACGCTCCTTGTGGATGAAGTTGCGCATAGCTGACTGAGAATTCAAGTCTGCACGATCGGCAACATTGCCGATGATACCGCCACGATGACGAATCTGGTCGAGCAGGTCGCAGACCTTAGTCTTGTTTTTTGCATAGTTTGCCTCGTTCAATGCCTCAGCATAGTTCAGAAGCAGTTCGCTATAGGTAAAGATCTTCCAGAGGCGCTTGGCTGTACCGCTGTGATTGCTGCTCAGGATGGTCTCAGGAATATACTTGCGTACATAGTAACCTGTTGGAGTAGCATTCTGGTTACCGATAGGATTATCGCGATGACCATAAACCACATCAATGACATTGGTCTTGGTGCTGGTAGCCTGACCCCACTCACAACCATTGTAAAGAATGGTAGCTGCGAGGCGTGGATCACGGTTTTTCCACATCTTCTGCTCTGTATAACCGCTCTCTTCGTTGATGACAGGCTTGCCGTTTACATAAACCGGAGCACCTGTTGCATCATACTGCTTGAAAGGAGCTGAACCATCTTCCATATCATACATATCTACGAGGTTCTGGCTTGGGCAAAGACCACCCTGTCCACCTTCACCTACAGGAGTATCGGTAGAAATACCGCTCCAACCGATAGCTACATCGTTGCGGAAGAAGATAACCTCAGGGTTCTTGTCGGTATAAGTGTTGAGCAACCAGGCATTGTTGTAGGCTGCTACACCACCGTTGGTACGGTCTTCCAATCTATAATTCTCACCATAGTCAGCGATGAAGCCCGCAGCTGCGTCTGCTGCCTGCTGCCAGGTAACACCGCTCTGTGCTGAGTAGCGTGGACTTGCCATGTAGAGCATCATGCGAACATAGAGGGCACGTGCTGTAGGCTGGTTCACCTCGCCTGCATAGGTAGCATCGCTGGTCTCTGCGTAAGTCTTCAGACTGCTCTCGCATTCCTTTACCTCCTTGAAGAGATAATCCATGAAGGTCTTGAAGTCTGGGCGCTCTGTATAACCTGTCATCAGGTCACCATTAGGATCGAGCTCGGTTGTTACCAATGGCACCGGACCATAGCGGAGGAACAGTTCCCAGTAGAAATAGGCACGGAGGAAACGGGCCTCAGCAATATAGTTTGCCTTACGTGAATTGTAAAGTTCTACGTCAATATCTGCAGGGCGAAGCTTGTTCTCTGTGTCCTGCTCCAATGTGTTGATGGTGATATTGCACTTGCGGATACCACGATAGCGGCTCTCCCAAGGAGAAGTCAGCTCTGCTGCACCGCCACCACCATAATAGTTACCGATATTGAATGTGGTACGTGTACCTGATGTACCGATACTTGACTCAGCCAGGTCGGTAGCTGCATCCATCCATGAGTTGTTCACACGGTTGGCACCGTGAAGCAGGAAGTTGTAAGTATCGTTGTGGTTCTCTTCCAACAGAGTGAAGTTACCCAACACCTCAGCTTTTGTCAACTCATTGCTTGGCTGCTTGTCGAGGAAATTGCCGAAGGCGTCTTCGCAAGAGGTGAGCGTCATTGCTCCCATAACGAGCGCCAAAGCAAATATACTATATTTCTTCATTTTCGATTCTTTTTGAATGTTCTTGAATTAGAATACGACATTGAAACCTACGTTGACGGTCTTCAAGAGTGGGTAACGGTTTGAGCCGTTGCTCTCTGGGTCAACCAAGTCGTCGAGATGATCCCATGTAAAGAGGTTATTGGCATTGATGTAGAAGCGGGCATTGCTCATACCAATATGCTTGATCAACTCCTTAGGGAATGTATAGCTCAACTCGATGTTCTTCAGACGGACGAATGAACCGTTCTTCAGGAAGAATGAGTTCTGGCGCTGGTTGTGGTCACCGTTGCTTCCGTAATGGAGCAATGGATATTCTGCTGTTGCCAGGTTCTCTGCCTCGCTCTTTGCAGGGTTCCAGCGGTTCAGGTGGATATCCTTTACCTTACCGTTGTTCTGGAAGGCGAACATCGCATCGCTGTCGTAGTAACGGGATACATGGTCTACACCCTGGAACATTACTTCGAAACCGATGCCCTTATAGTTGGCGCCGAGTGTCAGAGCGTATGTGTTCTCTGGAATATCGCTGTAGCCGATGAATGTCTCATCACGGTCATCGATGAAGCCATCGTTATTCATATCCTTGTACTTCAGGTCACCAACCTTTACGTTTCCGTAGGTTGATACAGGGAAGTCAGGATTATCCAAGTCGGCCTGTGTTACGAAGCCCTCGCATACCAGACCGAAGTACTGGTTGATTGGGTGACCTTCGCGCTTGCGGTAAGCGGTCTTGTAAGCAGGCTCATCCATATTCTTGATCTTGTTGGCTGCATGAGAGAAGGTTGCACCGATATTATAGGTGAAGTCCTTACCGATGTGATTGAAGTGATGAAGTTCCAACTCGTAACCCTTGTTCTGGGTCTTACCGAGGTTTCCGGCTGCCATGGTTACACCTACCCACTGTGGACGGCTCAAGTACTCGGTCAGGATATCGTTACGGTTCTCAACGAAGTAGTCGAAGTTACCGGTCAGCATACCGTTGAACAAGCCAAACTCCAAACCTACGTTGAACTTCTTGGCACGCTCCCATGTTACACCATAGTTAGGATACTGGTTCTCGAAAATACCGGTTTTACCAGTATTACCGAAGTAGTAATCGTTGGAAATCTGGTTCCACTTCTCCTCATAGAGGAAGCGCTGAGCCACACCACCTACGGTATATACGTCGTTACCAACCTCACCGTAAGATGCACGGATCTTCAGGTTGTTCAACCAGTTTTCTGTTGGCTTCATAAACTCTTCCTGAGTTACACGCCAACCGAGTGAGAATGCTGGGAAGAAACCGAAGCGCTTGCCCTTCAGGAAGTTCTCTGAACCGTTGTAACCAACGTTAACCTCAGCCAAATACTTGTCATCATAACCGTAAGTTACACGACCTACGAGACCCTGATAGCGCTTGGCCAGGTCTGAGTTGTAACGGTAGTCATTCTGGTTGTAAAGTACCATACCTGTAACATCGTGCTTACCAAACTTGCGGGCGTAGTTGATCTGACCCTCCATATAGAGCTTGTAAGTAGTAGAAGAGCCCTTAGAGTAAGCCAGGTCGCCGTCTACATTATATTTGGTATAAGCATCTGCACTTGTAAAGTTGTTACGGTCGTTCAATTCGTAAGTTGCAAAAGCAGCTCCGAATGTCTTCTTGTAATATGAGTCGTAGTCGAACGAAACCATACCGCGGGCAGAAAGACCAGGAGTCAACCAGTCCATCTTGTAATCAGCAATGAAGTTGGTCTCATTGATGGTATTGGTTCCGCGATAGTATCCACCCTTGGCAAGGGCAGCCACTACGTTGTTCTGATATACGGCTGTACCACCATAGAGAGTCTTGGTTGTCTCACCATTCTGTACCTCATAAGATACTGGGAAGATCCAACCTGGAGTATGGTTGATACGTGCGAAGATATCATAGTTGGTAGAACTCTCGTTGGTGTTAGAACCATGACGGTTCTCGAAACGTGTACCGAAGTTTACGCTGAATGTCAAATCCTTAGAGAGGAAGAAGTCCATGTTGGCACGGAAAGCGTAACGGTTGTAACCAGGGCTTGAAGAGTTGCCGTATGCATCCTGACTGAGGTTCTTGATCAAAGAACCCTGGTTGTAGATTTCGCCAGATACATAGTAGCGCATACGCTTCGTACCACCACGTACGCTTACATTATAGCGCTGAGATGGAGCCCAGTTGTTGAGCACCTCATCATACCAGTCTACATTAGGATAGAGAAGCGCATCAGCACCTGTCAATTCGCCGGCACAGCTCTTGCGGTACATCTCGATGTCAGAAGCCGAATACTGTGATGGAAGACCATCATTTTTCAGAGCCTCCTCCAAGAGAGTAACTGAGTCGTAAGAGTTCAAGTAGTGAGGCTTACGGGTTGGAGTACCCCACATGAAGTTGCTGGTCAGGCTGACCTCTGGCTTCATATCCTTACCACGCTTGGTAGTAACGAGGATGACACCATTCGCACCACGCACACCATAAACGGCTGTAGCAGAAGCATCCTTCAATACAGAGATGCTCTCGATATCATCAGGAGCTACCTGAGAGAAAGCACGTTCTACACCATCTACCATTACCAATGGAGCACCATCGCCAGCGAAGGTTGCACGACCACGGATGTTGATGGTAGCATCATCGGCACCAGGAGCACCAGACACCTGGGTTGTTACGACACCTGGAATCTTACCGGCAATAGCCTGTGTAACGTTGGCTGTAGGGGTATTCAAGAGGTCGTCTGAACTAACCTGAGAGATAGCACCTACGACACTCTCCTTCTTCTGATGACCGTAACCAACGACTACGACCTCATTGATTTTCTGACTTTCGTCCTTGAGAACCACCTTGATATTACGCTGATTGCCTACACGTATGTTCTGAGCAACCATACCGATATAAGAGATTTTCAAAGTAGCGTTCTCGTTCTTCACCTGAATCTTGAAGTTACCGTCGAAATCAGTAACAACACCATTGGTTGTCAATGCTTCCATAACAGTAGCACCGATGATAGGCTCACCCGATTCATCTGACACATTACCAGATACGGTAATCTGGGCTGATGCTCCTAGAGTAAGGAGCACCAGTGTCAGGGTCAAGAATAACTTATGCAATATGTTATTGTTCATTGTTTATTCTATTAATGTTATTGTTGAAGTTCGGCCTCCGTTTAATACAAAGGCTTTCCAATATAGCAAGCTGCAGGATCCATCACAAGATAAGAACCATCAACGATCAGGAAGGCACGGAGCATCTCATTGGCATCACTACAAGGAGCAGTAAATCTCTCGATGTAAACCTTGCCGTTAGTACAGGTCTCTACAGCTACCACCTTAATGTCTGTACCAGAACGGGAAATGGTCATATTTACCTTGGCGCCCTCCATATTCTGGCGGAACTCAGCCCACTCATCATCATTGGCTGGATAACCTTCATTATCCCACTTTCCAGAGGCATAAGAACCACCCCAGCCAAATGCATCGCTACGGATAACAAAATACTCTGAATAATTACCACCAGCACGCTCATCATCGGTGCTGACACAGAGGTTCCAGTTGTTCCAGTTACCACCACCTGATGTATGGTTGGTGAAACCGAGGTGCAATGAAGCACCGGAAGGAATCTGGAAATAATCAGAGAATTGTGTCCACCAAGCGGCTGAGCAATCAGAAGTTCCGATTTCGCTGGTTGTAACTTCTACAGCAGTCTGTGCCTGACACTCGTTGGTATCCATGACAAGATAAGAACCATCAACAATCAGGAAGGCACGGAGAACCTCATTGGCATCATTGCAAGGAGCAGTGAATCTTTCGGTGTAAACCTTGCCATTTGTACAGGTTGCCACTGCTACTACCTTGATATCTGTACCAGAACGGGAAATGGTCATATCTACCTTGGCACCCTCCATATCCTGACGGAACACAGCCCATTCATCATCATTGGCAGGATAACCTTCATTATTCCACTTTCCTGAGGCATAGGAACTACCCCAACCAAATGCATCGCTACGGATAACAAAATACTCTGAATAATTACCACCATTACGTACATCATCTGTACTCAAACAGAGGTTCCAGTTGTTCCATTTGGCAGCACCTGATGTATGGTTGGTAAACTTCAAGTGGATAGAACCATTTGCAGGAATACGATAGTAGTCTGAGAAGCTAGTCCACCAAGCAGCAGAGCAATCAGAAGTACCGATTTCGGTAGTAGGAGTACCATCCTCCTTCACAAACTCTACATTCTTGAAAGCTTCATCACCGCCACCATTACCACCAATGGTCTTGTTCCAATCCTTCTCTTCCATCATGTTACGGATCAGGGTAACATTGTCGATGGAAACGGTATTGGTCTCTTCGGCTGTCAACTTGCTGTCTCCACCTATATATAAATAAGGTAAAGAGTTGATGGAATCAACCAAAGTCTTGTACTTGAAAGAGGTAGCACTTGATGATGTCTGATAACCGGAAAGGCTCTTCTTGCCATCTACGTAGAGCTGGTAACCTTCAGTAGAAAGCTGAAGGGCTACGAAATGCCACTCATTAGGAGAGAGAATACCTGTCTTCACAGAAGCAGGATCATTCTCATTCAGGTTCAAACTCTGCAACTGGGTAGGCTTGTTGTAAACCACCTGACCATTGGCAGTGATATAGAAGTGAGCACTGATATCATTACCAGCAGCATCCTTCTCATCTGAACCAAATGAGATAAGAGGTCGGGTCAAGTCAACATCTGCGACTGTTCCGTCCTCAGCTACGGCTGCATCAATCTTTACAGCGAAAGTGATGGCAGCACCATTTTGCAACTTCACACCATTGAAAGGATTGGCAATCTTGGCACCACCCTTACCATTGATGTGCAATACATTACTTGCGAGGGTCTCATCATTGGTCACCTCACATGACTCATCGTGACTTATCATGTCTGAATACTCAGGTTTCTCTTCTGAATACTCAAAGTCATAAGTTGCCACTGTTGTCTTAGATGGGTAAATCTGTCCGCCAGCAGGATCGTCCTGTCGGCCCCAGTCATCACCACAAGCAGTGAAACTTAATGCCACCATGATAGCACAAGCAAACGAAAGTAAAGTTTTTCTTAACTTCATAACTTAACGCCTTTAGGTTGTTTGTTTACTATTCAAATAGGTTATTTAAAAATCTTAAATCCTTTTTCAGTGGCAAAAGTACAATTAATCGGATTATATAGGGTGGACAAATGGGTT
>OARK01000101.1_pt1 | contig 20375 bp, 13 predicted proteins | sample 1475711 | NCBI WGS metagenome assembly OARK01 (sample SAMEA3360700, study PRJEB22359) | human gut metagenome | biome: ENVO:urban biome; feature: ENVO:human-associated habitat; material: ENVO:feces | place: Bangladesh | collected 2011 | reverse complement strand
GAGGTTTCAAGAGTGTAAGATGATTCCAAAGTATCTTACACACCCCTGCACACATCTTACACACCACACCCCGCTGCCTCGCAGTCGGTATTGTCGTATGCGTTGGGTTATACACCACTGGGACGTAGAAAAATCTGTCGGAGCAACAGACTTTTCTGCTCCCCTATGCCGTGACATCGCCCTCCCGTGTTCGTACCGTGTGGCAGCGTGTGGGGTGTGTAGGTTGAGTGTAGGTGAAATTGATAGTATCTTACACTGAGTAAAGTGTTGATAGTCAATGAGTTGTAGTGCATTAGTGTAAGATGTAAGATACACTGTAAGTAAAGCTTTTGTAGTATAGTAAAAGCCCCACAAGCACTAAACGCAAGCACTAAACGCTACCACAAAACGCTACCACTAATGGGGGCGACGCGTCCCGCGTTATCGGGCATTAAGGAAAAGACTCATACTCCAAATAATGGCTCACAAACAGTGCTAATTACAGGCGCAGTTTATGCTATACGACATAAATTAAGGAGTTTTATAGTGATTAAGGCAGTGCCAAAGTGTGCAAACTGTTTACATTTGCGGTGTCTGAAATATAAAGTACTACACACACACTTAACCCGTTGGTGAAAACCTTGGTTAACGGGTTAACAAGTTGACAGGTAAACAAGTAAGTATGCCATGCGCTGCTTATCATGTCAAGACTTGAATAGTTAGCAGCTTAAAAAGACTTGGCAAACTTACCCGTTAACCCGTTAACTCGTCAACTTGTTTACCAACACATTATTACAACCTACTATTTATGAAAAAGTTAGCATTCTTACTCATAATGGCCCTTGGCACACTCACAGCCTCGGCCCAAAAGACGCCCCATGCCATTGGTGCGCACTTTGGTGGCTCAACCATCGACCTCGAATACCAATATCACTTTAGCAAGCGCAACTTCCTCGATCTGACAGCGGGCGTGTTCAACCTCAGCGACGGCTTTGCCCTGCAGGGCGTTTACAACTGGAACATCAAGCAGTGGCCCGGCTGGACGCCACGTTTTGCCACATGGAAACTGTGGGGCGGCTTTGGTGCTGGCGTAGGCTATTACGACCACGACGACTACGAGGGTGCATTCCTCGGTCCGGTAGGCACATTAGGGTTTGGGTTTACGCTGAAAGATGTGCCTTTGACCCTTGGTGTGGACTATCGCCCCATGGTAGCCATCAACTTTGGTCATGGTGATGCCTTGATAGACCGCGGTTTCCGCAACATCGGTGTCACGCTGACATACAGATTTTAGCACAGCGTGTGCTGCGTCCGCCGTCTTGCCCGAAAGTCATTCGGGTGAGGCGGCGGAGGTTTTTGGGTGCGTATTTATTATAAACGTAAAGTGCGAACGGTTTCAAGCATCAAACGCAAGCACCAAACGCTACCACTAACGCTATCACCAAACGCTACCTCTAATGGGGGCGACGCGTCCCGCGTCGGGATTTGAGACAAGGGTTCACAGACAGAAGTGTAATTAGTGCTATCTGTGAGTCTTTATTTATTTTCCCGACGCGGGACGCGTCGCCCCCATTAGTGCTTGCGTTTAGTGGTAGCGTTTAGTGCTTGCGTTTCTTCAACCCCCCACCACCCCCCCACCAAACGCTACCTCTAATGGGGGCGACGCGTCTCGCGTCGGGATAGAGAAATGGGAGAAAAATTGCGGATTTGTCTGCACGCCACGTCACTGCACACTTCTCCAATCTTATACAAATTGCATTTTGCACTATTTTTTTGTTAAGTAATGTTGCATACAAGCGCAAAAGTCTCTACCTTTGCTTAAAAGGACGAGGCGCACACTGCGTGTGCACTTTCGTTAATGCAGAACCATTAAATTATTTACCCGGTGGTGGAATATTGTGTTAACCTGTTTGCTTGTCAACTCGTTTGCTAATTTCGCCAACGCATATAAACTTATATATAAAATGAACATCTCTACACTGTTAAACAGCTTGGCAGCTTTGATGCTCACCGCATGGCCTGTGGCGGGTATGGCACAAAGCACCAACAACGACGATGGCGTGGTGAAACTCGACACCCGCACCCGTTACAATGCGGCACGTCCGGGCGAGGTGCTGGTCAAGTTCAAGAACCAGAGCCAAGTGGCGGTGAAAAAGGTGAACGGACGTTTCCGTTCGGCCTGTGTGCGTGCTGTCGACCAAGTGCTCCGCCAGTTCGGCACCACCGACATGGAGCAACTTTTCCCAGCCGATGCCAACCACCTCAAGCGCACACTGCGCCGTGCGCGTTCCTACAACGGCACCGAGGTGGCCGAGCAGGACTTGAGCCGAATTTACCGCATACGCATCAAGTCGCAGCGCCCTGACAGCACACAGCTCATGGTAGAACAGTTGGCCAAGTTGGGTGAGGTGGAATATGCCGAACCCAACTATTTGGTGTATTCGCTCGATGTGCCCGCGACTACCCCCAATGCCCCGCTGGCCGCAGCAGGTGCTGAGGCTGGCGAGGGCTGCGACGCACCGGCCGACACCGTGGCCGGCAGTGGCGTGATATGTGCCGACCCCACCACCAGTCCGCTTTACAGCCAGCAGTGGGGCATCAAGGCCATGGGCATTGACCAGTTGTGGACAAAGCCCATTGTCAATGCCACGTTGCCCGTCATTGCCATTCTCGACACCGGTGTAGACATTACACACCCCAACCTGAAGGACAACATCTGGACCAATACGGCCGAGGCCGAGGGCGAAGAGGGTTATGACGACGATGGCGACGGTTATGTGGACGACCTGCATGGTTGGGACTTTATCAACAATACGGGCAAGATAGCCGACTACAACATGCACGGCACCCACGTGGCGGGCATTGCCGCAGCCGCCAACAACGGTTTGGGCATTGTGGGCGCCAATCCGTTGGCGCGCATCATGCCTGTCACGGTGCTGCAGAGCGATGGCACGGGCGACATAGCCACCTTGGCGCGCGGTGTGGAATATGCTGCAGCCAAGGGTGCCACGGTCATCAACATGAGTCTGGGCACCTACGCCGACTCCAAGGTGCTTAAAAATGCACTGGCCAAGGCTTATCAAAGCAGCGTGATTGTGGCCTCTGCGGGTAATGATGGCTTGGGCATTTATCCTGCGTGTGGTATGGGTAGTCCTATGTACCCCGCAGCCTATTCATTTGTGTTGGGTGTGCAGGCTACGGGAGAAAGTGGCGGCCTGGCAGGTTTCTCAAACTCCGACTGCGACGGGCCCACCTATTCGGAAATGGGTACCGACGGGGTGAATTACGAACTGTCGGCCCCGGGTGTGGACATTATGAGCACGGTGCCTTATGGCGGCTACAAGCAGCTGAATGGCACTTCGATGTCGGCACCATTGGTGGCTGGTGGCATTTCGGCCTTGCAGATGGTGAAGGAATACAACTCGCAAGAGGTGCTTTGGGGCGACCTCATTCACTCTGCCAACTTTGCCGAGGCTTACAACATCACAGAGCGTCCGGCAGAGTTGGATTTGCTGGCCATGGAAATTTGCGACACCATAGCTGGTGGCAATGGCGATGGCATAATAGATGCGGGCGAGACCATTGCCTTTTATCCCACATTGCGCACCACTTGGGGCGAAGCCAAAAATGTGAAACTGTCGTTCATCTCGACTGGGGTGGAGTATGAAGATGCTTCGCTTTACGATGTGCAGTCGCAGGACGTGGACTTTGGCTATACGCTCTCGGCTTATGCACAGGAGAAGAGTGCCAACCCCATCATTGTCAAGTTTAAGGAGGGCATTGCCGACCGCCGCGTCATTCGTCTGAATCTTCAAGCCACTGCCGACAACACCCCGCAGCCGCTGAGCGTGGAGTATAAGGTACGTGTGTATAATGCCGTAAAGTTAGGGGGCATGATTGCCAAGGATATGACTTTGACTGCAGACAAGCATTACCGCGTGGTGAGCGACTTGGCCATTCCTAAAGGAGTGACGCTGAAGATTGAACCGGGCACGAAACTGATACTTGACAATGGTGTCGGTATTTCGTCTAAGGGGAAAATCATCGCAGATGGAGAGCCTGGTAAGATGATTGAGTTTACTTGTGATAATGGATATTGGAAAAAGATTAGTGCGTCTCATGATGAACTGTACGATGGGGGACCTGGAACTTATAGTGTTCTTGATACATTGCGTTATTGTGTGTTTGATCATGGGGGAAGTTATGTGGGTCTGATTGCAGAGAATAGTATTATAAGGTATTTTGAATACTTGAGTGGAGGTAATTTGGAAAGTTACCGAAGTGTATATGATGATCATAATTCCAGCAGTAACTTTTACGGCGGTGGCTATTTTGCTCGATACAATGTTCTAACAAATATTGTTAGTCCTTCTATTTACTCTTTCTCTTATGTATCTTCATTTTATGAGAGAAATCCCACCAATGCATTTAATTTCAAGTTTAGAGGCAAAGACATTGTTTTAGGCGCGCAGTATAACAGTCCTGTAACCATACAAGTCGACTCATGCTCTTACTACGGCACCTCCAAAGAATCTGTATTGCGTCCGCGCATTTACGAAATAGGAAATACTTTCAACGTGGGTTCCACCTTCGCCTACCACGACCTCACCAACTTGCGCAAAACCCCGGTTCGCGAAACACACGGCATCGTGTGGAAAGTAGTGGTAGATGGTTATGATGCGCAAGACGAGTACGACGAATTGCCACCATTGGGCGTGGGCAAACACAAGTTTGAGGTGAACTTTAACCGACCCATGAACGTGGCCAAGGCACCGACAGTGGCCTTTGGCGTGCGTGAGCCTTATACCCAAAATGGTGTGAGCGAAGAGGGCAGCTGGAGTGCCGACAGCACCATCTACACCGTGTACAAAACCATTACGGGCAAAACATCGTCGGACGGTGTGAATACCATCTATGTGAACGATGCCGAAGATGACGAGTATTTCCCCTGTCCACGCGAGGACATGCGTTTCCACATCAACATACAGGCCGCCGGTTCGCTCAGCACAGGCTTTATGGGCGAGGCCGGATTGGGACGCGTTAATCTGACTTGGGACAACACCGAGAACAACTTCGACGATTTCTTGGGCTACAACGTGTACCGCTACACCATGCTCAACGACAGCACGAAGGGCGAGGTCGTGAGGATAAACGACTTCACCTTGGACGATGCCACCACAGCCTACACCGACTATGATGTGACACCGGGCAATACCTATTACTATTACTACAAGGTGATAAGCACCGACTTGAAGGAGACCGACCCGTCGAACATTGTGGCGGTAACACCTCAAACCGCTACCGCGGGCGATGCCAACGGCAGCGGGGCAGTGGACGTGGCTGATGTCATAACCGTGGTGAACTACTCGATAGGCCAAAAGCCCGAACCGTTTATATTTGAGGCCGCTGACATGAATGTGGACAAGCAAATTGATATTCTCGACATCATTGGCATTATCAAGCAAATTGTGCGTCCCAACGACAAGGGTGGCGAAACGGGTGTGGAGAGCACAGCCACTTACAGCATTGAAAACAACACACTGTATGTGGAGAGTGCCGTAGAGCTGGCCGGTGTGCAGGTGGCAGTGAAGACCTCACGCACCGCAGAACCTGCTGCTGCCGACGACTTGAAGGGCTTTGAAACGACCTCGGCCTGGACGGACGACAATAATTACTTGTTCCTGGCATACAGCATGACGGGCAAGACATTGCCTGCTGGCAAGCATGCGTTGTTACACTTGGGCAGTGAGGCGCAAATTGAAAGTATGACCCTGGCGGACAAGCAGGGGTACAACGTGACAGCATTGCCCAATGGCACAACGGCTGTGGCACAGGCTGCCCATTCTGCTGCCGAAATGCCTTATCCCTCACCATTCTACAACAAGCTGACGGTGCCTTACACCATCGACGACGAGGGTGCTCACCATGTGCACATTACCTTGACCGACCTGACGGGCCGCACGGTAAGCCAGCTCAGCAAGCGCGTGGCTCATGCCGGCCGCTTTGCCCAGACCTTTACGGATTGCAGTCAGTTGCTGCCGGGCATCTATTTGGTGCAGGTGTGCATTGATGGCCAGGTGGTGAACACGGCTAAGGTGATGCATAAGTGATGATTAGGGTTAGGGGGTTAGTGGGTTAGGGGGTTAAAAAGTTACCTTTAATGATAGAAAACTGCTTAGCTCTGATGGACTTAGTATATATAAAGGTGACTTTTTAACCCCCTAACCTCCTAACCCCTTAACCTTCTCCCCCCCCTTAACCCCCTAACCCAATCCCCCCAATCCCCTCGACAATATGACAAGATTGAAATATTTAACCATAGTCTGCTGCTGGTTGCTCGCTGTGTGGCAAGGGTGGGCGCAGACGCCCCGCATCACTCTGTCGGACGCAGCAGGACAGCCCGCAGACGAGGTGACGGTGAGCGTAGATTTGCAACAAGCCACCAATGTGAGCGCGCTGCAAATGGGCATCACGCTCGACGAACACCTTGAATATGTAGAAGGATCGGCCACGCTCAACGCCTTGCGCAGCGATGGCCATACACTGTCGGCCGGCGTGAAGGACGGGCAGCTGCGCTTTGTGATCTACTCATTGGGCATGAAGGCTCTGAAGACAGGAGAGCGCCCACTGTTCACCTTTAAACTGCGGCTTGACAAGCAGCCTGGTGTGCGCACACTGCAGCCCACCGACTTGCTGCTGACTGATACCGATGGCAATGCCATCAAACAAATTGATGCCACTGCGGGACGGGTGACCACGCAATGCGCCCTGGCCACTTATGCCAACACTACCATTGACTTTGGACGTGTGCCGTTGCGCAGCACTTATGAGCAGCATCTGACGGTGACGAACAGTGGCACTACCGACCTGGTGATAACGCAACTGTTGTTCTCAGCTACCACATTCAGTTCAAACGCCAAACTGCCGCTCACCATTGCGGCGGGGGCACAGGCCACACTGCCCATACAGTTTGCGCCCCTCAAGCGCGGACAACAGCAGGCCCGTGTGCGGGTGGTGTCGAACACCACGGGGGTGCGCAATGACATTACGCTCACTGCCGACCCCTATGCCGTGAACGAACTGCATGTGGCCGACGGACTGGAGGGCGATGCCGGCAGCGTGCTGACCATTCCGCTGCGTGTGAACAATATGGACGACCTTTGCGGTTTTCAGTTTGAGTTTGACTTGCCCAGTCAGGTGAGCTACGTGGAGGGGAGTTTCCAACTGTCCGACCGCAAGCAAGACCACCTGCTGAGCAGCAGTTGCAACAAGGGCCACCTCATAGCCCTGGCTTATTCGCCCACCAACAAGGCGTTTGCTGGCAGCGACGGCGTGATAGCCTCGTTCAAGGTGAAGCTGATAGGCCCGTACGGCTGCCGCATTGAGGCTGCCAAGGCATTGCTTACCGCACTGATTGACCAAAATGCCACCAACGTGACCTCGGCCCAATATGGTGCCGAAGTGAGCATTTACACACCATCTATCGGCTTGAATTGGGGCGACATTGACATGGGGCGCACCCCCGTGACAGAGGACAGCCGTGCCACGCTCGACATACACAACTATGGCAACGCCACGCTGCGCGTTGAGCGCATGCTGCTGCGTGATGGCACAGATGTGAAGTTTGATGTGACACTGCCCTTTGAACTGGCGCCATGGGAAAGCCGCACGGTGACGCTCACCTACAACACGCTGGAAAAAGGCGACTTTAGCGATGTGCTGCAAATATACAGTAACGATCCGTCGAACCGCTTGGTGGAGAAGACGGTGAGCGGTTCGCGCTACGAACCTAATGCGGTTGACCTGCAGGCACAGCCCACTACCAGCACAGAGGCTACCTTGGTGCTGAACCTTGACAACTATAATGCGGTGAGCGGCATTCAGTTTGACATGCTGTTGCCCAAAGGCTATGGTTTTGACGCTGCTACCGACTTGTGGTTGCAGGACCGCTTTGCGGACTTTACTGCCAACTGTCAACTGCTGCCCTCGGGGCAGTATCGCGTGTTTGTGTACAGTATGCACGATGCAGTAGTGGCGCGGGGTGCTGGGGCGGTGCTTGCCATCACGCTGCACCCTGAGGCTGACAAGCAGATAACGGGCAACGATTGCCTGCAGCTGAGCCACATAAAGGTGGGCGGGCCAGACATGGCTGATGTGCAAAACTATGCCACCAGTCTGACGGCATACATTCCGGCTCCGGTTGTCACCTCGCTGACAGAGGTTGTTGCACAAGGCATTCCCCGTTGGGGCACCGTCTACCGCCTTGATGGCACAAGGGTGGGTGCTTTGCCCCAGGTGTGGCCCCATTTGCCCGCAGGTCTTTATATTGTGAATGGCATGCGCATCATGAAGCGCTGAGGCCCGGCAGTGACTACTGACCTGCTAACGTAAAACGGCTGTCCGCCAAGAACGCATCTGCATTCTTGGCGGACAGTTGTATATTGGTGTTGCCTGGTAAAACGTAAATATGCGAACGGACGCAAGCACCAAACGCTACCTCTAATGGGGGCGACGCGTCTCGCGTCGGGAAAATAAAAAAAAGACACAAAAACCTCACTAAACAACAGCTGCACTATCCCCGACGCGTCTCGCGTCGGGATAGAGAAAGGAGGAAAATACGAACTCTACTAAATAATAGCTGCATATTTTCCCGAGGCGGGACGCCTCGCCCCCATTAGTGCTTGCGTTTGGTGCTTGAGTTTAGAGGTAGCGTTTGGTGCTTGCGTTTAGAGGTAGCATTGGGTGCTTGCGTTTGGTGCTTGCGTCCGTTCACATATTTACGTTTTACCGGGCAGCCCAAAAAGAATTAATGGAGGCTGCGTCTCCACGAGCCTCCATTAACCAACACAAAAACTAAACTAGACTTAACTAAACTATTTGAAAGCGTTATCATCACGACAACTTGATAATGCAAATATATAACAATGTTATTAACAAACAAAGGTATTGCAAAGAAAACTTTACAAAACCTTTGTTTTTAACATTTTGACGTGTTATTCAGCATAATATTATCGAGAATAACCATGGCCGCCATGGCCTCGACAATGGGCACGGCGCGGGGTAACACACAGGGGTCGTGGCGGCCACGGGCCTTGAGGGTGGTGGGCTGTCCGTTGATGTCGACCGTTTGCTGCTCGCGCAACAGGGTGGCCACGGGTTTGAAGGCTACACGGAAGTAGATGTCCTGCCCGTTGCTCAGTCCGCCCTGAATGCCGCCGCTGTGGTTGGTGCGGGTGGTGATGCCGCCGTGGCCGTCGGGCACAAACACGTCATTTTGCTCACTGCCGCGTGCGCTGACTCCGGCAAAGCCTTCGCCATACTCAAAACCCTTGACGGCATTGATGCCAAGCATGGCGGCACCAAGTTGTGCATGCAACTTGCCGAAGGCTGGTTCGCCAAGTCCTACGGGGCAGCCTTCGATAACACCGGTGATGATGCCGCCAATGGTGTCGCCCTCGGCCTTGACGGTGCTGATGAGGTCGGCCATTTGTTGGGCTGCAGCAGGGTCGGGGCAGCGCACGGGGTTGCGCTCAATTTCGGCAAAGTCGTAATCCTTGTAACTGCCGCTCAGTGCGATGGAACCTACTTGCGAGGTGTAGGCTGTGATGCGTATGCCCTTTTGGCGCAGCACCATCTTGGCAAAGGCTCCGCCTACCACGCGGGCTATGGTTTCGCGTGCCGAGGTGCGTCCGCCGCCGCGGTGGTCGCGTATGCCGTACTTGGTTTGATAGGTGAAGTCGGCATGTGAGGGACGGAACACTTGGCGCATGTTGTCGTAGTCGGACGAATGCTGATTTTCGTTGCGTACCAAAAAACCTATGGGGCAACCGGTGGTTGTGCCCTCAAACACGCCCGAAAGGATTTCGACTTTGTCGCCCTCCTTGCGGTCGGTGGTGAGTTTGCTCTGACCGGGTTTGCGGCGGTCGAGTTCGTGTTGTAAAAAGTCCATGTCAACCTTTATGCCGGCTGGCATGCCGTCGATGACACCGCCTATGCCGGGCCCGTGGCTCTCGCCAAAGGTTGTGAGGCGGAATATTTGGCCAAAAGTGTTCATGTAGTAGGGGGGAAAGGGTTAGTGGGTTAATGGGTTAGGGGGTTATGGTGTAACGGGTTAACAAGTTGTTTGGCTCACTTGGTTAGGCTTCGCTGTGTCAAAACAGTCGTTACCAGCCCTGTGAGGTACAAAACATATCAACTTGTTAACCCGTTATCCTGTCATGTTGCTAAGCAGGTATTTTCGAACACCTATTTACTTGTGGCAACCGCAACCTTCTCCGTGTTCGTGCTTGCCGCAGCATTCACCTTTGCCATGTTCGTGTTTGCCGCAACATTCGCCTTCGCCGTGTTCGTGGTGATGGCCACCGCATCCGCCTTCACAACCGCCTTCGCAGTCGCCGCCGCAGTTGCAGCCTTCGTGGTTGATGAGCGCCTGAATTTCCTCGTTAGTGGCATCGCGCATGGTTACAACCTGGCCTTTGAAGTGGAGGTCCTTGCCGGCGAGCGGGTGGTTGAGGTCGATGATGACGGTGTTGTCTTTGAGCTCGAGCACAAGGCCCTGAAAGCGCATGCCGTCGGCATTAACCAGGGGCAGTACGGCGCCGGGGTAAACCATGTCCTTGTCGAAGCGGCCGTTGATGGCAAATGTCTCCTTGGGCAATTCGATGACGTGGTCCTGCTCGTAGGGGCCATAAGCCTCGTCAACTTTCAGCACAAAGTCGAAAGCTTCGCCTTCGGCCAAGGCCAGTATTTTGCTTTCAAAAGAGTCGAGTGCAATGCCAAGGCCCGAGATAAACTGGAAGGGGTGCTCGATGGGAGCCTTCTCAACCAATTCGTGAATGCCTTTGTCGTTGTCGGTGTACAGTTCGTATGCTACTGTTACATACTTGTTCGGTGTCTGTTGTTCCATAAATAATAGTTGGTGCGTCTGGCCCGTGGCAAGTACGCAATGTTATGGGGCGTTAGCCCTTTTATTGATAATGTTTTTAATCTGTTGGCGAAATTTCAAGTTAACGGGTCAACAAATTGACAGGTAAACAATTAAGTGTGCTATACATTCTATTATGTTAAAGTAAGACTGGTAAGAAGCCTGAAAAGCTTGGCAAACTTACCTGTTAACCCGTTAACTTGTCAACTTGTTTACTAATTTCGCCTTAAGATGATGCTTGTGCTTATGCCAGTTCGAGGTCGAACTCCTTGCGCAGCATTTCGAGTGCGGGATAGCGTTGCAACATCGACTTGTAGCGCTCAAGACGGCTTGTGGCGCGGCGCGGCATGTTGTTGGGCGCTATTTCAAAGTGCAGCGTGATGTAGTCGTTGCGCAGTTGTGTGCGCAGATAGTTCATCAGCGATATTTGCTCTTGGCGCATGGTGGCCTCTACCAGTTCGTTTTCGACTACCGCCTTTACGCTCCAGGTGTCGGTGTCGAGTTTGAGCGGCATGCTTTTCATGCGGCCGGCAGTGGCAGCTTTCTCCTTGGGCAGCTGCTGTGCGTAGCGAAACCAGTAGTAGGTCAGGCGGTCGTCGTTGAAAGGCGTATTAAGCTTTTCGGCCGGCTGTTGCGCGGTGGTGGCCTGTGTGGCCCTGGTGGCTGCTGGCGCTTTGCCCGTGTTGTTCTGCTTTTGCAGCTCCTCGCGTATGGACAGCACTTTGACATTGTGTGTGATGCGCTTGCCGCTGTTGTTGGACGCGGCAACGAGTTGCTGGTAGGTGCTTTGTGTGGCCAATATGCCGCTGGGGGTATTGGCAGGGTTTGCTGCAGCCGGTGTTTGCGCGGCTGGTTGTGCGGTGGCAGTGTGAGGGGTGGCACCGTTGGCGGCAGGGCGTGCAGCAGCCACTTGGGGCGTGGTGGTGGAGATGGGGCGCGCAGCTACGGCTGAGCCAGCGGCTGCATGCTTGAATATGGGTTTAAGTCGTCGTGTAGGGCGACGCCCACACCCCGTGTCGTCATCGCCCACGGCTGCTTGTGCCACCTCTATCAGCGTGAGCTCTACCAGCAGGCGCTTGTTGCGGGCTGTGCTGTAATGCCTGTCGCAGTCGTTACACAGCTTGAGGGCGCGGTAGAGCAGTTTAGGCTCGCAGCGCTTGGCTTGCTCGTGGTAGTTTTGGCGCACACGCTCGCTCACATCGAGCAAGGGGAGCGTCTGCTCGTCGCGGCTCATGAGCAGGTTGCGGAAGTGGGTGGCCAATCCGCCAATGAAGTAGTTGGCCTCGAACCCTCGGTTGAGTATGTTGTTGAGCTTTGTCATGGCCGTGGGAATGTCGCCTTTGATGAGCGTGTCGGTCATGCCAAAGTATTCGTCGTAGTCGAGCACGTTAAGGTCTTCGATCACCTTTTGGTAGGTGATGTTCCCCTCGCAGTAGCTTGTCACCTGGTCGAAGATGGAGAGCGCATCGCGCATGCCGCCATCGGCCTTTTCGGCAATGACGTGCAGTGCTTCGGGCTCGTAGGTGATGCCCTCCTTGCCAGCCACATATTCGAGGTGCTTGATGGTGTCGGCCACGGTGATGCGTGCAAAGTCGTATATCTGGCAGCGGCTCAATATGGTGGGCATGATTTTGTGCTTTTCGGTAGTGGCAAGCACAAATATGGCGTGTGCGGGCGGCTCTTCAAGTGTTTTGAGAAAGGCATTGAATGCAGCCTGCGAGAGCATGTGCACCTCGTCGATGATAAACACCTTGTAGCGTCCTATCTGTGGGGGAATTTGCACTTGTTCAATCAATCCGCGAATGTCGTCGACACCATTGTTAGATGCGGCATCAAGCTCGTGTATGTTGTATGAACGTTGCTCGTTGAAGGCTTTGCAACTTTCGCATTCGTTGCAAGCTTCGCCGTTGGGAGTGGGCGAGAGGCAGTTGATGGTTTTTGCAAAAATACGCGCACAGGTGGTTTTGCCCACACCCCTTGGCCCGCAAAACAGGTAGGCGTGTGCCAATTTGCCTTGCGATATGGCGTTTTTGAGTGTAGTGGTAAGTGCGTGCTGGCCAACCACGCTGTCGAAGGTGGCGGGCCGGTATTTTCGTGCAGATACGATATAGTTGCTCATGTTGCGATACGGATGACTAAGTTGCACAAAGGTAGTGTTTTTTTTTGATATGTGTGCGACGGCAAATTGCTAAGTTGAAAAAAAGGCAGTACCTTTGTGCCATCAATTAACCCAGCCCCGTTGGCATACTTGATTGGCGGCCCGGCGGTGCGAGACGTTGCCGGCCGGGTATTTTCAGTCCTGCCATGGGGCTTAAGGGTGGTTCTAATAATAGTAAACCATTATTGCAAAATGTCATTCTCTTACATCTTTTCGCGATTAGACGTGCAGCAGATAGCAAGTGCTTTTATCGTATTGTTCGCCGTCATCGATGTATTGGGCTCGACCCCCGTGTTTATCACCCTTAAGCAGCAGGGGCGCCCTGTCAATGCTTGGAAGGCTACGCTCATCTCTCTTGGCCTGTTGCTTGGCTTCTTTTTTGCCGGTGATGCCATGCTGCGACTGTTCAACGTAGATATTGCCTCATTTGCCGTGGCAGGTTCGTTGGTCATATTCCTCATGTCGCTTGAGATGATACTTGATGTGGTGATATTTAAGAATATGGGCCCTATCAAGTCGGCCACGCTCATACCGGTGGTGTTCCCCCTGTTGGCAGGTGCGGGTTCGTTTACAACACTGTTGTCGCTGCGTGCAGAGTATGCCACCGTCAACATATTGATAGGTTTGTTGCTCAACATGATTTTTGTATTTATCGTGTTGAAAGCTACCGAGAAGGTGGAGCGCATCATATCGCCCGCAGCCATCTACCTGTTGCGCAAATTCTTCGGTATCATTCTGCTGGCCATATCGGTACGTTTGTTTACCGCAAACCTGAGCACCCTGATGCAGAATTTGGGATAGCAGAGTGTACAATTGCATACGATGATAACACGGAGGTAGAATATGAGAGCAATATGTCCTCGCTCTCATATTATTCCTTCGCCCGTCGTTTCACGCAGACTTTGCAATATCGCATATTCAGTTTTCGGATTTAGTTTTCAGCCCGCCCTTGCTAAATCCGAAAATTGAGTAAATCATCGTCCTTTGGTCGATGGACAACAACATAAACGGCCTTTCCGCGTAACTTGAATGTCTGTCTGAAGCTTGCGCGAAACATATTCCTCTCTACCAAACATAAAGAATCCGCCTCATCCTCCGCACTATAGCGGAAGAGTGAAGCGGATTCTTCGTAAGACGAATACCCGTTTTCATTAAAGGGGTTCCGGCCCATATTGATTGTCGCCGCGATCACTGCCCGTCAGCAGGAACACTAACAATACAATGGCGCCCACTATAGGAACAAAGGCAATCCAATACCACCAACCAGAACGACCTATATCGTGCATACGGCGCACAAATACGGAAATGTTAGGAATAAGGATAATAAGACCATAGATACAAAGCAGTACGTAGGCGCAACCCATGCCCGCAAAAGCTCCTGCGCAATCTCCTAAGATAGCACCTAAAATAAAGCCAACAATGAGCAAGCCTATTTCAAGCAAAATATTAAACAGGTAAAAGTACCAATACTCTGAACGAGAGGCACGTCCTTGGAAAGTGGCATACTTGGAAAATACACTTTTCACAGCTTCAGAAAGTCCCATAACGTAATGTAGATTTTAGGGTTAATACTAAGAGTTTGCACTTCCTATCAAAGTGAGTGCGTGGCAAAGATAGTCAATAAAAGAGGAAAAAGCAAAAAGTACTTTCTAAACTTTCGGACTTAGCCCGTGCTTGCTAAATCTGAAACTCGAGCAGAAGATATTACGTTTGTGTTAGCCGCTTAGCGCGGAAAACATAAGTAACATAGTTTTACATAAGAAACACATAAGGCCGCTGCGCGGCTGACGGCCACGGACTTGCGTCCGAGTGGCCTCAAGAGACATAAGGGCTGACGCCGTAGCGTGGCTTGGTTGCCGCTAACGCGGGAAGCATAAAGACATAAGGACAAAAGAACATAAGAACAAAAGTGCTTCAAGACATACGGGCATGGACTTGCGTCCATGTGCCCTCAAGAACATAAGGGCTACGCCGTAGCGTTTTTTGCTATTGCTTTCTTGTTTATGAGGCTCAAGGGCTTGACGGCGTAGCTCTTATGTTCTTGAGGGCACATGGACGCAAGTCCATGCCCGTATGTCTTGAAGCACTTTTGTTCTTATGTTCTTTTGTCCTTATGTTTTTCCGCGTTAGCGGCAGATATCGTAGCTCACAAACCTTATGTTATTCAGCCTTCTTGGCCGTTTCAATTATTGTATCCACCCCGCGCTGGTAATCCTCGTCGGTTATGTCGACCTTCATGTCGGGGTCGATACCCATTTCGGTCAGTTGCATCTGGCGGTCGTACATGGGGCAGGCCGAGAAACGTATGCCCCAGCCGTTGGGCAGTTCGGCATTGAACGGCATGCCCGCACCACCGCCAGTGCGGTCGCCCACGATGGTGACGTTGGGCAGCCCTTTAAGAAACATGACAAAGCTGTTGGCGGCACTGTAGGTGCGGCGATTGGTGAGCACTGCCACCTTGCGCTGCCAGCGCAGCCCTTCAAATGGCTTGATGCGTATGGCCTCTGGTGTGGAGAAAGCGTTGTGGGCGGAGCCTGTTTTGTGACACATATAGCCCCCAATAATCTCGTCGTTGATGAAGAGTGAGGCCAGCTTTTCGGCAGAGGTGAGCATACCGCCACCATTGCTGCGCACGTCAACAATCAGCATGGTGCAGGTGCTGAGGTAGCTCATTATTTCGTGCAAGTTGCCGCTGCCAAAGGCGTAGTCGAAGGAGGCGCAGCGTATGTAGCCCACATTGTCGGGCAGAATGCGGTATTTCAGTCCGCTGGTTTGTTGGTACTCGTCGCTGCGGCCAAGGTAGCGGCGCTCAAGCGAATCGCTTTGGTTCATGGGGTAATCGTCGAACCACCGCCCATAGCGGCTAACATTGTGGGCGGCCGACAAATTGACGTGGCCGTCGCGCAATTCGCAGGTCATGTTGGAGAGCACTTCAAACAGCTGTTTGTCAGTCATTTGCTCGTTTATCATGGCAGCATAGCGGCTGTGCACATTGTCCCAGTCCAGACCATAAGCCTCCTTTTTATAGTCGAAAAAGCAGTAGCGCGTGTTGAGTGTTTGCCACAGTGCCTCAAAATTGCCCCACTTGTTGTTGTCGGGCACACTTTCGGTTACGCATGAGGTCAGCAGGCAGGTGCAAACCATCAGCGTGGCGTATGTGATGAGGCGCAGAAACTTATATACTTTTGTCATAGCCGTACCAGTTTGCGTGTGTAACCTATCATGAATGTATGGCGCCAGGCGTGTCGCTTGAGTCCGCCTAATTTGCTTTGGCGTACATCGGCCAAATAGCCTAACGTGATGCGGGCCCTTTTGACGGGAAACACCACCTCAGAGAGCAGCCTTGCTGTAGGGCAGTTGCCGGGGTGAGTAAAGTGTATGATGCCCGACGAGTGGCCGAGCGAAAATATTTCGTAATACGACTGCCCATATTCGGGGGCGAATTGCACCCCCACCATTTGGGCATCAACCTGCACACGCGCCAAGGCTGGTTTCTTGAAAAGCGCAAAGTGATATTCGGCCAGTCCCGAGGCACAGAGCGCCAGGCCCAGGCGCCCTTGTGCGGGATTGTTGCCATTGCGCGTGTTGTAAGTCAAGCCGCCCGAGCCCTCGAGCAGTCCGCCAGCAGCCAAACGCCAGTGGCGGGTTGGGTGCCAGTTGTAGTGCCAGCCGCCGCTGGCGGTAAATTCGGTGTCAAGGTATTTGCCATCGTCGGTGGGCGATTGGGCATAAGCGCCATGCACGCTGTACAGTCCTGCCACAGTAACATGGCCGCGCCCCCAGTGCGCCAATCGTTCGGTGCGGTTGAGCACGACGAGGTTGGTGCCGTGATAGGTGAGTGGCGACAGGTAGGTGTCGAGCAAACTGGCGCAGCCCGCTCCCCACAGCCATTGTCGTTCGGTGGCGCGCGGCACGTCGGGAGTGTGCAGTATGCTGGTAGCGCTCGTGTCGCAACGGTTGGTTGGGACATTGTGAGGGTGTGCCGGCACTGCTGCCAAAGCACGACTTTGCGCCCCGGCCAACATGGTGATGGCCAAGGCGCAAAGCCAAGTGTAAACTATGCGTGTGAGCATTGTATGGTATATGAAAGAAAGGGGGTGGGGGTTACTTGCTCTTTTTAAGTCCCTTGTAGGCGAGGAATGCCACCACCACTACGGCACAGGCCAATATGACATAGCCAATTTCGTGACTGTAGCGTGAAGCAAGTTCGGCCACGTCCTTGGTCGTTTTAAGGTCGGTTTGAGTGTGAATGATGTAGCCCAGCGAGGCCAGTACGGAGTTCCACACGCCAGCTCCCAAAGTGGTGAAGAGCAGAAAACGCCACACGTTCATGCCAGCCAAACCGGCCGGAATGCTGATAAGCTGTCGTACGGCGGGCACCAGGCGGCCAAAGAAAGTGGACGTGGCGCCATGCTCGCGGAAGAAAGCCTCGGCATGTTCCACCTTGGCGCGGTCGATAAGGCACATGTGGCCCAGTCGGCTGTCGGCAAAGCGGTACACTATGGGGCGTCCTAACCACTTGGCCAAATAATAGTTGACAAGGGCGCCCACATCGGCACCCAGCGTGGCTACCACTATCACCATAATGATGTTGAGGTGGCTGTCGTCCATCATAGCAAGGAATGCCGCGGGGGGCACTACCACCTCGGAGGGGAATGGTATGAACGAACTCTCGATAGCCATGAACACAAACACCCACCAGTAGTTGAGGTTGTTTAGTACAAAGTCAATAAGGAATTGCATGTGTGTCTTATATCAGTAATTAAAAGTGTGAGTAAATATAAGTGGATAGTTGCCAGGGTGAGAAGTTAATGGGTGAGTTTGCCAGATATTTTAAGTTTCTGACTATCTGACTTTAACCTGTCTCGAGTTTCGGATTTAGGTTCGTACGACCTGAAAGACGCTACCACCAAGCGCTATCTCTAATGGGGGCGACGCGTCCCGCGTCGGGGTGGAGATAGGAGTTAAATACGAACGCTACTACTGCTAATAATAGCTGCATATTTTCCCGACGCGAGACGCGTCGCCCCCATTAGAGGTAGCGTTTTCAGACCGTACCCGTCTAAAACCCGAAACTTGGGTAACATAATAAGTAGCGTAAAGCATACTTACTTGTCAACCCGTTAACCCGTTAACCCGTTAACCTGTCACCCCATAAACCGAGCATTCTGCCAACGGGTGTGCTATGGATTGGCAGCAGCAACCTTCTGCACTCTGATGCCCACATCGGCAATGCCGGGCAGTATTTCGCGGCGCATGATGTGGCTGATGCTGATGTCGGCACTGGCGCCGGCAGCGATTTGCTGTTGTTGCCAAGGCATGTCGTATTGGTAGATGGTCACGCCGTGCCCGTTGGGGTCGCCGCGTTGGTTGGTGAGTTTGAACATCACCGTGTCACACAATTCGCGGTTGGGGTTGTGCCAATGCTGGCGCACCACCAGCCACAGCGACTGAAAGGGGTAGGGCGTTGACGACGACGTGCGAACTCCGAGGTCGATGCGGTATGTGCCGGCAGTCTTTACCGTGTCAACGTGAAATTTCAGCGTGTCGCCAGGTTCCCAGCCCTCTACCGGGGTAGGGCAGTAGTTAAATGCCAAAGGCTTGTCTTCACAACCCGTCACAATGCCGGCCAGGGCACTCAACCCACAGAGCAACGCAGCCATGCAAAGCGGTTTGCACAGTGCGTTCGGTGTGTGTAGTATGTATTTAGCCAATGTATTCATGCCACCAATTCGTATCAACAAATTTAGAACACCTGCTTATGCTTCGGGCGTATCAGGTTTAGTGTTGCCTTGCGGTCTGTTGTTGCGGTTGTTGTCGCGTCGTTCGCGTCGGTTGTTGTCATTGCGTCGCCGGTTGTTGTCGCGCCGTTCGCGTCGTGGCTGCTGTCCGCCTTCGCCTTCGTTGCCTTGTTTGTTCTCGGCAGTGTTGCGCTCCTTGTTGTTGCGTTCGTTGTTGCGGCGGTCGCGTCGGTTGTTGCGGCCCTTGTTGCGTCGCGCCTTGTCAAAGCGTGTAAGGTCATCTTGTTCAGCCAGGTCGACGGGGCGTTTTGGCTCAGCAGACACCTCGTCTGTCAGCGACTCCGGTTTCTCGCCCGCAGCGTTCATAGCCAGCACCTCTTTGGCGCGCTCGGCGCTGATGGTCACCAGGTTGGCAGCCAGTCGGCGGTCGGAACTATAGGTCACCTCGCCGGCCAGAATGTCGGCTTTGAAGAAGTAGAATGTGCCGTCCAGCGTTTCGAGCGTGGCATTGCGTTCAGGCAGTTTGCGTGCTGCCTCCATGTAGGTGTCCACCTCGTAGTTGAGGCAGCATTTCAGTTTGGCACACTGCCCCGCAAGTTTCTGCGGATTGGGCGTGATGTCTTGAAAACGTGCCGCAGCAGTGCTCACCGAACTAAAGTTCTTCATCCATGTAGCGCAGCACAACTCACGTCCGCACGGACCGATACCGCCAATGCGGCCGGCCTCTTGTCGTGCGCCAATCTGCTTCATTTCTATGCGCACGCGGAAAGCCTCGGCCAGTACTTTAATCAGTTTTCTGAAGTCAACGCGTGCATCGGCAATATAATAAAATATAGCCTTGTTGCCATCGCCTTGATATTCCACGTCGCCAATTTTCATTTGCAGCTCCAGGTCCTTGGCTATTTGTCGCGAGCGTATCATAGTGTCGTGCTCGCGCGCTTTGGCCTCCTCATACTTCTCCATGTCGGCAGGGCGTGCCTTGCGGTAGATGCGCTTTATCTCGAAGTTAGGCTTGAGGTTAGCCTTCTGCATTTGCAGCAACACCAGTTTGCCTGTGAGCGACACCACGCCGATGTCGTGGCCAGGTTGCGCTTCAACAGCCACAATGTCGCCCTTTTGCAGGTCGAGGTGGTTGTCGTTGCGGTAAAAGCCCTTGCGGGTGTTTTTGAACTGCACCTCAACAAAGTCCGTTGTGTCAACATTACCCGGCACATCAGCCAGATAGTCGTACGAGTTGAGTTGGTGGTCGCTGCGTCCGCAGCCATTGGCCGGCAGTCCGCGCAGGTTGCTATCGCCCCATTTGCAAAAGTCGCGTCCTTTGCAGTGGCACTTGTCCTCGCAGCCAGCCGTGCAGCCGTCGCCCGAGCAGTGCAGGCAAGTGTCCGCCTGGTTCAGTGCGTCGTCTGTGGTGTTTGCGGGTATGTTGTTATCTTGAGTCATTTTATGATAGAAAGGTTTAGACAAACAGCGCTGTTTTTAAGTAGGTGTTCAAAATTATTTTATACAATCAATAGGTGTCATTTTCACATTGAAAGCACATTCTCGAGACGCATCTGTTTCCTTCGGCCTCGGT
>OARK01000097.1_pt1 | contig 20672 bp, 13 predicted proteins | sample 1475711 | NCBI WGS metagenome assembly OARK01 (sample SAMEA3360700, study PRJEB22359) | human gut metagenome | biome: ENVO:urban biome; feature: ENVO:human-associated habitat; material: ENVO:feces | place: Bangladesh | collected 2011 | reverse complement strand
GCGCAGCTGTTGAACAAAATATACATACGATGTTCCATTTTAAGACCGCTAAATCAGCTATCAAGTAAGAATAACAACATAAAGGGTTAAAGCTTTTGCCCTTACAGGGCGCGGAGACTCTACTATGCGGAAGCCCCAGGGTGTCGCTTCGCTTGCCCTGGGCTATGTGCTCCATTGGGCTTTCAGCCCGCCCTCGTTAAATCCGAAACTTCAATAAGTAAGTCATGAAAGCCCTTAAAGAACGTATTCTGCGCGACGGCAAATGCTTTGAAGGAGGCATTTTGAAAGTCGATAACTTTATCAACCATCAGATGGACCCCATCTTGATGAAATCAATGGCTGTAGAGTTTGTACGCCGTTTTGCCAGCACCGACATCAACAAAATTATCACCGTCGAGGCCAGCGGTATAGCCCCCGCCATCATGGTAGGCTATCTGCTCGAGCTGCCCGTAGTGTTTGCCAAGAAAAAGACCCCCAGCACCATGGAGCATATGCTTGCCACCAAGGTATTCTCGTTTACCAAGCAGCGCTCTTACGATGTGTGCGTGAGCAGCGACTACCTGTGCAAGGGCGACAAAGTACTCTTCATCGACGACTTTCTGGCCAATGGCAATGCCGCCAAGGGCATACTCGAATTGGTAGATCAGGCCGGTGCCGAACTCGTGGGCATGGGCTTCTTGATAGAAAAAGCCTTCCAGCACGGCGGCGACGAACTGCGCCACATGGGCATTCATGTAGAGTCGCTCGCCATTATTGAAAGTCTTGACAACTGCGAAATTAAAATAAAGGACGATGGCTACGACAGATAACGCAACAACCCAGCAGACCGAAGTGGCCAAGAGCGGTTTGATATACGGACTCAACGACCGTCCGCCCTTGCGCGAGACACTCTTTGCCGCCGCCCAACACCTGTTAGCCATATTCGTGGCCATTATCACCCCGCCGCTCATTATAGCCAGCGCGCTCAAACTCGACACCGACACCACCAGTTTCCTTGTGTCCATGTCACTCATGGTGTCGGGTGTGGCCACCTTCATTCAGTGCCGCCGCATAGGCCCCGTAGGTTGCGGTCTGCTTTGCATACAAGGCACCAGCTTTTCATTCATCGGCCCCATCATAGCCGCAGGCTTGGCTGGCGGACTTCCCGCCGTGTTTGGTGCCACAGTGGCCGGTTCGGTGGTCGAGATGTTTGTGAGCCGCATACTCAAGTATGCCCGCCGCGTCATCACCCCCTTGGTCAGTGGCATAGTGGTCACACTCATAGGCATGTCGCTCATCAAGGTGGGCATCAGCGCCTGTGGTGGTGGCGAGGCAGCCAAGACTGCCGGCACATTTGGTTCAGTTGAAAATGTAGGCATCGCAGCCCTTGTGCTTGTGCTCATTGTCTTTTTCAATCGCAGCAGCAACCGCTACTTGCGCATGGGTTCCATCGTCATCGGTCTCGTTGTGGGTTATGCCGTGTCGTGGAGTCTCGGCATGGTCGACTTTGGATCGGTGCAGAGCTATGGCGGCTTTAACTACCCCAACCCCTTCAAGTATGGTTTTAGTTTCGACATCTCGTCCATCATAGGTTTGGGCTTGGTATATCTCATCACCTCCATCGAGGCTTATGGCGACATTACAGCCAATTCGCTCATATCGGGCGAGCCAGTCGAGGGCGAAACTTTCATGCGCCGTGCCCAGGGCGGCATCTTGGCCGATGGCTTCAACTCAATGTTGGCCGGCTTGGCCTTCTGCTCATTCCCCAACAGTATCTTTGCCCAGAACAATGGCATGATACAGCTCACGGGTGTGGCCAGTCGCTATGTAGGCTACTTCATAGCCGGCATGTTGGTGCTGCTGGGTGTGTTCCCCGCTGTGGGCATCGTGTTCTCGCTCATGCCTTCGCCCGTGTTGGGTGGCGCCACCTTGCTCATGTTTGGCACAGTGGCTGCCGCCGGCATACGCATCATTGCCTCGCAAACAATCAACCGCAAAGCTACCTTGGTCATGGCCATCAGCTTCTCGCTGGGTTTGAGTGTTGAGCTTGTACCCGACATTCTCAGCCAGTTGCCCAGCACGGTGCAGAGCATTTTCTCATCAGGCATTACCACGGGCGGCTTGGCGGCTATCATCTCTAATTTGGTGATACGAATTAAGGAGTGACACCGTGCTCGCTGATGTGCAGATGCGTGCATACACACTGCTTAAAAGTATTATTTTGAATACTGCCTGCACACTACACTAATTGGCTCTAAGTCGCTTGTAATCATACACTTGCAGTGTGTAGGTACATCTGCACTTTGCCTGCACTATGCCTGCACCGCAAGTCATGTGCAGGCACGGTTCGCAACAAGTGCACGTGATTGTGCCGTTTGCGTGCAAGTATGGCAGAATTGCTGTAACGGGAGGTAGAAAAATACGTCGTTCCGACTGTTTTTTCGTCCTCCCGTTGCTGTTTTCCCGCCCTCCCGTTGCCGCCGTAAACGCACCGCCGTTCACTTTAGTGTAGATGGTGGCGTAGACAAAAACGGAGGTTGTCTGCACGCTTTGCTACGCTGATTATCAGTGCGCTACGCGAAAAAGTGCAGAGCGCAGACAAATAGCACAATAATAAATTGTAGTGGCCATTCATGCAGTGTAGTACGTGTTGTGTGCACACGCGTGTTGCCGTTCAAGTTCCATACGTACATATTTATAATTAAAGCCATGCGTAAAATATTGATGTCCCTTCTGTCGGTGCTGCTTGTTTGCACGTCGTGCAGCAACGAGGCCGACGATGCTTATGCCCATGAGCGCGCCTTCTTAAAGTTTCCGTATGCCAACGATGTGGCACCCCTGTTCACCGCGTTGAACAACAATGGCCAATGGTGTTGCATAGAGTTGGGCACGAGTAGTTTCATTTTCAAAACATTCACGCAGTCGGGTTCATATCCTTACACGTCCGAAATCAAGAACTATGGTCAGCCGCAGTGCGTGGCGGGTTTTGTGGTGGGCAAGTCGTCGCTGCCCGACATGAACATGCAGTACCCCGTAATAGCCTACGACCTGGTTTGTCCCGTGTGTTACAGTCAGCACCTTATCACGCGCAAACTCACCTTGAGTGCGCCCGAACAGCTCACCTGTACAAAGTGCAAGCACACCTTCGACCTCTCAAACAGCGGTTTGAGCAGCGACGGCAACCGTTTGTTGCGTTACCGCACGGCGCTTTACAGTTCGCAGGCTAGCGGCATGCTGGTGGTGATGAATTAGTTTGCTCGCTGCGGCCGTGAATGTGCTGATATGCACAACAAATAGGCTTATCACAAGCATACCATCCAGACTATGCACAAGAAATCGTGTTTTCTTGTGCATAGTTGTTTTTATATGCACAAAAAAGTGGCTTTTCTTGTGCATAGACCATTTTACAAGCAAGCTTAGTATCCTTCCTGTGCGGCACCAAGGCTTGCTTTTGCTGATTGATGGGCTGATGCATTTTTAGTGTAAAATAATATTGAACACCTACTAAACCCTTGTTTGTGCAGTACAAAAGACGAAATTCATAGCATTCCAGTGTATTTTAGCAAAAATTAAGTTGGCGGGGGGGGTGTTTTTCGTTTATTATTGTACTTTTGCGGCGTATTGATTAAGGCACAACTTATAGGTTTGTTAAGCGGACGAATTTTTAGGCTCAGTTCTTTTTCTTTATAGCGGCAGCGAAAGCATATCTTACAAAATGGTCAACGTGTTTTGACCGCCATTGCATTTGCTTGCATTGTCGTTCGCTACGAAATGATCTTCATTGATGACAAATGAAACAGCATATTCCTTGAAGGGACTGTTCATACTTATTATTGCCAATAAGCGCTTGTTAGCTCTATTAAGCCTGTTCATTTTACTTCAAATCCTGCCATGCCGAGCGCAGAGGGCAGGACTCAAGACAAACGCACTCTGTTGGGGCGCAACCACTCCCAATGTCGGTGTAGAGTTAGGGCTTTCGCCACGAACCACGTTAAACGTTGCGGCAGCCTACAATCCGTGGAACTTCAGCCGTGGGCGCAAAATGCACCTATGGGCTGCACAGCCCGCCTTGCGCTACTGGTTCTGCCAGCGTTTCGAGGGCCATTTTGTGGGTGTGCACGCCCACGCAGCTCAGTATTACGGCGGTTTCAAACAAAAACTCTACGACGGCTACTTGGCCGGAGGTGGCATCAGTTATGGCTATGCTTGGCTACTTTCTCCACACTGGAATGTTGAGGCCGAGATAGGCATAGGCTATGCCCGTCTGTGGTACAAGGAGGGTGAACGCATCTACTGCGAAAAGTGCAGTATATCGCGTCGCCACAACTATTGGGGGCCAACCATGGCCAGCTTGAGTGTGGCTTACGTGTTTTAAGCACAGAAGGCTCTTGTCAGCCTCGTGCAAGTAGTTCAACACATGGGTGTTGTCCGTCCATTCGTACGCTGTGGCAGGCAGCCGCAAAATATCTTTTTTTAATCATGCGTATTTTACATACATTGTCGTTACTGTTGGCTTTGTTGCTGACGGCTGGATGCGCACACCATAATTTCGAGCAAAATCGTGTGCATCTTGAAGCAGACATGTTGCCGCTGTGGCACACCAATGCAGCCGGTCGCGCCGTGGTGCACACCACCTTTGTTGTGCCGCGTAAGGCACTGACGCGCCGCCAGCGTTTGATAGTCGTGCCGCAGATGGTGATTGGTGCCGACAGTGTGGTGGCCGAACTCACCCCCTTGGTAGCCGACCGCAGCCAGTTCAGTCGCAAGTTGCATCGCCGGCAGGTGCTCGAGGGTTACGCTGACCCTTACAGCCCCATGGCCTTGCATTATAACAAGCAGCATGTGGCCCTTCTGCCCTATGCCGACACATTGCACATGCCCCTTCCCCTGCGTCAGGTCCGCTTGCGTGCAATGCTCACCACCGATGGTTGTGGCCGCTGCACAGCCATCGACACATTTGCTATGGGGCGTGCAGTCAATGCAGTGGCCGACTTGCCGCAGCAACTGGCACAGTTTGCACCACACACCTTTGTGGTACGTCCCAAGGTGGTGACGGGCCAGGGCGAGGCGCGCTTGCTCTTTGTAGTAGACAAGTGGGACATACGTGCCGACATGGGGCGCAACCGCGCCGAACTCGATTCCATGACAAAGCGTCTGCGCCCGGTGCTCACCGACTCACTTGCCACACTCACCAGCCTGACCATAAGCGGTGCGGCTTCGGCCGAGGGCAGCTACCGTCACAATTTGATGTTAGCCACCAATCGTGCCGCCTCGGCCCGCCGTTGGTTGCTTGAGCAGTTGCATTTGCCGCCGCGTTATGCCGCGCAAATTAAGGTGAGTGCCCGCCCCGAAGGCTGGCAACCCGTGTTGGCAGCCATGACCGCTGCAGGTTGTAAGGACTCAGTGCTCGTCAGCAACATATTAAAGCAACATCCGGGTGGCAATGACGATGTGCAGGAGCGGTACATACGCCGTTTGGCCTGCTGGCCCGACATACGCGACCACTATTTGGCAAAGGACCGCCGTGTAACCTACACCTATGTTTACACTTTGCGCAATTTTACGACCGACGCCGAAATGCTACGCCTCTACGCTACGCGTCCCGATGCTTTTAACGAAGACGAGTTGCTGCACGTGGCCGACCTCCAGTCCACCGACACGGCGCGCATGGAGGTGTACCGCACAACCTTGCGCCATTACCCCCAGTCGGTAGTGGCTGCCAACAACTTGGCTGTGCTCCTGCTGCGTGCCGGCCATGCTGCCGAGGCCGTACAGACAGCCTCGGCCATTGCCCCCGACCGCCGTACCGACACGTTGCGTTGCACCCTGGCCTATGCCATGGCAGCACAAGGCCGTTATGCCGAAGCCCGTCAGGTGCTTGGCACTGGTGAGGACTCATGCCTGAGACAAGCCCGCCAGGCTATCGACAGCATGGAATAAGTAGTTGTGCCTAAAAAACGGTGTGTAGACCGAATTAGTTAAAAAACAGACAAGCTAAACGGGACAAGCAAGACTCCCGACAACGGGTAAATACAGTCTATACAATGACAAAAGTAATCAAACAAATGTTCGTACTCATGTGGCTGCCGGTGCTGTTGGTTAGCTGCATTCGTGACGAATTGCCACCTTGTCCGCCCTTGTCCTTGCATGTGGGTGTGGCCGACTACAATTACAGCAATGCGGGCAGCTTTGCCGACGAACCGATAAAGCCCGAACAAGCCCCCTTGTCCACCTATGTCAAATCGGTGGCATGGCACATAGTTGATGTGCAAACGGGGCGTGTGGTGGCCGAGCAGCACGTTTTTCCAGCTTCAGACACCGCATGCCAAGCCACTATCAACCTGCCGGCCGACTTGCCTTTTGGCAAATATGCCGTGACTGTGTGGGGCGGACTTGAAAATGAGACTGAATTGCCCGCGATTTTGCCGCTCGATGAGGCTGGCGACCCCTACCTCGTGTGCGACACCGTGCAGTACGATGCTTGGCATTATGACCACACCTTGCTGCTGAAACGCGTCAAGAGCAAACTTCACATTGAGGTAGAGAACCTGCCGCCGCAGTATCATGCTGCTGCCTTGTCAATAACAGAAACGGGGCTGTTTGCCGAGGTGGACGACAAGTTTTGCTACAAAGGAGAGTGTGTGATGCGCAACAGTTTGCGGTTTGCTGGCACAGAGGTTGACACACACACCATTTTGCCTCCTTCGGTGGCACGCAATGCCACCCGTGTGAGCATTGGCATATACGACGAGAATGGCCGCCTCGTGCCGCAACTCGCCCCCACTGATGTGGTGACCACCCTTTACCGCAACACCATAACAGGTCTGCGCTATGTGTATGACACCGAAAAGAAAGGGTACGACATATATGTGCGCATCAACGACGAATGGGAGGCAGCACACACTTTGGACATAGAATAACTCGATAGAATAACACGCAGGCGGAAATGCCGGGCCGACAAGTTGACAAGCAAGCATGGCATGCCACATACACTTTTTATTATGGTAAGGTCAGACTGACAAAAACGTTCAAAAAAACTGGCAAACGATTCAGTCACCACGTAAACTTGTCAGATTGTTTGCTAATTCCGCCAAAGCATAAGGATAACACATAAACTGGTGCTCAAAAACACCAGCTTAACTAAAACATTAAAACAATGAAGAAGTATTTCATTTCAGGTGCAATGCTTGCAGGCCTCATGTCGCTTGCAGCTTGCAGCAACGATGAAGGCGTCGTGGCAGACAACAATGGAGCTGAACAGCAATTTACCATTACATTGGCAAGCAGTGGCGACCGTGCCACACGTGCCGCAGCCGACCGCACGCTCGAGAGCGAAGCTGCCGGCCAAAGCATTGAGAAGGTAACACTCGTAGTACGTTCGCAGGACGATAGCAAAGTGGTATACATCCACACACTCGACAACTGGAACGACACAGCCACTGACTATGATACCAATGGCCATGGCAAGAAACTCACTTTTACCATACCCAAGGCCGACAAGTTGGGCGCTGGCAGTTATGTTGTGACGGCAGTAGGCTACAATGAAGGCAACTACACTTTGTCTTTGCCAAACAAAGGCGATGTTGTAGACAAGAATATAACTGCCACCACACCGACAGGTGCCGAAGCCAAGGAGGTGTTTGCCGGCGAGCAAAAGTTTAACGTGACAGCCGATAAGAAGATTGAGGGAACTGATGCCAGCAAGGCAATACAGAGCGTAGATGTGGCCCTGCACCGCCAGGTGGCAGGCGCTTATGGCTACTTTACTTCAATTCCGGCCAAGATAGGTGATACCGATGTGGCCAGCATACGCTTGGTTTCGCGTACCAAGAACACGGTGCTCACATTCGGCTCATTCAACAGCTCATTTACTACTACGGAAGACAAGGTGATGTATATGGTCAATGGTACGGTGCCTGCCACCCAAACAGCCCAGTTCCTTAATGGCGATAAAGCAAATGTATTGTTCAGTGCCAGCATAGCCGACTGGTTCCCCGGTGGCGATAAAAACAATGATGGTGTGTACGACAAAGTGGACACCAACTGGAAAAACCACTACGAGGGTAAGGCTAACTACTTGAAAGGCTCAGTGTTTGCAAGCAATTTTGTCATTCCGTTCAGTGCACAGCAAGGCAAGTCAACCCTTGAACTGCAATTGCTTGATGCAACTGGCAAAGTGCTCTATGCTTGGCCTGTGAAGTTGGACACAGGGAATGAGCAGATAGGTAAGAAGGGCTTGGTGGCATCAGCCGATTTGTTGGGCCAAGGCACCCCCATGAGCTTAACTGAGTCTGCCGATGTGTTCAGCTTGTTCCGCAACCACATCTACTCAATAGGTATTCACAAGCATGGCACCAACAATCCCGATACTCCCGAACCTGGTACCGATCAACCCACTGACTTGAGCAAGATACAGAACGTTGTAATCCGCGTGAACGACAACTGGGAAGCTCTGCATCACATGAGCATTGACGAATAGTCTTATTGGCTTAAACCCTAAAATTACATACAAAAGGTTCAAGGGCGTTGTGCTGTGTGTGCAGGTTCTTGAACCTTTTTGCTTTAGAATAATTTTTGTATGGTAAAAGCATTGTCGTAGATGCCATAAATATGCGCTTGGGCGTTTTACCATACATCAATGTATTATGCGCAATGAATTATTCTATCAAAATATGTGCCTCAATCGTGGTGGCATTATTGTGTGGGTTGCTGCCTTCGTGCACAGCCGACACCGTGTTGGCAGATGAGGGTGCCACGCAAGACCATGTGAGCGTGTGTTTGCAAACATCGGCTCGTGTGCAACGCACTACGCTGCAAAGCTCAGACAATGTGCAGCATGTGGAGTATGTGCAACTGTACATATTCAAAGGCACAGGCAGCGATGCCGAGTGCATTAAAAGCCTCGATGTAGACTGGCATCAATCAACTGGCCAGACGGCGTTGCAATTTTACAAAATAGACCCGAACCTTTTCGTTTACGACGGAAGTACTACATACACCCTGCTGGCTGTTGGCCTTGACAATAAGCCCGGCGCCACCGCTGAGGGTGCAGGCCCTACTTACAATCTGCCAGCAGCCATAACCAATGGCACCACGCTCGGACAAGCCGTGGCCCGTTTGGCCACTGGCAAGACTGCGCACGATATGAACCATGCTGAACTCTTTGCCGGCACAGCTGAATGCGTGCCCCAACGTGGCAACAACTTGGTGACCATTGACCTGTACCGGCGTGTGGCCGGGGTGCAGGCTTATCTTAACGACATACCCGAGGGGGTGACCGACATCAAGCTGGTGCTGTATAAAGACCAACATAGCGAAGTGCCCCTTGTGGCAAAGCCCGATGCCGCAGATGGTGCCTACATGGACCATGGCACAGCCACAGCCGATGGCAGCACCACACTGCTTGACCTGCCGGTGAATGAAGGCACGCTGACGGGAGTGGCCGTGACGGGCACCACGTTGAAAAAACGTGTCGGAACAGTGCTTGATGGCGCTTATGTGTTGCCGGTAGAGGCCTCGGCCGACCAAGGTACAGGCACGCTTAATTTGAAACTTTACAAGGGCGGTGTGCTGTATAAAACCTACCGTGTGGCGGTGGACGATGGCAAGACCCGCAGCTACAACTTTCCGCTCCGGGCAAATTGCTTCTATACCATCGGTACACTCAATTTGCAACAAAATGAGCCGCTCAGCTTGGGTGAGGCAACCGCTGACATAACCATACAGGTAGAGCCGAATTTTGAGAAAGATCATGACTTTGATATTCAGTAAAAAGAAGTATCGATGCGCCCGGCTGTTATGCGGGGCATTGGTAGCTGTGCTTGCAGCCTGCAGTGATGACATCGCCACGGTGCCGCCTCAACCGACAGTAGGTGAGGTGGACAGTGAAAGCGTTGTTGTGCCTGTAAGTATCACCTTTGGCGGCACTTATGCTTTACCCGCAAACACCACCCGCTCGGCACCACCGGGGGCGGCTACCGACCCTTACGATCCGAAGGTGGACGGCGAGGCCGCTACAGTGCAAACCGACCATGTGCGTATCGTTGCCTTCAGACGCAAGGTGGCAGGTGACGACGAAGCAAGCAGCGAGGCCGTTGACGAGGCTGCAACCATTAGCGACAGTGAGTTCGTTTATGACCCTACCAATGACCAAAAGGTGATGTGTAGCCGTGCCTCCGCTTCGGACCACCGCTTGACGGCTACGGGCAAACTCAAAAAGATGCGCGGCTATCAGTATCGTGTCATTGCAGTGGCCTACAGTTCGAGCATTGCTCTCCCACCATCGCATAACTTGATACCCGCTGCCACGGGTGAGCAAAACTTGTTTATGCTTAATTTGCAAAACGGTACCACTCTGGCTGAGGCGCAAGCCGACATAGTCAAGGCCAATGTGACTGGTTGGAAGGAGTTTTTGTATGGTTCTGCTCTAGGGAAGAATGATAAGTGCTTGAGTGGTTACCTGAGTTATGCGCCGCAGTTGTTCTATGGCGAGTGTCATACGGCTATGGGCAACCGTGTGGTGCACTTCAGAGAGCAGCAGAGCAATGGCGAGATAATTTCGAACTCACCATTGACGGGGGTGTTGTACCGCGGCATGGCACGTGTGGAAATGACACTCAGCATAGACAAGCAGAGCCAGGGCGATGTGCATTGGGTGGCTTTGATGGCCAACCATACCAACACCGCGGTCAAACTCAATAGCTACGATGCCTTTGCGCAGGCTTTCAACCCGATAACTCAAAAGCTTGGCAAGGACTCCTATACCGTGATAGCTATGGCTGAGGGCAACGATGTGATAGCCGAAGGCAGCACCATAACTCTTGGGGCTTGGGTGTTGCCCACGGCAACCCGCTTGGCACTGCGCGTGTTCTGTAAGGACCTACTACCACGACAACCGCTCGACTATCCCATTACAACCGCCAATGTGTCGTCTGCCGAACAGGGAACGGGCATTATCGCTCCCGACGTGAGCGGTAACACCTATTATTTACGTCGCAATCAACTTTACAGATTTAAGGGGAAGCTCTCGACTATTACGGGAAAGAGCAAGTTGGGAGACTAAAAGCATATAAAGAACTATGATACAACGCATAAGTGTGCTATTAACCTGCTGCTTGTTGCAGTTTGCTACCGCGGTGCTGGCGCAAAGTGCCAGCGATACGCCTACGGCCGACGGGCTGCTTGACAGCAGACGCACCGTGTGGTACGACCGCGATGCCAATGAAAATCAGCCAACAGTGTCGAACTGGAAGTATCTGGAAAACCGCCGGGCACTGGTGGGCAGTGGTTGCACGGTGAACAAACTGGTAAGTGCCGTAGGGGTGGGCGAGTGGGCCGACAGCTTGGGCAATATAACCAACGAGGACTTGTCGGACTATGCCACTTTCCCCTCGGTGCTTAAAGCGGGCGTGACGGTCAACCCCATAGTGAGTGTGCGCGATAAGAACAACTATTATGGCGAGGGCACTGAAGCTGGTTTTTGTGTGGTGGCCTCATCGGGGGCCAGTGTGCTTACCCTTGATGTGGTAAAGGCTATGAGCCTGGTGTTCTATCGCGATGGCGTGCTGGGTAGCACCATTCCTGTGCAGGAGGGCCAAAATGCTGGTGGGGTGAGTTTGACGCTTATCAAAATCCCCGGTTCGGACGAGACTTGTATATGTCTTACTGCCAAGGCGCGCGAAATATTTGACGAGGTGTGTTTGCAGCCCTCGGGCGGTGTGAACCTTGACTTGGGCATGGCACTCAAAATTAAATATGCCTTTGTGGGCCGTGTGACACAGACACTGCTCACCGATAATGGTGTGAAAGCCTATGGCGAAAAGGTGGGGACGACTGCCCCCGGGGCTTACATCAAGTCGGTGTCGGGAGAGAACCCCGTGCTGCTCGGTATACCTTTTCCGGTAACAGATGAAGAAAAGAAGAGACTTGTTGACGATGACCTGAACAACTATATGTCGCTCACCCCGCTTGTGGGATTGGCTTACATGGGCGGTGCAAAGATAGAATGTGCCCCGGGAGGCGAGAACGATAACGGACAGGAAGTGTTCAAGGCTGGCAGCGAGGTGGGCTTTAAGTATAAAACTGTTGCGTTGCTCGACCTGTCGCTCGGGTCGGCCGTTAACATAGAACTGTTTAACCGCGCAGGCAAGAATGTGCAGACCGAGACCCTCTCGGCCGGCGTACTTGGTTTGGGCGTGGCCACGGGGGGTGACGGCACGGCATCAATACTGGCCAAATGCGACTTTTCGGGGGCGCGCATAGCCTTTTATGGCGGTTTGAAAGTGGACTTGGGCGGCACGCGTGTGTATTATGGCTTTGTGAAGGAGGCCCCCGATGTGGTACACCATTGTGACATACGTACCACTACCAACACCAATGTGTGCGACTCGCAAACATCATTCCAACTGCACAGCAATCCGGCCCTGTCGGTAAGCTGGACGCTGTTGCTGCAGCCCGAAGGGGCTAATGCCAAGGTGACAGCCTCGGGCTATGTGACGGGAATGAATGTGCCAGGCGAATACACCTTCCGCGCCACGGCAGCTGATGGCTGCCACGACGATGTGACACTGGTGGTGGGTGACAACTTGGGGCTGGACAAGACCGAGCATTGCGGCACAGACTTTGTAAACCTTGACCAGGCTGTGTATGGCACTTATACCCTGATGAACGACCAGATACCTGATGGCTCGGGTTCGTTGGTGTCGATATCTAACCTTGAACATGCTGAGAACTTGCTCGACAAGGACTATGGCAACTATGCCACTTATGTGGGTGGCCTCGCTGTGGCCAATAATCTGGCTATTGCAGGTGTGCAGCGCACAGACGGACTCATGTTTGATGGCACAGCCGACCAACAGGGGGCCGTGAATGTGGGCTTCGTGGTGGAGAGCGACAATGAGGTGATTGATGCTAAGGTGTTGGAGTTCTTCCAAATACGCTGCTACAAGGATAACAAGGAGGTGTACCGGCATGTCATTAGCGAGAGCAATGCCATTGGGGCGGGTGTGGGCACCAGCACAAAAACGCAGAAGGTGCGTTTCAGCATACGTGTCGAACCTATTGGCAAGGACACCAAGCCCATACAGTTTGACCAGATAGTGTTGTGGAAATCGGGTGTGCTCGATCTTGGACTGTCAAAGTTGAAACTTTACTATGCCTTTATGGAGGATAGCAACTCGCCTTGTGCCAATGCGTTGAGTTGCGGGGCAGTGGTGTTGAGCGATACAACTGGCACCAGCATCAATGCCAATGCTTGCCAAATGGCAGGGGCTGTAAAGGTGGCGGGGGTTGACGATAACCTGAGTTGCCTGGTTGATGGCAATCTTAACACGGCCATGACCATAGTGAACACTGTTGATGTGGGGGGTGGCTCGGTAATAGCGGTGAATATGGGCCACACACTTGACTTCCGTCACCAGTTGGGCATTGTGGTGGACCAAAAGACCTATGCTCTTGGGGCTTCGGTGGGTGCTTGGCTCACGGTCGAAACCTATTATAAGGGTAAGCCTACGGGTGATAAGTTTACCGATTGGAAGGTGCTCGGGGCCAATGTGATAGGTTATGGCGAGAAGAATTTGTTGCTTATGCAGCCCAAGGAAATGTATGACGAGATAAGGCTGACCATAGCCGGGGTGGTGTCGGCATTAGACGTTCAAAAGTTTTACGGCATATTCCTGCGTGGGGATATTGACAACGATGGCATTCCTGATTGTAAGGACACGGTATCGTGCAAAACTACAATAAAGGACATTGCTATTACTGATGTATGTAAGGGCGGCAGCATTACTGTAAGTGGTACAGGTACCTCGGAAACGGACTACCGTGTGGTGATGAAGGAGCAAGGGATAAATGACGCATTTACGACGAGCACCACTGGAGACTTTTCGCGAACTTATGTGATGTCGGTGTCCGGACGCTATAATTTGCTGGTATATGATGGCAGTGGCAATTTGCTGACCAGTGTGCCATATACGGTACACCCTAATCAGACGACTTGGCGCAAGAATGCCGCTACGGCCGACTGGAATGAGTGGAATAACTGGACGAATGGCTCACCCTATTGTTGTACGGATGTGGTCATTCCCTCGCAGGCGGTGCGTTACCCTGTGCTCAGTGTGGCCGAGTCTGAGGTGATGCGTGCTGACTTGTTTTGCTGCAACAACATTCATTTTGAACCGCAAGCGGCAGTGGGCGCACCACAATGTCTGAACTATACCAAGGCGTGGGTAGAGTGGGCGCTTGCTCCCAACCGCTATTACTTGCTTGCACCAACGTTGCACGACACCTATACGGGTGATGCGTTTGTGCCGGCCAGCATGAAAGGCGTGCAGACTGGTGATTACTTTACAATGCTTGATGAGACAAGTGCACCGCAAAACCGCTTTAATCCTATCATATACCAACGCTTGTGGAACAAGACGGCCCCTGGAAAACTGTTGGGTGATGGAACAACAGGCGAGCAGACGACTGTGGCTGTGACGCAGACGGAGTGGACCAACCACTTTAACCATCTGAAGCATTTGTATGGTTGCGGTGAAGGCTTTTCGTTGTGGGTGGATAACGATGCACTGCCCGCAACGCAGGTGTTCCGTTTCCGCTTTCCGAAGGAGCATACTGCCTATAAATATTACAATAACTATGACCGCACACAGCTTGCATTGCAGGAAACGGACTTTGACCGAAGTCGGGCAGGGCGCTTTGTGTATGAAGACGATGCAAACACCACACCGGAGAATTATACTTATAAGGGCTATGTGGGTGGTGGAGAAAATACGCAGCAGCGCCATGTGTATAAGGGAAGCGTGCCGTTGACATTGCACCTTTCGGGCGAAAAAGCGGGTACATTCTTTTTGGTGGGTAATCCGTTTCAGAGTTATATCAATGTGGCTCGTTTGCTCAAGGGCAATGCTTCTGTCATAAAAGGTGTGAAGCTTTACGATGGTAATACTAACAATACCGCCGTGTTGGCTGATGGACAATTGGTGGGTGATGCCATGCGCATTGGGCCGGGAGAGGCTTTCTTTGTGGAGACTGCTGAGGCTCAACAGTCGATAGACTTGGTGTTGAACGGTGACATGCTGACCGATGAGGTGCCGGAGGAGGCCGCCGCAGATGCTTTGTGCTTGACTCTGACGAGCAAGCATACGGGGCTTGAGGCTTCGGCGTGGATTGTGACGGGAACAAAGGGCTTGAAGGGCTCGGCCACCTTGTTTGATGCCGGGGCCAAGCCGCAGCTGGCTCTGTTCGCTCAGTCGCACGATGGGGAAGCTTGTGATGTGACGGTGTTTGATGGCAGGGCTTTGGACCTTGGCATATATGCGGCACAGCATGACACGCTGACTTTGCGCTTTGCTGCAAAGGGGCATACTGATTTGACGAACTATGCTTTGCTTGATCGTTTGACGGGTGATGTGTGCGCGCTTTATCAGGGTATGACATTGACGCTGAACACGTGTGGAACGGATTTGGGACGTTATGCCTTGGTGGCTGCAAAGACAGCCGTAAAATGTGAAACTGTTTGCCATTCTCATTCTTTGAGGGTGGTGGGGCATGACGTGCAGGTGCGTTCGGACGCGTCGGACCTATGTGAGTTGCAGGTGTTTGCAACTGATGGACGATTGGTGGCCACATCGCGTGCTGCACACGCGCAGTTGTTGGAATGCCGTGGTGTAGAAACTGGGCTATACGTATTGCGCGTAACGGACGTAAAGGGCAAGTGCACCGTATACAAAGTGTGGGTGGATTGAATGAGATGTGTTGCTTGCTTTGCTTCGCCAAGTTAGGCTGCACCTCGGAAATGAAAATGAAAGTCTTTTGGACTTTCATTTTGCATTTCACTCACCTTGCACTAACTTTGCTTCGCCAAGTTAGGCTGCGGTTCGGAAATGAAAATGAAAGTCTTTTGGACTTTCATTTTGCATTTCACTCACCTTGCACTAACTTTGCTTCGCCAAGTTAGGCTGCACCTCAGTAAAGTGAAAGAAAAAGTACACTTTTCCTTTCGCTTTACTTTCGGTTTGCACTAACTTTCCTTCGTCAAGTTAGGCTGCGGTTCGGAAATGAAAATGAAAGTCTTTTGGACTTTCATTTTGCATTTCACTCACCTTGCACTAACTTTGCTTCGCCAAGTTAGGCTGCGGTTCGGAAATGAAAATGAAAGTCTTTGGACTTTCATTTTGCATTTCACTCACCTTGCACTAACTTTGCACCTAAAAACTCACGATGAGTGCTTTAGATATTATAAATAAGTATTATGCCGACAATGAGCCTTTGCGCAAATTGCTCATAAAACATAGCAAACAGGTGACGGATAGGGCGCTTAAAATCGTTGATAATCACCCCGAACTGCACATCGACCGTGCCTTTGTAGAACAGGCGGCCATGCTGCACGATATAGGCATATTCATGACCGACGCACCCGCCATTCACTGTCATGGCACGCACCACTACTTGATGCACGGCTATCTTGGCGGACAACTGATGCGCAAGGAAGGACTCGACAAGGTGGCGCGCGTGTGCGAACGCCATACCGGCACCGGACTCACACCTGAGGTGATAAAGGCACGCGAATTACCTTTGCCCGAAGGCGACTACCGGCCCGAAACACTTGAGGAACAACTCGTGTGCTATGCCGACAAGTACTACTCAAAGAGCCACCCCGACCGCATACGCTCTGCCGAAGATACAGCTAAAAGTCTCGAAAAATTTGGACACGAGGGCGTGGACATTTTCTGGAACTGGGTAAAGCTGTTTGAGCCCGAATTGCTCCCCTCGGCTGGGCAGTGAACAACCTGCACCGTAAGGCGCACCCGGCATTCACCCCGTATTATATCCCCCTCCCAACACAATTCATGCGAAAACTATCTCTCTTCATACTGTCATTGCTGACCACACTATGTGTTGTGGCCAGCCACTTGCGTTTGCAGCCACAGCAACCGACTGTGCCAGCAGTACACGACAGTGTGACGACTGACACCACAACAACTAAACAAACCGCCGCCACACCACGCACCGCAGATGCAAAGCCGCGTGTGCCGAAGGACGAGGCGGCCGCCACGGACACCACGCACCGCGATTCGGTGAAGGTGGACACCGTCAAGACCAAACCAGGCATTGACTCGCCGGTAGAATATCAGGCTACCGACTCCATGGTATACGACGCCGCCAGTGGACTGGCCTACCTTTATGGCAAGGCACAGGTGAACTATCAGAACATGCAGCTGACGGCAGCCAAAATATCGATGAACATGGACTCGAGCATGGTGCATGCTGAGGCCCGTGCCGACTCAACGGTGGAGGGCGGGCTCGACGGACGTCCGCAATACACACAGGGCACTGACCAATATGACAGCGAGCGCATGTCGTTCAATTTCAAAACCAAAAAAGGCTACATTCTCAACGTCAATACCAAACAGGGCGACGGCTTTATGACGAGTGAACGCTCAAAACGTGCCGCCGACGGTACACTCTACCTCGAAAAGGGGCGTTACACCACTTGCGATGCCAAACACCCGCACTTTTATTTGGCACTGTCGCGTGCCAAGGTGCGGCCGGGCAAGGACGTGGTGTTCGGACCGGCACACCTGGTGGTGGAGGACGTGCCACTGCCGCTGGCCATACCCTACGGCTTCTTCCCGTTCAACAAAAAGTATTCGTCGGGCTTTGTCATGCCATCGTATGGCGACGAAACGAGCCGCGGATTTTACCTGCGCGATGGTGGCTACTATTGGGCCATCAACGACTATATGGACCTCAAGGCCCTGGGCGAAATCTACACCAAGGGCTCGTGGGGCTTGAGTGCCGAGACCAACTACAACAAGCGCTACCGCTTTCGCGGCAACTTCTACTTTAGCTACTTGCGCACGGTGGAGGGCGAAAAGAATATGCCCGACTATGCTGTGACAAAGAGCCTCAAACTGCAATGGACACACACCAAGGACTCGAAGGCCATGCCTAACACCACCTTTTCGGCACGTGTGAACTTTGCCTCCGAAAACTATGAGCGCAAAAATCTTGAGAGCATGTACAACCCCCTGTCGTACACGCAGAGCACCCGCGCCAGTTCGGTAAGTTTTGGCCACACCTTTACCAACATCGGGCTAAGCATATCGGCCTCGGCCAACTTGACACAAAACATGCGCGACTCCACCATAGCCCTCACACTGCCCGATGTGAGCATATCGTTGGCACGCTTTTACCCCTTCCGCCGCAAGCATCAGGCAGGCAAGGAGCGGTGGTACGAAAAGATTTCGATGTCGTACACCGGGCAAATGTCAAACTCCATCACCACCAAGGAGAACCTGCTCTTTAAGTCGAACCTGATAAAGGACTGGCGCAATGGCATGCAGCATCGTGTGCCAATCGATGCCACCTTCCAGCTGTTCAAGTACATCAACATATCGCCATCGTTCTCGTTTCGCGACATCATGTATGCCTCACGCATCAACCGCTCGTGGAACACGCTGCTGCAGCAGGAGGTGTGCGACACCACCTATGGCTTTTACAACCTCTACGACTGGAATGTGGGCGTAACAGCCAACACCACGCTCTATGGTTTTTACAAACCGTGGAAAAAGCTCTTTGGCGGGAAGATTGTGGCCATTCGCCACGTGTTCAAGCCCGCTGTCACCTTTAGCTATGCGCCCGACTTTACCGCCTCGTGCTATGGCTACCGCAAGGAGTATGAGCGCACCGATGCCTCGGGCAATTCAACCATGGTAGCGTACTCGCCCTACTCAAACGGCATATATGGCTACCCCTCGGGTTCGAAGCAGGGCTTGATATCGATGTCGGTGTCGAACAACCTCGAAATGAAAGTACGCTCCGACCGCGACTCTACGGGTTACCGCAAAATATCGCTCATCGACGAACTTTCGGCCTCGCTGTCGTACAACATGGCGGCCAGCCGCCAGCCGTGGAGCAACCTCAGCACACGACTGCGACTGAAGTTGGGCAAGAACAAAACCTTCTCGATGGCGGCAGTGTTTGCCACCTATGCTTACAAGTTCAACGAAAACGGCCAGGTGGTAACCTCCGACCGCACGGAATGGAGCTACGGCCGCTTCGGACGTTTCCAAGGCATGTCGCAGAACCTGTCGTACACGCTCAACAACCAGACGTGGAACAAGTTGATGGATTTTCTGCACGGACGCCGCAAGGCCGACAGTTCGGCCAAGGACAACACTGCAGACTCTGATGCCGACGATGTGGAAGATGCCAATGTGGACCCCGACTTGAAGGCCGCACGCAAGGGTGGGGGGAAACCCAAAAACAAGGCCAAGGTTGACGCCGATGGCTATCTCACCTTCAGCATGCCATGGTCGCTCACGCTGTCGTATGGCATCACCATGGCCGAGGACCGCAGCCGGCAAATCAATGTGCGCCGAATGCGCTACCCCTTCTCGTTTACGCAGACGCTCAATGCTTCGGGTTACCTGCGCATAGCCGAGGGGTGGAACATTTCATTCTCGTCTGGCTACGACTTTGAAATGCACAAGTTGTCAATGACTACCATGTCGCTCTCGCGCGACTTGCATTGCTTTGAAATGTCGGCCAACGTGGTGCTCAAGCCTTATTCGTCGTTCAATTTCACCTTCCGTGCACGTGCCTCCGAATTGGCCGATGCCTTGAAGTGGGAGAAACGCAGCTCTTACTCAACCAACGTGGAGTGGTACTAAACGAGGGTAGAGTGGGGAAGTGGCCCATGCCGCACGTACATACATTCATTCATGCTAAAGCATAACATTACATACCAATTTAACAGACACAAGTTATGAAACTGAAATCACTCTTTGCTCTGGCGGCAGCTACTATTGCAGCCGCAGCCTTTGTAACGTCGTGTGATGACGCAGACAACGACTTTCACCAGTTTTACTGGCAAGGCACACATAACAACAACGCCCTCATTGTTTATGCTGACCAAACAGAGGACTCAATCAATGTAACGAGTACCGATACTTGGACATATACTTGCGAGAGCGACTGGATGCAGATGTCGGTTAACGGCAAGCCTGCTCCCGACACACTCGTGGTGCGCAAGGGCTACATTGACCGCAGCCGTGCCACTTTCACTTTCACGCCCAACACAACGGGCCAGGAGCGCACAGCCACTTTCACGCTGACAAATCCCACCAAGCACATTGGCTCGTTCAGCCCCGTGTTTACGCAGAAACCTTATCTCAACATCAGCCTGCCGGTTTACGACAGCACTACGGGCACTTTCACACTCAAGAATATCAACTCTGAGGGTTTGTACAGCGCCACCACCAAGGATGGGGTTACCCACACAGCCAAACCTGTCATTACTTTTACGGTGTATGCCGACGGGGCCGAACTTACCGGATTTGATGATTGCGACTGGCTTACGCACACGCTTTCGCCGGCCGACATACGCAAGAATGTGCTTTGCACCGACACGCTCAAGGTGTCGCGCAACACTACGGGCCATCAGCGCAGCGTGACGCTCACGCTCAAGTCGAATGGCGTCAGCACACCCATCACGGTGGTACAGAATTAAGTTTGGCGTTACAGCATCATTTACTGTAAACCACTAAACGCTACCAGCAAACGCAAGCACTAATGGGGGCGACGCGTCTCGCGTCGGGAAAAATGCAATGTTCATACACTAAACAAAGGCTCACAGACAGCACTAATTACATGCTTGTCTGTGAGCCTTTGTCTTAGTTCCCGACGCG
>OARK01000083.1_pt1 | contig 22922 bp, 19 predicted proteins | sample 1475711 | NCBI WGS metagenome assembly OARK01 (sample SAMEA3360700, study PRJEB22359) | human gut metagenome | biome: ENVO:urban biome; feature: ENVO:human-associated habitat; material: ENVO:feces | place: Bangladesh | collected 2011 | reverse complement strand
CAAAACTGGTGCTGTATCTCTTAAAGGGAGTCTTAATCCTTATTCTACTGGAATATGGTCTGCAACTCTGCAGTTCCTAGAAGGTATGGGAATCAATGTCTCAGGTCTTAATCCTTATTCTACTGGAATATGGTCTGCAACAACCCGTGTTTGAACAAATGCTTATGCAAATAATTGTCTTAATCCTTATTCTACTGGAATATGGTCTGCAACATCAGAAGAAGCTAAGAAAGAATTATTTATTAAGAGTCTTAATCCTTATTCTACTGGAATATGGTCTGCAACACGAGAACGGGGTTGCTCTCTTGAACAAGGAGGGCAAGTCTTAATCCTTATTCTACTGGAATATGGTCTGCAACACTACAGCTAAATTCCGCAACAGTGTTTCATTCCTTTGTCTTAATCCTTATTCTACTGGAATATGGTCTGCAACTATTTAGAATGGGAAGTTCTGTACCTCATGTTTAGTCTTAATCCTTATTCTACTGGAATATGGTCTGCAACAAGGCCGACTTAGAAGCAAAGAAAAACATTGTCAGTCATGTCTTAATCCTTATTCTACTGGAATATGGTCTGCAACTTCCACAGAATCCCATGATATCGCATGTCAAGGGAGGTCTTAATCCTTATTCTACTGGAATATGGTCTGCAACCGCATATTTTTATGCGCGCAAGGAGGACATTGATGCAGTCTTAATCCTTATTCTACTGGAATATGGTCTGCAACACATCAGTAGCATGGTGTGACCTGCTGGATGAGTCTTAATCCTTATTCTACTGGAATATGGTCTGCAACTAAGCTGGTGTGAACTTACCGACGAGAACGGGGTGTCTTAATCCTTATTCTACTGGAATATGGTCTGCAACTGTTGGTTGTACGCTTAGTGAGCGTGCATTACGTTGTCTTAATCCTTATTCTACTGGAATATGGTCTGCAACCAACAAGCGAAAGAACTTCTGCCTATCATACAAGCAGTCTTAATCCTTATTCTACTGGAATATGGTCTGCAACAGAGAGATATGTGGAATAGAGGCTATATCCTAATCTGTCTTAATCCTTATTCTACTGGAATATGGTCTGCAACCGTGTTAGACTGTCGTGAAAACGACAAAGGCAACTTGTCTTAATCCTTATTCTACTGGAATATGGTCTGCAACCCCTAAAATCGCAAACCATTGACTTACAGACACTTAAGACTTGAAATGGACATTTTATAGACCAGACTAATCCAAAGTATGTACCTTTTTCATCTGCAAATATAGGAATTTTGTCTATAGCAGATTACATTTTGGACATATAAATTTCGGACACAAGGCAGCGCACGCATACTTCAAGACACACGCATTCACTTCATATAGGGAAAAGCTTACTGTTCATGAAAGAAAAGAAAAGAAGAGAAAGAACGAAGCAGGCATAGCGCAGGCTATGTGACTGAGAAAGAGGGAAACAGATACAACCGAAAACGTGCTTTCTATATAAGGGGGCACTATTATTTCAATTGATACACGCGTTGACGTAATTAGTATACAAGATGACAAGTTAACGGGTTAACAGGTAAGTTTGCCAAACTTTTTAAGATTCTTGCCATTATGACTTTAACATAATAAGTAGTGTATAGCATACTTGTTAACCTGTTAACCTGTTAACTTGTCAACTCGTTAACCTGAAATTCCGCCAACGGGTAATAGATAAGTTATTCTGATGTGCGACTTGCATGTTCTTGAAAGCGTATTTTGGATAGTAATTTCGGCCACATTGCCCGCTATGGACTCCCCCATTATCGGGGAAAAGGGAGCGACATTTACTATCCCCAAGACACTTCCAATAACATACAAATCCCAACACAGGATTAATGAAACAATCCTAAAACAATTTGTACACCTACATACACTCGTCCAAGAACGTCTCTATCAAATTGGCCGTAAGCTGATTGAGCTCGGGCGAAGTGCCACCACGTGGAGATTGCACTACCTTGAAACCATGATGCCCGTAAAACACATTTATCTCAGCTTGCTTCAGTCCAAGCTTAAAGCGAAGTTTCTTAGCATATTGTATATTGATAACCTCCGTAAGTTGTATGCCGCTTTTGGCTACATAGGGCTTAAAGGCTTCCACAAATTCGTCCAATATGGGCGGCACATTGGGTTGAGGCTTGCTCTCAGGACGACGGTGCTTGCCCGCTGCAAGCATTTCGCGGATATGTTTCATCGCCGCATCATCGGGGTCTCCTCCGAACAATTCTTCAGGCTGCGCAGAGGATTCCAAGGTCTGCTCCTGCTTATGTTTCAGGTCAAAAAGATCTGACGGATTGTTTTCGGGAAGGCAGGCATGCCAATCTATCGGAATGGACTGTGGACGATAGAACGCTTGAGGATCAATGCTCAAAAAGCAAGCACGACTCACATCACACGTACGATCGTCAATAACTTGTTCCAGCCCATTCTCAAATGAAAATTGAGCTACAAAACTCTTATAAAACAATGTGTACAACCCGGCATCGGTACACCTCTCGGCCATGCGAAAGAACACTTTCAGTCCGTCACCACTTGGCGAAACGAAAGTGAGCGCCACCCGGGGATCCTTTTCTACGCGGCGACGTACGTCCAACAGGTCGAGCCCTTTCTCCATGAGATGATCTATGTCGAGACAGAAACTGTCTGTACTGACAAAGTTCTCAATACAACGAAAAGACGGTTCAAACTTTGCACATACCACATAGGGCAACGTGCGCTTTACACGAGCATACTGCTTTGCATCTATCGTGCGAATGATACGAAGCTGGCGCAAGGTGTTCTCCACTGCTGTTTCGGGGTGGAGAAGCATCTGGTGCAGTTGTTCGAGTGTGATACAAGTCAGCCTGTCTGCTTGGCTTGTAATGTTGGTTCCGTAAGACAACATAGGCTATATGTATTTCTTTAGATTTTGAGCAAGGTCTTGTGTATAGAGCATCATATGCGTGATGCGAGAACGCGAAAGATTGTTGATTGTAACGACTTCGTTCAGATAATCGTTAACTGACTGTATGAGGACACGCCTCCCAAAATCCTCGAGCCAGCAAGCGCCATCTGTTTGAACAGTGCAGAAATCATCGGTTACGACTTGCTGATTGACCAAACTGTACACCACATAGTCTGCCCATATACGATAACGCTCTATCACATCATACACAAGAACAGGCCTATTATAGTTATCGCGGTGGAGCACCCCTATATAGGGGTCTATACCCGCTTTGATGAGCAAGCCTTCGAGTTTTCCATAGAGCATGCCATAGGCATAATTAAGTAAAGCATTCACCACATCGCGTGCCGGGTGCTGACTGCGCGTTTCAAACCGATATTGCTCGGGAATAAAAAGATTGAGCGTAGAGAAATATATCTTCGAAGCCATGCCCTCCCACCCACGGAGTTGCGCAGCACAATCGGCCACAAATGCGCCTTTTGCTCCCATCACCTTGGTACGATAGTCCTCCAATCGATTGAGGTTCCGCTCACGCACTCTTAAAAGCGTCAAGTCATCAGCATTCATCAAAAGCAGCATAGCCTGCTGATTAGCTATTTTCTCGGCTATAATTTGCTGTATCCATAGCAGAGCGTCAGGCGTTTGCACAAAGTTGAGTTGCCCCTTACGGATTGTAGAAATCGACCCATAACGCGAACTCCACACTCGCCCCATAGGCATTCCCGTACGTTCCACAAAGAGTATGTCTATCTCGTTTTCGATGGCAAGCATCACCGCATCGCTCGTTATCTGCACCCCTTTACCTATCTGTATAGCCGTTATGCCATTCAAGGGGACGCGTTGCACGCGTCCTTTGCTGCGTATCACGAAACCCTCGTTGTCGCGATTGATTGATGTACCAAAAGTATTCAATACAAGTTCCATTTATTCTTGGTATTAGTAGGTGCTGCAAATATATTGATTTCAACGTTATTAGCAAGGTTCTAATAGATTTATTCAGCCCGTTGGCAGACTTTTTGGCTTACGGGTTAGCAAATTGACAGGCTTGCAAAATGACAGATTAACAAGTTGACAGATTAGCAAGCTGACGAGCCGACCCGTAAATTTGCACTTGATATTTGACCCTGCCCCTGCTCAAAGTCCTTCACTTTTATCGACACCTAATAAGAAAAATCCACACGTTATTACTACCTTCGCATGCGCTAAGACGAACTAACTGTAAATTACTTAAACATTTCAACGGGCAAATCTGTGTAAGACCGCCCCTACAAAATGATGACTATGAACACAAACACACTACACCCCCACCCCTTGATTAGCCTGCTTCCGCTGGCTGTGTTGATTGCACTGATTGCTCTGGTACTCCGGATTTTTCCCGACGATGCGCTGAGCGGAGCCTCACAGGTGGCACTGATGGTGGCCTCGTCGGTGTGCGTGGCCCTGTCGATGCTGGTGTACAAAACAAAGTGGACCGTGTTTGAGGAGATGATTAAAAAGACTGTGGGCGACGCTGGCGTGTCGATACTCATTCTGCTGCTTATCGGCATGATGTCGGCCACATGGATGGTGAGCGGCGTGGTGCCCACCATGATTTACTATGGCGTGCAACTGATGTCGCCATGGCTCTTTCTGCCCTGCGCTTGCATTATTTCCTCGTTTATATCGGTCATCACAGGCACTTCGTGGACTACTATTGCCACCATCGGCATTGCCCTTATGGGCATTGGCGACGCCTTAGGCATTCCACAACCCTACACGGCGGGGGCTATCATATCGGGCGCTTACTTTGGCGACAAAATGTCACCCATGAGCGACACCACCGTGTTGGCCTCATCAATGGCGGGCGCCGACTTGTTTAGCCACATTCGCTATATGCTCTACACCACTGTGCCGAGCATTGTCATATCCTTAGTGCTCTACTTGGTAATCGGATTGTTCTACAACGGACAGGAGGTGGAGGTTAATCAGTACCTTACAGGACTGAACAATGGTTTCAACATATCGCTATGGACCATGGTCGTACCACTCTTTACGGCCTTGCTTATTTATAAAAAGATGCCCTCGCTCATCACGCTGTTACTCTCGTCATTGGCGGCATGCTTGTGCGCCTTAGTGCTCCAGCCCGAAGCCTTGATGCACATTGCGGGCGAAAAGCAGGTCAATGCACTGAGCCTGTTTGAGGGGCTGATGCTCACATGCTATTCCAAGACCAACATCGACACGGGATTTGAGGCCATCAACTCTCTGGTGGCTACACGAGGCATGGTGGGCATGCTCAGCACGGTGTGGCTCATTCTTTGTGCCATGTGCTTTGGTTCGTGCATGGTGGCGAGCGGCATGTTGAGGAGCATTACACACATCATACTGAAAGGCATCAAGGGCACGGCCTCGCTGGTGTGCTCCACTGTGGCATCGGGCGTGTTGCTCAACCTTGTGATGGGCGACCAGTTCCTGTCTATCATCATGAACGTGTCTATCTATCACGACGAGTATGCCGAACGTGGTTACCGTCCGGAGTTGCTCAGCCGTTCCACAGAGGACTCGGCCACGGTGACTTCCGTATTGGTGCCTTGGACGGCCTGCGGCATGACGCAGAGCACGGTGTTGGGCATTCCCACACTGGTGTATCTGCCTTTCTGTTTCTTCAATATTATCAGCCCCATCATGAGCTGCCTGGTAGCTATTTTGGGGTTCGTGCCCAAGCCTCAACCTAAAGGAACGGCTGAGGCGGCATAAACCCAATACGCGTTGGCGGAATTTCAGGTTAACCTGTTAACCTGAAATTCCGCCAACGCGTATATATTACTTATTATTATTGCTGTCCGTTCACATGTTTACGTCTTACCGGACAGCGAAACTACGCAATATTTCTGCGCAGAGGGACTAAAATGCGCTTTTTCCGTTGTTTTTTATCACTTTTTGTTTGCTACGCAGAAACATTGCGGAGCGTCTTCATTACTTTGCACTCGCAATCGGGAAACGCCCGGTTGCACCGCTGAGCTATACGCACCACCTTAATTAACCTACTGAGCGGCCAAAGTCTTTCTGGGGAGTGATACCTCACAGAACTATAGTCCTATAGAGAGAGAAACACCCAGACGCATGAACTGCGGCCGCTCATAAATAATCAAAACTTTATGCAAGTAAAAATGATTAACGACAGGCCCGTAAAGATATGGGCCGATGAGGTGGAAGATTCGGCAATGGAACAGATTGCAAACCTTACCACGCTCCCCTTTCTGTATCACCATCTGGCCATCATGCCCGATGTGCATACTGGCAAAGGCATGCCCATAGGTGGGGTGCTGGCTTGTGTGAACGCTGTTATACCCAACGCCGTGGGGGTGGACATTGGCTGCGGCATGTGTGCCGTAAAAACTAATTGGCACGTGGCCGACATCTCAACCGAAGTATTGCGCAAGCGCATTATGCGAGGCATACGCAAGCGCATACCATTGGGCAAGAACCATCACAAACTGGCGCAGGACGAAAGTCTGCTTCCACAAGGGCACGACATCGACAAGCTCGAGATAGTTAAACGCCGCCAAGTAGCCATACTGAAGGAGATTGGCACGCTTGGCGGAGGCAACCACTTCATCGAACTGCAAAAGGACGAGGAGGGCCTGCTATGGATAATGATTCACTCGGGCTCGCGCAACCTGGGCAAGCAGGTGGGCGACTACTATAACCAAAGGGCTGCCACGCTCAACAAGCTATGGTACTCTCAAGTGTCACCCAACATTGGACTGCCCTTCTTGCCTGTGCGCACGCCTGAATTTACCAACTATTGGGCCGAGATGCAATACTGCATCGATTTTGCCCTGTGTAACCGCCGCGTGATGATGACGCGCATCGAAGAGGTGCTGGTCGACGCCTTGCCCAACATAACCTTCGAACCAATGATTAACATTGCACACAACTATGCAGCCTGGGAGAACCACTTCGGCCACGACGTGATTGTACACCGCAAGGGCGCCACCTTGGCCCGCAAGGGTACAACGGGCATTATTCCCGGGTCGCAAGGCACGGCTTCGTACATTGTAGAGGGGTTGGGCAACCCCGACTCTTTCTGTTCGTGCTCACACGGCGCCGGTCGTCTGATGTCGAGAACGGCAGCAATTCATAACCTCAACCTGAACGAGGAGGTGGCGCGCTTGGAATCGCTTGGCATTGTACATGCCATTCGTTGCCAGGACGACATGCAAGAGGCTTCGGGTGCGTACAAGGACATTGAGACGGTCATTCACAATGAAGCCGACCTCGTAAAAGTCAAGACGCGTTTGCTGCCTGTGGCGGTAATTAAGGGATAGCCCCCACCCCGCGAATGAAGGGATTTTAGCACGAGAGTCCCCTTCCTCATTGTCTGGAAAATCTTTTTTCTGAGTTTTGTATGCACTCTACACTTTTTGTATGCACTGCGCTGATTTTCAGAGCTTTGCACAGTGTAGACAAGTCTGAATTTTGTATACACTGCCGTCTGCACACGTTGCAGGCGGCAGTGCTCTTTTTATGGTATAACAGGCGTGCTTGTCGAGCATAGGGAGGGCGAATTATCAGTTGCTCCGAAAAGTTTCTCGCTCGCCCTATGCCGTTAAAACTTACTGGCACTGCGCGCACCACGCTCACACGTGTATGATTGTGCAACACGTAGGTTGTGTAGATGGTATTGCAGACAAAAAACAGGTTATATACACTCGCAACTACTTGAAAATCAACGCAGTGCAGACAGAAGTGTAGATAGTGCAGACAAATGTGTAGGTAAAAGTGCAGGCAGTGCAAGCAAAAGTGCAGGTAGTGTAGGTAAAGTGTAGGTAGTGCAGGTAAAAGTGCAGGTAAAATTCGGGGTTATATACACTGCGTAAATGCTTGAAAGTCAACGCAGTGCAGACAAAAAGTGCAGAGTGCAGACAATTTACACAAAAAGTGCTGTGAGAGATACGGCATGTGCATATCACGGGGACTTCAGCATTACAGTCTGCCCACTTGCGCACCGAGCTGCTTTAAGTAGCCCACTGGCGCACTGGCATTGCTTTTCGAGCCTAATTCTCGTTTCTTTCAGTCTTTTTTCGTAAGTTTGCAAAAATATTTTGGGGCAATCCCATCAAATAGTTTCTTCCACCGCAACAATGATAGCAACGTGTTTGCTATACGGGCTCTGAAGGTGATAAAAACAACACAAATTCATGGGTATATTTAGCATTTTCTCAAAAAAAGAAAAGAAGGAAGTTCTTGATGCCGGACTTGAAAAGACCAAGTCCAGCTTCTTTGGCAAACTCACTCGCGCCATTGCCGGCAAAAGCAAGGTGGACGACGAAGTGCTCGACCAACTTGAGGAGATACTCATCACCTCAGACGTTGGTACGGACACTACCATCGACATCATTCACCGTATAGAGGAGCGCGTGGCACGTGACAAATATGTCAACACGGCCGAGCTGCACAGCATATTGAAAGACGAAATCGGTGCGCTGCTCACTCAAAGCGGTAATGACGACACTGAAGGCTTTAACATTACAACCGACCGCAAACCCTACGTCATTATGGTGGTGGGGGTAAATGGTGTGGGCAAAACTACTACCATTGGCAAACTGGCTTACCAATTTAAGAAAGCCGGATTGAAAGTGGTGCTCGGTGCTGCCGACACATTCCGCGCAGCCGCGGTTGAACAGTTGGTCATTTGGGGCGAACGCGTAGGCGTGCCCGTTATCAAGCAGCAAATGGGCAGCGACCCCGCCAGTGTGGCATACGACACCGTAAATTCGGCTAAAGCGCAAGGGGCGGACGTGGTGCTTATCGACACAGCAGGCCGCTTGCACAACAAAATTGGCTTGATGAACGAGCTGACCAAGATAAAGAAGGTGATGCAAAAGGTTGTGCCTTCTGCTCCCGACGAGATATTGCTCGTGCTCGATGGCAGTACCGGGCAAAATGCCTACGAACAGGCTAAACAATTTATTAAAGCCACTGATGTGACGGCCCTGGCTATAACCAAACTTGACGGCACGGCTAAGGGCGGTGTTGTAATAGGCATTTCGCACCAGCTCAAAGTGCCTGTGAAATATATCGGACTTGGCGAAAAAATGACTGACTTGCAGCCATTTAACCGACAGGAGTTTGTCAACTCGCTCTTTGAAAACTCTGAGCTGAAATAACAAGATTTGGGTTGACGGAGTGACGAGTTAACGGGGTGACGGGTAAGTATGTCATACCCTACTCAACCACGTTAAAGTTTGAAAGGCAAGAAACTTAAAAAGGTTGGCAAACTTGCCTGCACCAACCCGCTAACCTGTCAGTTTGTTTGCCGATTACGCCAACGCGTATATTAACTAAAATTTGAATACCTACGCACACCACAGGCACGCACTACCCTGCCCCAACCACTACACACTCGACGCTATAACAGACAATGAACAACGACAATACGCAACAATATAAGCACAACATTGACGTCATAACCATGGGGTGCTCCAAAAACCTTGTGGACTCTGAAAAACTGCTCAGCATGTTTCAAGAGCATGGCTACATGGTGCACCACAACCCCGAACGCACACATGGCGACATTGCTGTCATCAACACATGTGGCTTTATAGCCTCGGCCAAGGAGGAAAGTATCAACGAAATTCTTGAACTCTGCGAGTTGAAGAACGACGGCGAACTTAACAAGGTGTTTGTAATGGGCTGCTTGTCGGAACGCTATATGGACGAGCTGCGCGAGGAAATTCCCGAAGTGGACAAGTTCTACGGCAAATTCAACTGGAAGGAACTCATCAGCGACCTGGAGGCGGAGGACAATGAACCGAGCACCCCCATTTGTGGCGAGGCTGCACGCGTCACCACCACACCCAAGCACTATGCCTACATCAAAATATCGGAAGGGTGCAACCGACACTGCGCCTATTGCGCCATTCCTATCATTACCGGCGAGCACAAGAGCCGCCCGATGGAGGACATACTGAACGAGGTGCGCGAACTTGTGGGCCAAGGCGTAAAAGAGTTTCAAATTATAGCGCAAGAACTCACTTACTACGGCATTGACCTCTATAAAACGCAACGGCTGCCCGAACTGATTGAGCGTATGGCAGAAATCCCCGGAGTGAAATGGATAAGACTGCACTATGCCTACCCCACCCACTTCCCCACAGACTTGTTGCGCGTTATGCGCGAGCACGACAATGTGTGCAATTATCTGGACATTGCCCTGCAACACATCTCTGACAATATGCTCAGCCGCATGCAGCGCCATATTACCAAAGCTGAGACGCTCGAACTCATCGACACCATGCGCCGCGAAGTGCCGGGCATCAGTATCCGCACAACGCTCATGGTTGGTTTCCCCGGCGAAACGGAGAAAGACTTTGACGAACTGATGGACTTTGTACGCGCAGCACGCTTCGACCGCATGGGAGCATTTGCTTACAGCGAGGAGGAAGGCACATACGCCGCCAAACATTACCGCGACGATGTGCCCGAGGAGGTGAAGGAGCAACGCCTTGACAGGCTGATGATGCTGCAAGAGGACATTGCTACCGAATTGTCGGAGAACAAGGTTGGACAAACGCTTAAGGTGATTGTTGACAGACAGGAGGGTGAATACTTTATCGGACGCACGGAGGCCGATTCGCCCGAAGTGGACTGCGAAGTGCTCATTGCACGCAATGAAGATGAGCCGCTCGTAATTGGAAACTTCTACAATGTCAAAATCACTGGTAGCGAGGAGTTTGACCTTTATGGCGAAGTTGTTGACTGATTTCGCACACACCTATGTTCCATGCAGGGAATCCGTTTTATTAAAAAGACGCGAACCATTACATAACACTACAAAAACCGCAGTTCTGTGAATAACAAAGATTTTATCAGTGCTATTGCCGCACGTACAGGCATGACAGCAAAGGCCACACAAAAAATGGCCTCAGCTTTTGTTGGCAGCATTGCCGAGAAACTTGACGATGACACACAACTTGCCGTTCAAGGCTTTGGCACTTTTGAAGTAAAAAAGAAGATGGAACGCGTCGTGGTTAACCCCGCCAACAAACAACGCAAACTCATTCCGCCCAAACTGGTGCTGGCCTTCAAACCAAGTGCCGTGCTTAAGGAAAAGATGAAATAAAAGTGGCCAACAATATGAAGAAGAAACTGACGTTACAGGATTTCGCAGACTACATTGCACAAAGCGAGGGTGTTGACAAAACAACAGCCGAGACCTTTGTGCGTGCTTTCTTTGACATTATTGAAGAGGGCCTTATCGACGATAAGTTTGTTAAAATCAAGGGATTTGGCACCTTCAAATTAGTGGCCGTAAGCGAACGTGAGAGTGTTAACATCAACACGGGAGAGCGCTTTCAGATAAGCGGTCACACCAAAGTTTCGTTCACGCCAGACAGCACGATGAAAGAGCTCGTCAATCGCCCGTTTGCCCATTTCGAGGCTGTTGACTTGAACGACGATACGGACACGAAGGAGTTTGAAGTGATTGATGAGGAAATGGAGGAAGAAGAGCTTGACGAGGGCGACAGTGCCGACATTGACACTACTGCCACCGACGACAGTGCTGACAATAGCGACGCCCAGGACCAAGACACATCTGACACAGCCGAAACACCGAACACGAATGAGGAACAGGAACCGGCTGTGACGGCAACGACTCCGGTCACCACCGCTGGCAATGCCCAAAATGAGCCAGAACAATCTGGTATAATTGACAACGACAATGAACCGGAGGCCGCTAAAGAAGTAGTAGATGCTGAAGACGAAGCGCCTGCGGAACCGGACAACAGCAAGGGCGATGACAAACACCGCGAAGAACAAGAGCTGCAACCCGCCACACAGACCGACACTGCAGAGCAAGCACACGATGAGGAAGAGAAGGACATCGTGGTAACTACGCCCGCCCCCATCAACAATCAAACGGCAAGCAGTGCTGGCACTGACAATCAGAATACGAATGCCTCAGTTGGATACACTTATAGCGAAGTGCCCGGTCCGCACAAACGAAACTGGTGGAAGGTGACAACCGCCATACTGGGCATTTTAATATTGATGGCAGCAAGCTACTTTGCCGGCTACTACCGTATGCTCTGCCCTAACTGTAACGACAATATAGACGAACCCATTGCTGCCGACAGCAACGCTACAAACACTCTGCCTGTGCCACCTCAAGCGCAACCGCAACCTGTTGACACAACCAAGAGCAGCAGCCCCACCGATACGGTTGCAAAGACCGCCACACAACCAGCCACCACGCAGGCAGAAGTTGCTGCACCAAAGACTGAAGACACAGAAGCCGCCAAAACCGCAAAGGCAGACCATGCAAAGGAGGCTACAACCAAGCCCACCACGCACAAGGTTAAGGTTGGCGACAACGTCTACCGCATTGCACGAAAATATTATGGTTCGGACGAGTATGCTGAGAAGATTATCAAGGCAAACCATCTCAAGGACGCCAACAACATCACCGTTGGCATGGACTTGAAACTGCCTTAAGGGTGGCTCTAATAATTACCCCTTACAAGAGCTACTCCGCAATACGGAAGATTGCCCCATTTCATACGCAAACATGTTAAGTTGTTGTTTATCAGCAACTTAACATGTTTGTCATTTTTATACCGCACAAAAAGTACAAAAAAACCTCTTTGCACCTTTGCATAAATCGAAATAAAAGGCGTAAATTTGCAGTATGATTGAACTCTCCAGACATATTGAAAGCCTTATGCTAAAGCATGATTGTGTAATTGTGCCCGGATTGGGTGGTTTTATCACACAATATGTGCCAGCACGCCGTGTTGAAGGTGAGCAACTGTTTTTGCCACCATGCCGCACTGTGGGCTTTAATCAGCAACTCACACTTAATGATGGGTTGCTAGTTCAGTCATACATGCAAGCTTACGACACAAACTATCCCGAAACGATTAAACTCATCAACGATGCAGTTAAACAGCTCAAACAAGAACTGCAAGAAAATGGCGAGTACGAACTTTCGGGTATTGGACGTTTGACGCTTGGCATCGGCGGAAAATATAATTTCACACCATGTGAGGCTGGTGTGTTGTCTCCTGAACTTTACGGCCTTGACACCGTTAGCATACCTAATGTGGCACAAGCCGAAAAGCAAAAGCCTGCCATAGCTGCACATGACAAGAAGAAAGTGCACATCAAACGCACAGAGAAAAATTATACCATCAGCATTAACCGCGAATTGGTTAACTACGTGGCAGCTGCCGTGGTAACCATTTTCTTCTACTTCTTGTGGGCAACACCTGTCAGCAATTCGCCACAGAATGACAAGCAGGCAGCATCTGCCATTTATGAGCAGTTATTTGACAACGCCACACAAAAGGTAGTTAAACCTAAGGAGGTTGGGCCTGCCGTCATGCAAGACGCTGCCACAAATGCTGATAGTACTAACGCTTTGTTGAGCAATACATACTCATACAATAATATATCAACTAATGTGGCTCAGGAGGCCAAAAGCGTTCAGCCAGCAGTTCAGCCGAAAGCAGAAAGTGCTGCTACCGCCAACAACACAAGGCCAACAGCTAAAACAATGCCGACGCAAGTTGGCCGTTACACCCTGGTTTTGGCAAGTGCCATAAGCGAAGGCAATGCACAGCATTTTGCACAAAAGTTGAAACAAGAAGGCATGAAAGATGCCTCAGCCTATAAACGCGGCAGAATGGTGCGAGTGGTATACGGACACTATGCCAACGAAAATGAGGCACAAAAAGCACTCAACACGCTGCGAAGGCATAAAGCCTTTACTGATGCTTGGGTGATGGAAATTAAATAGAGGAATTAGGACAACAGACAATACACATTAAGTTCCTAATTCCTTTTTTTATTAACACTATACAGACATACTTCGCACAAGCTGACGAAGATGGCTGAACTAATATAACAGAACACTATGAAACGTATACGCTGCCCTAAATGTGACGAATCCATTCTTTTTGACGAAACTCAATATGAGCCAGGACGTGTATTAGTATTCGAATGCCCCGAGTGCCACAAACAATTCAAAATACGCATACCTCAACCCAAGCCTGCCGCGACCACAGAAGATGAGGAGGACACGGAACAAACTCCGGTCCTTGGCAAATTGGTAGTGTTGGAGAATGCCTTTCACTTTAAGCAGGAAATTCCCCTGTACCCTGGCGAAAACGTTGTTGGGCGACTTGTTAAAGGCTCTAATGCCAATGCCGCCATCAAGACGGTTGACCCAAGCATGGATACGACGCACTGCATCATTACTGCCAAGTTGCTGCCCAACGGCACGCCACGCTTCACACTGCGCGATGCGCCATCAAACACCGGCACTTTCCTGCAAAACGAAATTTTGGGTGACCGCGACCGTGTCATTATCAGTGATGGCGATATCATTACCATTGGGGCCACAACAATGATTTTGCGCACCAATGATGACGAGGATTGATAACCAAACACTTTAGCAAACAATGAAAAAAGCACTTCTTACGCTGTTCTTGGCTCTGACAAGCTGCATGTGCGCCATGGCGCAACGACCGTTTGAGGGGCACTTCTTTTGCAAGGAGCTCGGCGTTAATCTGTACATCAACCTCTACGAGGAAACGCTTACCGCTCCAGGATTTTCTTTTCTTGGCAAGATGCACGGCTATATGAAGGACGGCATTTATGGCACATGGATGATTACAAAATGCCATATTGATGGTAGTTGTGCACACATTCGCTTTAGCAATGACATTGGCTCTGACACGCAAGATGTTGAACTGAAAATTAAAGACGACAACACCTATGCCTACCACGCCATAGGCGGAAATGCCGTGCGAAAAGCTGTGGGACGCAAACTTGTGAAAGTGTCTGGCGATATGACGTTTGTACGCGTAAAGTGAACAACCGCTAAGTTAAAGACTTAGGGAGCAAATACACTTTTCGATATTTACCATGAACATACACCTTCGGCATATAGGACAAAGCATTCTTAACACGCTTTTTCCACGCTACTGCTGCGTGTGCGGGCGACGGCTGCTCGAAAGCGAACAGGATTTGTGCCTCAACTGTTTGTTTGAGTTGCCCATGACTAATTTACATGGTAAAAAGGGCAGCACTTTTGAGCGCATTCTTTGGGACGATGCCGTTTATACACAACATGCCAACAGCATGCTCTACTATCGTTCGAAATCAAATTACTGCCGCATCTACTTTATGTTCAAATATCATAACCGCCCTGAAATAGCAGTGAATTTTGGCAGAATGATGGCACAGGAACTTCAAGGAACTGATTTTTTTGAGGGCATTGATTGTATGGTGCCGGTGCCATTGTCGCCGCAAAGAATGAAGCAACGCGGCTATAATCAAAGCGAACGACTTGCATACGGCATTAGCCTTATTACGAGCATTCCTATTGACACAACGTCTGTCATACGCAATGTTGACAATCCTACGCAAACACACATGTCTATTAGCGAACGCCGAAGAAATGTGCAAGGCATATTCGAATTGGCCGATGCAGAGGCACTGCAAAACAAGCATGTACTGATTGTGGACGATGTTATTACAACCGGCAGTACTACAAGAGCCTGTGCACGTGCGGTGTTAAAGGCCGAGGGCACAAAAATCAGTATCATCAGCCTTGGCACTTCGCAATTCAACAAAGAAAAGCCTAAACCCTTCTGGATCAGGCCTTAACCCTTGCACCACAAGCTGAAATGGTTCAACGTACTTTTATGTGTAGAGCTTTGCTTTTGACCATGCGCATGTAAGCTCTGAATGGAGCTAAACGACTATTAGATGGTGCTGGTACAAAATTCTGCAAAGTGGGGTGCAGCATATAGCAAGTAGCTTGACCATCTGCTATAACCAACCAATCATATTCATTAGCTTTCAACAAGTTTTGTTGCGTGCCTGCACTGGTCACGTCTATATGCCCTTTTGCCGACAACACTTCAATCACGCCATCTTTTGAAGGCTTTATAATGTAGCCCGTATGTGCCGACAATGCTTTGACTTGCTCAAAGCTCAAACTATCACCTGACAATCCGGTGCAAGCATAGGCTGTTCCCGTTATAACCTCGGCATCATACGGCAGACTCAATGTTTGCCAAGCCGTGGAGTTTTCGGCTGTTCGTCTGTAACTTACCTGGCCTTCAGCTATCCTTATTTCCCGGTCTGTATTAAGTGGCTGCTTGTCTGTTATCACTAATTTTTGATCGAGCAGTTCACAATCAGCACCTCTGCACAACACCACAAAATGCCATACATTTTGCACCGCTGCTGCTTGCGCTTCGCCTACAAACACAGGGCAATTATATTGTTGCTGTGTAAAGGCCTTGACATCTTTAGGCAATATGGCCTTTGTAACATCTAAGCACTTTATACCATCAAAATTCAGATTTTTCAAGCCCGAGGTTGTCCAGCCTCCCGTCAACAAGCATGTGCCTGCAGCTGTTACACTCCTACCCGGCTCTTCAGCTACTTCTGACAGTAATGCAGGCTGCTGTATTTCAACCCATGTTGACACGCCCCATGCGCCATCGGCATAACTCACATAACGCGGTTCTGCCTCGTTTGTCTGCCAATAGCCGTTACGCAAACGCCAAACAAACTGGGTGGTATTGGCCTTCAAATTATAATCTAAATAGCCCTCGTCATTTTTCAGCACAAAGGTGCTGTCGTCCTGCAAATGGGCTGTCCACACGGCTAAATGTTCAAATGGCGCTATACTGCCATCGCACAGTAATGCATCTGTGTTACTATGCTCTTTGCCATTTTTCAAGCAAAGCGTATAGTTTGAAGCGATACAATAACGATGTCCATTCTTTGGCATTTCCATATTTCCCTGCGACACTGCTGCCCCCAGTTTGTAAAGTTTCAAGCCGTTTTTCATGTGGGGCAGATACTCATTCGAATAGTTGTCGAACAAATTCACGTGACTATCATTTTCATCAAGTGCTAAAGCTCGCCCGTCATCGGAAAATGACACATTACCGTTGGACAATACTGTACAAGTCCACATAACTTGGTCTGACAAGGATTGCGCAAAAGTCAAACCTAATTTGCCATCGGCCTTGCGCGCTAAATATTTTTGTTCTGCGTATGAGTATAACGCAACCTTGTCCTGGCCAAGCGTCTCCACTTGCCAAAGAGCGTTGCCATCACCTAATGTTACGCGCTCATCTGCATCTACTACACAACGTTCACCTTTCAACTTCGTTCCTTTCTTTGAATTAGGATAAAGGCTACTGGTCATAAAGTATTCGGTACTATTCGCATTTAACGAACTTATTGCATAAATGCCAGGCCCTATCACTGAAGGCGCAACACGTTGCAACGTGACAGGAAAACTAATTGATGATTGAGCACGGGCTGCAAACAATACGGTCACAACCAACAAAAACATAAATACTTTTTTCATTTCAAATTATAGTGTTACAGTATCCAACGCAGTTGCAGTGCGAGGTCGTTTTTCCATGATGATGATATCAAGTCCAAACGCGATGAGATGCTACTTTTGTTGAAATAATGAATCGATGATGCGCGGACTGACAACGCAACAGACTTTAGCGCTTGCCAACTGCACAACAACACGCCCCGCATACCATGATAAGCATAGCCATTAAAGCTACTGGCGTACAACAACTGTGGCTCGTACACATAAAGCTGCGAATCAGTATCGTCCGTAAAGAATATGCCCATAAACGCTTTAGCCGTAACCCACTTGCTGGCCTTGTAACTGCCACGGCACGAAGCCATGATGCCTTTGCTCGATGTACCACGCTGCTTGGCTGTATAGGCTGCATCTAACTGAACAGCAACATCACCGCGAGTGGCCTTGAACAATGAACTTAAACGTATTTTATGGCGCATCACATACTCCTTCAACACCTGGCTCTTGTAATTATAAGTTTGCTGTTTCGACCTGATCTGATAACGAGCCATTAACTGCCAGCCTGCACCAATTTGCGCAAGTGACTGCAACATGCCTTCAATACCTTTGGCATTGTCGAAACGCGAATTGTATGTAGGACACGGAAAGCGAAACACGTCCAGATAACCACTTAGTTCCAACTTCTTTTGCGGCAAATAACGTACGGTGGCAAGCAAACCTTGTTCGTTTGCCACACGCATGTTTTGTTGTATAGCCTTGCCATACAAACTTACAAAGCGTGGTGAGAACTGCCGATATTGTGCACCTATATTCAGCTTGGTGCCAACGTTCCATGACAAACTATGTTGTGTGGCAATGTGCCCGTTGGCATCAAAGGCTATATCGCCCTGGCAATTCCAACGCCGCTGGCTTACATAATAATTTGCAGCTACATTGCCGGCCGTACGTCCACGAAAATAATGCCTGTTATAAATTTGCACCTTGGGCCACACCACGCTATTGAAATGTGCCACATAGCCGTCCAAACCTATTCCCCACTGCTTTTTGCTGTACACTATCTGTACGCCACTTGTCAGGCAACCCAAAGTACGACGCGAATTTATCTCAGACAATGTGCGATGCAATCCTGTTGTCAAAATAGTACGTACCGTGTCTGTGCCAGCCTGTGATCTTCCGTCAAGTTTTCGATATGACACAAAAGCCATCATCTGCCACCCTTTGCTACAATAACTGGCTGCCAGTCCGCGAAAGAAGCCACTCTCCTGTGTCGATGTGTGAGCGCGAAAGGTTGTTACATTACCGCTCACCTTGCTCAAAGCCTGCGCCTTATTACCATATACCTGACGCCCGTACAACAAACCATATCCGCCCTGCAAATCATAGTCTCCCATTACAACACGCCATTTCTTGCCGCGTGGCCTTAGCAGCACGTACCCCGAAATATAATCATAAGGGTAAAAACCTCTCACCGCAACAGGCTCACCCGCATCTTTCTCAAAGGTCAATCCGTAAAGCACCTCACGTTTGTAATGATAACGATACCTTACAACATGATGCAGAGCATTACCCGTATAATAGTTTGTAGCAGTCGGATTTTCAACATCTTTATACCCGGCACGACTATACAAAGGTATATTCAAACGTGTTTCAACCTCATGGGTACCACGTACAAGTTTGGCAATGAGTCGGTCCTGTTCCCTCATGCGCTGTACATACGCTTCCGACTGTAACATGGCAGAATCGCAACGCACGAACAAAGACAAATAACTGCGCGTAAAATAATCCATACCATTCACCAGCATCAGCTCGCCCAACGATAAGAAACCATGACGTTTTTCTCGATAGCTCAAAATTGAATCTGCTTGTGTTTCATCAATAAAGGGTAATTGCAACAAATCACTCCTGCTCAACCGGTTTATTTGCATGGGGTGCTGCATCAGCACTTGCAACCTTTCTCTTTGTTCTTCAAGCAAGGACTCGTCTTCTTCACCATTTTCTCCCTCATAATAAGTCTGCACAAACTCATCCCACGTCATATACGGTTTGTCCTCAATCTGTGCCATCATGCAAGACGGGGACAACAACAAAACGAGCAACAAGCATAGTTGTTTTATCATAATGGCATGGTTTTATTAAGGCTATGAATAAGGTTACAAAACAATAAATTGAGACTAAAGGCCATGACCATTCTTTGTCATAAGCCTTTAGTCTCAACACAAAAAGACGTTTTATCGTCCCATCTGATAAGTTATGTCATAAAAACAAGGATAGACATTAGCCGAAGCATTTGCCTGACCATAAGAACCTGGTACAATCAAGCGCACATGCGCCAAGTTGCGCGTGTCACGCGTCAGTTTGACATAAGTGAAAGGCACGAGCCATGCTGGAGGCGCTGCTGAAGATTTGTAAGAATCATACATCATGCCACTCAAGAATGTGCCCGTAAATGAGCCCGAAGTATTTGTTACACTGACTATGTCCGGATCATTTTGCAGACCATTTGATGTCTGAATGCTGTCGCCGGCAATGTTGAACTCGGTGTAACGCACAAGCACACGTTTGGGTTCACTGTCGTCAGCTATCTTTTCGCCATCACCCTTTGACACTATCTGCATGTATACACCCGTGCGGTTAAAGTACACATATTCATTCTTCGATACATCGGTCGTGCTATCATTTTTGTAAAAATCAGACTCCGATATCACCTTGATATTGCCTGGGATATTCAGCAAATATTCATCTTCATCATCAGCACTTTTAACTTGCGCTCCAGTCTGTATAAAGCCTGCTATCTGTTTGTTTTCGCGTTTACGCTTATCAGCATAGGTTTCGTCATCATTACATGATTGAAACACTGATGCCAAAGCAAACACCAGCAACAAGGCGATATTCAATTTATGTTTCATACTTTATTTAGGGAGTAATGTTTTGTGCAAAGTTACTGAAAAACTCGAAGTGTGCAACAACTTGACTTTGTAAAAGATACGACAGAACAATAAAAGAAAGACCTTTTAGCATTCGATGCACTTATTATCACTAAAATGAAAAAGGTGTGCAGCACAAAACCACACACCTCTTTACTCATTTTATTTGTACGCCTTAGCATCAAACCTCTGGCTCGGGAGTAATCAATTTGTAGCCCTTGCCATGAATGTTGATAATCTCGACATTCTCGTCAGCTTTAAGATGCTTACGCAACTTTGTAATGTAAACGTCCATTGAACGTGCATTAAAGTAGTTGTCATCTATCCAGATGGTCTTCAATGCAAAGTCACGCTGCAAAATCTCATTGGCATGAGCACACAGCAAGCTCAAGAGTTCACTCTCCTTAGTTGTCAACTTTGTCTGCTCGTCACCACGCGAGAGGATTTGCTTCTGCGTATCAAACGAGAACGAACCAATATTGTAATGCGTGCGGTTACGGCTCTTCTTACCACGCACACGACGCAAAATGGCCTCAATACGGAACGTCAATTCCTCCATAGAGAAAGGCTTGGTCAAATAATCGTCAGCACCAATGCGGAAACCCTCTAAAATATCCTCCTTCAGCGTCTTTGCCGTAAGGAATATGATAGGTATCTCCTCGTTAATCTGACGAATGTCGCGCGCCAAGCTGAAGCCGTCCTTTTTAGGCATCATCACGTCCAGCACACAAAGGTCATATTTGTTTTGTGTAAAAGCTCTATAACCAGCCTCGCCATCAGGACAGAGTTCCGTGTCATAGCCCTTTGCCTGGAGATATTCGCGAAGCAACATACCAAGGTTCTCATCGTCCTCGCAAAGCAGGACGCTCATCTTTTCTTCGGGAGTATTCATAATCGTATTCTGTTTTATATTGTTTGTTTCAATTATTTTATTCCATCAAAGGAAGCGTTATTACAAACGTCGTACCCTTGCCATATTCACTTTCGGCATGTATCGAACCGCCCAATGCTTTAATTACATTATGTACATAGGCAAGGCCCAATCCGAAACCCTTTACATCGTGACGGTTGCCTGTGTGGACACGATAGAATTTCTCAAAAATCTTTTTCAAGTCCTCACGCTTGATGCCGATACCATTGTCTGCTATCGAAATGACAAGTTTGCTATCCGATTCATTACGAGTTGTCACCACAAGATGCAAGTCCCTGTTCTCAGCCTTATACTTAACCGCATTATCCATCAAGTTGAATATTACGTTTGTAAAATGCATCTCATCAACAAACACTATTGCATCTTCAGCATCGATATGGGCATCAATCTTGCCACCAGCAGCCTCCACCTTCAACCGGAAAGTATTTACCGTGTCATGCACAAGCGCGTTTGCATCAACTTCTTTACTCTTGAATGTGGTAGCCTTGCGGTCGAACATCGACATTTGCAATACCTTTTCCACTTGGAAACGCAAGCGTTTGGTTTCATCGACAATAACACCCGAAATATGCTTGAACATTGTCTCGCTCTTCGCCACCGAGGGGTCACGCAACATTTGGGCTGCCAATGAAATGGTAGAGATAGGCGTCTTAAACTCATGCGTCATGTTGTTTATGAAGTCATTCTTTATCTCCGACAAGCGCTTCTGGCGGAAGATTGTCCAAATTGTAAAGATAAAGACTATCAGCAACAACAAGGTGAAGATTATAGCCGGGATCATAAACTTGACACTTGAGAATAAGAAACTCTTCATGTCAGGAAAATGAATGTAAAGCAATCCCTTTTGAGCTGAGGGGTCATTGGGATACAACACCTGGCGGTAAATGTATCTGTCGCCCTCTTTTGTATAATCAGAACAGCGATAAACCAACCTGCCATCTGACGTGGTTACGTAAAAATGGTAAGGTATATTTATGCCGTTGCTCCTTAACTCTGCTCTTAAATCGCTATCCAAAGCCCGAAAGTCCACGCGCTCAGACAAAGGCAAATCGCTCGGCGTATACATCACAGAGTATACCACCTCATTCAACAAGGCTTTTTGATAAATGTAGCGCTGTCGAACAGAATCACGTATAGATTCATCAACAGAATTGGAATTCAAGTTGTCGAGGAACAATCCCTTTGGCACATTGGCCGGAATAGTAGACCGCATCCTTGCTTCAAAAGGAGTTTCGCCATTGTTTGCAGTCTGTAACGAGTCATTAGATTGCGAAGCATTTGGTTTTCCAAAACGACGTTCCAATCCACGTTTAGTCTCGTTGAGTTCCAAATTGCGAGCCGCCTGATATAAACTGCGTGTAACAGATTCATCAAACTGCTCCTTGCGCATATTGATTACCTCTTCAAAGTATTTTGCTTGTAAAAAGATCAACGCGAGGAACAGGAAACCCATCACTCCCGCGATGACCCATATCGTCGATTTCTTCATAATGCAAAGATATAGCTATTGTTAAATCAACGCCAAGGAAATATAAACAATTATCTAATATCAACCTATTATTAACAAGATAAGACTTTTTTGGTTAACAAAACATCAAGTATAACAACGCTCGTTATGCTCACGTAAATACAGATATGCTGTGTTTGCTTCTTAAATTCGCTTTTTACCCTGTCAATCTGAATGAAAGCGCAAGCACTAAACGCTAGCACCAAACGCTAGCTCTAAACGCTAGCTCTAAACGCTACCTCTAA
>OARK01000082.1_pt1 | contig 23088 bp, 23 predicted proteins | sample 1475711 | NCBI WGS metagenome assembly OARK01 (sample SAMEA3360700, study PRJEB22359) | human gut metagenome | biome: ENVO:urban biome; feature: ENVO:human-associated habitat; material: ENVO:feces | place: Bangladesh | collected 2011 | reverse complement strand
GACCTAACAGAGATGCATTCTTTGATGCATTAGATAAAATGCCATTTGATAAGGTAGCAGAAAAGTTTTTCCCTTTACCTACATTCAAAAATCGATTAAAGAAAAAGTTAAGAAATTATGCCCGTAAGTTGAAAAAGGCTTTGCAACTAATCGGTATGTTAGGTGTTTCTATCAGAAGTTGGAAGACTTTCTTGTCTTTGAATATTTTTTCTTCTCATATTAAGAAAGGTAAAAGACTTGTAGTAAAGAATTATCCTAATTCGGTAATTGAGTTACAGAAGGGTTCACTATTGAATTTGAACCAAACACTTACGGTAGGAACTCCACAGGTTAAGGGCTCTCGTAAGGAAACGAGATTGTTATTAGAAGAAAATGCAACGATGACGGTAGATAATCAGTTTATGATGTTTGCTGGTTCTTATGTAAGAGTTATCAAAGGAGGACATCTGATACTTCATGGTGGATTTATCAATGAGAATGTACAAATTACCTGTGGCGATAGGATCGAAATAGGAAGGGATTGTGCTATAGGTCGTGATGTTGTTATTCGTTCCTTTGATGGGCATACTATAGAACAAGAGGGATACAGAATTTCTGAGCCTATTGTGATAGAAGATCATGTATGGATAGGTCAGGGGGCTCAGATTTTAAAAGGCGTACATATTGGCGAAGGTGCTATTATCGCTGCTGGTGCTGTTGTAACCAAAGATGTCCCTGCCCATGCTGTGGTAGGTGGTGTACCTGCAAAAGTAATCAAAGAGAATATAAAATGGCATTGATATGAGAATAGGAATATTAACATTACCTTTCAATACTAATTATGGTGGAATATTGCAGGCTTATGCTTTGCAAACGGTATTGGAAAGAATGGGGCATAAGGTGGTGGTGTTTGATACCCCGAAGAAAAACTCTTTACCCCCACTTTGGAAATTGCCACTTAGTTTCGCTAAGCGAATTTTGCTGAAGCGCATGGGGAGGATAGATAGAATATTTATAGAAAGGTATAATAATAGGGTATACCCTGTTATTACAAAAGAGATTCAACCATTTATAGATGAAAAGATACACCGGAAGGTATTTGAAAATTTTTCAAAAATAGGTGCTCGAGAATTCGATGCCATAGTAGTCGGTAGTGATCAAGTTTGGCGTTCCATTTATTTTGTTCCTATGTGGTTCGGGCAACCTATGGAGACTGCCTATTTATCTTTTACCAAGGGATGGAATTTGAAAAGAATATCTTATGCCGCTTCATTTGGTACAGACAAGTGGGAATATAATGAGGAACAGACCCTGCATAGTAAAGAGGCGCTTCAAATGTTTGATGCTGTTTCTGTCAGAGAAGAGAATGGAGTAAAGCTCTGCAAGAAATATTTTGATGTGGATGCCTTACATGTATTAGACCCAACAATGTTATTGGATGCGAATGATTATATCGAACTGTTCAAACAGAAGCAGACACCTAAAAGCAAGGGAAACTTGTTGAATTATGTCTTGGACGAAACTGATGGAATCAAGAATTTAATCAAGAAGGTTGCATCTGTAAAAAAGATGATTCCGTTCGCAGTAAACAATCCCTACGAAGAAGATGAAACCAAACCTTTGAATCAAAGAATCAAACCATCTGTTGAGACATGGCTTCGCGGCTTCTACGATGCAGATTTTGTTATTACAGATTCCTTCCATGCTTGTGTCTTCTCTATCATTTTCAAAAAACAATTTATAGTAGTTGGAAACAATGAGAGAGGAATGGCAAGGTTCGAGTCTCTGCTGAAAATGTTTGGGTTAGAAGAAAGACTTGTTGACGAAAAAGTCGATGTTAATACTCTTCAACCGATTGATTATGACAAAGTTTATAGCCTTTATGGTAAATTGAAAGAAAAATCTCTTCATTTCTTGTCAGAGAACTTGGTTTCATAAATTTTTGTATTTGAACAATTCTTCGAAAACTTCATCTTAATTGGTAATCAAAGTATAATAAATAGTGTAATATGAATCCAAAAATAAGTGTAATAGTTCCTGTCTACAACGTGGAGAAGTATCTCTGTCGTTGTATCGATAGTATCCTTGCTCAGACATTTACCGACTTCGAACTGCTCCTTATAGATGATGGGAGTAAGGACAAGTCGGGTGAAATATGTGACGAGTATGTTGCTCAAGATAGTCGCATAAGAGTTTTCCATAAGCAAAATGGAGGAGCAAGTTCTGCACGAAATGTTGGACTTAATCATGCAATTGGGGAGTATATTTGTTTTTGTGACGCAGATGATTGGGTTGAGCAAACATGGTTGTTAAGCTTTTCGGAACGAATGGATGATAACGACATGTTAATATCCAGTTTTAATGTATATGAAAATGAAAAGAAGGTTGAAAGTAAAACATTTGATTCTTCGAATGATAAAAAACGGATTATAAAGGAACTTGAACATGAAAATGTATCAGGTTATTTATGGTGTAAATGTTTTAGAAAAAGCATAATAGATAGGTACAATGTAAGATTTAATGAAACATATACAATTTGGGAAGATATGGACTTTATATATAAATATTGGTGCTATTCTTATAAAATACAACTAATTGGTAATGTATGTACTTATAATTATAATATGCCTAATTTTCAAGAGAAGTATGGTTCTATTTTCTCTTTTAATTGTTGTTTTGATTTAATGAAATCTATATATATAATATTTAAAGAGAAAAATTTTGTATATAAGAAGTATTTTAATATAGCTAAGGATTGCATAAAACAAAGTTTTAAAGAAGGAAGTTTAAATGCAACTTTAAAAAATAGTTGCAGATTCTTTGTTTTTGATTTTTTTAGATAAACAGGATATCTAATGTGTAACAAAGTAATACTTTTCTAGGTGTAGGATGTATTATTGAAGCCATTTTTTAGTAACGGAAAAACCTAGTATAAAGTATTTACAGGAAAACTGCTTTACCCATAAAGATAGAATTTGTTTGGATCATAATGATTGTAAATCAGAATATGAAGATTAATAATAATCAATTACATAATGGTGTTTCTGGCATCATGCGTGTGAAAAATGATGCAGAGTTTATTGAGGCGAGCATAGATTCTTGTATTGATGCTTTGGATGAATTGGTTATTGTCTATAATGACTGTAGCGATAATTCGCCAGAGTTGATATATAAGAAACAAGCGCAGTACCCTAACAAAATCAAGGTCTATGAATATAAGCATAAGATATATTCCATCAATTTGACTAAGGAAGAGTATGAATATGCTAAGTCTTTGCCTTCAGACTCTCCGCATCTTTTGTGTAACTATTATAATTTTGCCTTATCGAAGGTAACTTGCCAATATGCTATGAAAATAGATGCTGACCAAATCTATTTTTCTGATAAACTGAAAGAATGGTGTGATGTCTATAGATATGGATTTAAAGTTTCTCCTCTGGCAAAGTTAATAGGGAAGGGTGTATGGGCTTATTCTCGCATAATTAATAAAATTAATTTAAAGAGTGAAAAGGTAACTCATGTTTTACCGCAATCCGTTGTAAGTTGGCTTTATCCTTATTATATTAATTACATCAAGTCTTTGGTGTCAGAAAAAAAGGTTAATGTATCGCTTTCAGGTCTTGATGTTGTTTTTAATGATAAATGGCTTGTTACTATAGGGAAGAAAAACGATATCATTAATATCCTTCCACCATATAATGGTGTTGGAGATCATTTGATTTTCAAGGTTACAGACAAAGTATATTACAGACCTGATGATTGTAAATTCTATAATAGTTTGCGTTCGGATAACTATTCCTACATAGAGCAATTTGTTTGTAGTGATAAGGATTATTGTATTGGGGTCTTCTGGTTTCATCTTAATGGCATGAGAAATAATGTCAGAAATAGAGTACTGAAAGCCTTAGATAAGTATCCTGAGTACAAGATGTCATTAGAATCTTTTTCCAAGAGTGATTATGATAAAGACATAGAACCTCTTATCGATAGGGAAATGATGCTTACTTATCAACGATCAATATTTCAGTTTATTCATCAAGGAGAAGCGCATCTTTTGCCATCACAGAAAAAATATTTGTCAACGATAAAATTGTAAAGATTATGAAAGTAGTACTTTTAGCAGGAGGTTTCGGCTCTCGCATTTCTGAGGAATCTCAGTTTAAGCCAAAGCCGATGATAGAAATCGGTGGTATGCCTATCATTTGGCATATCATGAAGGAGTATGCCTATTATGGTTATACCGAGTTTATAATTTGCGCAGGTTATAAGCAGGAGTATATCAAAGATTGGTTTGCCAATTATTTCTTGCATAACTCTGATATCACTTTCGATTATCGAAATGGTAAGAACGAGATGACAGTCCATCAGACCAATATGGAACCATGGAAAGTAACAGTGGTTGATACTGGTTATAATACGATGACAGGTGGCCGTATCAAACGCATACAGAAGTATGTGGGCAACGAACCTTTCTTGATGACATACGGCGATGGTGTTTGCGACGTGGAAATTGACAAGTTGGTTGAGTTCCATAAGAACCATGGAAAATTAGCTACATTGACAGCCGTGAAGATGGCGCAGGATAAGGGTGTGCTTGACATTAGTGGAGATTTTGCAGTAAAGTCATTCCGTGAGAAGAATGCAAGTGATGGTGCACCTATCAATGCAGGATATATGGTACTCCAACCAGAGGTCTTTGATTTGTTGGATGGTGATTCTTGCGTATTCGAGAAGACAGCCCTTGTAGAGCTTGCCAAGCGTGGAGAATTGATGTCTTACGTGCATGAGGGCTTCTGGCAGTGCATGGATAATATCCGTGAGAAGAACATGCTCGAAAAACTCCTTGCAGAAGATAAAGCTCCTTGGAAGCGTTGGGAGCGTTCAATCCCTTCTATTGAGGCTCGCAAGTTAACTGGTAATATTTAAAAATACAGGAATAATTATGATAGACGTATTTGATGGATTTTTCAAGGGCAAGAAAGTCCTTGTAACAGGTCATACAGGTTTTAAAGGCTCCTGGTTGTGTATCTGGCTTCATGAGTTGGGAGCAGAGGTAGTAGGTGTAGGTCTAGACCCATATTCTGAGCGTGACAACTTTGTACTTTCAGGCATCGGTTCTAAGATAAAGGCTGACATCCGTGCTGATATTCGTGACGGAGAGAAGATGAAGCAAATCTTTGCTGAGTATCAGCCTGAGATTGTATTCCACTTGGCAGCACAGCCTTTGGTCCGTCTCTCTTACGAGATTCCTGTAGAGACATACGAAGTGAACGTCATGGGAACCATTCATATAATGGAAGCTATCCGTGCTACTAAGAGTGTGAAGGTGGGTGTAATGATTACTACCGACAAGTGCTATGATAATAATGAGCAGTTGGAAGGTTATGTAGAGACCGACCCATTTGGAGGTTATGATCCATACAGTTCTTCTAAGGGCGCTTGTGAGGTGGCTATACAGTCATGGAGACGTTCTTTCTTCAATCCTGCTGACTATGGAAAGAAGCACACCATGAGCCTTGCATCTGTAAGAGCTGGTAACGTAATCGGTGGTGGTGACTGGGCTAAGGATCGCATTATACCAGACTGTATCCGAGCTTTGGAAACAACCAAGGTAATTGATATCCGTTCTCCAAAGGCTGTTCGTCCATGGGAGCATGTGTTGGAACCATTATCTGGCTATATGCTCTTGGCTCAGAAAATGTGGAATGATCCTACAGGTTACTGTGAAGGATGGAACTTTGGTCCGGAAGCAGACAGTGTATTAACCGTCTGGGAAGTGGCTTCAGCCATCGTTGAGAATTTCGGCTTTGGAGAGTTGAAGGATGTCTCTGATCCAAACGCCCTCCATGAGGCAAATCTTTTGATGCTCAATATCAATAAGGCAAAGAACCGCTTGGGATGGAAACCAAGATTGAATGCCAAGCAGTGTGCCATGCTCACCTCTGACTGGTATAAGAGATACAAGACAGAAAATGTATATGACCTCTGTGTGGAGGAAATCAATAAATTCATAGGATAATGAAAATTTCAATTTTAGGAACCAATGGCTTCCTTTCTACTGCCATTGCCAAATATGCCAATGAAGCAGGATGGAACTTAGATATGTATGGACTGGATGAACCAACTGCCCATAAGTTTGACAAATTCTATAAGGTAAACTTGATGGATGCAGAACTCGATTGCTCAGGCTTGCTGACTTCTGACATCATTGTTTATGCGATTGGCGCAGGTATTCAGGCAAACCTCAAGGAAGGTTTCAATCTAATTTATAACCTCAATGTTACAGCCCCTGTCACCATCTGCAATAAGTTGAAGGAACTTGGATATAAAGGCCGTTTCGTTACTTTCGGAAGTGTCTTTGAGATGGGCGAGACTCATGAAGAACGTTTCTTTACAGAAGAAGATGTTCTCACATCTACTTGTCCTGCACCAAATGACTATACTGTAAGTAAACGCATGTTGAGTAGTTTCGTCTCTTCATACAAGCATGATTTTACACATTGGCATTTCTATATTCCAACGATTTATGGTGCAGGTGAAAATCCAAAGCGTTTGATACCATACGTAATCAATGCTATTCGCAATGGAGAGGAACTTCATTTTACTGCTGGTGATCAAACTAGACAGTATGTACATGTCAGTGAGGTTCCACGTATGTTAGCTCAGGCATTTGATAAGAATCTTCCATCTGGCCTTTATAATATCCAAGGTAAGGAAACGGTAACAGTTAAGGAGATTGTAACAGAGATACATCATGCTATGGGTAAGGAAGTGCCGGAAGGTTGTTTTGGTAGCGTACAACGTGCCGATGTGGGTATGAAATACCTGGCATTGGACGGTAAGAAACTGCATGATGCTACAGGTTTTGAGGCAAGCATTAAGATAACAGATGTAATCGACACATATTAAGAATTAAGTATGTCACAGATAGATAAAGTAAGAATCATTCCTCGTCGTCTCATTGCAGACGACAGAGGCTGGTTTTTGAAAGCAATTACAGGAACAGAGGAGGATATACCTTCTCATACAGGTGAGGTTTACCTTACTATGGGTAAGCCTGGTCAGGCTAAGGGTGGTCATTATCATCCGGAAGCAGTAGAGTGGTTTACCATCATTGAAGGTAGTGCCATCTTGAAATTGGAGGATATGGAAACGCATGAACGCAGAGACATAGAGATGCCTTTTGAAAAGGCTCAGACCGTTTTCATTCCCAATGGAGTAGCGCATATAGTAGTAAATAACAGCGATAAGAATTTTATATTGTTGGCTTATACAGATAAATTGTATGATCCGGCAGATACTATACCATTTAGTTTTTAACGATTATGAGAATATCATTCAATATCCCGACATATAACAGAGCCAAGTATCTGAAACAAAATTTGGATATATTGACCACACAAATCAAGGAACTTCATAAGGAAGATGAAGTGGAAATCAACATCAGCGACAATGCTTCTACAGATGAGACAAAGCAAGTTTCTGAGGCCTGCATTGCGGCCAATCCCCAATTGCATATATCATACCATTGTAATGAGAAAAACCTAGGTCCTGATGGCAACTTTATAGCTGCCATGCATTTGGCAAAAGGCGAGTATTCGTTGTTGTGGGGTGATGACGACTTCTTAAAAGAAGGCGGACTCGCAAGAATTTTTGAACTGACAGAGTATGGTGATAAGAATGATGTGCAAATTATGCTGTCTGGTACAACAATTGTTGATGAAAAGGGAAAATTTGTAAGAGAAAAGAACTTTTTAAGAAAGGACATTCATAATTGTTTAGTGGATTTTTCTGATGTTAATGAAGCACGGGCTTATTTTTTCTTGCTTCAAGATACAGCAGGGTTGCTAAGTTTTATTTCCGATGTTGTTTATAAGACCTCTATTATTCATGAGATTCCTTTCGACGAGGATTTTATGGGCACCCATTATGCATTCTTGTGTTATTGGTGGGGGTGGTTAGCTAAAGGTAATAAGTTGTATTATAGTAATATATCATTTCTCAATGAAACGATACAATACCAACCTGCTTATGGGTTTGGTGTAAAAAGAGTTATGATAGATTATAAAGGTTTTTTATTAATAGCGGAAAAGTTATTTGCCAATTCACAATTAAAGAATGATTTTGCATTTGCTTTTAAAAATACTCATCCTGTACTGCTTCTTCGAATGGTTCTTATTTCTGAGAGAAAAGAATTTGTAAAACAAGTCTTACCATCTCTGAGAAAATGCGGTACTAGTGACACTGAAATAGAACTTTTATTAGAATCAATTTCTCTTTTGAGTATTTTTAAAAGTCTATTTTATACCATACTTCCAGAAAAAATAATCATATTTTTGAAGAGAATGAAAAAACGATAGATGGGCTAGAAATATTTGTTTTATCATAATAAAATATATAAATGAAGTATTCGATTATAACTCCAGTTTATAATAGACAAGACTGTATTGGACGCTGTATAGATAGTGTTATATATAATATAAAATACAATGTTGAAATAGAGCATATTATAGTTGATGACGGATCGTCTGATGCAACTGCTACTATAGTAAAGTCTTATTGTGAACAATACAAGCATATAAAGTTTATTCAGTTTCGTAAAAATAGAGGAACTAATGCAGCTCGTAATACAGCTATATCTGTTGCTACTGGTAAGTGGATTATTATATTGGATTCCGATGATTATTTTGTAGATAATGCAATTGAAATAATTGATACAGTTGTAAGCAATAATAAATACAAAGAGTATATGTTTGCTGCAGATGATATGTTGGAAATATACAATAATACACCTTTACTGTCTGGAAAGTCACAAGTAGTTTTAAAATATAAGGATTTTTTGGCAGAAGATGTAAAGGGGGATTTCATACATGTAATCGACTCTGAAATCATGAAGCGTAATCCTTTTAATGAAAATTTGAGAATTTATGAATTTGTGTGGTTTCTTACATTTTATAAAGAGTCCCAAGAGATTTTGTTTACAGATAAGGTTGTGACGATTCGTGAAAGAAGTCGTACTGATAGTGTAACTAGAGAAGTAATTCGCACAAATAAAAAAAATGTAGAGAGAAACTTTTGGGCAAATTGCGAAATATTATCACGTTTTAAAGATGAATATATAAAATATGGCTTATACGAGCAATTAGCATTTTATATAAATAGTAAGATAGAAAATGCATTGCTTATTTCTAAATATCAAGCAATTAAAGATGATATTAATAGCAATTATGTTCATGGATTGAAGGGCTATATATATAAACTGATTTATATGCTTCATTTGGGTGTAATGTTTCGTATACTGTTACAATGGTATCTCAATGTGAAGTACAATATTATTAAAAGAAAACTTAAATAATAAAGAAGATATGATTGCAACAATATTAAATGTAATTTTGCTATTATATGCCTTCATTCAATACAATAAGGGACGTTATGCATGGCCTTTGTTCATCTTAACTTTTTTTGCTTCAAATGCATTTATTATTAATATTGGAGAACCTGTAATAAAATATCCAGATTTTGGATTACTTCTTCTATTTGGATGTTGTGTATTAGGCTATTTGAGAGACTCTTCTTTTTTCATTGTGAGGAAATATGCTGGTGCTAAAATATCATTATGTTTTTTGGTGTTTTTTGTATTTGAGTTTCTTTATGCATATTTGTTTGATATAGATACTATTGGTAATATATTAGCCGTTATTAGAGGATATTTATATGCTTTATCCTATTTCGTCTTCCGAAAAATGCCAATGTCAGAATTACAGAAGTCCCTTAATTTTATTTTTAAGGCTGTAATGTTTTCTTGTTTGGTTTACGTGACTCAATTCTTTACGCAGCTGCCTTTAACTACGACATTTGTGTCAGATGCAAATAGTGATGAGTATAGAATGCAAATTACTCCACCTTTTATGGATGTTGTTTTTATAATATTGTTATTGTTCTCTAAGAAAAATAAATGGATTTGGGGATGTATTATTCTTATATTTTTTGTTCAATTGTTGTCACAAAATAGGACGCCTCTTATTGCATGGTTTCTTGAAATAGGAATTTTTGTTGTAGTATCGAAGAACACTAAACATAAGTTTACTATAATTTTAGTTGCATTGTTGGCTTTTCCTTTTGTTAATTCTCTGCTGAGTTCAAGATCTGAAAATGAGCATTCTACTAGTCTTTCTTCTACTATGCTTTATTTGAAATCTAAAAACTACTATGGCTTGGCTAGAGAAAATACATTTATGTTTCGAATTGCGTTAATTGCTGAAAGAGCAGATTACTTAATAGATAATCCAAGTTTGTTTCTGCAAGGTATTGGAGCGATGCATGAGGATACTGCACAAAAAAAATTTAATTTTTCTGTTGGGACAGGAGGTTATGATGAAGTAAAACATTGTGATGTTGTTGCACAACTTGACTCGATAGATGTTGTTTGGGGACCTTTATTGATTCGTTATGGTTTTATGGGGGTAACTTTACTTTTATCTATAGTTCTATGGATGATATGTGTATTTTATAAGAAGCGTTCCAATCCTATTATGATGCTGGGATTCTTAACTTATATTTCTGCATTAGCCCAATCTTTCTCATCGGGAGGATTGTTTTTGCTCTTAGGAGTTTTGACAATGATGGGATTCTTAATAATTTATGATAGGAATATTTCGTATTCTATACGCAAATCTAAGTTAATACAAGATAAAAAATAATTATATGATTCCGAAAATAATTCATTATTGTTGGTTTGGTAGAAATCCATTACCACCTTTAGCTTTAAAGTGTATAGCTTCTTGGCACAAGTATTTTCCTGATTATGAGATCAAAGAATGGAATGAAGATAATTTTGATGTCAATATGATTCCTTATACGAAAGAGGCATATAAGGCAAAAAAATATGCATTCGTAAGTGACTATGCTCGCTTTTGGATCTTGTATAATTATGGAGGTTTATATTTTGATACGGATGTTGAGGTTATAAAATCTTTTGATGAGATATTATCAAAAGGGCCTTATATGGGATTCGAACGTAATCCTGATAAATGGGGAGATGGCTTAGTAAATCCAGGTCTAGGTCTTGCTGCTATGCCTCAACAACCCCTTTTAAAGGAAATTTTAGAGAAATATCAACACTTACGTTTTCTTCTTCCTGATGGCTCATTAAATACTTCATTGACAGTTGTGCATTATACCACGCAAGTTTTGGAAAAATTTGGTCTTAAACAAATTAAGGGTATTCAATCTATTGCAGGATTTAATATTTATCCGACAGAATATTTTGCCCCAATTGGTTTTATCACAAAGCGTATACATATTACAGATAAGACACTTTCGGTTCATAGGTATATGGCCTCATGGGGTGAACAAAAAGACAAAACCGTTACTGACTATATTAAGCATTGCCTGCCGGAGTGGTGTTTAATTTGGTTTAATCGATTAAAGTATTACAAACGATGAATAAAAAAGAGTTAAAGGAGTATTTAGAAGCAGATTTAGGCCGTTTTGGTCGTAAGCCTACTTTTAAAGACCGAATTCTTCATAACGAAGTATGGTATATTTTTCATTATATTCGCCATTTAAGATATGTAGAATACTATCAAGATAAAAACAAATTGAAATTCTTATGGCATTTCTTTTGGTACAAACGTTTAGGGTTTAAGCTGAGAATGACCATCTATCCCAATACCATAGGCCCAGGCTTTAGAATTTATCATGCTGGTGACTTTGTTCATGTGGGACCTAATGTAAGAATTGGGCGTAATTGTACAATGTTGCCTGGTGTTGTTTTTGGGAACAAAAGTGAAACTCCGGATTACACCCCTGTTGTTGTAGGAAATAACTGTTACTTCGGCTTAGGAGCAAAAATTCTGGGTGGGGTAAAAATTGGCAATAATGTAATAGTTGGTGCTAATGCTGTTGTAACAAAAGATATTCCTGATAATGCAGTTGTTGGGGGAATACCAGCAAGAATGATAAAAGTTAAAAATATAGAATTGTTTTAAATGTAAAATGTATGGATAATTTATCTATATACGAACAACTTGCTTTTTGTACAGCCAGAATCGAAACGGAAGATTTTTCTGGTAATAGTTATTCTGGAACTGGATTTTTCTTCATGTTAAATATAAAAGGTCAAAATGTTCCTTTACTTGTAACTAATAAGCATGTTGTTAGAGGTATGAAAAAAGGAAAGTTTTTATGTACAGTTGCCGATGAGAATGGAAATCCTGATTATTCCAATCATTTTGTTTTTAATGTAGAAAACGAATTTGAGCGAATGTGGACGTTTCATCCTCAAGATGATGTTGATTTGTGTGCATTGGCAATAGCTCCTTTAGTTAGGGCTGCGAGTATTCAAGGAAAGAATTTGTTTTACAGAACTCTAGAAGAAAGCTTTATTCCTAATTCTACAACATTAAAAGATCTTGATGCCGTTGAGGAAGTTGTAATGATTGGCTATCCAAATGGTTTATGGGATCAGGTTAACAATATGCCTATCATTAGGCGTGGTATTACAGCAACCAATGTTACTCTTGATTATAATGGAAAGAAAGAGTTTCTTATAGATGCAGCTTGTTTTCCTGGCTCTAGTGGTTCGCCAGTTCTTATATGTAATGTGGGAGGTTATACTAGTAAGTTTGGAAGTTTGAACTGGGGTAAGTCCCGAGTTTTTTTGCTAGGAATATTATATGCTGGTCCGCAGATGCGAGTTACTGGTGATTTGCAACTTATTACAGTTCCAGAGAATCAGCAAAAAACAGTTTCTGTTTCACAAATCCCAAATAATTTGGGGTTTATTATTAAAGCAGAGAGATTGTTAGAGCTTAAACTATTATTTGATAAATTGGTATGATGAATATAGTTGGTTTAAAAGTTTTAGTTATAGCTACTTCGAGAAAAACTCGTGGTGGCATAACCTCTGTAGTAAAAGCTCATGAAACTGGTGAGCAATGGAAGAAATATCATTGTCGCTGGATTCAGACTCACCGAGATGGACCGGCATGGAGAAAGTTGTGCTATCTTTTTACAGCTTTATTAGAGTATCTCATCTTACTGCCGTGGTATGATATAGTGCATATTCATGTGGCTACAACTCAATCAGCAAGGAGAAAGAAGATTTTTTTTGATTTGGCAAAGATATTGCATAAAAAGACTATCCTTCATTTTCATCCTTCCAACGAGAAGTTTTTGTATGAGGCATCTAACAAAAAAATATATCGCAACCTCTTCTCTCGTGCAGATTTAGTTCTCGTCTTGTCAGAACAATGGCGCAGGTGGATAAAGGAAGCTTTGGGGTTAACTGAACATATAGAGGTGCTTTATAATCCTTGTCCTATAGTAGAAAGTAAGCCAGAACTGAAGCAGAAAGAAATATTGTTTGCGGGAACTGTTATTCCTCGTAAGGGATATGCTGATTTGATTCGAGGATTCTCTAAAATCGCTTCTTCTTATCCCGATTGGAAAGTTGTTATTGCTGGGAATGGTGAAATTGACAAGGCGAAGGCTATAGCTAAAGAGTGTGGTATAGAGAAGCAAGTTGTATTTTTAGGATGGGTAAACGGAAAGGCTAAAGAACTTGCTTTTCAGCAGGCTTCTATATATTGTCTTGCTAGTGATGGTGAGGGGTTCCCGATGGGAGTACTTGACGCTTGGGCCTATGGTATTCCTTGTGTTGTAACTCCAGTTGGTGGATTGCCTGATATTGTAGTTGATGGTGAAAATGCATTAGTGTTTCCTGTTGGTGGCGTTGATATGCTTGCAAGACAGTTGGAAAAAATGATAAGTGATAATATTCTTCGGGAAAAAATATCAAATGCTTCCTTAGATTTGGCAAAAACTACTTTCAATATTGTTTATATTAATAAAAAATTAGATGAAATATATGCGAGGTTCAAGTAAAGGACATTTGTATTCTTTGGACTTAATGAAGTTTGTGGCTGCTATTTTTATCACTAATTCTCATTTCCAGCCGCTTTATGAGGGCATTAATACAATATTTGCTTTTTTTTTGAAGGCTATGCATTGTCCTTCTTTGTGATTGGATTCTTGTTGATAATTGGATTTATAATGATTAAGATTTTAATTAATGCATATGCTTGTTCCCCTAATATGGGGAGTGAGCCTGGTATGGCTTGGAATTGGGTGAGTAATCTTGCCAAATATTGTGAAGTTCATATTCTTACAGAAGGTGAATTTCAAGATAAGATAGAAGATGTTGTCCCTAAATTGGAACAAGGGAAAAATATGCACTTCTATTATAATCCGGTTTCTGATGAGATTCGTAAAATGTGCTGGAACCAGGGTGACTGGAGATTCTATAAATACTATAAAGAATGGCAGTGGAAGACCTATTGTATGGCTAAGGATATCTGTTCAAAGCAGCATATCGATGTGCTGCATCAATTGAATATGATAGGATTCCGTGAGCCAGGGTATCTTTGGAAATTATCGAAGGAAACTGACATTCCATTTGTGTGGGGACCTGTAGATGCAAAGGATAAGTTTCCGGTAGCTTACTTGGGGGGTGCGAGTATGAAGACTAAGCTGTTCATTCGTTTAAAAAACTTTCTGACTGTGTGGCAGTTGAAGCATTCTAAACGTGTTCTTCAAGCGGCCAGCCAGGCATCTGTTATCTTTTCGGCATCTTCGAACTCTAAAGAGTCTTTTAATAAATATATGGCTATCGATTCTCCTTTGTTGAATGAGACAGGTTGCTATGTACAGGAACATCCTTTGATTGATAAGTCACAGAAAGAAACGTTTGATGTACTTTGGGTAGGCAAACTGGACTTCAGAAAGCAATTAGGTATAGCATTGCAAAGCATTGCTGTTACGGGTAATGATAATATTCGACTTCATATTGTTGGTGGTGGTGATGCTGAACCATATAAACAGTTGGCAAATACTCTAGGTATTAAAGACAAATGTATTTGGCATGGAGCAGTAAGTCATGATGAAGTGCAAAGTATCATGCAGAATTCTGATGTATTCTTCTTTACAAGTGTTGCCGAAGGAACACCGCATGTTGTTTTAGAGGCGATAGGTAATAATCTTCCTATTGTTTGCTTTGATACTTGTGGACAAGGTGATGCTGTAAATGAAAAAGTAGGCAAGAAGATTCTTTTGACTAATCCTTCTAAGTCCTCTCAATCCTTCGCAACTATCTTGAATGAATTGGAAGGTAACAGAGATTTGTTGAAACAGATGTCTGAGAATTGCAAGCAGAGACAGATAGAATTGTCTTGGGATGAAAAGGCTAAGACCATGGTAGGGTGGTATGAGAAGATTGTAAAAGCATAGCTAGAAATTGTTTATGAATATCATAATATTTGTCTTATGATATTTGGAAAAGATACTATTTGTGAATTATATTTTACGGTTTAAAATAAAAAACTGAAGTTATGATAGATATTCCAAAAAATCAAGTTTATGCTGCTTATGATTTAGTTGGCAAAACTTTAGGCGGGAAATGGAAAGTGACTAAGCAATTGACAAAGTCTGGTACTGGTGGCAATTTTTCTGTCTGTTATCTTGTTGAGTATGACGGAAAGGAATACTTTCTGAAAGCTTTAGACTTTAGTAGTATTTCACATAGTGTTGGGCTTGTTGATGGCATGTCCGCAAAACTGAATGAATTTCGTTATGAGAGAGATTTGTCCAATTATTGTAAGGATAAACAAGTAAATAAGGTCGTCATCATCGTTGGCTTCGGTGAGGAGGATTTTCCTAATTATATAATTGGTAGTGTTGCGTATTTAGTTTTTGAAAAAGCTGATTGTGATGTTCGGAAGTTTATGGATATTTCCCAAACGACAGATGTTGCTTGGTGTTTTAAATCTCTAAAAGACATTGCTATCGGTTTGAGAAACTTACATAATGTGGGCGTTTCACATCAGGATTTGAAACCTTCTAATATTTTAGTCTTTAATGAAGAATCGAAGATTAGTGATTTAGGACGTTCGATGTGTGAGAATTTGAAAGGTCCATATAATGATTGGAAATTTTCAGGTGATCAGACTTATGCACCGTGGGAGGTATTTTACCGTTATACTTGGACTGATGATTGGCATTTGCAAAATTATATGACAGACTGTTTCCTTTTGGGAAATCTAATAGCATTTTATTTGACCGGTTCGACTGTGACAGCTTTGATGGGGTATTTTTTACCACATAACTTACATCCTGCTTATTATAGAGGTTCTTTTAAGGCGATTGAGTCTAATCTTTTGGATGCTTTTCAAAATATCTTGGATGTGTTGGAATCTAGTTTGCCTTCAGTTGTTGATAAACAAAGAGTAAAGCGAATGATTGAATCTTTGTGTTATCCAATACCTGAAAAAAGAGGTCATCCTAAGGCTGTAAATTCACGAGAACCAAATTATGATTTACAGCGTTATATTACAGAATTGAATTATCTGCAAACAAAAACAGAGTTTGAATTGTATCGTCTAACTTTAAAATAAAAGATTATGGCTTTTCTTTGTGAAACACTTGAGCGAAGGGTTATTCCTAATTGGAGATCATTGAGTGATACGATATCTAATGGCGAACTTGAATATCCGCAATTAGAGAATCATGTAGCCTTTGATTTGATGGAATATGAACAGGAATGGAGTAATAATCATTCGCTGTTGTATGCTAGTGAATTAGTGAATGCAGCTGTCGCAAATGGTATTAACGATAATTCTACAGCAAAGAATGCAGCTGAATATATTGTAACCTGTGAAGGGAAGTCTACTGATGCTCAAAAGTCTGTTGCGATGTCGTTATTGGGCTCACATGATAATGAGGTAATTTTAAAATCACCTCATGAAATTGATGAGTTGCTGATGAATACCAAGGATATTTATGCAAAGATTGGGTATTATAAAAGCTTAATCAGAAAATATCCTTTTAACCCTATAAATTATGTAGAAGCCGCAAGATTCTATGTTATGATAGGACAGTCTAGACAAGCAATAGAAATGATGGATATAGCATTAGCTCTTGATTCTGAAAATCGTTTTGTTTCAAGAAGTGCTGCAAGATTGTTTGTCCATGTTGAAGACTTAGATCGTGCACATTATGTCTTACGAAAAAATGAACAAGTGGCTTTCGATCCGTGGTTGATTGCATCTGAGATTTCCGTGAATTTGTTGAGAGATAGAAGCTCTTCTTTGATAAAGAATGGTATAGCTTTGATTAATTCTGGTGATTTCAGTCCATTTTCTTTAACAGAATTGACTAGTAGTTTAGGAACATTGGAGTTTATTAAAGGAACACAAAAGAAAAGTAAGTTATTCTTTAATAAGTCTTTGATTTCTCCAAATGATAACTCTTTAGCTCAGGCTGAATGGGCAAAATCGAATAAGTTAACACTCAATTTTGATCGCGAAGTTTGCAACAAAGTTAATTTGAGTTATGAGGCCAATGCTTTGTATGCATATCAAGATAATAGGTTTGAAGATGCACTTAAGGCTTCTATTCGATGGCTAAATGATATGCCTTATTCAAAGAATCCTGTTTTTGTAGGAGCAAATATAGCATATACATTCTTGAAAGATTATAAAACTGCTGCAAAAATATTAAAAAGAGGATTGGAGGCAAACCCGAATGAACCTGCATTTTTGAATAATTTGGCTTATACTTATGCTTTGGATGGTAAACTTATTGAAGCTAATGAAATAATTCATAGAATCAATAGAGTTTCAGATATTGGTGAAAAAACTCGTATTTGCTTAACTGCTACTCGTGGCTTGATGGCTTATAGAGAGAAAAGAATAGAAGAAGGACGTGCTTTGTATTTGGAAGCTATCAAAGCTGCCAATAATATAGCTGATGACCCTACTTATAATTGGAATGCAATATTAAATTTTATCAGAGAAGATATTTTAGCAACAAATATAATTCCATCTGATGTTGAAACGGTTTTAAGTCAAATACACGAAACACCTAAAGATAAAGGAGTCAAGACTTTGAAGCAAGATATATTAAAGCTTATTTCTAAAGGGCGAACAGCTTCGTTTAATAGATAGGTATGTATAGACGTATTGTCGGTTATCAAGTAGATGATATGTGAATAGCTTGGAGTATCTTCTTCCAAACTTCGCTATCTAGCATGAAGTAGGGGATAGCTTTCTTGCTATCCTCTGCAAAATAGAAAAACAGATGTTTGATGCCAGGGGCATCAGCATATTCGTAGGCTTCGATTTTCACAATGTTGATGCCTTGCGACTGAAGAGCCGCAAGGAGTTGCTGACGTTGCTTTTTCGTAAGCTGCTTATACTTCGTATATATAGTATTAATATCGTATGTCATAATCGTTGTTTCTTGTTCATGAAATGATGGGATTCTGATGGAACCCGCTGTTTATGGCTGCGAAGATAACAAAATAATTTCAAATACAGTTATGTTTCGACTAAAAACATTAACAATTTTGGGTAGTAAGGCTGAATTAGCCTCATTACCAGAGGGCAAATTGCTCATTAATACAGTAAATGCTCACTCTTTTAACACCGCAAAGAAGGATCAGCTCTTTGCTGATGCTCTGACTAATGGTGATGTGTTGATTCCTGATGGCGTGAGTATCGTAAAGGCGTGCAAGTGGATTAAGGCTAAGAGTCAGCCTAAGGAAAGAATAGCTGGCTGGGACTTATTCTCTTTCGAAATGAACAAGCTGGAGAAAAAAGGTGGTACGGTGATGTTTATGGGTAGTTCGCAGAAGGTGCTCGACCTGATTGTGAAGCGTGCTGCCGTGGATTATCCTCACCTGAAGGTGGTGACTTATTCGCCTCCTTATAAGCCTGAGTTCTCGGATGAGGACAACAAGGCTATCATTGATGCCATTAATGTTGCCAATCCAGATTTGCTTTGGATTGGCATGACGGCTCCTAAGCAGGAAAAGTGGACGTACTCTCATTGGAATGAGTTGAACATCCATTGTCATGTAGGTACCATCGGTGCCGTCTTCGACTTCTTCGCTGGTACCGTGGAGCGTGCCCCTATCTGGTGGCAAGAGCACGGCCTGGAATGGCTCTATCGCTTGATCAAGGAGCCTAAGCGTATGTGGCGCAGATATATCATCGGTAATAGCTTGTTCCTCTGGAACATGACGAAAGAGTAACTTGTGAAGAAACAACTTCAGATTTTCTTTGATTTCCTAAGATTCAGCATTGGCTCTGCCAAGGAAATACCTTCTTCCTTGCAGGAGGCGGATTGGGAGGAGCTATATACCATCGCCCAGAAGCAATGCCTGGTGGGTGTTCTCTTTGATGGTATCAAGAAACTGCCTGCGGAACATGTAGGGATGAAGAAGGAGTTGCTGCTCCAATGGATGGCGGAAAGTCAGATGTTGGAGAAGGCGAATGTTCGGCTGAATGATGCTGCCATCCAGGTTTCTGAGTGGTTCCGGAAAAAGGGGTTCAGAACCTGTATCTTGAAAGGGCAGGGGAATGCATTGATGTATCCGAATCCTTATTCCCGGACTCCTGGTGATATTGATATCTGGGTGGAAGGTGGAGATAAACGAGTTATCTCCTTTGTCCGCTCTATCTCGCCTCATGAAAAGGCGTGCTATCACCACATCGAGTTCCCATCGTATAAGGGTGTGGAGGTTGAAGTGCATTATCGGCCTAGCTTCCTGTTGTGCTTCTGGCATAACAGAAAGCTTCAGAAATATTATGAGAGGGTGAAGGAGGAGCAGTTCTCGCATCGGATGATGTTGGGGGAGCAAGGGGAGATTGCGATTCCGACAGTGGAATTCAATCTCATCTTCCAGTTGACTCATATCTATGCTCATCTGATGAATGAGGGGATTGGGTTGAGGCAGCTTCTGGATTACTACTTTGTTCTTTCAATGTTAAGTGTTAACTGTGAAATGTTAACTTCCTTGCAGAAGGAATTGAAGGAGTTGGGATTGTGGAAGTTTGCCGGTGCCATTATGTATATCATGCAGGAGGTGTTCGGCATGCCTGCCTCTCGGCTTATCGTTCCTCCGAATGAGAAGTATGGTAAGTTTGTGCTGAATGAAGTGCTGGAAGCCGGGAACTTCGGAAAGCATGATGCCCGGAATCGGTTTGGTAGGTCACAGCTTGGACATAATCTCCAAAGGGTGTATCGAGATATAAGACTCGTGAGGTATTTTCCTGCTGAGGCTCTATGCGAACCGTTCTTTCGCTTTTGGCATTTCTTCTGGAGAAAATGGCATTAATAGCTTTCTTAGAATAATCTGTTCGGAAACCTATCCGTCCTTTCTTACCCTTAAGGAAGTTTTTTCTAAAATCATCCCGTCCTTCTTTGTTGATAAAGCGAGCTGCACTCGGCAATTTGAAAGCGAGCTTTCATTGCACTCATTGGCATCGCTTTTTCCCATTAAAGAAGGCTCCACCTTTCTCACCAAGCCTCTCTTCCCTCAGGGACGAGAGGATGTAACCGCCCTCCGGTGCTCAGAACCGCTTCGCTCTGAGGTTGGCGGACCAAAGCGGTCTTCGCCATATTATGAGGGATGGGACCGCCGGGGGACAGCTTGCTGATGTGACCGCCTTACTATAGCTTGCTGATTGGGAGCGCCGACTATCTCTGAACCACGTTGCAAAGATACGAAGACGGTGAGGGGGCAATTCACAGTTGCTCATACTTGCTCATGGTTGCTCATACTTTCTCATAGATTTTCTTTGTTCCGGTATCTGTAAGCCAGTGGATTATGCGGCGTAAGTCCCTGACTTTTGCATCGTAAGTGACTGACTTTTGAACCATAAGTCTTTGAGTTTTGATTCGGAAGTAACCGCTTCTGGGTGACAGGGTGACACTGGTGACAGTGATTTCTGAAGATTTACTCTCGCGCGGGCAGGCAGGAAAAATCAAGCCGAAAGTTCCTGCCTGCCCGCGTGCGAGGCGAAAAGTTGAAAAACTAGTGTCACCGTGTCATCGTGTCACCGTGAACTGAGCAGAAGATGCTCTGCATCGCTCTCTGGCTATGGACATGAACTCCCCTGTCTCCGCCTCCGTTGGCTTTCGGAAGTAGAGATCTACAAATTACTGTTTCTGTCACGGCACCTCTAAAGTAGGTAATAAGGTTCTATATCTGTGTAACACGGTGCAAAGATAGAAAAAATAAAATAAATGAGAGTTCCCATATACGGGAACTCGTAAACGATAATTATTGATTTTTAGAATCTTTTAAATGGTGAGGGCTGAAAAATATATTCGATTCTCGCAAGTTACTGAAGGATTTTTGGGGTGGAATAGTGCCCTACCTGTCTTCAATTTACGACCCTTTCAGTGCCCTCTTCCCCTTACAGGGGACAGAAACCTTCCTTACCGTTAAAGAAGTTTTTTCGAATCCCTCCGTCTCCCTTTAGATAAGATTAGCTGCACTCGGCAATTTGAAAGCAAACTTTCATTGCGCTCATTTGCAAAATCTTTAGCCAAAGGGAGCTCCACCTCTAACCAAGCCTTCCTCCTCAGAAGGAAGGATGTAACCGCCCTCCGGTGCTCAGAACCGCTTCGCTCTAAGGTTGGCGGGGCATCAAAGCCCTTCGCCATATTGTGCGGGATGGGACCGCTGGGAAATAGCAGTTTACAGTATATAGTTTATAGTTAATTTTGTACTAATTTGCTGATAACTTGCAGAATTATTGCTATTTTCTTGGTAGTTTCGGGGAAAAAGTGTACTTTTGCGACATAATATTAATCATCTAAAATAAAAGGTTATGGCATTAGAAATAAGAAGTATTCCTGTTCTGACAGGTGAGACAGCCGAACGGTTTGTTCGTGAGGCTGAGGAAAATGAACGCCATCCGCAAAGAAAGGCATTGCGAATGTCATTTGCTGATGTGGAGAAAATATTGGTTCGTTCAACCGCAAATTTGAAAGCACATGGAGGAAAGAGTCCTTTTGCAAAGTAATTGCTCTCTTTATCGAGTTACGACAAAAGAAGAGCTTGACTCTTTTAGCTGTGGTGATGAAGATCTTGATGATTTCTTTCACCAGGAGGCTTGTCTTTATGATGGGCAATTATTGGGAAAAACATATTTCTTTGCCACGGAAAGAAGTGGTAAGGATGAAATCGTTTGTGCCTTTACATTGGCAAATGATAGTATCAAGGCTGCTTTGATTCCGAATGCTTCAAGAAACAAAATACAGAGAAAAATTCCTAATTCCAAAAGAACAAGAAGTTATCCAGCAGTATTGATAGGAAGACTTGGAGTTGCGAAGAATTTTCAAGATACTAATGATGGTATTGGCTCACAAGCAATAGACTATATCATATCTTGGTTTTTGTTACCTGATAATAAGACTGGTTGCCGTTTTATTGTGGTTGATGCCTATAACAAGGAAAATGTATTACGTTTTTATGGAAAGAATGGCTTCAAATTCTTGTACTCAACAGAAGAATTAGAGAAAGAAGCAAATCATATTCCTGAAGATGAACATTTGGAGTCAAGGATGATGTATCTAGACTTGTTGGGTTATATAAGATAAAAGTCTTTACGCCCCTTTCGGTTCCCGTTTTAGGGGACAGAAGCCTCAGAAACGAGAGGATGTAACCGCCCTACGTAGTGCTGTATTTGCCCCACCTGTCCCTCCCCTGGGGGAGGGTCCTTACCCTATACCCAAGCCCTAAATCCCTACCATAGGGATTAGGGATGTAACCGCCCTACTCGGTGCTCAGAACCGCTACGCTCTAAGGTTGGCGGGGCATCAAAGCCCTCGCCATGGTTGTGCGGGATGGGACCGCCGGGGGACAACAATTTACAGTTTATAGTTTACAGTTTACAGCTTGCTGGTTGAAGTCCGTTCCATCAAAGGTCTTCGCCATGGTTGTGCGGGATGGGACCGCCAGGGGAAAAGAGAGTTTATAGTTAACAGTTTATAGTTAATAGTTTATAGGTTGCTGTTTACAATTTATAGTTTACGAATTTCAATTAATAATTTTCAATTAACATATTATGGTTTACGGTTAGCAGGTTGATATTAACTGTAAACCATTAACTTTTCATAAAGTTTATGGCAAAAAAAGTTTTTGTAAGCGGTTGCTATGACCTGCTGCATTCCGGTCATGTGGAGTTTTTCCAGCAGGCATCACGGTATGGTGACCTGTATGTGGGTATCGGATCGGATGCTACTTATCTGGAGTATAAG
>OARK01000081.1_pt1 | contig 23131 bp, 7 predicted proteins | sample 1475711 | NCBI WGS metagenome assembly OARK01 (sample SAMEA3360700, study PRJEB22359) | human gut metagenome | biome: ENVO:urban biome; feature: ENVO:human-associated habitat; material: ENVO:feces | place: Bangladesh | collected 2011 | reverse complement strand
TGTATGCCCTTGTTATATTCGAAGCAGCAGTGGTAGGCACCCCCATTCGTACAGCTATCGGCAGCGATATTGCCGCTTTCCATTCCGAGGTTATAGATGTTGCCCCGGTTCTCTTTGAGGAATGATTTGCCTTGACCCAGACCCATGATGACATGTCCGTTTCCATGAAGAGTGCCGGCAAATATAGCATTGCTTCCATCGAAGTCGCTGGTCACGGTGATGTCGTTCTGCAGTACGAATTGGGCATTCTTTCCATATCGTTCCACCTTGCTTCCCGTACCGGTTCCGATGGTATCCACGAAGTTGATGAATGCCTTCAGGTCGCTGGCATCAGAGATATAGATGCGAGGTTCGGCAAACGTCTTGTCTTCCTGGGTACGCTGGATAGCCTCTGAAAGATGCAGGTTCACACCCTTCTGATGAGGATTCATGCGGTGGTAGTTGTGTACGGTAAACTGGCTGTCGTCTGCCATATCCACCGTAAAGATCTTTTTCAGACCATTCATGGTGATACCCAGCTGTACGCCATATCCGTTCATGAAGTAGTAGGCTGGAATATCCAGATAGTCGTTGGTCTTGTCATATACGCAGTCCTTGAAGAGTCCTTGTGCTTCGCTGCTTCCCTGCTTGTAGGTGTCGTAGCCTGTAGCCTTTTTGTTGATGTCCCATTCGGTATCGTCTTCAAATACCCAGTTTCCCTTTTCGTTTTGCTTGCGCTTTCCTATGCGCCAGTAGTATCCGTTGGCAGAGAACGATTCGTCTGCCTCAATGGAAATCTGGTTTTTCCTGAGTCTGACCATCTCTCCCGGCAAGGCGCAGTTGTCAACAGTTATCTTACCGTTGATGTTAGGACCCTGCACATATTCTATGGTGAGATAGATGGTGTAAGTGTAGATACGTTCCACCTCACAGTAGTAGTTGGATGATCCTGCTACTACGTCTGTGATGCTGACAGGAGTATAGTCTTTGGTGTTGTCATCCTTTTTAAAGATTCTCTTAGGGTCTATCTTGGTGTATTCTCCAGCAATGCCGTTCTTGATATAATAATCAGTGCCGGCAGATAGGTTGGTTCCTGTTGCTACCTGTTTGTAATCATTGCCTTCTTGGATGAAGAAGTCGGATGAGGCCACCTTACTGATGATAGGCTTGTTGTGGGTCGAATCTGTATATTCTTCGTATGCACGTCCCTTCAGTACAACGGTGGCAAGACATTTTTCTGAGAGATGCTTCTTGAAATAGTCGGTTGTCGTATTGTTGACAGAGTCTGTCAGCTGGAATGAAATCTTGGCATCGCCATCTGTCAGTTTGGAAGGGAGCTTTTGGTTCACATAGTTCTCTTTATTGAATTTTCCATTCATTGGCAATACGGCAGCGAATCCTTTGCCATCATATTCCTCTGAAGAAGAGGCACCGATGCTGAGCTTGTATTTGCCGGATACGTCCTGATTGTCCATATCCACGTTGCCTTCTGTACCGGCTGGCCGATAGTTGCGCTCTTCCAGGTCGCAGCTGTATTTAGTCTTATCTTCAGGATGTTCGCTGCGCATCTTCCAGCTCTGAATGGTTACAGGCTGGTTTGGCTTCAGTCCTGAGAGCACGGTGAGACCGTCCTTGTTGTCACTGAAGAAGGTCATCTTGTCCTTGTAGGTATAGCCAGTGATGTGGGCATTGTAATAGTAGTTGAAACCTGTTACATACCAATAGTGAACATCAATCTTGTCATCCGGATTTGCTTTTCCTGCTTCATCCATACCATAGAATCCGGTAGGGAAGCAGTCGTCAACAACGAAGCGGTTCTGCTTGGCATCGTATGGGAAGACGAAGTTTCCGGTGGTTTCCAGGAAGTCTACCTTGTGTCCGCTTTCTCCCTCTGCCCGTTTATGCACATTGTCGGCATATACATAGCCGCCACCTTCGTCTTCACGGACGTCGATGAGGTTCATCTCCACTACGCCGTAGATAGGACCGTAGAAAATACTGTCGATGACATTCTTCTTGCTGTCATCGTATAACTCCTGTACGTTCTGAATCTTGAGGGCATAGCCTGAGGCGATACCTATCATGTTCTTTGCCGTACCGTCATTGCGCTTCTGGAAGTTCTGGTTGTGTTTGTCGATGTAATCCTGTTTTACAGCCATATATGACTTGCCTTTGAATTCGCCATCAGCAGGTACCATACCGGTATTGTTGCGCCATGGTTCTTTATCGGCATCGTTGAAGGGAACATTCGAAGTTACAGCACCCACATAGTGGATGTTGTTGGCAAGACCCATGTAGTTGCGTGCACGGTTTTTGGATTTGTCCTGCAACTTGTTGTCGGTCAAGGTTATATTCTTGGCAAACATCTGGATTTCTCCCACTCGTGCTATTGAATATGGAGTCTTGTTGGTTTGGTTGGTGGCATAGTCGCGTGCTCCAAGTACGTTGAAGCAGTTATCCTCCAGTCGTAGGATGTCCATACGCTGGAAGGTATTGATGATCTTCGGATTGTTGATATTGGTTCCTGCAAAGCCGTAACCCGTCAGGTCGGCACTGCGGAAGCCGGCTGCATACGACTGGTGTCCGTCTCCGAAGATGCCACCTTCACTGTCGTAGGCATATATATTCGTGTCGGTCTCCGACTGATGTTCCGGCTTCTTATATCCGGCTCCATAGAAATAGTTGTCCTTGAGAGAGATGTAACGGTAGTTGCCGTCTTGGTCCATGTAATAGTAGCCGAAGAGGTCGGTACCTGCTGGTAATTCGACCGACTTCATTTTCTGATGGGAGATGATGATATGGTCACGGTCAGAGTCGGTTGCAGAATTGTCGGCAACCAGGATGGTGGTGTTACCGCCGAATCCTGTTGTGGTACCATTAGGCAGCTTAGCCAATTCATCCTGTCTTTCCGTGAAAGCCTTGTCTATATTGTATTGACGGGTAAATTTCAGAACGGTAGAGTCGTTTGCCATGACAGAAGTACCCTGTGCCACGGAGTAACCGCCACCATAGATAGCTTCTCCAATCTTGATATTGATATCGTTCCATGTAAGTGGTGAAGCCGGGGCTATAGTGAATGCATCAAAATCATTCTCCTTCTCCTTCACGAAGTCCGTAACTCCCTGCTTGCCGATGATGGAAGCATAAACAGCCTGCGAAACCTTGTCACCACTGATGAGTCTGATGCTCTGCTTGATGGTTTCTGAGGCAAGGTCTTGCCGTATCTTTCCGTCCTTTTTCTTATTCTCATGGTCAATATACAGGTTGTTCTTGTCGGTACGGTCCAGCAGATAGATGCCGGAATGCCCGTCTTTTACCTGATAGTAGGTAGGGTAGCCCACCTTTACCTGGGTAGAACCATATACATAGCCAGAATAGGAACCGCCTGTTACCGAACGGAAGACGTGACCATTGAGGATATCCACATCGGTAAGTCCGATGACATTACCCTGCTGACCGCCACCATAGATGAAGTTGGCTGATACACCTGTAGCTTCGTTTACACCGCAAGGAAGGAACTTACCACCTTCTGTCTTATGTTCAGAACATTTCATATCCTTACCCATGATGATGTGGGTATTGCCGTAAACATAACTCTCCATACCATATCCGGCACCATAGATGTTGAGGCTGGAGTATTCCGGTTTGGTAGCCAGAGAATCGTTCGAATTTTCCAGTTTCTTCTTATCCTTACCGGCAAGCATGTCGCTCCGGAGATCGATGGTAACGTCGCCTCTCACGGTTCCCGTCTTGTAGCAGCCGCCGAATACGTTTCCTCCCACATAGGCATCGTTCTTCTCCTCTGGCTGGAACTTGTTCTTGATGGTAAGCTTGATGAAAGGTTCGGTAGAGTAGGCACGTCCCAGTAGATAGCCACCCTCATGGTTCACCAGTCCTTTATAGTTGTAGTTGGCATTGTTGCAGCCACCCACAATCTTGTCGGTGATGGTGAGACCTTCCGGGAAGATATAATTGATTACATTGCCCCTTGCATTTGGATAGATGTTCATGTTGCCACGGTTTCCTCCGCAGTAGAAAGTCTTGATGGTACAGTCTTCCAGTCCTTTACCCGTCTGGTTTCCGTTCCATAGCAGTTCACCCTGGATATCTGTTTCCACTGGCTGGAAATACAGGTCGATGAGGTGAGGATATACGGTTGGTCGGTCTTCCAGCTTGGTAGGGAGATAGAGGGTACCGATATCCTTGTTCGAAGGATTGAACCAGTCGATGGTATCGGCAAGGTTCAGTTCCTGTGTATAGTCCTCCACGTTTCCATTGAGTTTCTGGAACTTGTTCATGAAGTCGTTGTCCTCTGATTTGGCGAAGAGTTCATCTCCGTTGCAACCCATGAAGACACGTCCGATGTTCACATGACTTCCAATGTTGATATGGATGTTTCCTACCTTTTCTACAGCCTTGCTATCCTTGCTCTTCACCTTCTGTACGGTGGCAGAGTTTCCTCCTCCATAAACGTCACCGGCGATATTCACCTTTTCAGATGTAGAGTTACCCTTGATTTCGATGCTCACCTTGTTGGTGAGTGGTCGCCATGAATTGATGTTCACAATCTTAGCCGCATCGCTTGCCTCCTTGTAGGAAGGTATGAATTTTCTCATCGGTACGGTATATACCAGAGGAATGGTCTCTGAGTTTGGATCCTCCGGGTTCATAGGGTAATACTCGTTCACCGTCACCTTCTGGTTCTGGTTCTTGTCGAGTGCATACAGGTAGTTACCGTTTCCGGCACCATACACGTTACCGTAAATCTTACCGCCATATATATTAATATGTGTACCGGATCCGTTGTTGTCAGTAAAATCACCATCCTTAACGCTTACGTTAACATAGCCCGAAACATCGTTTCCGCCGTAAACATTGCCATGGATGAAGATGGCTTTGTTGCTATTTTGGGCTGAAGGATTTCCGATATTTACTGAGGTACTATCGATGACATCACCCATCATACCGCCACCGAAGATGTCATGGCAGTCAATAGCCTTGATATTGACGGTGGTAGACTTTACAGAGTTGTAGAATCCGCCACCAAAGACTCGGCGACAGAAGATACCACCGGATCCTTCTACGTGGGTATTGCCCACCACCTTGCCGGAGTAGCCACCACCCACGATGTCCATCACGGAAAAACCGCTCAAGAAGTGCCTGTATTCTTCGCCCTTCTTGATATCGTCTACGTGACCTTTGTTGTTATTTTCTTCCATGTTGATTTTCACATGGGTATCACCCTGAATGACGGTATGTTCTCCATAGCCGCCACCGAATACGCAGAAGTGAGGGGATCCCACCTTATTATATATCTCCTTCCATGCCATGGTTTCGAAGAATTTCTTATTCACTCCATATGCCATCTGGGTACTATCATGCAGCAATCCCTTTTCCATGGTGAGATAGGCATCTTTGCCTACCACGCATGCTATGTTTCCACCGGCATAGATGTTGTGGTTTACCTTGAACTTCAATGCCTGGTGGTTGTACTGTGGAGAGTAGATGATACCGTCAATGATGCTGGCTGGTCGCCATGAACGGGTTTCCGGATTCCAGTAAGAGGAGAGCAGTGCCTGTCCACCATTGATCATGATATTGGTATTGCCGGTTACGTCTGCCGAAGTCACGTTCACGGAATCGGTTCCGTTCACGGTCAGGGTGTCGCAGTTACCCCAACCGCCGCCATAGATACCATGGCCTATCTGTCCGTCGGAGATGCTCATGAAGGTATTGCCATATACCGTACCGTTTTCGCATCCGCCGTAGATTCTCTCCAGGAATGCTGGCATGATATCCTTGTTCACGTCATTGTCTGGATGCTTCATGGCATTGTCGCTCCATGGCTTGATATACTCTTTCGTTGCTTCGTCGAAGTATGGATAGGTGATGTTTGGACGGTCGATGACCAGACTGGTATTGCCGTAGATGCCACCCAGCTTCTTATAGTCCTTGCATTCAGACTTTAGGCGTCCTCTACCTCCTGCAAAAACCTGAGAGAAAACAACGCCGCCACGGATGTTGACGAGCGAAGTGTATCTGGCTGGTACCTGGTGGTATTCGAAGTTAAAGACATCCGGTTCTTTCACTTCATCCTCATTATTTCCCACGTTGGCAACATCGCCACCGCCATATACGCTGCCCAATATCATGGTACGGGCTATCAAGCCGAGGTTTTGCTTATATTTGATGTTTCTGCCATAGACGTAAACTTCCGTTTTAGGGACGCGTGCCATATTCGGGAAGTCAATCCATGTATTCTGGTTCTTGTCATAGATTGATTCGATACCGGCACCACCGCCATATACATTCTGTGCTACATAGCCTGATTTGATGAATACTCTCGACAGGGAACCTACCTTTCCGAAGTCATAGCTTTCTCCCTGGTTTGCTGTGGTGATGTTACCGATAGGCATGGCACCAACACCGGCACCAAAGATGTTCTCGCAGAAAGGCTGACAGTCGGTTTCTACATAGGTTTCACCGGTAACATAACCTGAGAAGCCACCGCCGTGGATAGCCTGGAAGGTGAAGCCTGGCAAACCGAGGGTCCAGGCCCAGCGGCTGGCATGATAGCGCTTGAAGGTCATCGGGTCGAAGTCGGCATCACCCGGATTGCTGCCCGTCACACTACCGAAATAGAGCTTCTTGTCATCCTTTGAAACCTTCAGGAAGTCATTGTATATCTGCTTCTCGAAGTCAACGTATGTCTTGAGGTCTGCATTCTGGTTGAGATAGCGGTATTTGATGCCGTTGACGGTGATGACGCCATCGTCATTCATCTTGTTACCAGGCTGCACACATACTTCGGTCTTTACCACCTTGGTGTTGGCACCGAAGCCGGCTCCGAATATGGAGAATTCCGGGTCGCTTGTGTTCTTGCTGCTGATATACCAGCATAAGCCGGCAAGCGAGGTTTCATCGAACACGCTGATCTGGTTGCCATCCTTGGTGATGACGTCGGCAAGAGGAGAGTGGTTGATAATTACCTCACTCAGACCGTTGCTGTCAGAAGTACCGTTGCCAATGGTAGAGTTTCCGTCCTGTCCGAATCCCACATAGCAGGCACGGTTTCCACCGCCATAGATATTATGGTCTCGCTTGAAGGAACCGGAGTTCATCGTTCCCTTGGTAAATGCATAGAACTGTTGGGTATTCTTATCACTGATGATGCGATTGATGGCAGCCTTTGCCTTTTCGTTGGTAATCTCATTGGCAGTCTTGGCTTTCAGGATGGCAGCGGTTATCTCCTTGAACTCATCAATGTTCTCGCAGATCTTTTTGTTATTTTGAACTGCCAGCCAGGTGGTGATGTTGCCGTTGATGTCTGCCTTGCGGTTCCATATCCAGGTTCCGCCGTCTATCTGTACCTTGGTGTTACCCAGGATGTTGGCGTAGGTTCCCTCCTTGTTTTTATCCACTTTTCCCAGTACTGTGTTACGGGTAATTTCCTCCTTTTCCTCTTCGGTTTCATTGCCGGTGAGGTCTATCTTGATATTTCCGTATCCACCGCCGTAAATGTTGTGGCCCAGTTTGCCGCCCTCGATATGTACCAGGGTACTTCCATCTACGGTACCGAAGGCACATCCGCCATAGATATTACTCCAGATGAATGGCACGATGTTGCCCTGGCTGTCGGTGTCGGCAAGGGAGGTGGCATTCGTGTTCACCACGTGTACCAGAGTGTTGCCGTTGATTCTTCCCACCTTATAATATTCAAGAGCTTCAGCTTTCTTGAGACCCTTTCCACCGCCAAATACTTCTCCGAAGATGTCGCCACCGGTGATATTGACGAAGGTGGCATAGTCCTTTGCCTCATAGCTAAGGAACTTGCCTGTAGTCTGGTCGAGCTTTGATTCGCTCTTTGGCTTCGTTTTGTAATAGGCTTCCTTGGCTGCTCCTGTCAGGTTGATGTATGATCTGATGTTGGCGATGTCACCGCCACCATATACATTGCCATATATTTTGGCGTCACCCGATATCTCTACCTTGGTGGTTCCTAATACCTTTGCTACATCGGTAAAGTAGGTGTTATCCTTAGGTGCTACACCGGCACCGCCACCAAATACGTCACCGTAGATTTTGGCTCCCTGGATATATACCTCGGTGTTGCCGCCAATCTGACCCGTTTCGTTATTCTCTGTAGAGGATGGGTCACCGAAACCACCGCCATATACACGGTGCAGGAAGGTCTTGCCATCAATGGTTACCTTTGTACTCTTGTTAACTTTTCCAGCATATCCACCGCCCAGAGCACTCAGGATGGTGAAGTTAGGAATACCCTTTGAGTTGTCGAAGACTGGGATGGTGGAAGGGGTGGTATTCCTGCGGTTGCGAGGACGTGCCATCTGTTCGGTATCATCGTCATCATCTACCTCTGCGTCATAATCACTATAATCTCCTTTTACATTCACCGTAACATCAGTATGGTTAACGTTGGTATGCTCACCATATCCACCACCGAAAACCGAGAAATGAGGGAATTTGTTGTCGTTATACGATTCCTTCCATTCTTTTGTATTCAGAAGATCGAATGGAGTCATACCCTTCTGTACTTCAACCACAGCAGTATCTCCTACATTGCAGGCAAGATTACCACCACCATAGATGTTATGAGGATTCAGGAAGTGTGCCCCGGCGTTTTCTGCGTCTTCTGTAGTCTTTCCGTAGAAAGAATCACTGTTTTCACCGGTTTCAGGTTTCCAAATAATGAATTTTTTATCTTTGGCTTTCCATATCTTATTCCAGATGACATTGATGGAGAAACTGTCCTTCTTTTTTCCATCCTCATCTTCTTCCTGACCACCGAAGTTGTGTGCCAGGTTTACGTTGGTATTGCCGGTAATATCGGCAGAGGTGAACTGCTCTTTGTCAATAATTGCTTTTCCATTCTTATCTGTGATGTTACCCTTTCCACCACCGAATACCTGTCCGGCAAAGTGAGCGGCATAGATGTTGACATAGGTACTGCCCTGTACCTGTGCCAGGTTGCCTCCACCATAGATATCACCATAGATATAAGGAGCCTGCTGTACGTTTCCTTTAAAGGCTACGCTGGTGTTTCCTATAACCCTTCCTACTAAATCAGGATGTAGTGTGTTTTCTACTTTTGGTTCAAAGGTCTCTCCGGTTAAGCGTCTTGTTCGTCCGTTACCTCCGGCAAAGACAGAACCAAGTACTTCAGCATCTCCTCCGATTTCGACGCTGGTGGCATGATCCTTTTTATCCAGGCTCTCTACTACAGCCATATCACCACCGCCATAGATGTTCTGATAGAATGTACCGCCATTGATAGTGACTTTGGACTGACCATAGATGCGAGCCATATCTGAGAGGGTAGTGATGTTGCCGGTAGCTTTATCTTTTGCATCTGCTACACCATATCCGCCACCGAAGATAGGGCAATGGAAGATTCCGCCGGTGATATTGAGTGCTACATTGCCATAGGTCTGACCGAGGGCAGTATAGTTGCTTGCAACACCACCATAAGGATCGTTGGAATAATACTGGCTGGTGCCTCGTCCACCGGCAAAGATACCTTTCTCACAATAGAATTCTCCGCCATTGATGGTAAGTGAGGCTACGGTTTCTCCTGCCTTTCCGTATATGTTTCCACCATCCTTACTTGGTTTTCCATTTGTAGTCCAAAGGTCAGAACTCATATATCCGCTACCGCCAGCATATATACCATCAATGGGTTTTTCTGCAGAACCGAATATGCCTCCCTCTATAACGATTTTAGTACTCGTTTGTTTTGGATCTATTTCTGTATAAGTATGTGTGTCAGAGTTGTAGCAATTAAACATGCAAAGATTAGCTATGGCAGCATCATAGTTGCCAAATTTCATTACAGACTTTTTGCTACTGTCTTCCCAATATGGTATTCTGGTATCTGGTGTTTTGTGTGTATCGTCTCCTACACCATTCATACCACCAGCTCCAGCTCCATAGATGCCACTGAAAATCTTATCTCGGTTACATGTTGAAGGAATTAAGAATGTTCCACCCTTTATGGTTATTGTACTTTGTCCATAGAATGGATTTTCAATGAGTCCATTAGCTACAAAAGCACGACCGGTGCTACCACCATATATCTCTGTTATCTCAACTCTGCTATTTATATCGTTTTGGTTATTTTCTGACAGTGCTGGGTCTATAAGAATGTTGGCACGTCCCATGAAGGTGTTGAAAGGAAATTTCTTATATACATCATCATATCCATCATTATCTCTATTTACTTCACGTCTGTTACCGAGAGTACCATTAACAACACGACCTATCTTTCCACTCTTAATCACGATGTCTACATCACCAACCATAGCACCCTCATGGTTGCCTGCAAGAATTACGGCAACATCAAGAGTAGGAGTCATATTACCATTTTCTGATTTATGAGTATCATTGTACTCTCTGTCTATATCTATATCTATGGTGCACTTTATAGGCATATTTGGACTGCCCATAATGCCATTCATGTGACCATTTGTTTGTCGATCGCCTACACAAATTGTAGAGTAATGACCTGACTTGATTTTAATCTTGAAACCTTCACGTCCGTGTGGATATGAATCTTCCATTTTCTTTAGATTGTCATCTTTATAAAGTGGACGAAAACGGGCATCGTTTAGTGTACCGCCAAATATTTCGAATGATGTAGATGTTGCTCCATCAAGAGTACCGTCACCATTAAATTTCTGATCATAGTTTTTCATCTGTATGCCTTCGCCCATTTCCAGGTTGTAGTAATTGCAATACAAGACGTCGTAATTATCGTTTGCACGCCTAAACGTAATATACTGGAAGCGAGTATCTCCAAAGATTGTTAAGCCTGTATTCCACAAGTTTCCACCTTTTATTCTTATTTCGCCAGCATAGTCTACACCTCCCCAACTACCTCTGATAGTCGCATTCTTGAATAATGGCGATTTCGCTTTAGCTTCATTCCACTTATCAATTGCGTCTTCTGATGAATAACCTGTAGAACTAAAGCCGTTATCTGTATTATTGGTGACATTCTCGTCACTCGTTCCCATCAGCACGATGGTGTTATCATCCCATGAGCCGTTCTTCTCCAACTTGGAATATGCGCCCTTCCATGTCCTTACAGCAGTCTCAGGAGTTTGACCATCATTGCTGTCGTCTCCTTGATTGTATTCTGTAGTGTTTCCATTTGCTGCAGTTCCTGTAGCTCTGGCAGGACATAGATATACTACGCTCTTGGCAAAGTACACCCAATCGTTGAAGAGCACTTTTGGGTTTTCGTCTCTGGTTGTTACTGTTACAAGGCAACTCAGTTTGTCGTTTATGCCAAGTGTGCTCTTGTCATAGGTAGGTCCGTTGCCTACCGGATTCTGCTTGTCATCATTCTTCACCCATTTATAGGTGATGTTGAGATTATCATTGTTTTCCCAGATGTTATTGGTAACCAAAATAGTGAGTAGGTTGGATGAGGCATCATTATTCATGGTTGCCTCCACTCTAATTGCTTCTATCTTGATGATGCCGGAGCGTGAACTTCCGTCTTCCAATACGGCATATACATACTGGTCGTATTCCTCTCTTGGAAGGGTGAACGGATTGGAGGCTGCCTTCTCGTTCTGCAACTTCCAGGTCTTTTTGTCAGAAGAGGTGTACCAGAAATACTTTTCTTTTGCACCATTGCCTTTTATGGTTTCTGCCGTGATGACAGCGTTGACGCCACGTTTCACCGTTAGTGTTGTAGAACTGAAAGCGAATCCTGTTCCTTCAATATAGGTCCAGGTATTCTTGTCTTCAACGAGTGGATTCTTGTTGATAAACTCATTGGCTTTATCTACAAATTCTTTCTTAAACGAGGCATCAGTCTTCTTGATTCCCAGGTTCTTTCCACCATCTACGTACTGGCTATAATACCATGTAGAAGCATATTTTTTTGCATTACCTTCGTTTTTACAATTGGCAGTGATGCCACCTTTGTTGATGTTGGTACTTGTATTTTCGATATTAAGCCCATTGCCAAAGAGGTAGATGTTGGTAGGCTGTATGGAGTTATCTCCTCCATTCATGTCATAGCTGAAGCGACCGAAACCTTGGGCTATGTGGAACTTATCGTTATGCACGCTTGTATTCTTCAGCATATTTATCTGTGTATCAGCTGCTATGTTGAAGATTCTGAAAGTTTCGTTCTTACTGTCGGTCTTTACATTTCCTGCTATACCGCCAATTTTGCTTTCATTGTTAATATTGTATGTTTCGTCGTTATCCGTAATTTTAGAGCCACGGATAATGATGTTGCTGAGTTCTGTATTGCCGTATATCTCACCAGCTACTACGCCCACTTTATAATCGGGACCATAAGGTTCGAATCCTGGTTCCTTTTCTACCTTAGCATTCTCGATGATGAGGTTTGTTACGGTAGTAAGGCTAGTGCTGCTTGCACCTTGGAGTGTCGAGAAGAGTCCCCATGCACTCTTTGCATCAGTTCCTTTCCATTGTATATGCATATTCTTGATGACATGACCATTGCCATCAAACTTTCCGAAAAACAAACGGTTGTTGCCATTATCATTGCCGTAGTTGTAGTATTTACCGATTGGCATCCAGATACCATTCTTAAGGTTGATATCGGCAGTAAGCTTAAAGTATTTGCCAAGGAAAGCCTGCGATGTGTTTCCGTTGTTCACATCACGTGCCAGTTTGGCGAGCTGTTCTTCCGTAGCAATCTCGTATGGATTGGTCTTGCTACCATCACCCCCTGCATAGCTATCGGCATAGATATCTATGGAATAGTATTTTTTTGTTGTCTGAGCCCATAAGGTTTGTCCACACATGAGCCATAGGGTCAGAATGCCAAGAAGTATTCTGAATTTTTTGTTTTGTGTATTGTTATCTTGCTGCTTTTTCATGAGTCTTCATTTATAAGCGATTCTTTTTTTCTTTGTTCTTATGTTTCTTCGTGGTATAGGTCATGAGGGTATTCTGTTATTACTGTATCAGGAGATGCCCCGTATAGGCATCCTGGTCAGCCAGTACATAGAGGTATCTTGGCTGGATGAGTATATTGATGTTGTAAATCGCTGCCGTTTGGGCAGGATTGAGTGTTTCGAAATATTTATTTCCCAGGATGATGGTAGAGGTTACGTCCTTACGGGTAACCGTTTCTCCCTTTTCATCCTTCAGGATTACATCGTAGGTGACGGCAATGGTGGGTACGAAAGAGGCATCGGCGATGGCATAGAAGGTGGTGCCCCAACGGTGATACTTACTGTCGTCAATATCCATAGATTCTTTGTCTTCCGGAGTAAATGGTTTTTCTGAATTTTCATCCCTTGCCAGCTTGATGGCGTTTTCTTCCGTTATATTTACCTTTTTCAGATTGTTCCATTGGATGGCTTTTGCCGTCCACTCATTGTTACTCCATGTGTAGCTGCGGCTTACGTTGCCTTCCGTTGCCAGACCTTTGCCGTAAATCTTGACACCCTTGATGCGGAAGTGTCGGATGGCATTCATCTTCTGGTCCAGTTGGAAGTTGAGGTTATAGCCCGTCAACGTCTGGTCGAAGAGGAAAGTAACTACTCGTCCAAAGGTTGCATCTGAACCTCCTGCCGTTGTACTTCCCTTATGTTCCGGTTTGGCGCAGATGATTGGCGCCTGTCCTAAATATTTCTGAGCAAGGATAGGGGATGGGTTGCCATTGACTTCTGGCATGGAGAAAGGAATCGTCAGGAGATAGGTGCTTTCTGTTGCCGATGGCTTACTGAGGGTTGCTTCAGTAGAATGCGGCATATATCCGAAGAAGTCGAAGTTGCTGTCTGGGTAAGCATCCCATCGCTTTTCTTCCTTTGGGCTCCAGGTCTTGGTCGATGTATCGTAATCTACCAGGATATTGTCGAAGATGGCGTGGTTTTTGCCTCCTGTCTCTGTACCAGTGGTTTCAAAGCTATGAGTGGCAAAGTTGTAATAGCCGAAGACGCCCATGTTTTTGGGGTGCATTCGCTGAACCGGATCATAGCTTTCATATCTGTCATCCGCACGTGTCGTCATCTTTTGTGTCCGTGCAGCAAAGGTGATATATCGGTAACTGTCGGCGTGCTGGATAGGCAGGTCGTTGCTTTCGCAGGCAGTGAGACTTGCGAGGAAGGCAAAGAGGGGTATCATCAGTTTTTTATTCTTCATAATGAGTCATGTGGGGCGTTACCAGTCTTCGGTACCGCCATTATTTTTAATAGGAGTTTCCACCCATTTCTCCACCTGCATATTGGTGAAGGCAATGTTGGGTCCTGCTACTGTTATTTTAAAGATGTATGTATATTGGTAGCCTGCCTTCCATTGCATATATTCTGCCGGAATGGTGGCTGTAGATTTCTTTCCGTCTATGGTGGCGCTGATGATGTAAGCGCCCTGCGGTGTGTTACTGTCTCCCAATGGTGGAACGTAATACCATTTCTTTCTTTCTGTAGCCTGATGATTCAAATCTGCATCTTCCTCGTAAGGAATGGTGAATTTGATGAGCTCAGTTCCTGTTTCTGTTTCTGGAGTTACCCATTTATAAGAAGCTTTGGTTTCTGTTCCTGTAATAGGGTAACTGACGATGATATTTCCCTTTGTAGGTGAATGTTCATCGTTTATATTTTTGAAAACAATATCGGTGATAGAGATTTTGGTATCTTTCAGATAATTGAATCTGAATCTTACCTTTGTGATAATAGGAGCAAAGGTGAGTTTTACGCATGCCCCGTATTTCCTGTTTTCGAAGTTTTGGTTGTCTGACAGCCAGAGGTCTGAGATATATGGGGTGGTAACTGCGGTGGCATCCTTATTGTAAGTGAATGGGATAGAGAAGGATGCATATTTTGCTGTGGAACCTTCTATCGATGTAGGTTCCTGGAAAGATGGGGCTGAACTGTTACCGGCTGCTGTCGGGATGCTATAGGCGAAGAAGCGATAGCTGGTAGCGGAATAGTCCCAGTATTTGATAGTTTGATTAGCGATACCCACGTATTCCCAATCGGCAGTATTGCTGGAGGTAGTATTGGCGCTTTGTTGTGTCCAGTTGACGGTATATCCATCCATTACGTTTTGGGACTGATCGAATCCGCTGGTGTAATTTCCTCCTGTGGTTTTATATCCCCATACTTTGAAGGTTTTGGAAATAGTTTCCAGTCCTGTTTCTTTATTAGCACGGGTAGTAGGTGCATCTTGCCATGTTCCGCTATTTCCTCCGAAAGAGATACTTACTCCCTTCGGTTCTTCCGGTTGAGTAGGCACATCCGGTTCTTCCTGCCCCGATCCAGCGCAGGAAATAAGACATAGAGCCAAGAATGGTATGGTCAGGATGCGATATAATTTCATTTTCTTCTTGCTTTTTATCATAGGAGCCGGGCAGGGAACATTCAACCCCGTCCGGCCTTAATAGTATTGTTTTGCTCCCGAGTTTTTGGGGGCAAAAGAGAAATCTGTTATTTTGTAGCTGCTGCTACATATACAACCTTATAGGTGTATGCTGCTGGATTATCTCCAGCTGCTGCAGTTGTCAAGTACTGGATAGCATAGTAGCCTTCTCCATCTGGGGTAAATGAATATACATTGTCGGCAACAGAACCGTCCGTTACTTCTGTTACGCCTACGCCTGTTGTACCCTTAACCTGAACTTCAGCTTCGGTAATAGGATTAGTGAACTTATAAACTGTAATATGACCTACAGCCGAGCCTGTTGTAGATAAGTCCAGTTTAGTTCCACTTTTACTTTCTGTAACAGTAACATCGATCTTTTTCTTTGCTACGTATTTGATAGTATTATCTACAACAGAACCTTCCTGGTATGTTGTAATTGAAGGAGTTGCAACGGTTGTTGTTGTACCCTGTGTCTTATCTGTCATTTCTGTTACTACAGCATCGAATGTGATAGGGTAGAGACCTGCTGGATCCTTAGGGTTATTAGGATCACCTGTAGTACCATTAGTCTTATCAGAAATCTTGAAGAGGTATGTATAGCGTGTATTAGGCTCCCACTTGCTATATGCTGCAGGGATAGCTGCTGTAGCGCCTGTAACCTTGATAGTCTCACCTGTACCAAAATCATTGAGAGTATAGTCACACTTAATCAAGATAGGCGAAGGGGCTGTTCCCGAAGGTGTTGGCAATACAGTGAAATAGCCTGTTGTAGACATATCGTTGTCCTTACCATAGAGTCTTGCAACATCAGTTTCTGATGATGTTTCAGCCAAAATTTCTTCTAACTTACCAGCATACCAGTTTTTGCTCTTTGTGAGACCTGTTTCATTATATGCGTAGGTGTATGAAGGAGTTGTTGATTTCCAGTTATAAGTTACAGTACCACTGACATTGCTTCCACCTACAAAGTAGTCTGGTGTAGCAGAAGTAAGGATGACGTTATTGCCTGTAGAAACTTTGAGAGTGTTGTCATTAGTATCGTAAGCATAGAATTTTATGTTAGAAATTGAATATCCAGGGATAGTCTCATAAAAACCTACACGAACCATTGACTGCTGACGAATAAAAGTGAATTTTACAGGCTTTTGGTAGTTTTCCTTTTTAACCTTTACAGGAGCTGCAACATACACAGGATTTGTCACGAGAGCTTGTCCTGCCTCATTGGCTTCGATATGGCCTGCGAGACCAGTTACTGTCGCTGATTCAATATCTGTTGTAGTAGGATTCGTAGGTATTTTGTGCTTGAAAGCTTCAATCGGAGAACCTGCTACGAATCGATACTCAGAAGCTGAGTAGTCCCAATACTTAATAGTTTGATCCTTTTTTAATTTGATTTTACCAGTACCAAGAGGTTCAGCATCCTTACCTCCTACATACTCCCATCCATTAGTGCTTGAGGTAGTGTTCTTTGCTCCATCATACCAAACAGAATAATCTGGGAATACACTTACTAACTGAGTTTCACTTGTTTGCTTTACACCATAGACCAAGAACTGTTTATCGAGCATCTGTTCTGTATTTCCCACGTTCGATGTAGCACGAGTAATCTTGCCAGCATCTCCACCGAAGTTAATAGCTGAATTGGCTGAAGTAGGAGTACTGCCATGGGTATCACCAAGAAAATCATCGCTAGAGCAGCTTGCAAGGGTCAATGCAGAAGCTGCAAGAAAAATATATTTTTTCATATACATATAAGTTTGTAAATTGATAATGTTAAATACTAATTCTTAATTCTCTATTTTTCTAGTTTGTTATATCATTTGTTAATAATCATCATTTACTGAATTTTCGCAAGTCCGTTAAGCGTTCCTGCGGATTTGCAATCCGCAGACAAAAAAGGCTCGACCTATTTGACGCGGATTTGCAATCCGCCTCAAGCGAGATATCATAGGAGCCGGGCAGGGAACATTCAACCCCGTCCGGCTGTTGTCTTATAATTGTTCTTTATATATCATGTCTTGAATGATATGTAAAGAGTGTATCCCCTTATGGGAGAGCTTTGATTACTTTACAACCTTGATAACCTTGATAGCGTAGGTCTTGTTGGTGTTTGTAATCTTCTGATAGTAAACTGTTGTTCCATTAGCAGTTCCTGTTGCGGCAGTTTTTCCGTCAGGATCTGTATAATAAGTAGAAACATCAGTTCCATCTTCTGGAATTACAGCAGTATAGTAGGCTGTTTCTTCTGGTGAACCTGTTGTTGTTTCATACACGAATGCGTATGTATTGGCTTTGGCTGTGAATTTTGCTGCTTCATTTTCATGAACAGTAATATCATTACCATCGACACCTGGAATAGTTGTGGTCGTTTTAAGTGCTTCTTCTTCTTTAGTCAAAGTCAACTCAATACCATTACGTCCTGTTGTGACACTACCATTTGTTGTACTACCTATTGTTAATGCATCATGAACTGTAGCTTCTGAAATTCCAACCTTTTTTGGATCTGAAATAGTATAAAGTGCTGCTTTGTTAAGGTCACTTTTAAGTGTACCGTTTTCATTTACCATTACATAGATGTCACCTTCTCCGTACTCATTCTTAGTAATATCATGCCCCTTCTGGTATGTTGTAATAGAAGGAGTAGCAACAGTTGTGATAGTTGTCTGGTTACCAATCTCTGAATCTGCTACTACAGCATCGAAGGTAATAGGGTAGAGACCTGACTGAGTTTTGTTAGTATCTGTCCAACCATTTGTATTATCTGAAATCTTAAAAATGTAAGTATATGCAAAGTTAGATTTCCACTGTGCATAAATAGCAGGAATGATAGCTTTTGCACCATACACATGGATTTCTTCACCAGATTTGTCATCTGCTACCAATGTGTAATCAACACAAAGTGTGAGGGTTGTACCTGTTTCGTTAGGGATTACAGTCTGGTAGTAATTTGGTGTTGTTTCATCATTAGTTCCTACGTAGCTAGGATCTTTTGACGTGGTCTTAAGCACATTATTATCATAGACAACATTACCAAATTTCATTGTAGTTTCTTTGCTTTCTGGGAAAAATACAACATGTGCCTTGTTGTAATCACTTTTCCCCTTGTTGCTAGAACCTACTGTTGGGAAATAAATTCCAGCAGTACCTTTTGTGAAGAAATAATCAGCAGCTGATGCTTTACTAGTATATAATGTAGCATTGGTTTCTGTTGCTGGTGTAATTTTTTGTCCTGATGTCGTTTCTTCTGATTGATGGAATTTAACATCCTTTACAGAATAGCCAGGTATTGTCTCGTATAAAGCAATACGTGCTTTTGTTGTAAGATTGCGGAATGTAAGATTTACTTCTTTTTTATAATCTGCACTCTTATATGCTGTTGTGAGGTCCGCAATATAGCAGCCGCTAAGAGCTTTAGCTGTTCCGGTAATAGTATATGCACCACCAGTAACTTTTTTTGAAGACAAAGTTGGTGCTGTATTTGCGGTACCTGGTGTTACTGCAGTAAGGAGAACTTCTTTATCATCTGTCGCAGTTCCTGTAGTTACGCCTTTTATTTCTCCTGTTGAGAATGCAACATAATCATATTGAGCTGCGTTGTAATCCCAGTACTTGATAGTCTGTGCAGTACCATTTGCTAACTGTGTGAGTCCAGAATATGGATTATTACCTACATAATTCCAGTCAGAAGTGTTATCTGTTGTTGTACCTGCAGAATTTTTAGTCCATTTTATAACGTAATGGTCAAAAACCTTATTCGTAGATATTCCAGAAGTAGGTGCAGTTTCGTCACTTTTGAAACCAGCTACAATAAATTCGTTATTAAGAAGTTTTGCAGCATCAGCACCTGTTGCACGTGAAATTTTACCAGTACCACCATCGAAATTAATAGCGGAAGTGTTAGACTGTACATTTCCTGGTGTATTACCAAGAAAATCCTCGCTTGTGCAGCTTGCAAGGGTCAATGCAGAAGCTGCAAGAAAAATATATTTTTTCATATACATATAAGTTTGTAAATTGATAATGTTAAATACTAAATCTTAATTCTCTTTTTTTGTTTATTATATTTTTTTGTTAATAATCATCATTTACATATCAAACTCCCATTGCTTCTCTTCGAAATCCTTGACTACGGCATCAAAACCGGAGCCACCGGGACGAACAGGAACAGGGACTTTCGTCATGTCTAAATCTATCGTGATAACACCACCTCGGTAAAGACGACGAACCTGGTCGGTTACATCAAAGACCAATGTGGAGTCCTTACCATTATAAAACTGCATCTTTACATCCAAGTAATGCCGGTTGTTAAGGTCGGCATCTCTTACTTTTGCTAAAGATTCCATATAAGAATGGTTATCTAAACGGCTGGGATTCAACTTCGGCATACCGAAGGTCAAGACCTTGCCTCCAATGATATCCACCTTCTCTCCATCCTTCATTTGCTGGTCAAACTTCATCCTCATATTATAGTTTACCGTGATGGCATCCCCTCCGGTAACACCGGTATTCAGATTCACGCTGCGCGCCATACCACTCAGGTTTCCGCTACCATCAATACCTGTTACGATGCGGGTATGCTGGCGGTTGTTGTGAAGGATAATCTGCGTAAGATAAATATAGGTAACAGGCTGCAACTGCATTTCCAGGGTCCTTACCCAGCAGTTGCGATTCTCATCAAATACAAATCCGTCAAGGTTACGGTTGATTTCAATACCCTTTTCATATCCCGCAAACAGTTCTTCCGGTTGATAGAAGGAGTTGCTGAATTGGGGAGCATTGTATTTTGAGGGAAACATCGTCTGTCCCGTATTTGCCGTTACATATTCGTAAGTGGAAGATTCATCTATGCGGACGCTTTGAATACCATCCGCAGTCTGGATGTCGTTCCACGCCAGGATATCCCAGAAACCGAAGTCGTAATTGGCTGTCAGCTGTTTTGACTGGATATGGTTCTTATAGGGTGCTTCGTGCGCACCATATTGCACATCCTGTGTGAAGTATCTTCTTATCTCGAAAACAGATGGTTCGGTATATCCGATTTTTCCGAAGAGTTTGTTGTCATCATCGTCCCATCCGTATTTCCATTCCGCCTCCCAGTCGTATACCACATCATATTTGAATACATAATCCCAGAGCACTTTCAGCTCCAGGTCTATCTTCGGCAGATCCATTGTTGTTTCCTTACCGCCCTGATGCAGATAGAGATTCGGCTCACGTTCGCAGCCTGCAAGCAGCAGAACTGATGAAATGAAAAAGATAGCAATAACCGTTCTGTAAACTTTGTGGCTTACAGAATCCTTGAGAAGATATGTTAACTGCTTAAACTGATTCATTATTTACTTTCTTTTACTTTTTCGGTAGAGGATATCGTAACTCAAACTCACCTCCAGTCGGGTTGGTCCTAACCAATTATAGCGATACTGTCGCTTTTTGAAATCCTTGGCATCTCCATACCATTTGTAATAATATACCTGTTTGTCTTTTTCTCCATCCACAGGGCAGAGCCACTGGTATGGGTCGTAGCGGGTATTGAGAAATCCAGCCTGCAGACCGATGTCGAGTCGCCAGTGTTTGGAGCGGTCCAGCGGTATCGCCCAACCCAGTCCCAGTCCGGCTCCCCATCCTTCACCTTCCCATCCCCGTTTTTCGTCGAAGCATATATTATATAGGAACGCGTGCGCGTAAGCACTTACGAAGAAACCCCTGAAATCCGTTTCACCGCTTTGCAGGTAATACCGGGTGTGCAACTGGTAGTTGCGCAACTGGAAATATTTATGCTTGCTGTAGTTCTGCCACCAGGGACCCTCGAAACTGGCACCGTATGTGAAATGTCCGGACAGCGGATAATACTCAATAGCCACGTTGGGGATAGGGCAGAAGCGGTCGTAGCCCGGCATATAGGCGAAGTCGTATAGCAGATTGGTCTTGATGCTCAGCAACTCACGGCGTTTCCTGCTGCTTTCAGCCGGTTCCGGTAGCGGCATTTCCACATAGATGTTGGGCTTAGGAAACGGCAAGTCTGTATGGATAGGTTTTGCCTCTGGCAACCGGATGGTATTTACGAGCCGTTCGTCTATCGGCATGATTCTGACGGCACGCAACTGCGGGAAATATTTCTTGAGCAGATGCTTCCAGATTTTTCCTCCTTCCAACCGTTTCAGTTCCGCCTTCAGCTGGTCACCTTTTCCGTCATGTTTTCTGATGATGGTCTTTACTATAGGCAGGTACTTGTCGTGCTCCATCTGCATCAGCGAGAGGAGGAGCGGATAATCTTCCGGCACCACATCATATCTGATGCGTTTGGTGTTGATACCGTATCTGCCTAGCAAGGCATCCATGGAAGCCTTTCGGCTCCGGGCAAGTCGCACGTTGTTGGGAGTAGGACCTTCTGGTGACGCCGTAGCACGCCCAAGGATGATGCCCCTGTCTCCAAGTGCTTCCAGCTCAGGAATCAGAAAATTGTTAATCCAGTCTTTGTCACTCTCGCTGATATCAGTTCGGTTGACGACAAAGACTATAGGGCGCGAGTTATTTATGAACGTACTGTCTGTGGTTTTCACCTGGGCAGATACATTCATCGTTGCGTATATCAAAAAAATGATTATAACAGTTTTGTTTCGCACTTTTACCTTTTACTAATTTCAGTTTTTGTTATACTATATATATTCCAGGAAGGCTGTAGGTAGATAAGCAGTAGCCATGGTAAAGCCGCCGTCGACGATGATGGCAACGCGCTGCTGCCCCTGATACCGTGCCACTCTTCCTGTCAGTCCCTTAAACTTACCATCTATCACCCTGACCATCTGTCCTTCCTTGAACTTCTGTACCTCTTCTGGCACATAGAGGATGTCTTCAGCTTCTGATTCACAGATAATCTTCAAGCCCTCAATCTGTTTCTGGGGAACAATCAGAGGAGATTTCGTAATCCTTGCCCCTTCATGCATGTGTCGGTAATAGAAGCGGAGATATGGCAGATTCACATTATCATACACATAACTTTTGATTTCCTCTTCGGTACCGAAAGCAAAAAAGATGTTGGGCAGTCGGGATTCCGTTACAACCTTACGTTGTCCTCTTATTTCTTTCATTACATTGATGGTAGGGTAGAAAGCAGAAACGCCTTTTGCTACGAGGTAGTCGTAGGCTTTCTTCTCTCTTCCGTAGGTAGTTCGGAGCGCATACCAGTTCTGTTGTTCTTTGGAATTTTTCGTGATAGATTCTGTTTTCGCAGGCATACAATGGGTGGACACCCCTGTGTCTGAGCTATCCGCAAGAATCTTGTTTTTAACTTCGGGGAGGGCGCTGGAGATAAGTCCAACGCAAGAACCTTTATCTGCATGCTGAGTGCAGTTATCCTTCTTCATTGTAATCGCAAATGCTTTTATATATCAACCTATTCTAGACAGAACCCGGTTAGCGTGTGCAAAGGTACATATTTTTTCTGTTATAATCTCTTGAACCTTGGAAAATATTCAATGCTTAATCCTTTTTAACGTATTTTGGATAAAAATTCCTACTATTCTGTTCTTTTTTGGTACAATATACGCTCGTTTTCTCTGTTTTCGAACCTTCGTTAAAACTGTCTGTTGACTGATGAATCAGGCAGTTTTTTGTATTTTTTTACTTTGAACGCAAATTAAGCCATAAAAAAATGTGCTCTTTCAGAAAAAAGTGTTACCTTTGCACCCGCTTAGAAGCATTTATATAAAATAACGTTATAAAAAATTTATGAACTTTACACTATTTATCACCGTTTTGCTGACGGCTGTAACCTTGGTGG
>OARK01000072.1_pt1 | contig 24324 bp, 13 predicted proteins | sample 1475711 | NCBI WGS metagenome assembly OARK01 (sample SAMEA3360700, study PRJEB22359) | human gut metagenome | biome: ENVO:urban biome; feature: ENVO:human-associated habitat; material: ENVO:feces | place: Bangladesh | collected 2011 | reverse complement strand
TCTTGAAAAAACGCACATGGTCAGTTATCTCCGCATCATTCTCGTTGAAGATAACATAGTTCTTCGCATCGTCCTTACGGTCGCCACTGCGAAATTCTGCCGGATATTTAATGCCAGCATAACCTAACGACGATAGTAATTGCGATGCCTTCTTGTCACTGCCAAGAGCACGTTCCAACTGACGGTAGATGGCAGCACCATTCCTTGCCGAAACGTCCACACCCTTGCTTGACAACAAAGGATTAGACAACCATCTCCCATTCACCACCTCATCACCATACTTTTCTCTCAGATACTCTGTAATGCGGTCAATAGTTTCAGCTGGTACAGGCCCATTCCAATCCAAATAATTCCCACCATTGTCATCGGGAATTTCAACAGTGTAAAGGTAATTATGTGGTTCATAATCCTTTAACTGTTCCTCCCATTCCGAGATTTGAGCTTCCACTTCTGCCTTATATTCCCCTTTAAGGAAAGGCAACTGCTCCTTGGCACGATAGATATTCGATTCAAGTTCACTACGTTTCAAAGACCACTCCTCACGACTCATTGAAATTCCGTTCTTTGAACGTATCGCATACCCCTCGCCAATGCCTCTCACCTCGGTCACATAAGTGCCCCAGCCATAAGCCTGCGCACCTTCGCCCTCGCCCATGTGACTATGGTCAAAGTGGTCAAACTCAGCACCGCTGCCATGGTACACGCGGTGCTCCTTCGCACCGTCTTCGTTCACCATGTCAAGCACACGCTGGCCATCTTCCGTGCCAATCACATCAAGACCACTGCCTTTCATGTGCTCTATCACCACATCACGAAGTATAGACTCCTCACGCGTAGGGGGTTGTGCAGACTTTCCGACAGCCTTTTGTTGACGCAGATTATCTGTCTTACCCTCACCCGAAGGCACAACACCATTCTTCACCGACGAGTACTCACCAAAGGGCTTTGTCTTGCGCTTGCTTGATGCAATCCACTTCTCAAAGTCTTCGAGGTTCACAGCAGTCACGTCAATTCTACGACCATTCTCCCAACCATTCTCATAGTTAGCAAGATAGTCGCTCTTTGCTTCGTCAGCATCGTTGAAACCAAGCATCACCTTATGCTCGTCAAAACTGCCATCTGGGTTGTACTGGTCCACTACAAACACCTTGCGTCCGTTCCAACCATCAATGTCATTAGAGAGGAACACGTCTATATGGTCACCATCAACACCCACTGCACCACGAATATAACCGTAAGTGTTGTTCATCTTGCTTTCCCACTGCTTGCCGTCAGCATCAGTGCCTTTACGCACGCTGCCCTGCGGCTGTTCAATGGTGATGTCGAACGTGCCAACTTGCACATGCCCCTTCTTATAGTTGCCGGCTTCTTTCTGCGCCTCTGTCGGTTCGGTGTTCACTTCGGCTGAGGCGGTGGCTATCTTCTCACTCAATGGGGTGTCACCCTCACCCGAAGGCACAACATCTCCAGTGGCCGACGATTTCTCACCATCGGTCACACCAACTTTAGCACCCTCCAACGAAGGGGCTGCTACTTCCTTGCCACCACTTACTACTGAGCGTCCCCGCTCTGCTGTTCCTTCAAGATGTCCATCGCCTTCAGAGCTGCCTCCGAGCTGTCCATCTCCGGGTATTCCTCCCGCAACTGCTTCATTATCGGAACTATTTCTGCCGGAACTCGGAACCGTCTTATCTGCCCGCTCGGCATTTCTATTGGAATAAAGATTGTGTTGTCGTTCATTTTCTCTTTCTTTATATGCACGTTTAATGAAAAATTGCAGCGTCGGATTCTTTGTTATGCCGTCAAGTGCCTGCTCACCTTCCACCACCATGCGGCCCACAGAATGAGCTATAACCTCATCTGCAAGCATCGGGTTAGCATTCTTGCCCTCTGCCTCTAACTGCTCAGCCTTTTCCTCATAGACGGTAGAGTCTGACAGCTTTTCAAGAATGTCAACCAACTCATCTTGTGAAACCTCATGCGTGTCCTCAACAGCATACACTATGGCATTCACATTCTCGGGAAACTCCGCATTATCAGCATGAGTATACTCATGGGCAAGCGTTTCAGCTACATCTTTGTCAAAATTATCACAACCTTCTACAAAATAATAAACCTTCTTATTTTCATAGTAGGCAGGCATACGCATGCCCTTTTCAAGCATTTCAACATACTTCGCCCTATCCTTCTCGGGCACAGCCGCCAAAAAGTCATCACGCGTCAGCAAGAACTCCGGCACAGGGTAACCATTCTCCTCAGCAAAACGCGCAATGCCATCACGCATCTCACCAAGCACACGCTTCCGTTCCTCACCCTCAGCAGTCTTCAGCTGCGCTGCAAGGCCGTCAAAAGCCTCACTTAATCCCCGCTCGCTGCCCTCGCCGCCTTGATGGCTCGGGCCAGCAACATCGCCTTGTTCGCCGCCTTCGCCTCCGACGCCTTGTCCGTCTGCAACGGACGGGGTTCTTCTATCGTATTCTTGTCCATTGTTTAATAACTCATTTACCTCGTTAATAATCTGTCCCTTACTCTTCACACCACCGGCAAACATGTCACCAATGCCCTGGGCAGAGTCTGCCGCCTGCGTGTTATAAAACGACAGCACCTTCTTCAGCTGCGTCACACGCCCATCGTTCATCACGTCTGCCAGCATCATCACAGCAGCATTGTTGTAGTCTGCCACCGTCGCACCATCGTCCAGCTGGAACAAGTTACCCTGGCGCGCATGCTGGCTCACATGCTGACCAAGCTTAAAACCAGCCTTGCGGGCCTTATACACCAAGTCTACAGCAGCAGCCAACTCCTTCGACAAGTCATAACCACCACCCAGGCGGTGACAAGCCACCACCTCAGGCAAAGCAGCCATCACAACCTTGCGCATACTCTTCACCTCAGTAATCTGACGCACAGCATCAGGGCTGCCCTGGAACACCTTGCCCACAAGCACACCCTCAACCATAGCCTGCCCGCTCTCGCTCAAACGGCCACCGTCAAACAACTGCGCCATCTCTGTCTGAGGTATCACGCCAGCATCAGCCAACTCCTTCACCACAGAAGCAGTAGCAGCATCATCAGCATAAAACTCAGCCAACGACTCATGACGCCCTATCACGTCCATCACACGGCCAAACAAAGCATCGTCCACCACCTTGCCAAGCTTCACAGCCATCTCAGTACGGCTCTGGCTCTTCTGCTCACGCTGGTTGAACTTCGCAAAGGTCTCCGACGTGTAAGGCATCTCACCATCAGGCACAAACACCACACGCGGGTGCTTAAACCCTTCCACCTGCTCCGTCGTAAAACCAAACTTGCCGGCATGCCCGCGAAGATACGCATTATATTTCGCATCACTACCATTCAAAGCCGCAATTTCACCAGCCATGGTACGGCCGTTACCCGACAGCACCACACCATCACCACTCACCACCACAGGGCTTTGCAGCGCACGGCTGTCATAATCAGCAGCCATGCCACGCGTCACCTGCTGGGCCTCAGCGTCACGCTTATAGTCACGGTCATTCACAGTCTCACCATTCACGTCCACAGGGTAACCCTCAGTCTCCGCAAACCCGTTCGTAGCCTGGTGCGAAGCACTCGCCGCACCACTCTCCGTCAGCACATAATGACCGGTCACCACCTCACCATTAGGCAAAGTAATCTCATCTGCACCACCATCTACCTTCGGAGCATTCTCCCACTTCTCCTTAATGGCAGGAGCCACAGCGTTACTGCCCAAAGCCTCCTGCTCGGCAGCCTTCTGCGCCATCTCAGCCTTGCGCTGCTCCTCCTGCGCCACGGCATCGTCATACAACGCCTTGTCCTTCTCCTTGCGCGCACGCCGTTCCTCAAGCAACACCTTGTCACGCTCAGCCTTCACCGCATGCCAATAGTCCACAGCCTTCTGAGCCTCAGCCACACGAGCCTCATAGTCTGCCTTAGCCTCCTTGTAAGCCGCAATGTTTGTACCCATCTTAGGAGCCTTGCCCTTAACCTTTTCAAGATTCTTCTCAGCCTCAGCCACCTTGTTCTCAACAAAAGCATTCGCCTCCTCAGCATCAAGACCACTCTCCTTGAACACATAGTCATGACCACGCTTCGGAGTCGTCGCAAGCCAGTTCTCCTCCTGCACCGCATTCTTCCCCTTGCCAACAACACGCATCGGCATAGGAGCATTTTCCTGCACTTCAGCTTGTGGCACTTCCGCTTGCACACCCGAAGATTGTTCCGTACCTTTGCTTTCAGCAGACAAGTCGGTTTGAGGAGTGGAAAGGCTTTCCCCCTTATCCTTCGGGAATAACATAACGAGTTCCCCGCCGTTCTTCTCGGCTTGTTTTTTTATTCTGTATATTCTTTTTGATTCTCGTTCATCAACCGTAAACCAGTCGACAATTTCTATATTATCCTTATTCTCGTTTACTTCAAGTACCACGGTAGGACTTTCATCGTCAATTCTAATAGCAACCCAATGCAAAGGTTTGTCGTTGGATTGTCTCTGACCCACCAAGTCTGTATTATACAATGCAGCTTTAAGTATAGCCCTGCTCTCATCAGAATAGAATTCATGCGCTCCCCAGTTTTTCTTAAAAATATTCTTCTTGATAATGACTGGCTTACCATTTGCATTTAATGCCGCGTCCACATTCTGAGGCAAAGCAGGCAACTGCACATTACGTGTAGGAGCAGAGAAATCCTCGTCCGTCAGTTCATCAACCGACTGAACAGCCTCTACCTTAAGCATGCCATCATCATTAACGGGGTTACCCTGATTATCAGTCAGGTCCACTTTCGCTTCAGACGGTTCTTCTGTTTTCTGCGCACGCTTCAGCACACCGCTTTCCACCATCTGCTCAAACATGCCATCTTCATACGTCTGCTCCTTCCCGTCTGCGCCAACAGCAACAACCTTGTCGCCATCAACGCGCTTAACGGTCAGCGCATTACCATCGCTGTCTTCAAACACGTCACCAGCCTTCAAGCCCTCCGTTGCTACATCAGGAGCAGCCTCCGCCTTGGGTTCAAGCACCTCAGCATCACCACTCTCCAGCTTCGCATCAAGCGCACTACGGGTCCAAGCAAGTTCCTTCCCGTGCTCGTCAACAAGCACCACAGTCTTCTCACCTGCCGACTTTACGTCATACTCATGCCCATTTATCTCAACACGGCTGCCATCTGTGTAGGCAGGTTCCACAACTTCCGCCTTGCCACCATCAGCAGACACATCGCCATTGGCTGCCGCATTACTCTCGGCAGCCGCATTACCCTCGGCAGTTCCCTCGCCATTGGCAACAGCCTCCTTCGCACGCTCGTTCGCCATATACGCCTCCGACAATGTGCTCGGGTCCGCTGGCTCACCAACATTCATTAGCTGGTCCGGACTCGTATACTCATACTTGCCCGTCTCAGCATCACACACAACAATACTCTTGTCCGACTTCGCCACATCTATGCCCGACTTGTCCGCATATTGCACCACATCGCCATCAATAACATACACCTTTCTGTCACCAGCCTTCATCGTGGCTGGCACCACCTGTCCGCTGCCCTTGTGCGGTAACCCTCAGTCTCCGCAAACCCGTTAGCAGCTTTCCACCTTGTAACAATCATTCTACATCTACTAATAGGCACCAGTCCCCACTCCAAAAATATATTTTGCAGCATATTTTGCAAAAATAATCTTGATTTGCGCTTGCGTTCTCAAAATAAAGGCCGCAACTTTACAACGTAATTAAATGGGACAATTCTTCTACAAGTGCGAAAAACACACATCATAATCTAAAAATAACAGTTATGGAAATTACAACAATAAACAAAAACCTTAGATTAGTCAAGCACAACTATATAGCTAACAATAGACTATGCATTGACTATGCAGCGTTATACACCAAAAATGGTGAAGAAAGGTTCTGCGGCTACTATCATAGCATACCAACCATTGATGAAATAGACTACGAGCAGTTACATAAGCATTACGAGCAGAATGCACAAATGCCATCGTGGATAAAAGAGTAAAAATTATGAACAAAAGCAACACATGGGGCGGCAGACGCCCCAATGCAAGGCGAAAAAAAGTCGGTAATGCCGTACTATAATGCCGAATGCCGCAAGTGGCATTAGACGCAATAAAAAACGCTGCAAAAAAAGAGAAGCTTGAAGTAGGCTCATACTTAATCAAGCAACTCGGATTATGAATAAAAGCGTGACACCCCGTCACGCTTTTATTTTCTCTGCGCTTCCTCGTATTCATGTATGGCGTCAATGTATGCACCCTCGGTCACATAAGTACCCCAGCCATAAGCCTGCGTACCTTCGCCCTCGCCCATGTGCGAGTGGTCAAAGTGGGCAAACTCCGCACCACTGCCGTGGTACACGCGGTGCTCCTTCGTACCATCATCGTTCGCCATGTCAAGCACACGCTGGCCATCTTCCGTGCCAATCACATCAAGGCCACTACCATTCATGTGCTCTATCACCACATCACGAAGTATAGACTCCTCACGCGTAGGGGGTTGTGCAGACTTTCCGACAGTATTCTGTTAACGCGGATTATCTGTCACACCTTCCTCCGAAGGCACAGCATCTCCAGTGGCCGACGACTTCTCACCATCGGTCACACCAACTTTAGCACCCTCCAACGAAGGAGCCGCTACTTCCTTGCCATCACTTACTGCTGAGAGTCCATTGCCCGACTGTTCTCCAGTCTCAGCTTCGCTTCGTGCAGAGCGTCCGTATCGTCCAAGTCCGGATTCTCCTTCTGCAACTGATTGGCCATTTCCGCTATTTGCTTCGGAACCCTCAATCGTCTTACTGCTCCGCTCGGAAGCCTCACGGGCCAAAATATTGTGTCGTCGTTCATTTTCTCTTTCTTTATATGCACGTCTAATGAAAGATTGCAGTGTCGAAATCTTTGAGGAGCTTTCTGTAAGAGCAATTATCTACGCCCTTACATTCAACATACCTAACGAATGGTATGGATCATGCTCATTGTTATGCCATCAGCGTCCTTTGAATGTTCTGCAAGGAAACGGTGCCACAATGTTTCCAATTTTATGGCGTCCTCATTACCAAGCAGACGACCAGAATGGCCACCAGTCCAATCAAAAGAAGGCATTGCTTCTTGCAAAGCCTCTGTTGTTAACATGGGAACCTCTTCCGGGTCAAGAATAACATTTGGAAGCATATCCATATAGTACACACTTTTGCCTTTGCCGCTCCAATCTTCACCCTCGTACGGTTGAGAGTCAAAAACGCCACTCATCACAATCCCTGTATTTCCTTTGCCTACCCTAACGAGGAAGAACCTGTCACCACATCTGGCCTTATTATAATCCCAAACACTCCAATTAAAATATTCTGTCAAGTTGTACTCTACGCCAAAGCAATGATCCTCAAGCGATACGCTTGATATGTCGGGATTCCACATCAAAATAAACGTGCGCTGCTTCTCATCAAAACCCTCTCCAGGATAAGTAGGTTTATAATGCAAGTCGTCGGGTTGTAAATGGCGGGCAGCGTCCATCATATCATGCACAATATCCACCGTTAACGCTTCCGTACGTCTAAATTGCATTTCGTCCAAACGTTCAAACGCGTCATTCGGCAAAATCTTCCAGATTTCCCTAAAAGGAATAAATACCGGGGGAATAGCATCATCATCCATATCTATAATTCCCAACAAATCGGCCTCTGATATGTAATTAAACTCGTCCACCTGGCCATTTCTGATACAAATTGCAGAGATAGTAAGCCCATTTTCAACATCTCCATCAGACGAAGGCATAACCATGCGAGTGCTTGTGTCTTTCCAATTTACACTATCCCATTGCATAGAACAAAGGTTTTCAAAAAGGCTATCTACGTCCTCCTTATCCACATCATCGGACAATGGGATATCAAAAGATTCAAACAAATGCGCTCCCAAGCAGAATTTGCAGAAAATACCATACATAACAATATGCTGCCCAGTATGTTTTACTAACGCTCGGGCTGCATCGAGCCCGGCCTCTTGCTCACGTTCAATCCATTCGTCATTAAATGCAGACAAGGGAGCAATTACCTCCACTTCATCTTCAAGGTATGCTTTGGCACCAATCAGCTGCATTATAGCATCTATGGCTTTGACAAACAGCTGATAATCTGCCATGGTCGAGAATGAGCAAACTCGCACCTCCAGTCCATCTTCTTCCTCATTCACCTCTATACCACGAAGTGCCCTATTGAGGAAGCCGAATTTTAGAGATGGGTATTCATTCGAGGTGGCCACAATTTCAGTTCCCTTATCTGCCACACGACGCAAAATAGCATCTGGTTCTGGAACATCTTTAGTTCTGATCTTTACACTAACGCTCATATAAATACCGTTTTTAATATTAAACTTAGTTGAAACAAAATTCTGTTCTGCAAATATGCAACATTTCCCCGAAAAGCACAACAATAGTATCACAAACTTACTGATGTGACTATTTACTCAAGTATGAGTTAAATACGAAACTTGAGTGATCTTACTACGTTCGTTCAACATGCTTACTACGTTCGAAGTAAACACTTACTACGTTCGAAGTAAGCATATATTCCAGTCGTTCCACATGTTTTCTACGGTCGATGCGGCATGACTTAGGCTTGGTTTTGTGTTCTCATCACTCCCACGCGTGCATCACCTTTTCGTTTGATAACGGACGATCGCCGCCGTTATTCGTACCGCACTTGCTAAATCCGAAAGTTGAGCTATTTATATTAAGATCTGCTGATATCAATTCTTGAACAGAACCGGTGCATCACTTAGTTTACACTTACCACAGACTCTTTTTAATTTAGAACACCTACTTATAAAAACATTCGTATAAATGCCCGTGCATAGTTTTTTTTGCGTAAGTTTGTATAGTTGTAACATTGAATGCACATTATATCCATGTCAAGACCTTGATAACAGTTTGATTATCAATAGGTCTTGAACTAATGAACTACGAGTTGTGAGGTGTTAGAGGTATACACGACAATATTTTGTCAAACACAGAAGTTTGGCGTGAATGTCATGATGCTTTGCTGCACCGTCCGGAATGGAGTTCCTTTTTTATAATAGAAGTGTGCGCCCCCTCGCTCAAGCAGGGATAGTTACAGTATTGAACTCTAAGCATAACGAACTGATGAAGGTAATGTTAGATGTTGTACTGGCATACACACCCGGTACCCCTCACCTGCCGCAGGTGGTTGAAGATATTAAGAGCTGCGATTGCGTTAACAAACTGCTTTTGGCTTGCACCGACGAGCAAAAGGCTGACGCAGAGAAAATAGCGAACGATAAATGCGAACTGCTTGTTACAGACAGTGTGACAAGTGCTAAGTTTTTACGTACAGCCGCACAACGCGTAACGGCACAGTATGTGGTATTCTACCTAAGTAACCATACCTTGCGCATAGGCTACCGGGCATTCGACAGAATGTTGCAAATTGCAGCTGCGTATGATACGGATAGCGAAAAAGCCCTCATGGTGTACAGTGACCGATACGATGAACAAGGTCTGCACCCTACTATTGACTACCAGGAAGGTGCTCTGAGAGATGATTTCGACTTTGGTTCATTGGTGCTTTTCCGTTCAGCGGACGTGAAGGACTTTCTGAAGCACCGGCGTGGCATGCAATACACTTATGCCGCAATGTATGCCTTACGACTATACGTAAGCGCCCATGGCGAAATAATACACCTAAAGGAGCCCTTGTACACAGAGTTGGAAACTGACTTGCGCACATCTGGGCAAAAGCAATTTGACTACGTCAATCCACGCAACAAGGTGGTGCAAACCGAAATGGAACGTGCTTGCACAGAGCATCTTAAGGAAATTGGTGCTTGGCTGGCTCCCGACGAATACGACGAATTGCCGAATGACAACACTTGTTACCCAGTTGAGGCAAGTGTCATCATACCTGTGCGCAACAGGGCACGAACCATTGGCGACGCCATTGACAGTGTATTAGGACAAAAGGCCGATTTTGACTTTAATGTGATTGTCGTGGACAACCATTCTGACGATGGAACGGCCGAAGTCGTTAATAAGTATCACAACAACCACCACGTGGTGCTACTCCAACCAGAACGCACTGATCTGGGCATCGGAGGGTGCTGGGATATGGCCATTCGCAGCAAATGGTGCGGAAAGTATGCCATACAATTAGATTCAGATGACTTATACTCGTCTGATGACACCTTGACACGCATTGTGGCTGCCTTTGAAGAGCAAAATGCAGCCATGGTCATTGGCAGTTACCGCATGGTAAACTTTGCACTCGAGACGCTGCCACCAGGACTGATTGCACACACAGAATGGACTGCTGACAATGGACGCAATAACGCACTCCGAATTAATGGATTAGGTGCGCCACGCGCTTTCCGCACCAACATCTTGCGCAAGATCGGATTTCCCAACACGAGCTATGGCGAAGACTATGCTCTCGGACTGGCCTTTTCAAGACATTACCGCATAGCGCGCATTTTTGACGAACTGTACTTGTGCCGCCGATGGGAGGGAAATTCTGACGCTGCACTGAGCATTGACAAGCAAAACAAAAATAACGCATATAAGGACGCGCTAAGAACTATTGAACTCAGGACCAGACGAGCCATGATCGAACGCTGGAATTCGCCCGTCAGAAAATGCAACGTTGAAGATTTCTTCAAAAAACAGCTGGACCAATGGCACGACGTGGCAGAAAGGTGTGAACAACTCAAAACTTGCGTAAAAGTGAAAGAGTTACCGCTTGAATATGGCACACTCAATGTACAATACAACCCGGCACGCATAGTAAGCACTGCTGCAAAAATAGATAAGGCTGCCCTAAAGAAAAGGCCTTGCTTTTTGTGCGACACCAACCGTCCCTCATGCCAAACATCTATGCCTGTACTTGGTAAGTTTCAATTATTAGTAAACCCCTACCCCATTCTGCCATTGCACCTTACAATACCAACGCGCCGGCACACTGCACAAAGATTGTCACATTTCAGCAAAATGCTTGACACAATTACATGGAACTTGCCTGGAATGTTTGTGTTCTACAATGGCGCGAGATGTGGTGCCTCTGCTCCTGACCACGCCCACCTGCAAGCAGGCCAACGAGGATTGGTACCTATCGAAAGGGATTGGAAGTTGTACGAAAACAATCTGCAACGCGTATACCCGTCACTTAAAAAAGAAGAGGCAGCCCTTGAGGATCTTGGGTATGATCCTAAGACAAGCGGCATATATTTGCTTAAAAATTATGCCTGCCCGGCCTTTGTTATACAAGGTCCGGCAAGCAACGATGTACCCTTACTTTTGCAAAAGTTGATGAGCGTTTTACCAGTTGCATCGGGAACGTCGGAACCTGACATAAACATACTGAGCTGGCGACAAGAGGGCACGCCAAACACGCCTGATCACATTGTAATGGTTGTGTTTGTGCGCAAAAAACATCGTCCAAACTGTTATTTTGCAGATAGCGATGCACAAATACTAGTTAGTCCCGGAGCTGTTGACATGGGAGGCCTCATCATTACACCACGTGAGGAGGACTTTGAAAAGATGACAGCCCATATTGCCACAAACATTCTGCGTGAAGTGGCCATTAGCAATAGCGAAATTAACAACATTGCCAAATTGCTGCATAACAAACGTGCTGACCACAAGAGCAAAGGTTGCATGACAAATGAAACCAAGGCTTTGAAATCACTGGCAAACCGTGACATCTGTGTGGGAATTTTACACGCCGAGGAAATTGACTTTGCATTAAACGGCAACTTCCAAGCCAAGGGCGAGACTGTCAGCGGTATGCAACACGTGCAGTGTACCGAGGGCGCTATTAAATGGAAAGACAACATTTATAGCGAACTCAACTTCATACCCGAGAACGACGACACGTGCTTTTTTACCCTGCAAGGCGTAACAATTGGCATTGGGTTCCATTGGCAAAGACAAGAAGAGCAGAGTTTTAAGGGCAAATTGCGACTTATAGTTGACGAAGGCAAACTCGTCGTGATTAACGAACTGCCAGTTGAGGCTTATCTCGAAAGTGTTATTTCATCTGAAATGAATGCAACATCTTCGCTCGAACTGCTTAAAACGCATGCTGTGGTGTCACGCAGTTGGGTGTATAGTCAGATGTTGCATCGCATGATGGGTGAAGGTGGTACCACCAACTACTTCAACTTTGTGCATAAGCACGGTGAGATACTTAAATGGCATGACCGCTCCGACCACGCACTATACGATGTGTGCGCTGACGATCACTGCCAGCGGTATCAGGGCATAACTAAGTCAGCCCTGCCACAAGTGAAGAAAGCTGTTAGCGCTACAAAACATGAAGTGCTGATGTACAACGGTAGTTTGTGTGATGCACGCTTTTCAAAATGTTGCGGTGGTGTGAGTGAATTATACAGCTCATGCTGGGACAATGACGATAAGCCTTACCTGGCAGTCGTACGAGATGCTGCAGACGGCGATATACCCGATTTGACAGACGAACAAACTGCCGAAAAATGGATTAAGAGTGCTCCCGTCAGCTACTGCAACACCCACGACAAGCGTTTGCTGAGACAGGTGCTGAACAACTATGACCAGGAAACTACAGACTTTTATCGTTGGCGAGTAGAATTATCACAAGACAAAATTCGTTCACTCATTGAAGGAAAGACCGAACAGACCTTTGGCCATATTATTGCTCTGGAGCCTGTTCAGCGCGGCCCTGGCGGTAGAATTATCAAACTTAGAATTGTTGGCACAGAAAACGAGCTCATTGTAGGCAAGGAATTAGAAATCAGAAGAATGCTTTCCGACACCCACCTGTACAGTTCGGCTTTTGTCGTAGATACAATATACGGTGCTGACAAAACCGTACCTACAAAATTTGTGCTTACCGGTGCCGGTTGGGGACATGGTGTAGGCCTATGCCAAATAGGCGCTGCGGTTATGGCTGACGAAGGGAGTAGTTATGACGAAATATTGACTCATTACTACAAAGGATCTGTTAAACGTGATTTGACTGAATTGTAAAATCCAATGACTTTATGACGGGGATATCACCTCGCCATAAAGTCACTTCCCAAGCCTTTCAATCTGCGGTTATTGATATGGACGGCGCATTGACAGCGTCTGAATGTGTACACTTTAGATTCGATTCTACCACACACCAACCATTCTTTACCCATCCCCCTCGCAAACAACCAATTATCAAACAGTAGAGGCTTCCACAAGACTATTATTTAGCCTTGTAGAAGCCTCAACTTTTGCTCATTTCTTGTGTTGATTAAGAGGCGTTACAGAGAAGCGCAGGGACATTTACCTATATGATGTACCCGTGCTTGATGAGTATTCCATCAATTCTGTTCCTCCTCAAAATCCATGTGGGCTTGTACCACAAATAGTAAATCCTCTACTGAGAAATTGCCCATGCCCTCTTTCTTGGCTTTTTTAGCCAAATGGGCAGCTATTGCCTCTTCGTCTATTTCGATGTAGCCATCCTTGTCGGGGGTTGCATCAAGTATTCCACTCTCAGAGTAATACTCAACAATCACGTCTATAAAGTAATAGAGCAACTCCTCGGTAAATACATCTTTTAGCTCTTGTGGCAAATGCTGCTTGATGTAGGCCACAGCTGCAGCGTCCTGCTGCGCATCAAGCATCAATTCTTCGTCGAGATTCATTTCAACAAGTTTTCAATTTTCTCAGCGAACTCTGACTTGGGTCCTGCACCTACATGCTTGTCAACTACCTCACCATTCTTGATAAAAAGCACAGTGGGCACATTGCGAATGCCAAACTTTGACGTCAGTTCTTCGTTATCGTCTACGTCACACTTACCTACGTTTACACGGCCTGCGTACTCTTCAGCCAATTCGGCAATATAAGGCGCAATTTTTTTGCAAGGTCCACACCATGTGGCAGAAAAGTCTAACACAATGGGGAGTCCCTCTGCTAAAACACTTTCGAAGTTTGAGTCTGTAATGATCTTTTCCATTTTCTAATGTATAATTGGTTTAAGTTTTATATTGAAGCAAATATTATGCCATCAGTTAATCTGATATGTGAAGTCAACCTTTTTTAAGTAGTTTATCAACAAGCTGTCAACAGACACATGACACAACTTACTTTGTAACATCACTTGCGAATGCTCGTCATTGTCAAGTATATTAAAGAACACGTCTGTCGGACCTGGTGATTTGCGAATGATAGAGGCAAGTTCGTTGACGACCTCAAGCGTGAGTTTCTCAGTAGCCACATTGATGGTTATCGACTTGATTTTCTGATCCTTCACATCGCTCAGAAATTCTATGCGGCCTATCTTTAATTCATAAGCGCCTTGTTGCCACTGTCTTTCCTCCACCCGGGCAGTAATAAACAAAGAGTTACCTACGTGAAAATAGCCACTGAACTTGGCCCAGTCTTCGCCAAAGAGTGCAATTTCCCCAGCTCCACTGTAATCCTCCAACTTGGCGATACCGTAAGGTTTGCCAGTGCGGGTCTGCCCCATTCTGACATCTGTCACGATGCCACCAAGAAAGACATCTTGATTGGCGAATGCCACTTTATCCTCAAGTTGGGTCATGCGCATATTGCACACATCTTCCACTATGATGCGGTATGAATCGAGCGGGTGACCTGATATATAGATACCTATTAGGTCACGCTCACGGTTCAAGCGTTCGAGGTCGCTCCAACGCTCAACATTCTTGGGCGGCTCGGGCTTTGCTATCTCAAGCACCTCACTCGGTCCAAATAGTGAGAAAGTGTTTTGAGCTTGATCGGCCTGAAATGTATTACCATAACGAACCAGGGCATCGAGGAATGTCTCACCATTTTCGCATGGCGTTACAAATTGCTCACGTGTTATGTTGCCAAAACTGTCAAACGCTCCTGCAAGAGCCAAACTTTCGAGAGATTTTTTGTTGCAGGTTGACAGATTGACACGTTCGACCAAATCGTATACGGACTTATATACACCGTTTTTCTTACGTTCGGCAAGTATCTGCAACACAGCACTTTCACCTACGCCCTTTACTGCCCCCATGCCAAAGCGAATGTCACCACTATGATTAACACTGAACTTGAGATAGCTCTCGTTAATGTCAGGACCAAGCGTGCTGATACCCATAGATTTGCACTCGTCCATCAACTTAGCCACCGTGTTAATATCGGCCAAACTGCGGCTCATCACACCAGCCATATATTGTGACGGATAATTTGCCTTAAGATAAGCCGTTTGATAGGCTACCCACGAATAGCATGTGGCATGACTCTTATTGAAAGCATAGGACGCGAATGCGCGCCAGTCATTCCAAATTTTTTCAAGAACCTTTGGGTCGTGACCATTAGCCTTACCACCATCAATGAACTTGGGGTACATGTGGTTAAGCTTTTCTATAAGCTTTTTACCCATTGCCTTTCGCAGTGCATCACTCTCGCCACGCGTAAAGTTTGCAATTTCACGCGAAAGCAACATGACTTGCTCCTGGTAGACGGTAATGCCGTATGTATCCTTCAAGTATTTTTCCATACAAGGAAGGTCGTAGGTAATTGGCTCGTCACCATGTTTACGGGCTATGAAAGACGGAATATATTGCATAGGTCCCGGGCGGTACAACGCATTCATGGCAATAAGGTCCTCAAAGGTTGAGGGCTGTAGCTCACGCAAATACTTTTGCATACCCGGCGATTCAAACTGGAAGGTGCCTATGGTACGACCATCGCAGTATAACTGATATGTAGCAGGGTCCTCAATGCTGATTTCATCAATGTTGAGATCGATGCCCAAAGACAACTTGATATTTTCAAGAGCCTCCTTGATGATGGACAGAGTTTTCAGACCCAAAAAGTCCATTTTTATCAAGCCCGTTTCCTCAATCACACGTCCTTCATATTGGGTACAGTGCAATTCCTCTCCTGTTTCCTTATCCTTGGCAGTAGAAACGGGTACCCAATCTGATATATTGTCACGACAAATGATAAAGCCGCACGCATGCACGCCCGTATTGCGCACATTACCTTCGAGCATTTTTGCATAACGAATTGTATCACGTAATAAAATGTCCGAAGATGTCTCAGCCTCACGCAGTTCGGGTATGGCAGCTATCGCATTTGTCAAATTCATTTTAGGCACTTTGCCATCAGGCCCTTCTGGCAATTTATCGGGAATAAGTTTGCAGAGGTTATTTGATATTGACAGAGGCAGTTTCTGAACGCGGGCCACATCCTTGATAGCAAGTTTTGTGGCCATTGTACCATAGGTTATGATATGTGCCACATTGTCTGCGCCATACTTTTGAGTAACCCAATTCAGTACGCGGCCACGACCATCGTCATCAAAATCGACATCGATATCGGGGAGTGAAATACGGTCTGGATTTAGGAAACGCTCAAACAGCAAGTCGTACTTGATAGGGTCTATCTGCGTGATACCCAAGCAATAGGCAACAGCACTACCCGCCGCAGAACCACGTCCTGGCCCTACACTCACATCAAGTTCCTCTCGTGCCGCACGAATGTAGTCCTGCACTATTAAGAAGTAACCTGGGAAACCCATCGTCTTCATGATATGCAGCTCAAATTTTATACGCTCTGCTGTTTCATCGTCCAACGGGTCACCATAGCGTTTTTTGGCTCCCTCATAAGCCAATTTGGCAAGATAATCAGCCTCAAGTTTTATACGATATAGTTTGTCAAAACCGCCAAGCTTTTTGATCTTCTTCATGCCATCTTCGCGGCTCATCACGACATTACCATTCTCGTCTTGTGTGAATTCGTTGAAGAGATCTTCTTCGGTCAAATTCTTACGATATTCCTCCTCAGTGCCAAACTCCTCGGGAATGGCAAAGTTAGGCATGATAGGAGCATGATCTATTGAGTAGGTTTCAACCTTGTCACATATTTCACAGGTAGTAGCAAGTGCCTCTGGCAGGTCGGCAAAGACTTCATTCATCTCGGCACGAGTTTTGAACCACTCTTGCTTTGTATACAGCATTCGTCTGGGATCTTCCAAATCCTTTCCTGTAGCCAAACAAATCAAGCGGTCGTGTGCCTCGGCATTCTCCTCATCTACAAAGTGACTATCATTAGTGCAAATATATTTTACATTATATTTTTGCGCTATGCGTAACAGTTCTTTGTTTACCTGAACTTGTAACGGATACGTTTCGCGATTGGCTCTGACTGAGGGGTCCTTGACTTCGTGTCGCATCAGCTCCAAATAATAGTCATCACCAAACACGCTCTTGAACCATTGCACACTCTTTTCAGCCTCCTCAATACGACCTTGCATAATCATTTGCGGCACCTCACCACCCAGACATGCAGAACAAACTATCAAATCTTCATGATACTTCTCCAAATCCTTGTGATCCGTACGCGGACGCATATAAAAGCCATCTACCCACGATCGAGATACCAACTTTACAAGGTTATGATAACCGTGCTCGTTTTTGGCCAATACTATGAGGTGCCAGCCTGACTGGTCAATTTTCTCAGCTTTTAATGATTTGTCGCCACGACGCGACACATACATTTCGCAACCGAAAATAGGCTTGAAATTAGCTATCGGACGCTGTTTTTTGAGCACAGCCTCACATTCGGCAATAAGTTCGGCTTCACTTTTTCCCTCATCGGGATTTTTACCCTCCTTATCTAACTTAGGCACATAGCTACCGTCTTGCAACGAAGCCAACTTCGCCTCCATATCCTTTACAACCCCCTTGGCCTTACCTATGACCTTGTTTGAGTAATTAAAGAATTCTTTTATACCCATCATGTTGCCATGATCCGTCACTGCCATGCCACGCATGCCGTCGCGTATGGCCTTATCGACCAACTTTGGCACAGCAGCCTGTCCATCAAGTATTGAATATTGGGTATGTACGTGTAGATGTACGAAATCTTGCATATTGTAATTGTAAGGAGAAAATGTTGAAACACATAAACAACCTGTGCCACACCTGCCAGTAGGAGTAGACACAGACTATTCAATTACAAAGCTACGAAAAAGACTGCAATTGCTTGCCACTTTGTAGCCATATTTGCTATCACAACAAAAGTATTTATGAAAACGCTTTGAAAGTACATAAAGTTTTTTTACTTTTGCGAATAGACTTGGACGTCCATACCTCTGTCTTGAACAGACATGCCGTTTCAAGCAAAAAATAAAGTTATCGTTACAAATCTTTATAACAAAACAAAATCATGAGAGTTATTATCGAACCCGACTACGAAAAGTTGTCAAACTGGGCTGCAGAGTATGTTATTAGCAAAATCAATGCAGCCAATCCAACTGCAGAGAAGCCTTTCGTATTGGGTCTGCCTACCGGTTCATCACCAATCGGCATGTACAAGGCATTGGTTAAGGCCAACAAAGAAGGCCGCGTCAGCTTTAAGCACGTATTGACATTCAATATGGACGAGTATGTTGGCTTGCCCGAATCACACCCCGAAAGCTACCACTCTTTCATGGCTACAAACCTTTTCAATCACATTGACTGCCCGAAAGAAAACATCCATATTCTGAACGGTAATTCCGAGGATTTGACAGCCGAATGCGCACACTACGAACAAATGATCAAGGATGCTGGTGGCATTGACCTCTTTATTGGTGGTATTGGCCCCGATGGTCACATCGCATTCAACGAGCCGGGTAGCTCACTCACAAGCCGCACTCGTCAAAAGACTTTGACTACCGACACAAGAGTTGCCAATTCACGTTTCTTCGGTGGCAAGCCCGAAGATGTACCCGCTACTGCTCTCACCGTTGGCGTAGGTACTGTTATGTCTGCCAAGGAGGTTCTCATTCTCTGCAATGGCCATAACAAGGGTCGCGCTTTGCAAGCTGCTATCGAAGGTCCCGTTACACAGATGTGGACTATTTCAGTACTCCAGATGCACGAACACGGCATCATCGTTTGTGACGAAGCTGCCTGTGAGAACATCACTCATGGCACCTACAAATACTTTAAGGATATCGAGAAAGACAATCTCTGATAATTATCAAAGATATTAACAAGCAACAAGTGTAATATTCACTCCCCTACCGGGTTGAATATTACACTTGTTTTTTATAAGTAGATGTTCGAAATCATTTTACGAGCATCTACTTATCTGGTATCATAATGAAAGAGCACACCTCTACCCCAGCCCCCAACAATAACGAGGGTGCGATTAATCAAATTGTATAGCTTTAGCTGGTTGGATATGCGAAACCAAATAGCTTGGAATTACAAGGGCAAGCATTGTAACCAAAAGAGTGATTACATTCAATACAACGATGCTCAACACGTCAAAGTCCACTGGAGCATAAGGCACATAGTAAACTTCTGGGTCAAGCGAGACAACATGAGTGTAATTCTGTAACATGACAACCGAAATGCCAATTACATTTCCCCACAACATGCCACGCCCTATAATAAAAGCCGCATACCATAAAAAAGTGTGACGTATACGATTGTTGGTGGCGCCCAAAGCCTTAAGCACACCTATTGTCTGCGTTCTCTCTAATATCAAAATAAGTAATCCGCTCACCATTGTAAAGCCTGCCACACAAATCATTATCACCAATATGACCATGACATTCAGGTCAAGCAAATTTAGCCACGAAAGTACGGAGGAGGTCACAGGGTTGTCCTTCACACTTAATACTGCATACGACCTCTTAAAGCGGTCTGTATGTCCGCCGACCTTCTTGGCCAAAATATACTGAACTTTGTCAAGATCATCATAACTGCCAAGGCGGATCTCCAGGCCACTGCTTTGTTCGGGCAGCCATCTGTTCAGTTGGTTTACCGCGTACATGTCAGCCAAAACGACATTGTTGTCAAATTGCTTCATATAGGTATTATATATACCTACAACCTTGAACCGTCGCTGCTTGATGGTATTTGAAAAATAATAACTGTAGACCTTGTCTCCAACCGACAACTTCAGTTTATTGGCGATTGTTTGAGAAATGACGATTTCATTTTTGGTCTCGCTGTCCGAAAAATGAGGCAAATGCCCCGACACCATATAATGCTTGATAAAGTTCAAATCATATTCGCCAGCAACTCCCTTGAGCAACACACCTGCAAAATCTGATTGGGTCTTGAATATACCCATTTTTTGCGAAAAACGCTGTACAGATTCTACACCTGGAGTCTGCTTGATCTGATTTATCAATTTTTCGTCTGTTACCACAGGAAAACTTTCAGGCGAGCTCAAAGAGTTGGGTTCTATCACCTCTATATGGGAAGTGAAACCTGCTATTTTTCCACTCACCTCATGCTGAAAGCCCCTAACGAAACAGATAGACACAACCATCACCGCCAACCCCACTGCTATGCCAGCAGTAGCAATGCGCAAAGCCGGAGGCGATGCCTTGCGCACCCCTCCAGTATTTTTATCACTGTTCTTGAAAAAACGTTTTGCTAAAAATAACGAAAGCATTATTTGCCCCAATTATGATTGTAGCTACACAATGGCGAACCTGGCCAAATAACTAAAAGGCAACGTTACGATTTACCCAATAGCCACATTGCCGCGCCCAAACCATTTTACAGCATAATTACACTTCACGTCCAGGATACGCCTCAATAGCCTTGCGCAGCACAATAAGCGCCCGTTGCAGGTCTGCCTTGTTGAGCACATAAGCTATACGCACTTGATTGCGTCCAGCCCCAGGTGTAGTGTAGAAACCTGCAGCCGGAGCCATCATGACAGTTTCACCCTCGTATTGGAAATCTGTCAAACACCAGGCACAGAACTTTTCAGCATCATCTACTGGTAATTTTGCCACAGTATAGAAAGCGCCCATTGGTATAGGCGAGTATACACCCGGTATGCGATTCAGGCCATCAATCAAGCATTTACGCCGCTCAACATACTCGTCATACACATCGCGTGCATATTCAGGGGCCGCATCTAACGAAGCCTCTGCCACGAGTTGTCCTATCAAGGGAGGACTCAAGCGCGCCTGGCAGAATTTCATAACAGCCTTGCGCACAGCCTCATTCTTCGTAATTAGCGCACCAACACGTATACCACACTCGCTATAACGTTTCGAGACAGAATCAATCAACACCACATTTTGCTCAACACCTTCAAGGTGGCAAGCCGAAATGTATGGTGATCCCGTATATATGAATTCACGGTAAACCTCGTCTGAGAATAAATAAAGGTCATATTTCTTTACCAAATCGCGAATTTGGTTCATCTCACGACGTGTATACAAATAACCTGTCGGGTTGTTCGGGTTGCAAATCAATATGGCACGCGTGCGTTCATTGATCAGCTCCTCAAACTTCTCTACTTTAGGCAACGAAAAGCCCTCCTCTATAGTAGTGGCTATGGTACGTATACGCGCTCCAGCCGATATAGCAAAAGCCATATAGTTGGCATAAGCGGGTTCTGGTACAATTATTTCATCGCCAGGGTTCAAGCATGACATGAACGCAAAAAGTACAGCCTCCGAGCCACCCGACGTAATAATAATATCATCAGCACTCAAATGGATATTATACCCCTCATAGTAATGGGTCAGCTTTTCGCGATAGCTGCGAAAGCCCTGACTGGGGCTATATTCCAACACTTTTCGGTCGATGTGTCGCAACGCGTTAAGGCCGGCCTCAGGAGTTGGTAAGTCTGGCTGACCTATATTCAAATGATAAACATGAACGCCTCTCTCCTTGGCTTGATTGGCCAAGGGAGCAAGTTTCCTGATCGGAGACTCTGGCATCTGTATAGCTCTTTCCGATATCTTAGGCATTTTATATCAGGTTGTTTTTAGATGAATTTACGAACGAAACTGCCTTTATTTTCCCACCTTACACAAGATGTAGCCAATGTATGGAATGGGCGCAGCAAATAATATAAATAGATGTAAGCTCCATATCGGCGCTCACTAAGAGTATTCAACGTCTTCCTTACAAATACAAGAGGGAGCACAAATGCAGCCACAAGCACAATCATGCACAACGCATCAGTATATAAGTAGCCCAACGAGTACGAATTTGCCGTCAAATCGCCGAACAGACGCAGTCCTACATAACAAGCCACTGATACCACCATCACATATAGCATGGCTGACGATACGCCATTTTGAATAAAGAACTTACGTGCACCATTGGTGAGATGATGGATTAGCTCATTCCTTTGCACACGCATGTCCGAAATGGCCGTCTTATGCGGCAAAGCCAAAATAGTCCTTGTATCTGCTGCACAGAGTATTGACAAACGATCGGCACCGACATGCAAATTGGCCAAAATAGCCTCCTCGCCAAAAGGCAAACTCACACTGTCTGCAAAACCATGTTGCGCCATAAAGGCACTCTTACGCATTGCCCAATTAGTACAACCACAGTCCAAAGTCACACCTTTGTCCCATGCTGCCACCTTCTGCACAAAATGATCAACCTCATCCAATATAGCGCGACGGGCCACCCACGTGCCGTTGTCCTCATAATTATAATAAGCCTGCACCATATCAGATTCCTCTGATAAATTCTGAACGAAATGGTGCAGCCATTCGTCGTTTAACGGCAGAGTCTGCGCATCAAGTATCAACACCCACTCACCGCGGGCTGCCTTTACGCCAAGCGTTATGGCTAACTTACGCACCTCTATGTATCGGGCTGTCTCGGGTACGAAAGTATAGCGCAAACTGCCAAATGATTTCTGTCCTCGTTCTACCAAATCACGCACACACTCTGAGTGCCCCTCATCCGCCAATATAATCTCGTAATCAACATCACATTTTTGCTTGAAAAGGCTTTCTACAAGCGAACCCGCACAAGATGCACAACGTTCATTCACAGGTATTATTATCGAAACAAAACCCGCCCCGCCACCTTTTGCCTCATGCGTGGCTGCCTCGACGGCCTGCGCCTCTTGCTGCCACGAGGCATATTTATTTACTAAAGTAAAACGTCGCAAACGCAATACATACTGCAACAACAAAGCTACTAATGCCACCAAAACCAGCAGCACCAGTCTCAAATCAACAACATTCAAGTACATATCTGTCATACAACTAAACCTAAATTCAATTAAAGCATTACTTTAACTCACGACGCCTAAACTCCGAGCATACAACTGCAGTAGCGACTGCCACATTCAAGCTTTCACTCGTAGCTCGCCCTGCAGGAAACGGCGGAATATACAACCGGTGGTTAACACAAGCCGACACTTCTCGCGATATGCCATTACCCTCGTTGCCCATTACTATTACGCCGTTATGCTCCAACGATTCGGCATACATATCCGCCCCATCGAGAAACGTGCCATACACCGCTGCACCCGATTCAGCAGCCCGCGACAGCACACAAGGCAAGTCAACATAATGAACCGCCACACGCGCGATGGCGCCCATTGTAGCCTGTACCACCTTGGGGGAGTACAGGTCAGCCGTATCGCGCGAGGCAAAAATATGTTCTATTCCGAACCAATCTGCCAGCCGGATAATCGTACCTAAATTTCCAGGATCTTGCACACCATCTAAGGCCAAGCAAAGCATTTTTCCCGGCAGCCCAGCCAGTTCGTCAACATCTGTGGCAACCGTTTTTTCCTCAAATACTGCCACCACATCGCGCGGAGTACTTAAATTCGACAATTTCTTTAACTGTGCAGCATCAACAACCTCTATATCAGACACTTTAGATCTTATAGAATATGCAAGTGATGCTAAATATTCTTCGGTAGCGAACAACGTCTTACACCTCATGAAGTGCAACAAGTCCTCAACGACCTTTGCACCCTCGGCCACAAAGAGTCCACTTTCATCGCGGTACTTTTTCAAGTTCAGCGAATGTATGTCCTTGATCATCTGTTTTGTTACCACTACCGTTTATATTATATGGCCATAGCCATCGGTTTGAAAAGTCTAATTTAACCGCAAAGCTACAAAGTTATTTCTAAATACAGACATATCTTAATTAAAAATACGCATTGAAGAACTTAAAGTGCACCTACAAACACACCCACACGCCAGCCCGCGCAGCAGTCAGCCCACCCGTTCGTTTATCCATATAACGCGGGACGCGTCACCCCCATTAGTGCTTGCATTTGGTGGTAACATTACCTTTATCATACTACGAAAACTTTACTTGCAGAGTATCTTGCATCTTACACTAATACATTACAACTCGCTGACTATCAATACTTTACTTAGTGTAAGATGCTATCATTACCACCTACACGCAACCTACACAACCCACACGGCACAAGCACGGGAGGAAGATATTACGGCATAGGGGAACAGAAAAGTCTGTTGCTCCGACAGATTTCTCTGTGTCCCTGTGGCGTATTATCTACTGCATACGTCCATGTTGACTGCGAGGCAGCGAGGTAAGATGTG
>OARK01000065.1_pt1 | contig 26646 bp, 21 predicted proteins | sample 1475711 | NCBI WGS metagenome assembly OARK01 (sample SAMEA3360700, study PRJEB22359) | human gut metagenome | biome: ENVO:urban biome; feature: ENVO:human-associated habitat; material: ENVO:feces | place: Bangladesh | collected 2011 | reverse complement strand
TGTAGAGAAGATTGCTGCCCTCAAGGCAACCATCGAGGAGCTCAAGAAGAAGTAACAAATTCTTTTTATATATGTTGAATGTTGAGTGTAGAATGATGAATGTGGAATCAGACGGACTAATTCGTCAGCCATTCTGCAACTCAGCATTCAGCATTCAACATTCAACTTTTTTATTATGATCAAGAAGCTTTTCACCTTATTTATATGTATGTTTTCGTTCGCCATGACTTTCACCAGTTGTAGCGACGAGGCTTTTGATGTGGATAGCGTCAACAAGCAGACCATCCTGGTATATTATCCATGGACAGGCAGTACCACCAGTTCGGGTCTGAAGCAATACCTTGCCAACAACATCGACAGCATCTGCCAGGGTATCGTAGCCAAGAAAGGACTCAGTGACTCACGTGTGATGGTATTTTTCAGCGAGAAATACAACAAGAGCACACTCTACGATCTGCAGTACGATGCCGCCAGCAGGAAGGTGAACCGTGTGCCCGTGAAGACCTACGAGGACAACAGCTATTGCACGGCAGAGGGATTCGCCAACCTTCTCAATGAGGTGAAGCAAAATGCCGAGGCACTCAACTATGCCCTCATCATCGGAGTACATGGATGCGGATGGACCTATGCAGAAGATTGGGTGAATTATCCGAACTATGCCCGTCCTAGCTTCGGAAGCACAGCCACAGCCGGCAAGCCATCCAGTGCATTCAGCGGCATCCAGTTTGGTAGCGACCCAGACCATCCAGTCACCCGCTTCTTCGGAAGTGTAAATTCCAAGAGTTATGCCATGGACATCCCAACCCTGGCAGAAGGAATCAGACAGAGCGGAATGAAGATGCAATACATCCTCTTCGATGCCTGCTATATGGGAAATGTGGAGACGGCATACGAGCTGAAGGATGTCACCAACTATCTCATCAGTTCGAGCAGCGAGGTGATGGGTATGGGCATTCCATACCGAAGCATCTGGAGCATGCTCAATTCCGCAACGCCCAATTATTCCGGCATCGTAAACGGTATTGTCAACTTCTACAAATCCAGCGACGTACCTTATTGCAACATGGCAGCCATCGACTGTCGCGAGATGGATAACCTGGCTAGCGTCATGAAGGAAATCAACAGTAAATATACACTCGATTCCTCCATTTCTCTAGAAACAATCCAACCTCTCGGCGGCTTTACTCCCAACCTGTTTTATGACATGTCGGTATATGTAGATAGCCTCAAGCCAAGCGGTTATCTGAAAGACCAGTTTACCGCCCAGATGCAGAAAACCATCAAGGAGGCAGCGCATACCGATGAGGCAATTACCATGCTGAAGGACTCGTATAGAGGAACCATCTTCCAGGTGAAGAGCTATTGCGGCCTTTCCATCTCCGACCCGAGCCAGCACAGTGTAGCCCTGAAGGGAAGAGAGAAGACAGGATGGTGGAAGGCAACCCACTAATACCTGAAGCAGCACGCCCTGAAAGGGCAGAAGCTCCTAGCCCAGGGCATCGCCCTGGGTATAATGGCAATCTGCAAGGCGCCCTGTAAGGGCAAAAGCTTTGTATATTGCCAGGTATTTGAAAGCTTTTGCCCTTACAGGGCGACAGGTTTGCGTCCATAAACACCCAGGGCGATGCCCTGGGCTAGGAGCTTCTGCCCTTTCAGGGCGTGTGGGGCTTACTTGCAAAGAAAGGTTAAGTACTCATAAAGAGGAACTTACTTGCAAAGAAAGATTAAGTACTCATAAAGTTGAATGTTAACATTTAAAAATTAAAAGGACAAAGATGGAATTTTTTATAATCGATCGTAATGGACAGCAGGCAGGTCCTTTCAGTTTCGATCAACTTGTACAGAAGGGTATCAGTCCCGAAACACTGGTGTGGAAGCAGGGAATGGCAGACTGGACTCCTGCCTGGAAGGTAGAGGAACTGAGAGCAGTACTGGAAGCTGCAGAAGCCAACCAAAGCAACCAGAAAGCCCAGAGCAACCAGAAAGCCCAGCAGGAAGTCAACCAGCAGCAGGATTATCAGAAAGCCCAGCAGGAAGCCTATCAGCAGGGATTCCAGCAGGGAGCAGCAATGAATTCGAATTTCCAGCAGCAGCCTAAGAAGAAGACGAGCCATTTCGCAATGAAGCTGGTGATAGGTCTCATCATTTTCATCCTTGCCATATTTGCCGTAACCAATCCGGGCGCAGATGCTCATAAGGAGAAGGTTCGCACGGAGGCAAGCAAGGCAGTAGAAAAGGCGGTAGGATCTACCGACAACAATTTCTTCTCGCAGGCGCTCCGCTCTGTAGCCAAGATGATGGCTGGCAGCGTGATGGACGAAGCGATGAACCAGCTTTTCGAATACCACAACTATATCGTTTGCTCTACGGGTTCTGTAGAGTTCAACGGCAAGCCGCACACCGTGAGTTTCGGTATTCTCGGCAACGTCTATACGATGAATGCCGACGATATGGTGAAGGCGCTGGAATCAGCCGATAATCTCCATATCGAGGAGTCAGAATCAAATGTATCCTCTCACACTCCTAATATGGATGGATCAGATTCAGAAGCTAATGTCAATGACAATCAGGCTAATAGCGATGAAGGCAGCTTCAGCACAAGAATGCAGAAGAAACTGGAAGAGAAAGCCAACCAAGCTTTCGATAAGGCAGCGGATAAAGTGAGCAAGAAGGTAGAAGAGAAAATCAACCAGAAGCTCGACGAAACCACCGACTCTTCCAGCATCGAAAAGATAATCGATAAGATCCTGGAGTTATTTTAACGGCATATAATTTGCCTGGATTTCATAGCACAACAGCTGATGGGCATCTGCACAACAGCTGATGGACAACCGCACAACAGCTGATATGCAAGCGCACAACAGCTGTTGTGCGGTTTTAGATATAGCCAATCCCAACGACAGAGATTATATCTTCCAACAACTATCCCTATTAACTTCGAAGACTTTTCATATTACTTACGACAGCTAATCATATTACTTACAACAGCTAATCATATCACTTACGATGGCTAATCATATTACTTACGATGGCTAATCATATTACTTACGATAGCCATCAATACTAGTTATCATCATTACACATATTTTAGAGCATCAGGTACAAAAAAAGGCTGCGTCACCACAAAGTAACGCAGCCTTTTTCATATTTCATTCTTATCCCTTTAAAACTTTAGAAACTAACGGGATAGGATATTTGATCTTTACCAAAGCTCCAGACGCTCATTCTTAGGAATGAACATCTTGTCGCCCTGCTTTACACCGAATGCCTCATACCAGGCATCAATGTGAGGAAGAGCACCATCTACACGCCACTTGCCAAGTGCATGAGGATCGTTCTTCACACGGTTGCGAATCTCCTTCTCGGTGATGTTCTGACCCCATACACCTGCGTAAGCCAGGAAGAAACGCTGATCAGCAGTAAAGCCATCCTTGTTCTTCAAAGGCTTCTTGGCTGTCGCATTCTTGAAGGCATTGAAAGATACCATCAAACCACCGTGGTCGGCAAGGTTCTCACCCAATGTAAAGCGACCGTTGGCATTCAGATCAGGCAATACCTTGATGTTGCTGAAGAAATCAGCATACATATCCGCACGCTTGTTGAAGCCCTCAGCATCAGCAGCGGTCCACCAATCCTTCAGGTTACCGCTGGCATCATACTGGCGACCCTGATCGTCGAAACCGTGAGTCATCTCATGACCAATCACTACACCGATAGCACCATAGTTGAATGCCGCGTCTGCCTTGGCATCAAAGAATGGATACTGAAGGATACCTGCTGGGAAGCAGATCTCATTGGTGGTAGGATTATAGTAAGCATTCACAGTCTGAGGAGTCATATACCACTCATCTCTGTTGACTGGCTTACCAGCCTTCTCAGCAATCTCCTTATTGTTGCGGAACAGACGGCAAGCCATCACGTTCTCATAGAAACTCTTGGATGGATCGATGGTAAGTTTACGATAGTCAGTCCACTGGTTAGGATAACCTATCTTGACATAGAACTTATCGAGCTTATTGTGAGCAGCAGCCTTGGTCTCTGCACTCATCCACTCCTGAGCATCGATACGCTGACCGAGACTCACCTGGAGATTCTTGACCAAAGTCTCCATCATCTTCTTGGATGACTCAGGGAAGAACTTCTTGCAGTAGATTCTGCCGAGCGCCTCACCCATCTGAGCATCTACCTGAGAGGTAGCACGCTTCCACAATGGATGGTCTTCCTTTCTGCCACTCATGGTCTTGCCGAAGAAATCGAAGTTTGCCTCACGGATCTCATCGGTGAGATAAGCAGAAGAACTGCCGATGACACTCCACTCCATCAAAGCCTTCAAGGTCTCAGCATCCTCAGCAGCAGTAATCTTGTCGTAACCAGCCATGAATGCAGGCTGACCCACAATCATCTCCTGGATATATTCGCTCTTGATGCCCTCGCCGTTAGCCAATGCCTCGAGAGGTATGTTTGGATAATTCTCCTTAAACTGCTTCAGGCTCATCTTGTTGTAGTTAGCCTGTGGGTCACGGAGTTCGGTACGGCTCTTGGAGATAGTAGCAAGACTGGTCTCGTGGAGGAATACCTTCTGTGCCTTCTGGGCAGCATCGGCAGCAGAGAAGCCATAGAGCTGGAACATCTTTGCCACGTAAGTCTTGAATGCCTCACGGATGGCTACGGTAGCAGCATCGTTGTTGAGGTAGTAATCCTTAGAACCGAGAGTCAAGCCACCCTGCATCACATTGTAGATGTTCATGGTAACGTTCTTCTCATCAGCACCGAAACCGGTACCGAAACCTACGCCCAAGCCCTGTATGGCATACTTCACCTGCAAGTTCTGGAGCTCAGCCTTGGTCTTGGCAGCAGCAATCTCGTCGAGGAGAGGCTTTACGGGAGCAATGCCCTCCTTGTTGCGGCGGTCGATGTCGAGCGCCAACTTATAGAAGTCGGAAAGCTTCTGCTCGATGGTTCCTGCCTTGTAGGTCTTCTTCTTGAGTTCATCAAGAATAGAGTTGATACGCTTGTTGTTGTTCTCAGCCAACTGATCGAAACTACCATAACGGCTGTAGGCAGCAGGCAGCGGATTGTTCTTCTGCCAGCCACCGGTAGCAAACTGATAGAAATCATCAGCAGGCTTTGCAGTCTTGTCAAGATTACTCATGACAAGTCCCGACTTGTTCTGAGCATCAGCAGCCAAAGGCATGGCTGCGAGCATCATCATCGGAAGGATGTACTTCATTTTCATTTTCTCGTTATTTATTATTGTTTTAACTATGAATTCTTGATTTCCTCCAGTTCTTCGGAGAGCATCATCCAGTTCTCGTTTTCCTCATCCAGGCTCTTCATCAGCTCGGTATATTCGGTAACGAGTTCCATATTCGTAGCATTCTCAGGCTTCATCAGGAGGGCATCTATCTCTGCCTTGCGGGTTTCGAGCTTTTCAATCTTCGTCTCGCATTCCTTCACCGCCTTCTCAGCCTTGCGTATCTTCTTCTGCTGCTCTTTGTGCTCGGCATAGCTGAGTTTTCCGGAGGATGCCTCAGAAGAATCTGCAGAGGATGATGATGAAGAAGATGGAGAGCCGGCAGATGACATATTCTGACTTACGCCCTGACTGGCAAGCGCCTGACTGATGCTCTCGGCATTGTGGGCACGGAGATAATCGTAGATACCGCCCAGATGCTCACGAACCTTACCACCGGCAAACTCATATACCTTATCTACCAGTCCGTCGAGGAACTCACGGTCGTGGCTCACGATGATAGCGGTGCCGTCGAATGCCTTGATGGCTTCCTTCAACACATCCTTCGACTGCATGTCGAGATGGTTGGTAGGCTCATCGAGAATCAGGAGATTCACCGGTTCGAGCAGGAGCTTGATCATCGCCAGACGACTGCGCTCTCCTCCACTCAACACCTTGACATATTTCTCGGAAGTTTCGCCACCAAACATAAAGGCACCCAGCAGATCGTTCACCTTGAGGCGCATCTCGCCGGTAGCCACATTGTCGATGGTCTGGAAGATGGTAAGTTTCTCGTCGAGCAACTGTGCCTGGTTCTGTGCAAAATAACCAATCTGCACGTTATGACCTATCTTGAGATTGCCCGTAAAAGGAATCTCTCCCATGATACACTTCACCAGAGTAGATTTACCCTCGCCGTTCTTACCTACGAAAGCTACTTTCTCGCCACGCTTGATGGTAAGAGTCACATGGTCGAAGACGGTATGATCGCCATAATCCTTTCTCACCTCATCGCAGATAACCGGATAATCGCCGCTGCGGAGACAAGGAGGGAACTTGAGATGCATCTGCTTGGTATCCACCTCATCCACCTCGATAGGAACGATTTTCTCCAACTGCTTGATGCGGCTCTGCACCTGAACAGCCTTGGTTGGCTTATAGCGGAAACGCTCGATGAAATCCTTGATATCGGCTATTTCCTTCTGCTGGTTTTCGTAGGCGCGGAGCTGCTGCTCACGGCGCTCGGCACGAAGTACCACATACTCATCGTATTTCACCTTGTAATCCTCTACCCTTCCGCAGGTAATCTCCAGGGTGCGGTTGGTTACATTATTGATAAAGGCACGGTCGTGACTTACCAGCACCACCGCCTTGGCACTCTGCGCCAGGAACTGCTCCAGCCACTGGATACTCTCGATATCGAGGTGGTTGGTAGGCTCATCGAGGAGAAGTACATCCGGCTTCTGGAGCAGGATCTTTGCCAACTCGATACGCATACGCCATCCACCGGAGAACTCCCGGGTAGGACGGTCGAAGTCTTCACGGGTGAAACCCAGACCGCTCAACGTGCGCTCTATCTCAGCCTCGTAGTTTTCACCGCCCATCATCATATAGCGATCATGTTCCTGGGTGAATTTCTCCACGAGCTGGGCATAGCTCTCGCTCTCGTAGTCGGTGCGGTCGGCCATTTCCTGCTGCATCTTGTCGAGGCGCGCCTTCATCTCGGTATTGTGGGCGAAAGCCTTGCGGGTTTCCTGCTTCACGGTGGTATCATCCTGCAGTTTCATCACCTGAGGCAGATAGCCGATGGTGGTTTCATTAGGGATAGCCACTACGCCGGAGGTTGGCTTCTGCAAGCCACAGAGAATCTTCAGCATCGTAGATTTGCCGGCACCGTTCTTACCTACGAGGGCAATGCGGTCGCGGTCGTTGATTACGAAGCTTACATCATTGAAAAGTGGCTTTACGCCAAACTCTACTTTCAGTCCTTCTACTGAAATCATCTATTTGTTTTTTTATATTATTGAAGCTTTTGCCCTTTCAGGGCGACATTACATTTTCATTTAATACCCAGGGTGTTACCCTGGGCTAGGGGCTTTTGCCCTTTCAGGGCGTATTGATGCAAACACGATACATCAAGAATAACTTTTAAATCAAGTTACGGAATGAGCAGGGAGGAATCTCCGTAGCTCAGGAATCGGAAATCATGAGAGAGGGCATAATCATATACCTTCTTCCAATCACCATGCAGGAAGGCACTCACCAGGAGAAGCAGGGTGCTCTGAGGCTGATGGAAATTGGTTACCAGCATCTTCACAATCTTATAGGTATAACCCGGAGCGATGATGATCTGCGTGCTGGAGTGAAGGGCTTCCAATCCGTTGCGGTCGAGATAATCGACGATTGCCTGGATAGCCTGCACCGGAGTGATGTCATCCACCAGATTGCCATCTGCCGACAGCTCGTATGGATCCCACTGTTTTACATGCAGGTCCTCTTCACTTGCCTCAGGATGCTTGATGAGATGCACGCCCATATAGTAGAGACTCTCGATGGTGCGCACACTGGTGGTTCCCACGGCGATGACCTGGCACTCGTGCTTGATGAGCTTTTCCAGACTGCGACGATGAACCACGATATATTCGGTATGCATCTGATGACCTTCTATCTCAAGACTCTTCACCGGCTTGAAGGTTCCCGCTCCTACATGAAGGGTTACCTCTTCACGGTCGATGCCATGCGCATCCAGGTCCTGGAGCACCGCATCGGTGAAATGCAGACCGGCTGTTGGGGCAGCCACACTACCCTTGATCTTAGAATATACGGTCTGATAAGTGGTCTTGTCACTTTCTTCTGTCTTGCGGTTCAGATAAGGAGGGATAGGCAACTCTCCCACTGCTTCGAGAATCTCGGCAAAGGAAACATGCTCGTTGTCCCAGTCGAAATCCACCCAGTAGTTGGTGCCGCCACCCTTGGCTACCATCTCTGAAGCCTCTGTGCTGAGGGCATCTCCACGTCGCATGGTAGCAGAGAGGGTAAGCTGATGACCCTTGATCTCGAAGTCGCGCTTCAGGCTTCCCTCCTTCCATTTCTTCAGGTTACCAATCATACAGAGCCATGAGCAGTGACCCGAAGTCTGGAACATCAGCTCATAGTCGGTAGGTGCAGCAGGTTCCATCAGGAATACCTCGATGAGTGCTCCCGTCTCCTTGCGGAAATGCATGCGCGCCTGGATTACCTTGGTATTATTGAATACCATCATGGCACCCTTTGGCAGATAGTCGGGAAGATGGAAGAATACATCATCGCTTACCTCACCATGCTTATAGACCAGCAGTTTACTGTGGTCACGCTGTGAGATAGGAAACTTGGCGATGCGCTCATCTGGCAAATCGTAATTATAATCACTAATCTTAATATGTTTTGTATCCATTATTTTACTTTGAACTTTGAGCTTTGAACTTTATGATTTGCCTTTTTTCAGAAAAGGCTATTATACTACTATAATCCCGTCATCAGAACGACGGCACGCAGGATGACATATACGAGGGTGAGCATCAGCACGGTCATAATCATATCGATGTCATCGCAATCATATCCCGTACTGGTATATTGATTCGAAACATACTTGATTTCCGGTGACATACGCCGGTACATACGATGGAAGAAAAGATATACCAGCGTACCAACCACCATGCCCAACAGCATGCCGCAAACGATGTCCAGCGGATAATGAACGCCCAGATAGAGACGGGTCCAGCAGTTCACCAGCGACCATGCCACCAGGGTGAAGGTGAGCATCCTGCTCCTTACAAGCAGCGAGAAGAACACGGCTATCGCCATGGTATTGGCTGCATGCGCCGAACAGAAACTGTAGTCCTTCAGACGAAGATTATCCACTACCTGTACGGAATATTTTACCAGCGGATCGTTGGAAGGTCGCCATCTAGCCGCAAGCGGTTTGATGATTCCCTCGGCAATGCCATCGGCAAAAAGAATGCACAGGAATGCGCAGCCTACAATAAGACCAATCTGCCCAATCGTCTCATTATTGCGCATCACGATGATAAAGAGTACAAGATAGAGCGGTATCCAGGTGAAACCCGAAGTAAGTGCCATCACCAACTGGTCGAGAATCACATTGTTACTGCCGTTGAACCACTGCAGTATCTGAAAGTCAATATCTTGTATCGAACTAAAATCCATTTACTTATTGTTTTATATTTAATGTTGAATGTAGAATGATATCAGTGTCTGACGCTCCATCCACTTCATTCTCCTAGATTTCCTCGAGATGCTTGGTCTCGATCCATCCCTCTCTTCCATCGCCTACGCGGATGCCACGCCAGTCGGTCATACCCTTGTCGATGATATCTACACGGGTACCCTCGTGGAGTACAAACTGATCGGTACTGGTCTTGGCAGGCGTCTTCTTGATGTTCACGGAAGGTGAGATGATGATGGCACCCTTGCGGTTGTCGAGCGCCTGCTTTTGCTGATAGGCAAAGAGATTGCTCAGCAGGAAGACGAGGAAGAAGCCGATACCGCCAAAGAAGCCGATCTTGCGCATCAGGATGTGCGGACCGAAGAGATAGAGCAGCACGAGCAGCAGCGCCATGATGATGGAGATGATGCCAGTCTTCGCCCAGTTATCTACACTCGTAAAGTTGACCAGCGCCTTATACCAGGTAACAAAGAACATTTCGCTTACCGGGGTAATCTTGTCGATGGTCTTGCTGCGTGCAAACTGGAGATTGAAGTTGATGTCCTCATCTCCAGGCGAGAGCAGACGGGCACGTTCATAGTTGAGCACCGCCTTGGTGATATTGTCTGTACGATAGTAGGCATTGCCGAGATTGTAGTAAATCTCGGCAGAAGCGCCATTCTTCAGCAGTTCTTCGTAGTCGCGGATAGCCTGCTGGTAGTTGCCCTTCTGGTATTCCGTATCGGCATTGTTCTTGGTGATTGCCGATACCGGAGAAGCGCCGAAGCCCAGCATCGCCAGAAGCAGCCATACGAAGGAATATCCGACAGGATGCTTCTTGGCGTTCTTGCGAGTCGCATTGATTGCATTTTCTATTTCCATAATCGCTGTCATTGCCGATTCGAAGGTACGGTTCATATTGCCGGCAGGATCGCCTGGAGCATAACGCTCGAACTCGCACTCATCGAGAGCGGAAGTAAACTTCTGTATTGTAACATCATCCACATCGTGGGCGATGAGTTTCTCACGGATATTCTCACGAGAGAGCTGCTCTACCGGCATGTTCAGCTTGTAGCTCATATATCCCCAGAGGGCACGCATCACCTCATCATAGAACTCGCCCTGCTTGCCCTGCAGCATCAGCTTGTTGGCCATGCGCAGACGCTTGGTGGCTATCTTGCCCGCCTTGTTGGAGCGCTTCTTCACGATGTCGGCATTCTCGATGGCTCTGCGGTGGAATACCACCAGCAGCACGAAGAAGGCGATGAGCGGAATGAGCAGACAGGTCCAGTAGCCGAAGCTTCCGAAGAACATATCATCTGCCTGATGCTGTGAGGTCTTGCCCAACTTGATGGTATGGATATCCTTGTCCTTGCTGGTATAGTCAGCCGACTCGGATGTTGAACCATCTCCCTTCTCCACGGTCAGGGTGAAAGGTTGGGTCTTGATGGTCTTATACGCATTCTTGCTGGTATCATAATAGGTGAACTCCACGGCAGGAATGGTATAGCTGCCCTGATTACGAGGAACAGCCAGGAAATCGTAGATCATATTACCCTCCACTCCATTGGCGGTGAGTCGGGTCTTATCTGTTACCTTGGCATCATACTTGTCGAAATCCTTCGGGAAATTCACTACTGGCTGCTTAAGCAACTTGAGGTTGCCAATACCTCCCACAATCACACGGAGCGTAATCGGTTCGCCTGCCTTGATTTCCTTCTTGTCAAGACAAGCAGAGATATTGAACTTACCTACTCCACCCGAGAAGTTGGCAGGGCGCTGAGGCAACGGATCTACCTGCAGGGTGATACCCGGAGCCTTGATGTCCTTCTTTACCTCTACATATCCGGATCCGCCATTGAAGAAGGCCTCCATAGGGTCAACATTGCGGTTCTGCTGTACCACGATGCCCTTGAAGGTGATGGAAGGAATCTCCAGCTTACCGGTCATCTGAGGATACATCACATACTGGCTCCAGGTGACACACTTGTAAGGACGACCATTCACCATTTCGGTATGGAAGGTCTTCTGCTGTGGCAGAGGCACTTCCTGGTTGTGGAATCCCTTCAGGTCTGGCATCTTGCCTTCCAGCTGGGTGAGTTCCACCTGTGTATATACCTTATAGGTAAGCAGGATAGGTTCCTGCTCGTGTACTCTCTTCTTGTTGGCAGACACCTTGATGAAGAGGTCGCTGCCTGAGATGGCAGAGCCTGCGGTACGCATACGAGGTTGGTCGTAGCTATTCTGTCCGTGCATGCTAGGAGCGCCGTTGGTATGCTGGGCGTGCCCCGACACCGTAATCTTCACGGCGCGAGAAGCCAGGTTCCTACCATCCACGATGGCGTGGGAAGAACCAATATTGAAGGTACCATTCTTTGCCGCATAAAGGGTGTAGGTGATGGTTACAGATGAAGAGGACGAGGTATGTCCGTTGATCATCTGATAACTGGATTGCGAGGATGTGTAAGGGCCTGCGATGACTTCGAGTCCATCCTGCACTGCACCCATTCTGAATTCCTCTACATCACGGGTGTTGATGGTATAGGCGACACGGAAGTTTTCTCCAGCCGCTACGTGCGATGGAGCCGACACGGAGATATGCTGGGCCACCGCAGGCACCTGGTAGCCTAGCAAGCATATCAGCAATATCAAATACCAACCTATTCTTTTCATATCGTATCTTAAATAATAGCTAAATATTATATGTAAACCGTATTTTTATCTCATCTAATCTTTTACCAATTCTTGTCGTAAGCCTTCCTGCGTGGCTGGCTCATCGCCTTCTGCAACTTGCGCTTGGTGGCTTGCTCCTGCTGAACGGCGGCATTCAGGAGCTGCTCGGCATTCTCGCGGCTCATCTTGTCCTGGTTCGGCTGGTTTTGGTTCTGATTATTCTTGTTATTCTTATTCTTGTTCTTGTCGTTTTTGTTCTTATCGTCGTTTTTATCCTTGTTGTCTTTGTTCTTGTCCTTATTCTGATCTTTCTTGTTCTTGTCCTTGTTCTTATCCTTGTTGTTCTTATCCTTGTTTTGCGGATTGTTCTTGAGCAACTTTTTGCAGAGGGCAAGATTATAACGGGTCTCATTGTCCTGTGGATTGCATCTCAGCGCCATCTTGTAGTATTCGATGGCCTGGGCATATTCACGGTGGTTCTGCATGATCACGCCCATGTTGTGATAGCCGGCTGCACGGCGGAGGCGGTTGGTTTCCAACTGGGCAGCATTGGTAAACTGCTGTATCGCCATGGAGTCTTTCTGCTGCGCCATGAGCGCACAACCAAGATTGTATATCGCCTGTGGATTCTTCTGATTCTTGGAGATAGCCTTGCGATATTGGGTTTCTGCCACTGCCCATTTCTGAGATTTGAAGGCACGATTGCCCTGACGGATCAGGTTGCGATCAGTCTGGGCTCCGACTTGTGCCGTACCCACCAGCAACATTGCCACTGTTACTATTATATAATGTATATACTTCATTTTTACATCTATATTTTAAAGCTTTTGCCCTTTCAGGGCGCCTTGCGTATAAGGCTTTATTTCGGCAGCTTCAAGGAATCCCTTTTGAAGAACTTGATGTTCCTGAGCAACGGATTCTTTACTTCCAGCATGCAGACCTCGATGACGAGCAGGAGGATGATGAGAATGCCCACTGCCTGAAACTGTTCATCATAGGCACTGTATATCACGCTGGTCATATCTCCCTTCTGCAACTTGGTAAGGTCATCATTCAATGCCTTTTCTGCATCACTCGTATTATCCACATGGATATACTGACCCTTGCCAGCCTGCGCCAGTTCGCGGCACATCTGCTCGTTGAGGGCAGTCATCACGGTATTGCCTGCATGATCCTTCAGATAAGAGCCATCGCCCATCGGGATAGGAGCACCCTTGGTATTACCGATACCGAGGATAAACACATTGATGCCCTTCTTCTGGGCAATCTCGGCAGCCTCCTTGGCACCATCCTCATGGTTCTCACCATCGGTAATCACGATGATGGCTCTACCCACATTGTCCTGCTGGGTAAAACTCTTGGTGGCAAGCGAGATGGCATCGCCGATATTGGTACCCTGAGTCTGAATCAGACCCGGTGTGATATTCTGCAGGAACATCTTTGCCGATACATAATCACTGGTGATAGGCAACTGCACGAAGGCATCGCCTGCAAAGACAATCAGTCCGATCTTGTCGTTGCTGAAGTTATCTACCAGATTCTCTATCAGCATCTTGCTCTTGTCGAGACGGGAAGGAGCCACATCCTCGGCAAGCATGGAATTGGAGATATCAAGACAGATCATCGTCTCGATGCCATTACGCTTGTCGTGGGAAATCTTGCTTCCCATCTGAGGGCGAGCCACCATCACGATGACGAGTGCCAAGGCAGCAAGCATCAGCACAAACTTCACCGTAGGACGGTATTTGGATATGTCGGGCATCAACTGCTTGAGCAGTTCTGGATCGCCCAATCTTTTCAGCTTAGCCTTTCGCCTTCTCCAGCCTACCAGACGAACCAGTATGAGCACCGGTATCAGCCAGAGCAGCCAGAGAAACGTAGGATCTTCAAATCTTAACATATTTATATGATGTTATAATCTATTTTGTCTAAACTCCTCTTTCATCAAGGAATTCTTCTGAACCAAGTGAGGCGGAGCAATATCTCCAGGAGCAGTACCAGGAGTGCACCCAGAGCAAAAGGCTGATAGGCCTCATAGCGCTTGGCAAAATGCTTCACATTAAACTTAGACTTCTCCAACTTGTCGATGTCCTTGTAGATTTTCTTCAACTCGGCTGTACTCGTAGCACGATAGAAGTTTCCATCCGTGGTCTGAGCGATGTCGCGCAGCGTCGGGGTATCGATTTCCACCGGGATATTGACATACTGCACGCCTCCTGCCACAGGCATCGGATAAGGCGCCACCTTGTTGGTTCCCACACCAATGGTATAGACTCTGATGCCGTAGCTCTTGGCTATCTCGGCAGCGGTCATAGGCGAGATGTCACCCATGTTGTTACTACCGTCGGTGAGCAGGATTACCACCTTGCTCTTTGCCTTGGAATCCTTGAGTCGGGTCACGGCGTTGGCAAGTCCCATACCCACAGCGGTACCGTCGTCGATGAGTCCGCGAGCCGCAATATCGGTGCGGGTGTCATGCAGGAGTCTGAGCAGACTGGCATGATCGGTGGTCATCGGACATTGCGTGAAAGCCTCTCCGGCAAAGATGGTGAGTCCGATATTGTCGGTAGGACGGCCTGAGATAAACTCTGTGGCAACATCCTTCGCCGCCTCCATACGGTTTGGCTTCAGATCCTCAGCAAGCATAGAGGTTGATACGTCCATGGCAAGCATGATATCGATACCTTCTACGGTCTTGTTGTCCCAGGAATAGTGGGTCTGCGGACGGGCCATGGCGATGACGATGAGCACGAAGCAGATGCATCTCAGCACCATCGGCAGATGGATGAGTCTGACGCGCATGCTCTTGGGAGCATACTGATAGATGCGTGTATCACTCATGCGCATCGTAGGCTCGCTCTTCTTCCTGCCCAGGAAATACCATAATATATAAGGTATCAGCAGCAGGAGCAGCAGAAAATATGCTTTACTTGCAAATTCCATTTCTTAATTTCTTTTTATTGTTTACATCACCGGCTCTGGATTTCTGAGCCTGATGACATTTACATCACGAGCATCACTACCTGATAAACGATGTAGCCGAAGATGGCAACTACGCTGATGCCGCCCACCCAGAGCAGGGTCTTGATGAGTCGGCGCTGCTGCTGCGACTTCTGGTCTTCGGTGCTGAGCGTTGGAACGATCTTCTCCTCCTTAGGCTGCTCATCGGTCTTCGTCTGGTCGATGAAGTTGATGGCATTCACCAGGTTGGCATCGTTCTCGTTCATCGGAATCTCGTACTTGGCAAACTTCACCAGGTCGGCGGTGGAGAAGAGCATTCTCAACTCGTCTATCATCTTCTGGTCGCCCGAAGCACGCAGGTGCTCGATGATTTCTCCACTGGTCATCTCCATCGCATTGAATCCGAAGCGGCTCACGATATAGGCACGCAGCGTATTGGTCAACTGGGTGTAGTACTCTTTCTGAGTCTCCTGGCTGGCGCTGGTATGATGATGCTTGATGTCATTGATTTCACGCAGCGCCTTCTCATGGGCAGGCACCCTCTTCACGATGCGGATGCGGGCGATGATAGGCTTGTTCTTCTTCAGACGATTGCGGAGATAAATCATTGCTCCACAGATGATAATCATCAGCAGGCTCAACCAGAAGGCGAAGCTCCACTCCCTCCACTCGAAAGGATTATCCTGTACACCCTTTGCCGGATAGAATTGGTTAGGATGCACCGTATCTACCGGAACGGTGAGCACCTTCAGCGCCAACGGATTTCCGTGATAGCTCTTGCCGTCGATCTTCACATCGAGTGCAGGAACCACATACACCTTCTCATCGAAAGAGGTAAGCGTATAGTCGCGGCTCACCTGGATGCGGTCATCACCCATCTGCATCGTGTCACCCTTGCTCTGCTCCACCACCTCTACACCAGGTACAATCTGGTCCTGAGGCTTGAAGGATGGCAGCACAATTCTGGCACCCTTCCGGGCAGTAGCCTTGAGGTGCAGGATGGTCTGCTGTCCGATAAGCAGCTGAAGGGAATCCATGCGCTGCTCCACGGTCTGACCGAAAGCCAGCGTAGAGCAACCCATCAGCGCCATCGTCAATATGATATTCTTTATTTTCATGTTATCTTACTTTAGCCTCTCTGTTTGAACAGCATCAGGAGCGCCTTCGAGAAGTCCTCGTTGGTGGCTACCGAAGTCCAATCTACCTTGCTCTTGGCAAAGAGCTGTCGCAGATTCTCCTGCTGTCGCAACCAGTTTTGGGTGTGAGCCACTCTCAATTTCTTCGAACTGGTATCGATATACATCTCGTGTCCCGTCTCGGCATCCATCACCTTGAGCAGTCCCACGTCGGGCAACTGCTTGGCACGTGGATCATACACCTGGATTCCCACCACATCGTGCTTCTGGTTGGCTATCTGCAGCTGGTGCTGATAGTCCTTGTTGTCGTAGAAGTCGCTGATGACGAAAGCCGTGCAATGGCGTTTCATCACCCTCGTGAAGTATTCCAGGGCACATCCGATATCGGTACGCTGACTCTCGGGATGAAAGTCGAGCATCTCACGAATGATGTAGAGGATATGCTTGCGTCCCTTCTTGGGAGGGATATATTTCTCTATTCTGTCGGAAAAGAAGATGACACCTATCTTGTCGTTGTTCTGGATGGCACTGAAGGCAAGGGTTGCAGCTATCTCGGTAGCCAGGTCGCGCTTCATCTGGCGCATGGTACCGAAATCGAGCGAACCGCTCACATCCACCATCAGCATCACGGTAAGCTCTCGCTCTTCTTCAAAGACCTTGACGAAAGGGCGATGGAAGCGAGCCGTCACATTCCAGTCGATGTCTCTCACGTCGTCGCCATACTGATATTCGCGCACCTCGGCAAAGGCCATTCCCCTACCCTTGAAGGCAGAATGATACTGGCCGGCGAAGATGTTCTGGCTCAATCCGCGAGTCTTGATCTCGATCTTCCGAACTTTCTTTAAGATATCTTGTGTATCCAACTTAATTTACTTTGAATTTTGAACTAAATCAAGGCACTTCAACCTTGTTGATGATGCGGCTGACGATTTCCTCGCTGGTGATTTCGCTTGCCTCTGCCTCATAAGAGAGGCCGATGCGGTGGCGGAGCACATCGTGAGCCACGGCACGTACATCCTCAGGAATCACGTAACCACGGTGCTTGATGAAGGCGTAGGCTCTGGCTGCCTTGGCAAGTGAGATGCTGGCACGAGGACTGCCGCCAAAGGTAATCATATCCTTCAATTCGCCCAGGCCGTAACGGTCTGGATAACGGGTAGCAAAGACGATGTCGGCAATATACTGCTCAATCTTCTCATCGATATACACCTCGTTGACGATGCTGCGAGCCTTCAGGATTTCCTCGGCTGTAGTAACCGGAGTCACGGTAGGCAGACCGCCCTGGATGTTCTCACGGATGATGAGCTTCTCTTCTTCGATGGTAGGATAATCGATGATAACCTTGAGGAGGAAACGGTCCACCTGAGCCTCAGGCAACTGATAGGTACCCTCCTGCTCTACCGGGTTCTGGGTAGCCATCACCAGGAATGGATTAGGCAAATGGAAAGTCTGCTCGCCGATGGTTACCTGATGTTCCTGCATCGCCTCAAGCAAGGCACTCTGCACCTTGGCTGGAGCACGGTTGATCTCATCCGCCAGGACGAAGTTGGCAAACACAGGTCCTCGCTTCACATGGAAGGCTTCATCCTTCTGCGAATAGATCTGCGTACCGATCACGTCGGCAGGCAACAAATCGGGTGTAAACTGTATGCGGCTATAGTCTGCACTAATCAACTGTGACAATGTTTTGATTGCAAGAGTCTTCGCCAGACCCGGTACACCTTCCAGGAGAATGTGACCATCAGAGAGAAGACCGATAAGGAGACAGTCAACGAGGTGCTTCTGACCTACGATGACCTTGTTCATGCCCATTACCAGGTTGGTAACGAACTGACTCTGTTGTTCAATCCGGATATTCAACTCACGGATATCAATAGCTTCTGCCATAATCTTATTATCAATTTTACGTTTAATTCATTCTAAAAACAGAACAAAGGGCACTTCAAAAATGCCCTCCGTCCTCAAATCAAACGCAAAAGTACTCAATTATGAGCACAAAAGCGAATAAAGCTAACTAAATTATATTAAAAAAGTTTCACAAACGCTATTTTTAGAAACTTTTAATAAAGCAGGCACACGAAGCATCAGCGATTGCGATGCTTCATATACCATGGATGTACTAGGAAATTATACATCAGGAGAGAAACCACTGTCAATCCGAAAGCTGGATACACAAGTTCATTATACACTGGATTCAATATCGCCATATCCACATCAGGAGACTTCTGATACACGTCCTTCACCAGCCAGAAACCCAATCCGATTCCTAAGCTCAACCCCAGTTCCCACGCCAGGAAGAAGGAGCTCATACTGGTGCCACGCTGGCAATGCTTGGCAAGCTTGATGTAGAAAAGCAGGAATCGGCTTCCGATGATACCCACTCCCAAGGCAAGCAAGGCAGGTACAAGCATCTCTTCGGCAAAGCTCTGATCGCTTAAGGAAACAAATTCTGCTGCCGCGATCAATATCAGTCCCACGATTACCTGACTCTTCAGCTCTGCATCAGCAAAAACGTATTTCTCAGCCACCAATGCCAGAAACAGTCCGCAAAAAAACATCACATAGACGGTGAGAGAATGAGGCTGCGACAGATAGAAGCCCAGTATCACCATGATGCATACAATATTGACGAACAGCGGAAATCCCTGAGGCAGGAAGAAGCGGTCACTACTGATGAGTGACACGTTTTCTGACGGAGCCTTGAACGGGAATTTCACTCTGGAAACCAGCACCAAGGCAACCAATGCCAATACCGAGGCTACAGGAAAAACGACTTTCATACTGAAGACATGATAGACCAGAAACGACAGCAATGGACCTACCGCAATGGAAAAGCGGGCAAACCAGGAGGTGATATAATTCGCCTCCGTACGCTGGAAAGATTCACAGGTATCGATAATCAGCGTACTCGCCAGCGACATCTCTGCCAAACCCAGGAAAGCGCCCTGAATCAGACGCATCACCACCAGCATCTCGAAGCCCACCTTGATATTCCAGAAGGTTTCCAGATAATAAAGGATGACGAGACTGACTGCCACACCCAGGATGGATATCTGGCATACCCGATTGCGGCGATAGCGCTGCACCAGATAGGAGCAGAAGCCACCCAAAAGAAAGATGCCCAAGCCATAAGCAGCATAAACCACGCCAATCTGAGTAACGGAATATCCCTCCTTAGCCATAAAATAAGGTATGCTCAGGAGGAGCATGTAGATGCTCGTCATCAGGAAGAGATTGGCGAAGCAGAGACGCCAGAAGTCACGGTGCCACAGATTAAAATGTACCGGGGTATTTTGCGTATCCATCTTAGTAGCTCTCTTCTGCGCTTGGATACTCCACGCTCTTCACGGCGTCGATATAAGCCTTTACTCCCTTCTGCATCTCCTCGCCTACCTGGGCAAAATGACGCAGGAATTTTGGCTTGAAGCCCTGGGTCATACCGAGCGCATCAGCATAAACCAGCACTTGTCCATCACAACCGTTACCAGCTCCAATACCGATAGTTACAGCGTTTACCTGACGTGAAACTTCAGCCGCCAGTTTGGCAGGAACCTTCTCCAGAACGATGGCAAAACAGCCAGCCTTATCCAGTGCTTTAGCATCGCTGATCAGCTTCTCAGCCTCTGCATCTTCCTTGGCACGGATGCCGTAACCGCCAAACTTATTCACGCTCTGAGGAGTAAGTCCAAGATGGCCGCAAACAGGAATACCGGCATTGATGAGTGCCTGAACAGTATCCAGGATTTCCACGCCACCTTCCAGCTTCAGCGCATCCACGCCCGTCTCCTTCATCATTCGGCAAGCATTGCGCAAGGCATCTTCCTTGCAAACCTGATAGCTGCCGAAAGGCATATCACAGAGCACGAGTGCATGATTGCAGGCGCGGGCCACACTGCGTGCGTGGTAAATCATCTGATCTACGGTGATAGGCAATGTATCAGCATTTCCAGCCATCACATTGCTAGCCGAATCACCTATCAGGATGGTATCGATGCCAGCTGCATCGATGATGCCTGCGGTAGTGAAATCGTAGGCAGTAAGCATCGTAACCTTCTCACCTGCCGCCTTCATTTCGGCGTAGGTCTTGGTTGTGATTTTCTTTTTGTCTGTAGATAAATATCCCATATAATTGTGTTTACTTAAAAGTTTCTACAATCTTCTCCAGGTCATCGTATCCGAATCCATTATAATCGGCTATCACATAGTCGCTGTATGGCTGGATGCTCTCTGCAGAATTGGTAGTAGCGAGTCCGAGGGTAAATGCACCCGAAGCTCTCACAGCCTTCAGTCCGTTGAAGCTGTCCTCCAGCCCCACGCATTCCTCCGGCTTTGCTCCGAAACAGGCAGCACCCTTGAGATAACAGTCTGGATCCGGCTTGCTCTTGACAAAATCTTCGCTGGTGAGCACGCGGTCAAAATAGGTCTTGAACTCAGGATGATGCTTATACACCTGCTCCATCTTCTGCAGATTGCTGCTCGTCACCACAGCGCACTTCACACCATGCGCCTTCACGTCTTTCAGGAAAGTTTCGAATCCGGGAATGTAAGGAAACGACATATTCAGCTCGAACTCATCGAGCCGGTCTGTAATCTTAGCCTGTTCCGACTTGTAATCGGTGTATCCATCAATATGAGCGAATGTGGCATCATCAGAGAAGTACTTGTCGTAGATCTGAACCAGGGTCTGTCCCTTGATGCGAAGCGCAAAGTCAGGCATCTCCGGATGATACTCCCTGCCTATCATTCCCCAGAACACGGAATACTGGCTTTCGGTATCGAAAACCACGCCGTCTAAGTCGAATAATGCTGCTTTTATCATTACTTTTTATATTAAATAAATACTATCTAACATCTTTTTCGGGTGCAAAGGTACACATTTTTTTGCTAACAAGCCCCGAAATAACTACTAAATATACAAAAAAAGCTAATTTTATTTTGTTTTATCTACAATTTGCACTACCTTTGCATCGGTTTATATACATTAATAAATATAGATAGAAAGAAACAAAAACAAGATAGAATGAATATCATAGAGAAATATTTCCCTCACCTCACCGACGAGCAGAAGAAGCAGTTCGCTGCCCTCGACGGTCTGTATCGCGATTGGAATGCCAAGATCAATGTCATCAGCCGCAAGGATATCGACAACCTCTACGAGCACCATGTGCTCCACTCTCTGGCTATTGCCAAGGCGATCAACTTCCGCCCGGGTTCAGAGATTCTCGACTTCGGATGCGGCGGTGGTTTTCCGGGCATCCCACTCGCCATCCTCTTCCCTGAGTGCAAGTTCAAGCTCATCGACGGCACCGGCAAGAAGATCAAGGTGTGCAATGAGGTGGCTGGCGCTATCGGACTCAAGAACCTGGTGGCTGAACACCTGCGCGGCGAGGACGAGAAAGGCAAGTACGACTTCGTGGTGAGCCGTGCCGTAATGCAGTTGCCCGACCTGATGAAGATCATCAAGAAGAACTTCAAGAAGGCGGGGCAGAATGCCCTGCCTAATGGTTTGCTCTGCCTCAAGGGCGGCAATCTGAAGGAGGAGCTCAAGCAGTATTATAAGATTTCGGAAATCACCCCTCTCAGCACCTTCTTCGATGAGGAGTGGTTCAGCCAGGACAAGCAGCTGGTTTATGTTCCTGCTTAAATTAAAGAAAAAGTAAAATGCTACATATCGAAAGATTCCAAGTCAACATGTTGCAGGAAAACTGCTACGTGGTCAGCGATGACACCCTCGAGTGCGTCATCATAGATTGCGGCGCCTTCTATCCAGAAGAGCGCAAGGCGATTACCGAGTATATCAGAAAGAACAATCTGAAGCCTGTTCATCTCCTCGTTACCCACGGTCATCTCGACCATAATTTCGGCAACGATACCATCTACCAGGAGTTCGGACTGAAGCCGGAAGTGGCACAGGGTGATGAGAAGCTGATGAAGGGTCTGGCTCATCAGGCAGAGACATTCTACCAGATGCAGCTCGACACCCAGTTCCCTCCTATCGGTCATTTCTTTGAGGAAGATGAGGTAATCAAGTTCGGCAATCACGAATTCACCATCATCGAGACTCCGGGCCACAGCAACGGCTCTGTATGCTTCTATTGCGAGGCAGAGCACGTACTCTTCTCGGGTGATACCCTCTTCAAGAGCTCCATCGGCAGAACCGATTTCCCTGGCGGCAGCATGTTCCGCATCATCAACAGCCTGCGCCATCTCGGCATGTTGCCGGATGAAACACAGGTGCTGCCAGGCCACGGTGAGGCTACCAGCATCGGCGAGGAATTGGCTCATAATCCATATATGGACCGATAGATTCAGGAAGATACAGCATTCAGAATTCCAAGGATTCAGAAGATACAGCATTCAGATGATTCAGAAGAAATCGAACACAGAGAAAATCATCCTGGGCATTGACCCCGGCACCAACGTGATGGGCTATGGCGTGATACGCGTCATCGGCAACAAGGCAGAACTGGTGGTGATGGGCGTCATTGACATGCGCAAGGAGAAAGATCCCTACTTGCGACTCGGCAGGATTTTCGAGCGGGTGACTGGCATCATCGACTCCTATCTGCCCGACGAGATGGCGATAGAGGCTCCCTTCTTCGGCAAGAATGTGCAGTCGATGCTCAAGCTCGGCAGGGCGCAGGGAGTGGCTATCGCTGCTGCCATCCACCACGACGTACCCATCCACGAGTACGCTCCGCTGAAAATCAAGATGGCGATTACCGGACAAGGCCAGGCTTCCAAGGAGCAGGTGGCGGCGATGCTGCAGCGCATGCTCAACATCCGGGAAGACGAGATGCCGAAATACATGGATGCCACCGATGCCCTGGGCGCTGCCTACTGCCATTTCCTGCAGATGGGCAGACCCGAAACGGGCGACAGGCACTATAGCAGCTGGAAGGATTTTGCTACCAAGAACGCCAGCCGCATAGAGAAAGGAACAGGCATGACAGGCCCGCAGGCAAAGCTCCTGGCGGCTATCAACCGTACCACGCACAAGTAGCCCAGCCCGGAAATATCATCCTGTTATCAAGCAATCATATCAAAAAATAAGAGAGATGCAAAAGATTATCAGTATTCAGAATGGCGTAACCCGTATGCCGGAATGGCGTATGGCTGAGCCAGTTAACTTCGAGGCATGCGACGGCGAGCATATCGCTATCGTAGGTCCCAATGGTGGAGGTAAGTCGATGTTCGTGGACATCCTTGTGGGCAGACACCCGCTGTTGATGCACGATCCTGATTACGACTTTTCTCCTAGTACCAAGCCCCTGGTGAGCGACAATATCAAGTATATCACCTTCCGTGACACCTACGGAGGCGACAACGACCGCACCTACTTCCTGCAGCAGCGCTGGAACCAGCTGGAAATAGATGAGAACACGCCTATCGTCAAGGATAAGCTGGAAGAGGCTTATCAGATGGCTGGCGAAGATACGCCGGAGCGCAGACAGCTGCAGGAGCACATCTACGAACTGTTCCACATGCACCACCTGCTCGACAAATACACCATCCTGCTGAGCAGTGGAGAGCTCCGCAAGTTCAAGCTTGCCTCTACCCTCTTCTCAGAGCCTCGCGTGCTGATCATGGACAATCCTTTCATCGGTCTGGATGCCGACACCCGCGACCAGCTCAAGGAGCTTCTCAAGTCACTCACCACCGAGCATCATCTGCAGATCATCCTCGTATTGAGCAAGAGCGATGACATCCCAGAGTTCATCACCCACGTGGTAGAAGTGAAGGATATGAAGGTATATCCTAAGCTTACCAAGGAAGAATATCTGGCACAGCGCAACCCCATCCCTGCCCACGTATTATGCGAAGAATTAGAACAGGCCATCATCGACCTGCCATATAGCGACCGGGAATATCACAGTCAGGAAGTGGTGAAGATGAACAAGGTTCGCATCCAGTATGGCGAGCGCATCATCCTCAACGATCTCGACTGGACGGTCAACAATGGCGAGCGCTGGGCGCTGAGCGGACAGAACGGTGCCGGCAAGAGTACCCTGCTCAGTCTGGTATGTGCCGACAATCCGCAGAGCTACGCCTGCGACATAGCCCTCTTCGGCAATCCTCGTGGCAGCGGCGAGAGCATCTGGGATATCAAGAAGCATATCGGCTATGTATCTCCAGAGCTTCACCGTTCCTATCAGCGTGATATGCCAGCCATCCGCATCGTGGCGAGCGGTCTTACCGATTCTGTGGGTCTCTATGTAAAGCCTAAGGAAGAGGATATGGACCAGTGCCGTTTCTGGATGAAGGTGTTCGGTCTGGAGGGTTTGGAAGATCGTGGTTTCCTGAAACTGTCAAGTGGCGAGCAGCGCCTGGTACTTCTGGCACGTGCCTTCGTGAAGGATCCCGAGCTCCTCATCCTCGACGAACCTCTTCATGGTCTTGACAACAGAAACCGCCGCCTGGTAAAGGATATCATCGAGGCATTCTGCAAGCGAAAGAACAAGACGATGATCATGGTTACTCACTATAAGGAAGAGCTCCCTGCCTGCATCGACCACAGCATCTTCCTGAAGAGACATACGAAATAGGAAAAAGCGTATGGATTCATTATTTCTACTTCAGTTTGCATGTTTTATATTCATGCTCATCAATGCCTTCATCGTAGCACTCTCTCATCTGCATGTAAGATGGGAGAACAAGCGGTATGAACGTTCTCGATGGATGATCGTTGCCGCCCTGATAGGACTGGCGATACAATATATCATACAGATGGGGTTCGGCTTTCGTGCTGCTGACGACAGTCTTGGGGCTGTCGTTAACATTCTCGTCTATACGCCCTGTTTTTCGCTTATCTCCATAGGAATCTACAACATAGAGGCAACACGTTCCAACCTCAGAAAGATGATTATGGTGTGTAGTGGTATTTATGCAGCCATCATTGTGGTCTTTTTCGTGGGCACCAGTCTCCATCATAGTCTGTATATCAGAGAAGGGCTTTATATTATGCTGGCTCTGTTTTGTGTAAGTGTTTTCTATTGCATATACATGATTGTCAGGGAGATGATGAGGCGCAGGAACATGCTGGAAACGATGGCAGCTACAGATATGTTGCCTTACGTGAGCTATTCGCGTGCCAGTGTCTTCATTCTGTGCCTTTCATTTCTCACTATGCCGGTAGCTATCTTTTCTACCACTTTATTATATATAGTAGGTCCTGCCGTATTGCTTGCCTTGCTGTTCTTCAATCTTACGTTTATCGCTCTCGGCAGCAGTTATATCCCTACCGAAGAACTCTTGGATAAAGAAGTGGAAAACGATGCCTTGGTGGGAACAAAATATAGGTATGGGGGGGGCACTTTCTGCCAAACAGCAGACCTCTGCTGATAACAGAACAGAATCTTTACAACCACTTTCCGATGAGCGCAGAGATTTCATCCAGAAAAGTCTTGATGCATGGTGTGCGAATTTAGGATATAAGGACAGTACTGTGAATATGCTTACCCTCTCTCGCACACTTTGTATCTCCAAGGATGAGTTATCTGTATTCTTCGACCAGTATCTGAAAACTACATTCAGAATATGGCTTGGTGATATACGTTTCAATGCGGCAAAAAAGATGATGTTGGAATTTCCAGACTATAGTAATGACATTATTTCTGCCGAATGTGGCTTCTCTGCCCGTACCTATCTGTACCGGATATTCAAGTCAAAGGAAGGTTGTACGCCTACCGAATGGCGAGAAGAAAATACCAGAAAAACGCATAATAAAAGGGAATAAATCGTTAAAATGGGTGTCTACTTCGTAGGAAGTAGACACCTAAAACATAGGAAGTAGACACTTTGACAGGGGAATGCGCCATCTTTTTTTGATGAAAAACACTATCTTTGTGCCATGAAAGAAATAATAGAAACTATACCAAAGATTGAATTAGCCCTGATCATCATTGGGGTGTTTGTACTCATATCAAGTATCATCTTCGGATATGCCATGATACATGAGTACAGGATGTATCTTGAGAATCATTGGAAGGCTCGCTATAGCTTTCGTGACTTCATCAAGAGAGAACGCTTTTATATCTATTTGCTGTTGGCATCCATATTTATCTTCTTAACAAACCTCTTGTATTTTCTGGAGTGAGTTTCGGTTAGAATGGATGAACTAGCTTTATGATGGATACCTGTCTTGTAATTGGAGACAGGTCCTTACCTTTACGATAAAAAACAAATGAATGATATGATAAATTATTTAACAACAAAGAATCGGCTGCTGGTCGCAATGCTTGCATTTATTCTTCCTTTTTCTTTTGCGAAAGCAGAAGTAAAAGAAGATGAAAAGAATAGTTCGCAAGGCTGGTATGTCGGTATTGAGGGTGGAATGCCTTTCGGTTTCTCTACTTTCTCAAGTTTCGGACACGACAAGACGCACCTCGGTTGGGCTGCTGGCTTATATGGGGGCTATCGTTTCAACTCCATCTTCTCGG
>OARK01000043.1_pt1 | contig 31724 bp, 35 predicted proteins | sample 1475711 | NCBI WGS metagenome assembly OARK01 (sample SAMEA3360700, study PRJEB22359) | human gut metagenome | biome: ENVO:urban biome; feature: ENVO:human-associated habitat; material: ENVO:feces | place: Bangladesh | collected 2011 | reverse complement strand
GGACAAGGACGTCCTGGTTGGCACATTGAATGTTCTGTAATGGCGACAAGTATCTTGGGTGATACCATTGATATTCACGGTGGTGGAGCTGATTTGGAATTCCCACACCACACTAATGAAATTGCTCAATCAGAAGCCAAAACTGGAAAAACATTTGCTAATTACTGGATGCACAATGGTTTTGTCAATGTTGACAATGAAAAAATGTCAAAATCTCTTGGCAACTTTGTGACAGTCCACGACATGTTGAAAACTGTTGATGGTCAAGTACTTCGTTTCTTCCTTGCGACTCAACAATATCGCAAACCTATCAACTTTACCGAAAAAGCTGTTCACGATGCATCTGTTAACCTTAAGTATTTGAAAAATACCTTTACCTTGCCACTTGGCAAAGCTGTTGATGCAGCTGAACTTGCAAAATTCAAGGCTGATTTTGAAGCAGCTATGGATGATGATTTCAACACAGCAAATGGTATTACAGTTGCCTTTGACATGGCAAAATGGATTAATTCAGGAAATTATGATCAAGTAACCAAAGATACTTTTGCTAAAATGCTTGCTGTCTTTGGTATTGTCTTTGAAGAAGAAGTACTTGATGCGGATATCGAAGCATTGATTGAAAAACGCCAAGAAGCGCGTGCGAATCGCGATTTTGCAACAGCAGATGCGATTCGTGATCAGCTAGCAGCACAAGGTATCAAATTGCTTGATACTAAAGATGGTGTGAGGTGGACATGTGACTAATGTAGATGTCAATCTTATTAATGGTATTGCTCTTGCTTTTGAAGGAGATGCCATTTATTCGACTTATATTCGTAAACACTTGATTTTTCAAGGTATGACCAAACCTAATCAATTGCACCGTAAAGCAACGATGTATGTTTCAGCCAAAGCTCAAGCAATGCTGATTAATATGATGCTAGAAGCGCAGCTATTGACTGAAAAAGAAGAAGAAATTTATAAACGCGGTCGCAATACAAATAGTCATACCAAAGCCAAAAATGCTGACGTTGTGACTTACCGCATGTCGACAGGTTTTGAAGCTGTCATGGGCTATCTTCACATGACTGAGCAGATTGATCGTCTCGAAGAGCTTATCGACTGGTGCATTCAAGCTGTTGAAAAAATTGAAGATTAAGTAAAAAATAAAAATAGCCAGTTCTCGCATGAGAGCTGGTTTTCATGTTATAATAGCACTATGAAGAACAAAGAATTTAATGGTCAAGATGACATCGTTTATGGTGTGCATGCCGTAACAGAAGCCCTTCAAGCTAATACAGGAAATAAACTCTACATTCAAGATGACTTGCGCGGAAAAAATGTTGATAAAATTAAAAGCTTAGCAACAGAGAAAAAAGTGTCTATTTCTTGGACGCCCAAAAAAACGCTTAGTGATATGACAAATGGTGCTGTTCATCAAGGTTTTGTTTTACGCGTTTCAGAATTTGCTTATGCTGAATTAGATACCATTTTAGAAAAAGCTGCTCAGGAAGAAAACCCACTGATTCTAATTTTGGATGGACTCAACGACCCGCATAATTTTGGCTCAATTTTGCGAACAGCTGATGCGACAAATGTCACTGGTGTGATTATTCCGAAACATCGTGCAGTTGGTGTAACACCCGTTGTTGCCAAAACCTCAACTGGTGCTGTTGAACACGTTCCGATTGCTCGTGTGACAAACCTCAGCCAAACACTTGATAAATTGAAAGAACAAGGCTTCTGGGTATTTGGTACCGATATGAACGGAACACCATCACACAAATGGAATACAGCTGGCAAACTAGCCCTAATCATTGGTAACGAAGGAAAAGGCATTTCGCCAAACATCAAAAAACAAGTGGATGAAATGATTACCATTCCAATGAACGGTCATGTGCAAAGCTTAAATGCCAGCGTCGCTGCGGCAGTATTAATGTACGAAGTCTTCCGCCATAAAATCGACTAAAACCTTGTAAAGCCGAAAAAAGCTAGCCATCTATGAAAGGACTAGAACAATTGAAGAAAAAAATCCTCTTAGTTGATGGTTATAATATGATTGCCTTTTGGCAGGAAACACGTCAACTGTTTAAGAAAAATCAACTAGACGAAGCCAGAAATATCTTGCTACGTAAGTTAAATAACTATGCTCATTTTGAAAATCTTGACATCATCTGTGTTTTTGATGCACAATATGTCCCTGGAGTTCGTCAACGCTATGATCAATATAAAATTCAAGTCATCTTTACAGAAGAAGACGAGACTGCAGATTCTTACATTGAACGTACCGCTGCTGAATTAAACACACCCCGTAATCTTGTTGAAGTTGCGACCAGTGATTTGAATGAGCAGTGGACAGTTTTCTCTCAGGGAGCTTTACGCGTCTCGGCTCGTGAACTCGAACAACGTGTTAATACAGTCAAATCAGATTTGGATAAAATGTCTCAACATATTGATTTGACAACACCAAAATTACGCCCTTGGAACGACGGACAATTGGATAAATTGAAGCAATTGCTAGACGATATGTAGTTTAATCAGAAACAGACTTTTAAAAAAGAAGCTCGCGCAATGTGAGCTTTTTTGGTATAATAATTTAAAATCATTTGATTATCAAAGTATTATTTTGAAAATGAAAACTGATTTGACGTTAAAATGTCAGAAAAATCAGTGTTTGATAGTAAAGGAATAATTATGACTTTTAAATTAATAACAGATTCAACAGCTGATTTAGATGAAGAATGGGCAAACGCTCACGATGTTGAAATTTTAGGATTAACCATTCAATTAGACGGAAAAACATACGAAACTGTCGGTGAGAACCGTTTAACGAGTGAAGTATTGCTTGAAAGCATGAAAAATGGTGGCAAGCCAACCACTAGTCAAGTTAATGTGGGACAATTTGAAGAAAGCTTTCGACATCATACTCAAAATGGGGACAAAGTACTTTATTTGGCATTTTCATCTGTTCTTTCAGGAACGTATCAAAGCTCTATGATTGCGCGTGATATCGTTTTGGAAGAATTCCCGCAAGCTACTATTGAAATTGTTGATACTTTGGCTGCTGCTGGCGGTGAAGGTTACTTGTCCATTTTAGCAGCGCAAGCGCGTGATGAAGGAAAATCTCTTGAAGAAACCAAAGCAATAATTATTGATATTTTGCCACGTTTAAGAACCTATTTCTTGGTTGATGACCTTTATCATCTTATGCGTGGAGGACGTTTATCAAAAACGTCAGCTATTATGGGAAGTTTAGCAAATATCAAGCCACTTTTGTGGATTGAACCATCTGGAAAGTTAGTTCCATTAGCCAAAGTTCGTGGACGTAAAAAAGCCTTGAAAGAAGTCGTTTCCCAAGCAACACAATCATTAGCACATGACACAGCCGTTGTTGCCTATGCTAATGACATCGAAGGTGCTGAAATACTCAAAAAATCATTACTAGAACATGAAGATGTTGACCATGTCCTCATTATGCCACTAGGACCAGTCATTTCTGCCCACGTAGGACCAGGGACATTAGCTGTCTTTTCAATCGGAAAAGAAGCAAGATAATAGAGAAAGGTTAGAATAGTAAGTTCTAGCCTTCTTATTTATAGCTAGCCATAAGAAAATTCTATACCTGATTTCCTCCATATTAGACTGATGAAGTGATATAATTTTTAAAATCAAAGGAGGAAAAGACATGGCTTTGACTTATGCTGTACTTGGAAGTGGTGCAATGGAACTACGTTTTGGGCTGCTATTAAAAGAACACCTCGGTGCTCAAGTGGATTTTATTGATACGTGGAAAGAGCAAATCGACACGATTAGAAAACAAGGTGGTGTTTATCAATCACGTGATGGTAAAAATCGTCATCTGATTCCGATTAGCATTCAGACACCAGAAGAATACCAAGGAAAACCAGATGTTTTTATCATTTTTGATAAACAAATGCATTTGTCGCAATTACTCGAACGAAGCAAGCATTTCTTCCACGAAAATCAATATGTTTTCACAGGAATGAACGGCATGGGACACATCGAGAAAATAAATCTCTATTTTGCGCCTGAAAAAGTTTTAGCAGGAACTTGTCTGATTGGAACGGTCTTGAAAGACGCAGGAAATGTTGATTTTATTGGAAAAGCAGGTGCTGGTTCTATTAATATAGCCGCTCAATCAGGAACGGTCGATGATGTTCAAAAGCAGATAATAACTGAATTTGAAGCCTCAAACCTCAATCCAAATCTGACTGATAATTTTTTAGGAACACTTTACACAAAAGTTGTGTTCAATTCTGTCATCAATACCATTTGTACCCTTTTTGAAATTCGTATGGGACAATTCATTGATTACGAAGGTGCCGAAAAACTAGGACGTCAATTAATTGATGAAGCTTATAACGTTGCCGAATTAGCGGGCATTACTCCTCTGAATAGTCGTGATGAAGAATGGGAGACCATTCGGTATGTTAGCGCGGAAACAAGTCCTCTGCATTATCCGTCAATGTACCAAGATATGAACAAAGGACGTCAGACAGAAGTTGATTATATCAATGGTTATATCTATGATTTAGGCAGGACTTATGATTACCAAGCAAAAACGCATGACTTTTTACGCCACTTAGTTCACTTAGCAGAAAATATCCGTAAATTCCGCTAAGCGTTTTCTAGGAAAAAGAAGAAAAATTGCTAAAAAACTTAGAAAAGAGGGTAGGTAAGTGTTGACTTGGTACCACTTTTTTTGGTATTATAATAAACGGTATTGTTTACCCCATTTGTAAGGCCCCGGAACCTTTCAAATAACTCGTGGACCGGAACATCCACACTTTGTAAACAAAAACGAATTCGTATAGGAGAACTCATGAACAAAACAACATTCATGGCTAAACCAGGCCAAGTTGAACGTAAATGGTACGTTGTTGACGCAACAGATGTACCTCTTGGACGTCTTTCTGCAGTAGTTGCTAGCGTACTTCGCGGAAAAAACAAACCAACATTTACACCACACACTGATACAGGTGATTTCGTTATCGTTATCAATGCTGAAAAAGTTAAATTAACTGGTAAAAAAGCAACTGATAAAATCTACTACACTCACTCAATGTATCCAGGTGGTTTGAAACAAATTTCAGCTGGTGAACTTCGTTCTAAAAATGCTGTTCGCTTGATTGAAAAATCAGTTAAAGGCATGCTTCCACACAACACTCTTGGACGTGCACAAGGCATGAAATTGAAAGTCTTTGTAGGTAGCGAGCATACACATGCTGCACAACAACCAGAAGCACTTGATATCAAAGGACTTATCTAAGAGAGAAAGGAGCATCTATTAAATGGCACAAGCACAATACACAGGTACTGGTCGTCGTAAAAACGCTGTTGCACGCGTACGTTTGGTCCCAGGTACTGGTAAAATCACAGTTAACAAAAAAGATGTAGAAGAATACATCCCACATGCTGACCTTCGTCTTGTTATCAACCAACCATTCGCAGTTACTTCAACTGTTGGTTCATACGACGTTTTCGTTAATGTTGTAGGTGGTGGTTACGCAGGTCAATCAGGAGCTATTCGTCACGGTATCGCTCGCGCATTGCTTCAAGTAGACCCAGACTTCCGTGATTCATTGAAACGCGCTGGTCTTCTTACACGTGATGCACGTATGGTTGAACGTAAAAAACCAGGTCTTAAAAAAGCTCGTAAAGCTTCACAATTCTCAAAACGTTAATCAATACGATTATATCAACGTTTCAAGACATTCAAGATTTTTATCTTGGATGTCTTTTTTTGCTTAAAAATATAAAATTTCCACCAAAATTTCCACCAAATTTCCACTATTGCTTTTTGAGGTTTCTAAAAACTATTTCACCAACTGGTTGTTTTACAGTATTTTTTGTATTGATATATGTCTTAGTGGTTGATTGATCGCTGTGGGTTAATGCTTCAGAAATTTCTTCAATAGGAACTCCTGCTTTTTTAGCTAAAGTTGCTCCAGTGTGCCTTAATTTATGAGGAGAGGCAGGGGCTAACTCAGGGTGACGTCTCCTAATAGAATTCATACGATAGTTTAAATAATCAATGTGAAGAACGGTGTTTATATTATTTTTCCTATCATTATAGGTAAATATAAATTGATTATTCGTTTGCCTGAGTCCAAATTGTTTCAATTCCTCTTTTTGTAATTTTTTCCACTTTTTTAGTAGTATCATGAGCTCAAGAGGTGCATTGAAAATTGTCTTTTTCCCTCCTTTAGTTGCTTTTACATTTCCAAATCTGTCAAGAGCATTTTCAATTAATATTTGATTAGTTTCGAAATTAACGTGTTTCCATTGAAGAGCATAGGATTCTGATTTCCTATCTGAAAGAAAAAATGTTGTATAGAAGAGGACATAGTCTTTGAATTCTATTAATCCATTCTTTAAATCTTCATCAAATGCTTGTAACCAAAAACGTAGCTCTTCTTCATCCAGTGTCAAATCTTCATCACGTTTATTTTCCTTTAAAATTTGTTTTTTTACTGCTTTAATTCGACTGATGGTTTTATGGAGTCGGTTGCTAGGGATGTACTCTAGTTCTTCAGCCCAATCGAAGACTGAGTTAATATAGCCCCTAATAGCTTTAAAATTCGCATAACTATTTGCCTTGGGAGTGAGTAGTGATAAGACTAATTGTTTATTTTCGTTAAGATAACTTAATGAGTAATTCCCTAGAATAGGTAAAATGTGGAGTCTAAACATACTTTTGGTTTGAAATACGGTAGCAGGTGTAGGAGGTCTATTTGTTGAAGTAGTTTGCCCAGCTATGTACGGTTCTAGCCAAACTTCTTTATAGAAATCTGAGAAGAGAATATCTTCTTTTTTTATAGTTTTTTGGTAAAGTTTGTTATGTCTTGCTTTTTCAATATCAACAGATATTTTTAACTCTGCTTCTTTTGCCTCACGTTTTGTTTTGAAGCGTTTTTCATACAATTTTTTTAAACCAAGTTTGGCTTGTACATCTTCAGGTATATATAATCGTAATTGGTAAGTTCCGTTTTTAGTTTTTTTAATAGCCATTTTTTCTCCTTACGCAGAAATTTCAAGTTGTGTCATCCATTGTTTGACACTTTCTTTACTAAATCTAATTGATTTTCCGATTTTAATATATGGAAGTCCCATACTAATCCATAAATCAAGTGTATTGTTTGAAATTCCAAGATAACGACAAGTTTGTTTTTTATTTAAAAAAGGGCTATCAGCTCCAGAAACTTCTCTAACATTCTTGATTTCCTCTTTTATCAATTCTCCAATCATGTGTTGAATTTCTTGTGTTTGTTCTTTTGCTAACATTACTTGCATATTTTTCCTCCTCAAAAATAAAAAAGGAAGCAAGCTTGTGCTTACTTCCGTGGAGATTATGAAAAAGAAAAGTTTTAGGATAGTTACATTATAGCATATAGCATCTTAAACTAGTCTTAATCATAAACAGTGGTTAAAATTATTTTATCGCAAAGCTATAGTAGCTTTGTGGTGATAAAACTTGATAATGTGGTTTGTCTTGAATGTGATTATAATTACATTCTGATATTAGAAATGTGCCATCTTTATTGACAGCTTCAACAAAGGCAACGTGTCCGTATTGTGCTAATGTTTCTCCATATCCTCCTTTTACTGACATAACCGCACCGACTTGTGGTGAGTTACTTTGTTTCCAACCTTTTGAGACAAGTGCCGAAACCCAATCTTGCCCATTACCATTATTATTGTAAATAGCAGGGTCGGTACAAATACCTGTCTCAATTAGTCTATTGCAAACATACCAAGTACATTGACCAGTAGGATAAGAGTTCCCTCCTTGTGTGGTGACGCTTTTGGAAGTTGGTTGTCCGTATTTTAGTTTACCATTATATTCACTTGGAAAATCAAAGGAGGATAGTAGTGTTCCTTTAGATAATCCAGTGTTACCCGAAAAAGCTATTGTTGTTTTGCTGTTTTTTAATGTTCCATTGAAGATGTTATACCATTTTCGGGCATTCACTTTGAGTTGGTCAGCTTTAGTTTGTCCATCAGATAAAGCCACTCCCTCATAATGTTCTGACCAATATAAACTTGCTTCTCCCGCATCACTAGCTGATTGCATTTTACTTTTGACATTTGCATAAGCACCACTGAGTTCAGTAGACATTAATTTTAATTCTACTTGAGATTCTAGTGCTCTTTGTGGAGCAGAAGCCCAGCGATTACCATTGACTGAACTTGACCACCCAGACCATTGGAAATAACCTGCCACACCTCCACTAGTATTAATAGCTTTAGGGTCAAAGCCACTTTCCCGTTCAGCTACTGCAAGACTTCCGGCACTGCCAGCTAGAGAAAAGCCCTCGTGAGAGAGTTGATAATTAAGAATTTGAATGACGTCTTTAGCACGTTCTTCAGAAATATTGGCTTTATTGGCTACCTCTTTGGCTGTCAAGGAAGTTTCTTGTCCATTTTGAGAAGTTGTAGTATCATCAGACAGATTTCCTGCAATAAGTATCAGTAAAGTAGCTGGTAGAAGAAAAGGAAGTAATAACCCTAAAATGAGTATTTTTTTCTTCATTGGCTTACCTCAGATATTAGTGTTTTAGGTAGACTGTAAAAATCAGACTATCAAATCGCCACTTAGCATCTAATACTACGGGATAAGAGCGACAAATATCGATGATTGTTGAAGCTTCCTTATCAGTAATTGGAAATAAGACGAGAAAGTCCAATGACCTCTCATTATTTTGATAGGCTTCATAAACATTATTTTCAATAATAGGTTTTAAAGCTCTTTTAGAATTGATATGGATATTCATTAAAGTTCACCTCTTAATCGTTTGAGTTCTTCTGTTAAACGTTCCTTTCTTTTTAAATTTGCTCGTAGCTTGTTATCTCTAGTCAAAGTCTTTCGGAAATTTTTGGTAAATGCATTAGAACCTTGTGCCTTATACATGGCTTCATTGTCCTTATAATCTTCTAAACGTTTTTCAAGATGGTTAATACGTCTTTTAGTAAGTGGTGATATTCGTTTTTCTTTTAACGATTTAAATTCTTCCTCTAGATTTAGTGAGGATGTTGACATATTATTTTCTTTTGTGAGCTCCTCTGTTAGTAATTGTGGTTCTTTAAAGGTTGCTGAAGTTTCAGGAATATCCTCTTGGTTAGGAGTTATTGAATTGCTATTTTTATCTTCTTGTTGTCGAGGTTGTAGATTTGTTTCATGCTCACTGTCTAAATTAGGATTGTGTGGCGTTTCTTCAGGTTTTGCTTTAGAAAAATAATCTTTTGCATTTTTTAAATGGGATAGAGAATTAATAACTGCACCAGATGCTAAACCACTGGAAGCCAAGGCGAAGTTTCCAAGATTTTGAGCTGTAGAAAATCCCTTATTAGGAACTTGTTGAATTATTTCTTTACCAGAAGTTAACTTATCTTGAACAGAATGACCAATATTATCCATTTTTAGTCTAGCCCTGGATCCAAGGATAATTCCTATAAGTTCACCTTTATATTTCCAAAGATAATAATAGATTAAGGCTTTGACAATGACGACTACCATAAGTTTAAAAAGTAATGCAAAGACTACAAGTGAAGCAAAGCCTTTGATGGTATTGTCAAAACCAGAGGTCATCATATTTTCAATGATTTTTTCTAAATAAAAAATTATTAAGGTAAGAAGACTTGTAATAGCAGGAAAGGCTAAACCACCCATCATTACTTTTAGGACTCCAAAAATAATATCTTGCATGCGAGGAATAAAGGAAATTAATAAACCTATTGGAAAGAGCAACATCATTATTAAAACTAGTAGCTGAGCAATGACATTTAGAATTTGCACAAGGATAATTGGAATAGCAATGACAATAGCTTCAACGATTTTAAAGATAACATAGAAACACTTGATAAAAAGATAATCATAGACAGCTGATACCCAGCGGTCTTTTTCACCATCTTCATCCGCATTATTACCTAGTTCCTCTAGATAATTCTTTCGGTCGCTATTTTTAACTTTTGTAAAAGCATTCCCATTTACTTGACCGAGTACTTTTGAGTCATCGAATTTTTCTTCTTTACCTGTTTGGCTGTTGACATATTTTCCGTTTTCTTGACCAGTGTTTACGAAGAGGTAAGCAGTGTAGGAAGTTTCTGCGATATAACTATCTGCCATTGAATCGCCGATTTTTAACTCTTTACCATCACCATAGGAAACCGAGATATTTGAAATTTTTTGAGTGACTGTTTTAGAGACATTATCAATAGTATCAAGAAGGTAAAGTCCACCTGAAGTTGATGCTACTGTTCCAAAGTAAGAGAATCCAAGAATAAGTACAACACAAACATGAATGACTTTTCTCATGAAGTTTCCTTTTGAGAAAAAGAACTGATAAAAGAGATAAAAAGCAATGATACTAATTAGAAGGCCGATTAGTGATTGATTGGCTAATCCATCAGAAGTAGATCCCGTAAAACCTTGCCACATAGATTTACCAGCTTGATAAACATAAGTCTTGTAGTTATTGTATAGGTTAATCTTCTCGAGAATTCGCATAAGAAGCGAGAAGAATCCAACAACAAGATTGAGAATGAAGAATAATAAATTAACGAAGATTTCATTAAATGCAACAATGACAGAGGTTTCAACAGATGATGTTTTTTCCAAATAGGCCTTTAAGGCAAAGATATCAACGCCTCTTAGCTTTTCAAAAGCTTCTTGCATGAATATCCCTCCTTACGATGCGTATTTATTTTCAAGACTTGAAGAAACTGTTGCTTTCATTGGTTTTAAAAGCATATCAATATCTTCGAATAAGTTATGGACAGAAATCATATTGAGATTGCCGTAAACATCATAGTAAAGGCACTGTCCTGAAATCATATTATCAATCCATTCTAAATTTTGTTCAGTAGGTTCTAGTCCAACGTGTCTTAAAATATCTTCACGTTCGGATTTTTCATAGAAAGCAAAGATAGTACCAAAACCTGTTGTATCGTCATCGTTTTCAGCGTCATGAACAGATTGGGTAATAAGTGCTAAGGTATTATTTTTAGATCGTCCAATACGTCTCATATTTTTAATAACGGCTTGCCCTTCAGCTGATTTCATTAAAATCCATGCTTCATCAAAGAATTCAAGAGTATCTTCGTTTTCGTGACGTTCACCAAAGTGAGTACAAAAAGCTCCTAAAGCAAACATTAGAGCAACTGAATTTCGTTCATGGTCAGATATCTTAGAAGCATCAGTTTTGGGAAGTTTTAAATTAGCAACTTCAAGAACGGTTACCTGAGATTCATAATTCAATCCCTTTGTTGTGCCATCTGAAAAAGCTAACTCAAGGATAGAATTATGAACAATAGAAGTTAGATAACGACCAACAGAAGCGATTTGTTCGCTATCGCTGTTTTTAAGAGCTTTAAGAACATGCTTAAAACCGACTATTTGCCCAGCTTGTCGTTTGTTAACAATATCGTTAATCGTTTCAGTAATGGCAGTTTTTTGGTCCATAGAGACATTCTCAACTGCTTGAAGAAGGAACTCTAGCATATTTTTAGCAACTTCAACCGCTTGTTCTTTATCTAAGACTACAATCGGGTCTAGTACACCATGGTTGGATTCGAGTGAGCTATCCAATGTAACAAAATTAAAGGATTCAATCTGACGTTTCCGTTCAGGATATTGTTTAGCAAACTCAGCATTTGAAATGATTTCTTGATAGTGATGACGGAGTTCTCGTTTAGGATCAATATAAAGGGTTTTGACATTTTGAAGTGCTACACTTAGAAAAATTATTTGTGCTAAAAATGACTTACCTTGACCAGTTGCTCCTGTAATGATAATATGTGGATTTTTGGTAATTTTACCCGCAATATTTTCTTTATTTCCGACTGTTGGGTTGAAGAGAACAATATTTTTAGAAGCTTGAATAGCTTTTTGAAGATTATCCCAACGTCCCGTCCAGTTATCAACTCGTCCAATGTACCAGCCAATGCGATTACCAGAAGTTGTATTAGTGAATGGCATTAACTCGGCAAAACCTCTAGCAGTGACTAAATGTGTCCAAGTACGAGTTTTCTTTTGAAGTTTTTGTCCGTAGAGTAGTGCTTGAAAAAGATATGGTGCATCATGGCTAGCTTCACTAATTTCAACTCCCATATCATCAAAGTAATTTAGAACAACTTGACGTCGACTTCGTAATTGAGAAAGTGAAGAAGCAGAGACAATAAGATAGGCACCATATTCAATGATATCTTCTTTGTTACCGACTTTCTTCATGAGGTCTTTTAGTGATAAGGCACCTGTGATGATTTCGTCTTGTTGAACAGTGTTAGTGTTATCAGCTTCTTCCATGATATTAAGAAAACGTGTATTGGAACGTCCCATTTTCCCTTTAATTTTATTACGGTCGATAAATTCTCCCTTGATTCGTAGTTCGACAGGAAAATTTAACCGTTGAATAAATTCTCCAAGATGGAAGCCATTAAAGATAGTACTGAACTTTCCAACTGGTAGAATCGTAACAAATGAAGTTCCATAGGGGCTTTCTAATTTTAGAAAGCCTCCTTTGAGAACTTTGATAAGTGTATCTGTGACATTGAATAAGGAACGATTAGCAATGACCTCTTGTTTGAGATGGGGGATATAACGTAAGTACTGCATTCGTTGATAATAGAAGAGTTCTTCGTCAGTAAGACGTTGGCATCTTAAAGTTGAAAGGACTTGGTAGACAGCTGTTTCATCACTTAAATAATCGTTATACCAATTTTTTTCCAGTTGTAGTTCATAACCAATACCGTTAGCCACCATTTCGGATAATTCAGAAAAGCGTTCATAAGCTAAATCTGAAATAGAACCAGACTTATCTTGCTTTCGTAAGGTAACTCCAATAACCCAATCAAACTGATAAGGAATTTCCATTTCTTGTGTTAGTTTATCAACGGAATAGGCTAATAATGCTTCTCCAAGAATACGGTTATTTGGTGCTAAAGCTTTAGAGAAGTCATTCATTTTTTCTTCTAAAAGATAATCTTTAGGAATAAGCGAAATATCAAAAGTTTTATTTTTGGCTAGTTTATTAACCGTTTGAGCAACAGTTTGTTTGTGTTTTTCTTTTTTTTCGTCATCTGTAATTGTAATAGGAGTATTTGGAATACGATAATAAGCAATGACACTTTTATCGTGACAGATGACAATATTATTATGAGTCGTCATAATAGGGTACTGTAATTTGATTGCCATGGTTCCTCCTTTCAAAGTTTTGTTTTTTCAAAAACAATTTCATCATATGTTGGTATGCGATCATTATGATAAATGGCTTTCTTATTTAAGCGAAATTCAAATAGGTAACAAAGATAATCTGCAATAAAAAGATGCATCTTTTTGCCATGTGGTTCGTATTCGGTATAAGCTTTAGCTAGTTTATAGGGGACATACCAGTAGAGTAGAAATGAAATAGAATGTGTTAGTTTTGCTAGAGGAACTAAAATAAACGATAACCCAAGTATCATGAAAACGAAGACAATTGCAAAAACAATAAAAAAGGACAGTTGCATTGGTGTAGCAAAATACCAAAGACGTGTCCCTTTTTGTGTCTTTATTTCTTGAATCCAATAAGGAGCGTTTAGACCTCTAGAGTAATCATAAAGTTTTTCATTAGTCATAAGTTTAAAGTCCTGTTTCAACGCCGATTAAGCGAAGGAGCCACCCAAAGAAGCTAAGAATCTGTTGCCCTTTTGTGAGAGAGACAATAACTGAATAAAAACCAACAACCGAAAATAGTTGAAGCCAAGAGCTATTCTTCCAAGCTTTAATGGCAAGGATAACAGCAATTGCTGTTAAAACCCAAGTACCATCGCCGTGCATAAAACTTTGTAGTGAACTAGTATTCATAGAACTTATTCTCCTTTTTCAGTAGCGTAATTTTGTGGGATGTTGTGAGAGAGGGACGATACATAGTAAGATTTACCTTTCGGAATTAAAGTAAGTGTAAAGTTTTCAGAATGTGTATTCCCAGCTATTGCAAATGTAACTTGTACATAAGCGATGATTGACTTACCATTTTGTTTGAAATAAGTGTAATCAATACTTTTGAATTCAGTATCGTCAAGAACAACAAGGTTTTTAGAAATTAAGTCTAAATTATCTTGATCACTTGTATAGTTAGTGAAGAAAACATTTAGAAATTTAGTTAGTTTTTTATGAGTTGTAGTGGAAAAATTATCGGAAGCTGTTAATTTTGAATCATCCTTTTTATCAAAAGAAGTAGCCTGATTAGAAGTTAACGTTGAAAACCAAGGAAGACCAGAAATGTAATATTTACCACCTTTTTGACCATATGGAATATTGAAACCAGTAGTAATTTCTTCGGTATTATCTCCATGCTTTTGCTTGTATGTCACTTGATATAAAGCACTTTTATTGTTGAGGGTAATAAGTCTTGAGGATTCTAAGCTAGAAGCTGTTTTTAATTGACCTTGTGACTTAATATCAGGTTCAAAGTTATAAAAACTATTTAATTTTTTAGTTTGTTCTGTTTGTGTATTTCCATCATCAGAAAAATTGAAGTAAGCTGAGATAAAATCGTTTAGATAGTATGATAAGCGATTATCTACATCGCTTGAGTTAATTGTTACTGTAGTAGGTTTTGTTTGAACTGACTTTTGGAGTTTGGTCATTTTATTAGATAGTGTTATTGCTTTTAGGCATCCGGTTAAACCAATTAATAAAAAGAAGCTAATGCCTGAAAGAACGAGTACATTAGCTGTCTTTTGATTAGCTTTTATCAGTTTAGGAGAACCACGTTTTTTATCAGTTTTTTTAAATTTTGTTAGGAAGTGTTTGTAGTGTTTTAGTAATTCAGCTATTTGTTTCATAGGTCTCCTTTAAAGATTTGCGATTTCTAGGAGTTTGTTCCCTTTAGCGTAGAGTTGTTTTTGAAGTTTGTTAAGCTCACTATTGACGTAATAATAGCCTCTTAGTTCATGACGAATGGCTTCTAAAAATTCAACAGGCAGTGTTTGAGCCTCTTCAGTTTTTAGCACACTGTTCAATTCGCCAGCTTTTGTCCATGCTTCTTTGGTGTTATGTTCTTTCATAAACTGCCCAAGTTCAGAAGTGATTGTTCTTACTTTCTTTTCAAGTGTACTTTTAGTTGCCATGATAAGTTCCTCCATAAAATCTTTTTGTTTTGAGTTGATAATTTGTTTAAAGATAAGTGTAAGTTGTGATGACATTTTTCTATCAATTTCAAGAATATTTCCTGATAAAGAGAAATAGGCATGTTGATAGTTAAATGAGTTTCCGTCACTATCAGTTGCTAATTTTCGAGCGAATGTATCATAATAAAACTGTTTATCTTTCATTAATACGATACCAAGCTTCCAGTTTTCATTTGTACGTGGAAGATTAGCAATACCTTCGTAAATCTTTTTAATAATCATTCATCTAGTAACTCCGTATATCCAAGGGAGCGAAAAATAAAGTCATCATCAAACCAGAGCCAGTCATTGATTTCTTCTTCTGTTGGAACTGTTCCTGAGAAGACTTCCTCACAAAGTGTCGTTAGTTGATCAGTGCCACCACGTTTACGAACAGATTCGAGTGTAGAAGCACCACCTGACCATGCTTTAAAGTGGTCAATAGAGTTCAATTCAACTTTGTATTCCATATTTCCTCCTTATTATTTGTTTAATAAGTGATGGGAAGCTTTAAGATTTTTTAGGATAGCTTCTCCACGTTCATTGATTTCTCCGCAGTTTTGGATGGTCTTGAGATATTCAGTTTGCATGATTTTATCAGCCTCACTGACAAGTCGTAATGAATTTGATACTTGATACATGAGCCATTTTATTGTTCGTTCGATAGTATAAGGTTCAGGTTTCATGCTTAGTTTTAAAGGAGCTGTTCCACCAAAAAGACGTTGCCATTTCAAGTCGGGTTGATAAGCACCGTAACGATTAATCCCATCGTAAACTTCTAGTTCATGGTTAATCACACCACGGGCAATTTCTGCTAAATCAACACCATTAATATATTCTTCGATAGCTAGTTGGGCTTTTTCGTTGGCAAACCTTAACTCGTAACGATTCCAAATACCAAAAATCTCCAAGGATTCTTCCAAGGAGATTTGTTCAGCTTTAGCTAATTCATAACGTTTTTCATAGAAGTTGAAGTAGAGGTTACTTTGACGGCTTCCAAAATAGATGGAAATTCCTTGGTTCCCTTCTTTATCTTCAATCTCTTGTAAACTACCACCTCCAATGTGGTTCCAATTTCTTAAGGTATGACAAATAACTTCGTGATTATAAACCTTGGTAATCATATCTGATAAGAGGAATTGTTCTTCTTCACGGTCATTTCCTAAATACCGTTCATCGATTGCAATATCAAGTCGTTTGACTCGCATATCAGGTATGTCATAGGACATTTTTTGAAGAAGTTCTTGCCATGTAAGATGGTATGTTTCAAGAATAAGTTCCATTTCTCGACAACCTTGACCAGATAGTTGTAAGGTTATTTGGTCATTTCCTGTTTCGACTTTATCAAAAAAGTCAAATATCCAAATATTTCCTCGTTTCCACAGATGAGTGTAATTCAGAAGTCTAGTTTCAGATTCGGTAAATTCCTTTAACTCACAATGAAGATAAGTATGACAAAAATGTTTTAAATCACGAATTGTCATAAAGGTAATTCTTAAGTAGTCAATGTGTACTTCTAGTCGTTCTTTATCAGCTTCTTTCAGATATCCTAATCGGTGTTTAAATTCCCGAAATTTATCAAGACTTAAACCACGTGAGCCATCTTCATAACTTCTATAGGTGCGATGACTAATTCCAATACTCTTAGCAAATTCTTTTTGGGTCATTCCTGTTTTTTTGCGAAATTTTTTCAGCATAACAGGATTTAATCTATCCATTCATTGAAATTCCTCCAATCTATCAGTAGGTGACACACTTTTTTGGCAAAAGTGACACAGTTCTCAAAACTTGTAAAACCTTGATACCATTGGCATTAGGGCGGTTGGCTTTCGCTATTTTGAAATCTGCTACCCCCCTATTAGAATAGCGGGGGTTAAAACACGTCATGGACTAGAACTTCGAGACTTCGGGACTTCGCCTGAACGCTGTTCAGGCTTGCCCTTGCTCTTGTTCTAGCCCATGACGACTTAAGCACGTTTCAACCGCTTGTGCATAGGAGCTGCATCCGCCATGATAAGTTTCTAAAGCTTCAAGAAGGAGCCCCTCTTGTTTTGGTGTTACTACTAAAGAATTGCCGACTTTGGTAAAGCTTATTCCTCTTTCATCAAAAAGATAAGCTAATTTTCGTAATGTCTTTAAAGAAAGTTCTTTTTCTTTAGCAAAGTCAGAAAGTGATTTTGATGAAGCCTGTACATTCTTTGTTTCTTCTTGTTTATCGGGTGTTTGTTTAACACCGAAGACCTCAAATTCTTCTCCTTTCATTTCTAAAACAGGAAGTTTCATAAAGGCTTCATAGAAAGAAAATCCTTTTTCAAAAGGCACGTAAGGAGAGAAAAATTCTCCAGCTAGTTCACCATTAGAAGCGATATAGCCTCGTCCCTTAACAGTTTTTCCATTGATTTTATCTAGTTTTTTAAATTCTTTGTTTCGATTAGCATCTCCAAACATCATAGTGTAGCCTGTATCTTCTAAATGCCCGACCGATAAGCGTTTCATAAAGTTATCCCTTAAAGCTGTTTTAATATATTCACCATCAGGACGTTGCATAGCGAAAATGATAAACACACCTGATTGACGACCTTCTAAAACTAATTGGGTAAGATATTCTGTTACTTGGGCTTGTAGGCGATAATCACTATCAATTTTTGCCATAAGGGCTGCCCATTCATCAATCACGATAAATTTCGGTTTCATGCCATAGTCACTAAAACTATTACCGATTTTGTAGTTTGGGTGATTTTGAATGGCTTGATAACGATTTTCCATAAACGTTACATTGTCTTTTAAACATTGGATAATTTCTTCTTTGGTGCTAAAAACTCTTCCGTGAAAAACAGGAACATCTTTTAAACCAGCCAAGTCAGCGTTTTTGGGATCGCAAAGGTCAATGAAACCAACTTTAGCTAATGCCCAGACAATTGACATTAGAACAACAGTTTTCCCGCCACCAGTTCCTCCACCAATCAATAAGTGTGGTTCAGCGATATAGTCCCAAAAGACATCCGCCATTAATTTTAAAGAGTGGTTATCAATAGTTACGTCTGAAATATCAATACGACTATTAATCCGATTAATACTGATATCATACTGAATAAAACGCTCATCAAAAGTTTTATTCTTAAAGTCACCGTTAAACATAACTTCTAATGTTGAACCAAGATTGATAAAACGGTCTTGAAATTTATTCCCTTCAAGGATAAAACTGATTAAAAGGTGATAGTTAGTTTGTTTAACAAAGACTTTAGGAAGGGTAATTTTTTCAATTGCTTTTCCATCACGCTTAACAGTTTTAGAAAGATAATAGCGATTTTCTATTAAGAAATTCGCTAAAATTCTAAGAGTATTGAGGCGTTTAAAAAAGAGGAGTTTCTGATAACAGAGATGATGAAATCCTAAGAGAAGGAGTGCGGGGAGTAAAAGTGTTAATGAGAATTTAAGTGAATAGGTTAGTGGTATTTTTAATATCTCTTGATAGGAAATGTAGGCATAGTAAGCATTACCAAGTAAAAAAGGCAATAACATGATACTGTATGTTATTACCTTGATTTTTTGATAATATTTTCGAACTCGCCAACCACGATAGGTAAATAATTGCATATTTACCTCCTAACCTTATTTTTTAGTGTCACTTTTAACATCACCTTTAGTAGGTGTTGTATCTGATTTTGCTTTTAGTTTAGAAGCATAGAGTTTGAAATTATCGTTACGTCCGATAGATGAATAGGTTACGACAATATCTTCAAGTTCCACTTCCTCACGGTATTTTAAACCAAGGTCTTTAATTTCTTGTTCACTCATGTCAGCAATGGTAAAGAAAAGTGTTTCGTGTTGGACCGAAGAGTGGATACCAACCACAATTCCGCGTGCTTCACCTGTAGCGATTTGAGCATACGAACCGTCATCATTACGTTGCGTACGGTCTTCTTCATAGATAAGATCAGCGCCTTCAATCCCACGAAAAGTTAATTTTCCCAAGACTTCAGAGATATTCAATCCTTCTGTGATTACACGGTATGATTTGTCCGCGATTTGTAGTTTATCACCATAGTTTAATCCGATTTTAGCCATAAGTTAAATCCTCTTTTCTATTATTTAGATACTTTCAAGTTTTCAGCAAAGACGTTAAGAGCAGGAGCAACGTTGTTTCCATTAAGACTACGATCAGGAAGGAAGATAGGGTTCACCACTTCAACGATTGCATCTTCATCAAATACTTGAGATAAGGCTGGGGTAATCACGTGGAAAGAGCCGTGCTTTTCACTGTTTAAAATGTGACGTTGATATTTTCCTGCTTTTCCAAAGACAGTACGAGGTGCTGTTCCAAGTTTTTCATAATAAGCTTTTCCAATAAAGTTAGGGTTCATTTTTAAAGTTTCAGGAATCATAGATATTCTCCATTTCTAGTAATAAAATAAAAGAGTCAGTGACTTAGACTGACTCTAGAAAAGTAAAAATGTTTGATTTTACGACTGTATAAGCGACTATAAAAATGTAATTCAGAGTAGGTATAGCCCGCTTTTTGAAATTGTTTAACTAAGTGTTTGATTTCTTCTAGAGCATCATGATAAAGACACTCTACTAATTTTGAACTATAAGCATACATCTTATAGGTAAATATAAAATTTTGATAGTGCCGCTCAAGGACACTTTCAAAATAAGAAGTCATGTCAGACCTCCTTTCCTTTATTGTAAGAAAAAAGCCACTAGTAGAAACCAGTGGCTCATAGGTGTGTTGCTTGGTAGCAACGGTTTGAGAAAAAAGTTATTTGGTTAAAAGACTAATTTTTAAAACTAGTCTTTTACGGTGGCAACGTTTAACAAGGTGCTTTGTATCAATTACCATCGCTGTCCCAGCCAATCTGTCAGGTAGTCATTATCATGCCCGAAGGATTCTCTTACGCCAATTGGCGAAGCCAGTTCACTTTACTATTCGGAAAAGTGCTAAAGTCCGAAATGCGTGTAAGCCCACCAAAAAAGTTTTAAATCTTAACTTCAACCATCAATGGACTTGACTTTAAAACTCAAACACGTTACAATAAAGGTACGAAGTTTATTGTGTGGTTTGATAGTCAGGTATCTGGTTGTCAGACGCACTTTTTTATTAAAATTTCAAGGATCAATTGCTTTTCCAAGAAAGATAATTTTTTTTGGAATTTTGCGTAACTCTTGGTTACATTATTATTGTAACCTATGGTTACATAAAAGTCAAGCGTTTTTTGAAAAAAATTAAAAAAGAGGAAAAAGTATGTTAGCAGAACGTTTGAAAACATTAAGACAAAAAGCAAATTTGACTCAAGAAGAAATTGCTAAAACAATAGGAGTTTCACGTCCAGCGTATAGTTATTGGGAAAAAGGCGTTAAAACACCGACACCAGATAAATTAACAAAAATTGCTAAGTTCTATGGAGTTACTACAGATTATTTACTAGGAAATGAATCAGAAGATGATGAATTTGCCAATGTAGAGATGCTATTCCGAATGACCTCTGATGGTTTAACCGAGGAAGAAAAAGCAGTCTTTCGTGAAGAATTGATTGAGTTTATGAAAGAGCGGAAGAAACTATTTGAAGAAGATAATAAATAACCTAACTTAGTTAGAAGTTTGGAGGGAAATAATGAATTTAAAACGAGTAAAGTGTAAAACATGTCATTCAACTATTGAGTATGATTCGACCTCTATTGTTGAAGGAAATAGAGATTTTGAAGAAATATATTGTCCAAAATGTAAAACAGTAGTTGCAAGAGTCTATACAGACCTATCACCGATTGGATATATAGCTGATTAAATTATTTCAAGAAGTGGAAAAGTGAAAATAGGGCTAGAGCTGATATTCTCTAGTCCTATTTTTCTAGTTATCATCAGAATAATCATATTTCTCAAGAGCATCTTCATAGGCGTTAGTCCCTTTTTTATAGTAAGTTTCATCACTACCTGTAAAGTTAGCTGTTAATACACCATCCTTGTATTCGTAAGTAACCGTTGGGTTTACAAAACCAGAAACTTCAAATGTTTGTAAGTCTGTATCTACAGTCATATTTCGTGTTGCAGCTTCTGCAACAACGGTTCCTTCGTCGCCTTTAATCACAATGATTTTATCGTTGCTATATTCATCAATCTCATAGTATTCCCCGTCGAGACTGTTTTGATTAGAACAAGCCGCCAGAAAGAGAGCGGTTAATCCTAGAATAAGGGTAGTTAGTAATCTTTTCATCTGTAAATTCTCCTATTATAGTCTATTTTAAGATAGTTTTATGACAAAATGATGAGAAAAAGCATTACGTTTTTATTGCAAAAATCTAGTCAGTAAATTTTTGCTGGACAAGGATATTCTTTTTTTATATAATTTAGTCAACTGAATAGTTGATTTTGTGTTATGGGAGGTAGTGAATGAGAGATGTTTATAATAGAGTCACGCAACTGGCAAGAGCTCAGGTCTATCCTTTCATGAAAAATCATCGAATTTCTCCCTTGTCCTATCATTTTCGGGACTATTTTGACGCTTGTCTTGAAGAATTTAGTATCAAGATAATGCCCCATCATTTTACTAATCGCAAGATTGAAGGATTGACATTGGTAGATAATGTAGGAATTACCTTTTCTTATGAAAAAGAAAATCCTATTGTGAAGCAGCATTTCACGTTGTGCCACGAGTTGGGACACTATATCTTGGGACATTCGGGGCAAGTGTTCACGGAGATGGCAGAAAACAGCGATTCCCTTGTTGAGAGTGAAGCTAATCTATTTTCGGCTGTTGTTCTCATGCCTGATATTGTCCTTTTATCAAAAATCTACTATCGTAGGGATAGTTTTAGACGAGTGATGACGGATCTGTCAGTATCAGCAGAAGCGTTGACATATAGACTATCAGACCTTTTTCGTTATTATCTTTCTCCTGATAATACAGAGATTGCCTCAGCGATTGTCAATTATAAAAGTTATCAGAATCATAAGATTCTCCGCTTATTTGAGTGGATTCATGGTGAAATCGAAGCTGACTATAAAGCAGTAGAAGAAGATGTTCTTACGAGTATAAAAAATACATTGAAGACTACTGATTTTGTGACCAGTCAAGATTTTCCAAAATTATTAGATGATTCCTTCCGTAAGGAGCTGATGGCAGATGATGGTATTGGAGCTTGGGTAGTTTTCGATTTTGGACAAGTACTAGGCTATGCTTGGCGCAAGGATAAAATGACAGAACAACAAGCTAAATCACGAGCAAATACGATGATTTTTTTAGAAAAGAGGTAAGAAATGTATTCACCAGAAAAACTAAAAGCTAAACGGCAAGAACTCCGTTTACGGCAACAAGATATAGCAGAGCAACTTAGTATTTCTAAACAAGCCTATTCCAAATGGGAAAAGGGCTTGTCTCAACCTACAAAAGCTAATCTTATCAAGTTAGAAGAGTTGCTTCATGTTCCTAGTGGCTATTTGAGTGAAGAAGAGATTACAACGCTTTACCATCAGCTTAATCAACACAATCAGACTAAAGCCTTGAATTATGTAAACGATTTGCTCTCAGAACAAGAGAAAAATGTCAGTTCGCTATTTAGCTACAAAGTTTATGAACGATTGTCAGCGGGTATTGGAGCGACAATTTATGAAGATATGGATTATGATACGGTTTATTTTGATAAAGAATTGGCTCATGATTTTGCTTCATGGATTGATGGTGACTCAATGGAACCGACTTATCATAATGGTTCGGTAGCTTTAATTCGAGAGACTGGATTTGATTATGATGGAGCGGTTTATGCTGTTGTTTGGAATTCACAAACTTATATAAAAAAAGTGTATCGTGAAGCAGAAGGGCTGCGTTTAGTTTCAATTAACAAAGATTATGCAGATAAATTTGCGCCTTACGATGATAATCCAAGGATTGTTGGAAAAATTGTTGGTAGCTTTGTGCCTATTATTGGAGGATAAAATGCGATTAAAAGATATTTTAGAATTAGGTTCATATGGTTTAGAACCAGAAAGTAAGGTTGAAATATTTGATATGGAAGAATTTGAGAATGCTATTATGCATGGAAAGTTTTCAGAGATTTATATACCAACGGATGAAGAGAGTGATATTTATCCTTATGCATTTTTAGTTGATGATTCTATTTTAATTGCAATGGAGGCTTAAATGGGTTATTTTGATTATTCAAGAGAACCCAAGAGTGATATTGCTTTTATTGATATGAAGTCCTTCTATGCTAGGTAGAATGTGTAGAGAGAGGATTGCATCCCTTAAAGACCTCCTTATGTGTAATGAGTAGAGCAGATAATTCTAATGGATTGATTTTAGCTTCTTCAACTATGTTCAAAAAAGTCTTTGGTAAGAGCAATGTAGGGAGAGTATATGATTTACCTTTCGATATTCATACCCGAAAATTTTCTTACCATAATGCCGAGCGACAAGGACTTGCAATTACACCAGAATATGTTCGTTACATAGAGGAATGGGCGAAAGTTACCTTTATAGTTCCACCTCGTATGAGTTTGTACATAGAGAAAAATATAGAAATTCAGCGTATTTTACAGAACTATGGTAGTCCAGAAGATATTCTCCCTTATTCAATTGATGAAGGTTTTATCGATTTAACAGGCTCACTCAACTATTTTATAGCTGATAAGAAAATGTCTAAAAAAGACAAATTAGATGTTATTTCTAGTAAAATTCAACACACGATATATGATATATATCGAAAAACAGGTATTTTTTCTACAGTAGGAATGTCAAATAGTAATCCACTACTTGCTAAATTAGATTTAGACAATGAGGCTAAGAAGACAAAAACGATGCGTGCCAATTGGTCTTATGAAGATGTCGAAACTAAAGTTTGGGGCATTCAAGAAATGACAGATTTCTGGGGTATTGGAAGTCGAATGAAGAAACGACTTAATGCTTTAGGGATTATGTCTATCAGAGAGTTAGCTAATTTTAATCCTGATATTTTAAAGAAAGAACTTGGTATCGTTGGTGTTGAACTCTTTTTTCATACTAATGGAATTGATGAAAGTAATGTTCATCATCCTTATAAGCTTAAATCAACTGGAATAGGTAATTCCCAAGTTTTACCAAGGGATTATATCAAGAAAAGAGAGATTGAAATAGTTCTTTCGGAAATGGCTGAGCAAGTAGCAATCAGACTCAGAAAAACTGGAAAGAAGACGACATGCGTTTCTATTGGAGTGGGATATTCACGTAAAGAGAACAAAAATAGTATTCATGCTCAGATGAAAGTTGAACCAACTAATCAGACAGAAATTTCAAAGAGTTATGTTTTATCTCTTTTTAATAATAAATATAGTTCTGGTGCTGTTAGAAATATCAGCGTTTATTATTCGCAATTAGTAGACGAATCCTTTGGGTTAATTTCATTATTTGATGATATAGAAAAAATTGAAAAAGAAAAAAGGCTCCAATCAGCGATTGATACCATTAGACAACAATTTGGCTTTACATCTTTACTAAAAGCTAATGCTTTAACAGAAGGTTCACGAGTGATTGCTAGAAGCAATTTAGTTGGTGGACATTCCGCTGGTGGATTGGATGGTTTAAAATAATGGTAGATAGAAGCTACTTGCCTTTTCAATCAGCGAGGGAATATCAAGACCGTGATATGATGAAATGGATGGTTTTTTTCTTGTCTGAACATACTACATCCTTAGATGAGGAAAAACACAAAGTAAAGTTTTCAGCTGAATTGAGCTTACTTGATAAGGTGACTCTTATCTCACAACTCTATGCAGGTCAACTTATGGCTCAATTTATGATAAAGAAAGATAATCAAAAAATCATCTATTTAGGACAGGTGACAGAATTATTTAAGGGTGAAATTGTCATTAAAACAAGAGACCAATTTTAATTTGTAACTGTTGAGGATATTTTAGATATTCAATTAGTAGAAGAAGGTGTAGAAAATGAGTAGACAAGAGCTTTATAAAGATAAGCTACAAATAGACTATTTCTCTGATTCTTACCTCAAGTTTGAAGAGGATTTTTATCGCTATTCAGCACTAGGAGAGCCACTAACAACTCTCACGGATGATATCCTCAGAGCAATGGCAATGGGTCAGAAAAACTATTTCAAACTAAGCAAGCGCCACAGTAAGGACGGACGGGACCATTTTTTCTATTTTACGGTTGAGTTCAGTAAGACAGAAGTGGGAGTGAGAAAGTTTGAGTATGAACAGCATACGTTTCACATGTAGTTATAAGTCCCCATGCTTGAAGTTCTTTTAAAATATAAGTCACACAATTATCTTTCTTTGATATAATAGAAATTAAGAAAATAAAGGAAGTGTTATACATGGCAAATGAAGCAACAGCTACTGACCAATATGTCAGAAGAGAGATAGAAAAATTTGGAGTGCGTTATGATGAGCAGGGCTCTTCTCACCCCGAAATTGCTAAAGCGCTAAAAGGGGCAAGCAAGCAAGGAAAATCTGGAATTGGTAAGCCTGAATTTATTTTGCAAATTTCAGATTATTTAGTTGTTGTAGAAGATAAAAGAGATAATGATAAACTCATCAAACTTGACAACGAACTTATTGCGAAGGATATCCCATCTTTGTCAGGCTTTGCTGTTAATGGTGCAGTTCACTACGCCAACCACATTGTATCGAAAACTAGCTCTTTTGATGAAGTGATTGCAATAGGTGTAACAGGTGATGAAGAATTGCATAATATTCAGCCTGTATTAGTTAGTCTGACAGATGGTGAGATTACTGAAAGGATTCTTCCAAAATTGTCTGATTTTCAAGAACTTCATCCAGATAATATCAATGAATGGTATTCTGTAAATGTTCTTGGGGAATTTTCAACTGAGCAAAAACGTATTTTTGAATTGCAAAATGTTTCTAAGGAACTCCATGAGGACTTAAGGAATTACGCTTCTCTTGAAGGTGAAAATAAAGCAACAGTAATCTCTGCGATTTTGCTAGCTCTTAATGAAGAAGACTTTGACATAAAAAAATTAACAGGTAATAAGTATCCTAAAAAGCCAGATGGTACAGATGACATAACAAAGCCTGTAATTGACAATGATGGAATGAGAATACTTAAATCGGTTAAGGATTACATTGCTTCTGAAGGAGTTATGCCAGAAGATAAGGTCAATATTCTTCTTAATAAGTTTTCGTTTTTAGAAACAAACGTTCGCTTGAATGAAAAGAATGAAACGTTAGGCATGACGCCACTTCATTATTTTACTAAAAAGCTGCAAGATAAAGTTATTCATCACTTTAAACAAAATACTGATTACGATATTTTGGGTAATTTCTATGGTGAGTTTGTAAAATATGGTGGTAGTGATGGAAATGGCTTAGGAATCGTTTTAACACCTCATCATATTACAACTCTGATGACAGAATTGATTGATGTATTGCCGACTGATTACGTCTTAGACCCAGCTTGTGGAAGTGGTGCTTTTTTGATTTCTGCCATGAATCGAATGACTAAGTTAGCGAAAGATGAGAATGAAATAAAGCATATTAAGCAGCATCAATTACTGGGAATTGAGTTACAGGAGAAGATGTTCACTGTAGCGACAACTAACATGATATTACGAGGGGATGGTAAGAGTAATCTACAGCTGAATGACATGTTTGCTGTCACTGGTGAAGAAATGAAGAAGCAGAAAGTCAATAAAGTCCTCTTTAACCCTCCTTATTCCCAAGGGAAGACTGATAAAACCTTAACCGAAATCAACTTTATCCGCCATGCCTTGGATATGGTGGCAACTGGTGGTAAACTAGCAGTCATTGTTCCTCAATCCACAATGGTTGGTAAGTCAAAAGAAGAAAGAGAGTATAAGAAAAAGATTCTTGAAAATCATACTTTGGATATGGTTATTACTGTAAATAAAGATACTTTCCATGGTGTGGGGACTAATCCTGTTATCGCAGTTTTTGAGGCTGGAAAACCACATGATATTGAACGCAAGAAAGTTAAGTTTATTAATTTTGAAGATGATGGATTTGTGGTAAGAAAACACATTGGCCTCGTTGATGATGGCACTGCTAAGGAGAAGAAACGCTTCCTCTTTGATGTTATCAATGGTGATGAGGATGATTACACAACTAAATTTATGGTAAAATCGACTATTCAACCAGAAGATGAATGGTTGCATAGTTTTTACTACTTTAATGATGAGATACCGACTGATGCAGATTTTGAGAAAACAATTGCAGATTATCTGAGTTTCCAATTTGATATGTATACTCATGGCAAAGGATATTTGTTCGAGGAGAAGGATGATGAATTATAAAGAATTCCGTGTAAAAGAAGTTTTTGAAGTAGAGAATTCAAGACCGTTACATAAGGTAAATTTATTACCATCTGAAGGTGAGGGAATTCCTTATATTACTAGAACGAAGTTTTCGAATGGCTTTGAAGAAACTATTGTTAATGTGCAAGGGGGATTTAAAAACCCTAAAAATACAATAACATTCGGAGCTGAGTCAGTACAATTTTTTTATCAACCATTTGAGTATTTTACAGGAAATAAAATGTATTATCTAACTCGGAAAGATGGGGAGGAAATTACTGAAAATCAGGGATTATACTTAACAACTATTATTCAATCCAGTTTAAAAAACACTGGATATGGGTATGGGATGGGTTTGACAGGGACTCGCTTTAAGGAAAGAAAAATAATGCTTCCTATAGATGACACAGGTCATCCTAACTGGACATTTATGGAAGAATATGTTCAAATCAAATCAAATCAAATAAAGGAGACCTACCAACTTCCTAAACAGCATGAGATAACAGACTTTAGGAATTTAGATGAAGTTGAGTGGGGGGAGTTTAAGTTAGAAGATATTGCAAAAATAAAAGGAGGGAAAGATTGGGAACAATATAACAGAGTATCAGGGCAAGTTCCATTTATTGGTTCGTCATCTATTAATAATGGTGTAACCGATTTTGTATCCCCTAAAGGGAGAGAAAACCAAGTAGGAAAAGGCGTCCTTGGCATTAATCGTAATGGTTCGGTTGGTTATGTTTTTTATCATCCGTACTCGGCTTATTTTTCTGGGGATACAAGATTTTTAGAGATAAATGGTTTTAAAAATAGAAAGTTTGTCAACCAATTCATACAAACTATGATTTTATATCAAAGAGAAAAATATGCTTATGGATATAAAATGGGGACGCAACGTATTAAAAATCAAATTATTAAACTCCCCATTACTACAACTGGTCAACCTGATTTTGTCTTTATGGAACAATACATGAAACGAATGGAAAATAAAGTTATACAAAAAACGGAGATGAACTAATGGATATTAGTGTTTCAAGTGAAAGCACAATTGAAAATATTTTTTCGAATTTTTTAATTCTTAATGGAGAGACGTATCAATTTTCCGTACCTCTTTATCAGAGAGAATACTCTTGGAGAGAGGAACAGTGGCGAGAGACTTTTGCTGACCTTACTCATTCGTTGAATAAGCCTGATATGGATACTGACTATTGGGGAAATATTATTGTCTTTAAAAATGATACGAACAAGGAATTTGAAATTGTAGATGGGCAACAACGTTTAATAACGCTGCTGTTGCTCATCTTGTCTGTCGGAGAAATTAACAAGCCAAACAACTTTCTACCATTAAAATTTAATGACGATAATAACGAGTTGTGGCAGAAAATAGCTTCAAAAAGTAGATTGGAGCAGAATGAGAAACGCCATGCATTTAATCAAGCGATTAAGTTTTTTCAAGACTGTATTAGCAAAGAGGATTTGGATAAGCAACTATTATTGCAACATATTCAAAAAACAAAGCTTTCTGTTGTGATTGTAGATGATGAACTTGAAAGTAACTTGCTCTTTGGACGTTTAAATACACGAGGACTTCCTTTGAGTCAGGTAGATTTGATTAAGCATAAGTTGTTCTATTCTACAGAAAGAAGGATGGCGCCTTCAGGAAATGACGAAGTACTAGAGAAGTGGAAAAAGCTGATGATGGCAACAAAGGAATTGAACGTATCAGTAGATTTGTTTGTTAAAAGTTGGTGGCAAGTACACTATGAGATCGAAGGTGATAACTTATACTCATCATTCCTGAATGAATTAAAGCCGACTGAATACTTAGATTTTTTAGAATCTATCTTAGGTTCGGCAGAAAAAATATTATCGGTAAGAAAGAATAATTCTGGAAGCGATAATAAAATAGGTCGAAACTTGAGATGGCTATTGAAAATATCTCCCCCGTCAGAACAACTTTGGATGGTGTTAATAGCATTAGAAGAAACATCTTTGCCTTCCAAGAAAAGAGTAGACCTTTATGAACAGTTAACGGTATATGAATTTTGTAGAGCAATTTTTTCTCAAATTGATTTCTCTGAATTAGATGATACGTACTATCATTTTGCAAAAAATTTGCTTAGCGAGGTTGCTGGGAATCGGCTAAACAGCAGTGAAGTAGACGTTGAAATTCTCAAAGTAATAGAAAAAATGAAGGAACTATTACCTGACTCAACTGATTTTCATGATAATTTTTCGTCTTTGAGATTTGATGATGGAGGAACCTGGGAAGGTGCAAGTCATGAAAAAATGTTATCTACGTATGCGATATATACTCTAAACAATTGGTTAGATACAGCTAATCATGGAGCAGGTATTGAATATCGTACAAAAGATGATGATGAGTATTCAATAGAACACATCAGAGCAAAAAGTTATGCAACTAGCGAAAATTCTCAAGAATATTTGATAGGTAATCTTGTAGTGCTAGAAAAACAAATAAACAACGATTTGGGTGGTATAGAAATTGAAAGAAAGATATCTGAATATAAAAAATCCTCTTATCCCCAGATGAAAGAGTTTTTATTTAAAAATAAGAGAAAGCACACAACAGGTTATCGTAAAAATAATATGATGGAATGGGAAAAGGATGGGTTTGGTGTTTCAGACATTGAAAACAGGGGAAGATATTTAGCAAATTCATTCTACGAAAGAATGGAAGAAATATTGGGAATTAAATAGCATTGCTAACTTTCTGAAAAAGACTTATTTTTTTCGGAAAGTCAAGGTTATTATTATTTATGATATACTGGTAGCGTAATTATATCCTTTAGCAGAGGTGAAATTCATGGATTATGTAGTGAGATTACATTTGAAGACTGGGACTGATTTCAGACAGGGATTGATAGATTTCTGTTTAAATAGTAAAAAACAGTATGTTGCTATTGGGTGGAGTGGTCAAAGTGAAGATCTCTCCCGCGAGAGCTTTCAAGAGTATTATTGCAGGGTTAAAGAGTTGTCTGGAAGAGCTAATCCAGCAATTAACGTTTTTAAGGATGCTAAAGTAGACGATTTATTCTGGACACGAGATTTGGATGGTAATTACTGGATTTGTAGAGTTATATCGCCTGTTGAAGTAGTATGTGATAAACGGTTGGATATTGGAGTAGTCTTACCAGTTGAAGCTTATAATTTTGGAATGCAAGTGCCTGGACAAATTAAATCGTCTTTCAATAGACCGCGAGGTGGTACTGTTGAAAGAATTCGTGATGGAATAATCATTGAGTATTCAAAAACAATTTTTAATCAATTATCAAGCAGTAAATATTATAAGGTTATTCCTCAAGAGGGTAATCTTTTAGATAATCTACCTGATTTTGACTTAGAGGAGCTTGTAATATCTTATTTACAAATAAAAGAGAACTACTATGTTCTGTCTAATTCAATAGCAAATAAATCCACTACAATTAAGATTGAGTGTGAGATGATTTCTAGAGATGTTGATAATCCTCGAAAAGCGGTGCTTCAAGTAAAAGGGAAAAAAGCCAAAGAACTTGATGCTTTAGAATTCAACCGATATGTTGAGGATGGGTATCTAGTATATCTGTATGCACCTAAAATAATCAATCTAAATCAGATTGACAATGTGGTTCGAATAACTAATGATGATCTATTAGATTTTTACAAGGAGAATAAACCCATACTTCCATTATCAATTACTCAGTGGGAAACTCTATTCGAGAGTAATAATTGCTAAGCTATTTACTTGAATTTTCCCTCATTCAATAAAACTTATACAAATTTTTTGAAATAAAAAGATATTGGAAATCTATCAGTTACTGATATCAAGCTGTTATGAAATTACCTAAAACAAAACCTTGTCAAACCAGGTCTTAAAAAAGCTCGTAAAGCTTCACAATTCTCAAAACGTTAATCCGTTTTTCAGATTTGTACAAAAGAACACTCTTTGGGGTGTTCTTTTTTGCTTTTGAAAAAATTATTGGAGTAGGATTTTAGAGAAGGGACTCAAAATACAGTCATGTGCCTCTTAAAATGCCTGAAAGAGTCTTAGTGTCCTATAAAAGGGAAAAGTAATAGAAGGTGATTTGATGCTTAAATAGAGCCTGTGAGAGCGTCTACTAGAATAAATCAAAAAAACTTAAAAAACATATTGACAGTATAGATGAAGTTTAGTATACTAAATAAGCTGTTGTTTGAGGCAGCAAATATTTCAAAAATGCTTTGAAAAAAGTTCAAAAAACTTCTTGACAAAGCGTTGAAGAAATGATAAGCTAATATAGCTGTTGTTCGAGAGGGCGACAGAAACAAGTTTG
>OARK01000042.1_pt1 | contig 32024 bp, 19 predicted proteins | sample 1475711 | NCBI WGS metagenome assembly OARK01 (sample SAMEA3360700, study PRJEB22359) | human gut metagenome | biome: ENVO:urban biome; feature: ENVO:human-associated habitat; material: ENVO:feces | place: Bangladesh | collected 2011 | reverse complement strand
AAAGTGTAAGATGGCAGTAAAAGCACACACATTCTTTTACAAGAGGACTGACGGGGAGGGCGCAATTATTTGTGTACAAATTGTACACTTTTTTTGTTGGGTGCAATGCCTTGGTGCTACCTTTGCAGCACTTTAATTTTATATCAAACCAAATTGTATGACTACCATGAAACGAATGCTTAACAAAATGCTGCGCTATGCTGATGCCATTGTGAAACGTGGCGTTGACAAACTGATAGATGTTATCGCGCATAGCGCGGAACCACAACCTAAAAACACTGTAACGCCCCAGCGGAAAAGACGCATGCGCAACGACACTGATTGCGCACCGCAAACAACTGGCAGCACCACGAACTGCGATCTGACCGAACAGGCCATCAGTTTTATGGACGAATTGTACGACATTCGCTACAATGTGCTTGACCGCACGCCCGAAGTGCAACGGCGCGACCAGGCGGACAAAGGGTTTGTGCCCGTGAGCAAACTGGTGCGCAACACGATGGTGATTGACTTGCACGACTTGTTTTGTTCATTTATAATTTAATGTATTCTAAAATAATTTTCGTATTTTGGTAATACTTTATTTCCATGGCCATTTATATATTCTAATAATGACATACCATCATTCGATTCATTATCATACGACCATATTAATGCTTCCAAGTTATTTCTAAAGTTACCCGGAAGTCCAGTACATGGTTCTTCTAACCAATCTTCTATTCTGTCATGTAATTTTCTATAACCGGACCAAGAACATTTATTCTTTATATTAATCTTTTTTTCCTTATCTTGTATTGCAACAATATTAAGTTCATCATAACAAAGCAAATCAATTAGACTTATTTCAATATTAAATCTTTTATAAGGATATACATCATTAGCGAGATAAATATGAAAATGGGGACATGGTCTATCACCAACTGCTGGACCATGTAATGCAATACGATATGTGTTTGTGGATACTTTAACCGTTTTATCAATAGTAGCCATCTCAACGATTGGTATTGACGGCTCTATTATATTTAACTTTTCTTGTATGTATTCTAAAATTGATTTCATGTGTCTTAATCCTTATTCTTAATTTACATTGCTGTCCGATTAAACGCCAAGACGCTACTTTTCCTGTCTTAGACCCTTTATAAATAGTACTTCATGCTCTTTATTTCAAAAAGTAAGCTCCTTTATTTAGCTGCACATGGATGCAGAAGCTATTATTGACAGAAGTTAGCAATCACGTTGTCCATGACAGACTTTAATGCTTTTGCCCTGTAAGGTTGGGTGTTCAAAAAGGGCATCAAAAATGAGATCGTTTTAGGGATTTCTATTCGTTGTTATGGTTGTTCGGTGAGAAGTAAACATGCGAACGGACTCAAACACCAAACGCAAGCACTAATGGGGGCGACGCGTCTCGCGTCGGGCATTTTTCAGCAGACGCGTCTCGCGTCGGGAAAAGATTCAGCTATTATTTAGTATAGTTTGTATCTTTCCTTTTAATTATCCCGACGCGAGACGCGTCGCCCCCATTAGTGCTTGCGTTTTTTTTGTAGCGCGTTTCAGGCAACTTATAATGCAACAAAAACGGTCGCGCTTTTGATGCCAATTTTGAAAAACGCGCTAACGGGGCAGCGTGTCCTTACGGTGTGCTGTGCCCGTTAGCGCGTGTGGCGTGCTATGGTGTTTAGGCAAAAGTGAACTGCTCGAGCTTGAGTGTGCCGAGCTTTTCGAGTTGGCCTACATAGAGTTTGAAGTGGTCGGCGGCCATGTGCTTTTTAAGCGAAGCCTCGTCCTGCCATGTTTCGCAAATCATGAACACGTCGGGGCGGGTAGCGCTCTCAAAGGTGTCGTAAGCAATGTTGCCCTCGTCCTTCAACGAAGCGGCGGTCAAGGCAATAGCGGCCTGCAGGGCCTCGTCATACTTGCCTTCGTTGGCCTGGAAAAAACAGTTTAATCTAAGCATAAGTTTATGAGTTTAGAACGTTTAGAACATATATGCCAGCTGCACCTGGAAGGTGTTGGTCTTGTACTTCAATTCCAAATCCTGGCTCTCACCCTCGTTAACGCCAACGCCGTTAAGAATGGCCTTGCCGGCCTTGCCAAGGGCAAAGTTGTAACCCACGCTGGCCTCGAGGTGCTTGAACAAACGCACACCGGCACCAATGTTCCATGTGGTGTTGAGGTTTTCGCGGCTAAAGTTATTGCCTGTGCCAAGATTATTGAACTTCATATTTTGCAAGGCAAAGCCAAACTGCGGACCGGTGTAGGCAAACACGCTGGCCGAGCTGCCAAGCCCTATGCTGTAGCGCAGGTTAATGGGTATTTCGATGGTGCGATATGTCTGGCTCTGCGATGCGGAACCAAACATCTCACCAGTTTCATTGTTATAGTAGCCTTCCTGCGTAATATTGAGCTTGCGCTGCGAGTACTGCAACGAGGCATCTACGCCAAGTCCCATGACCGTGCTGAACACAATTTTAGGACCCACATACCAGCCCGACTTGTTGTCGGAGCTGAAGTTATTCTTCATGTCGCCCGAATACTTTACCTTGGTCAGGTCATAACCAGCCACAATACCGTAGCTGAACTTCTGTGCCTTGGCTGTAAGGCCTGCAAAGGCCACGAGCAGTGAAAGGCAGAGTGCTGAAAACTTTTTCATGTTGTAGTTGTTATAATTGTTTATTGTGTTGTAATCAGAATGGGAAGAAGAGCGGAATGACCAGTATGGCCACAATGCCCATTACGATTTGCAGCGGCAATCCCACCTTTACATAGTCCATAAAGTTGTAATGTCCTGCATTCATCACCATGGCGTTAGGCGGTGTGCATATAGGTGTGGCAAAGCAGGCACTTGCCGCCACGGCAGCCGTCATCATGAATGGTGTGGGCGACACGCCGAGTTGTTCGGCAGCAGCCCAGGCTATGGGTGCCACCAATATGGCCGTGGCCGAATTGCTGATAAAGGTGCTCAGCACCGATGTTACCACATACACACCCGCCATGGCGGCTATCGGGCCATAGGCATGCAGCCCCTCCACCAGTGTGGTGGCAATCCACTCCGAAATGCCGGTTTTTGAGAGCGCGGTGCTCATGGGCATCATGGCCGCAATGAGCACGATGCTCTCCCAACCTATCATTTTATAGGCCGCATCCACACTGCGCACACAACGTGTCAGCACCATGAGCAGCCCCGCTATGATAACCACCGCCACGGGTTTCACCCCCAGTTGGTCGGCAAACACCATGCAGCCCACCATCAGTGCCATTATCACAGCGGCCACGGGTGCTTTATGGTCGAGTGCCACGCTCTCGGCCTCCTCGGCCGGCGAGCCTATCACAATCCACTCGCGGTTCTTTTTAGCCATGCTCTCAATGCCTTTCCACTCGCCATGCACAAGCAGCATGTCGCCATTTTTAACGGGCGCGTCGAGCACATTCTCAAACAAGTAGTTGCCCTGGCGCTTTACAGCCAGCACGTTCACCCCAAAGCGCTCCCTAAAGTTGGCTGTGCGCAGTGTGCGGTTGATAAGCGACGAGTCGGGCGATATAAGCACCTCGGCCAGCCCAATTTCGTAAAAGTCGAGTTTGGCCTTGCCCTCGCGTTCCTCGTCCTCAAACACCGACAGGTTGTGGTCGGCAGCAAAAGCCTCCACCTGTTCGCGATGCCCCAGCACATAAAAGGTGTCGTCGGCCTGCAGCACGGTGTTGGCCGTCACCGTCTCCTGAATGCTTGAGCTGAATATGGTGTGGTTGGCACGCCGCACCTCGAGTATGGTGATGCCATACTGGTGGCGTATGTCGAGCTCGCCCACGGTCATGCCCTCAAGGTGCATGCTGCCGCTTTGAGCCTTGAGTCTGAACACGAGGTCAGCAATGTGATACTCGTGCAGCAGGTCGGCCAGCGAGTTGTCGGTGCGGTTGTCGGCTCCCTCACGCGCCTTTTTGCCAAGCATAAAGCGGCAAAGGGGGTAGAGCAGGGCAAAGCCCACCGCACAGCAAATGATGCCGATTGGCAGAAAGTCGAAGAAGGCAAAGCCCTCGCGTCCGTTGTCGCGCAAATAGCCGTCGACAATAAGGTTGGGCGGTGTGCCTATCAGGGTGAGTATGCCACCCATCGAGCTGGCAAAGGCCAGCGGCATCATGAGTTTGGCCGGACTGGTGCCGGCGCTTTTGGCCATGGCCAGAATAATGGGCAGCAGCAGGGCCACCGTGCCGGTGTTGCTCACAAAGGCCGCCACCACGCTGGTCACTATCATTACAAGGAAGAAGAGCTTCACCTCGCTCGTGCCGGCAAGTTTGAGCAGGCGTCCCGATATGGTGCGCGCCAAACCCGTTTGAAACACGGCGCCGCCCACCACAAACAGGCCAATCATCATGACCACGGCAGAGTTTGAAAAGCCCGCCAGGGCCTCGCCGGGGGTGAGCACATTGGTTACGAGTAGCAGGGCGAGCGAACTGAGCGCCACAATGTCCGACCTCACCTTGTCGGCTATAAAGGCCACAATGGTAAGGGCAAACACGGCTATTACGATGGCCACCTGGCCCGAAGGTGAGGCAAACCATGTGCCTACAGTTTGTAAGGTTTCCATGGATATAAGATTACTGTGAGTTAAGGTTGTGTGTGAATTACTACGGACAAAAGTAGGCTATACTTTCTATATGACCAAATAAATGTTTTAATTTTGCCGCCAAAACGCTTATATATATGGTACTGCAACGTAAAAAGAACTCGCACAACCCTTTTGCCTTTAAGGCGGGTAGCAAAAAGAAGTCCACGGGCAAACGCGTGGGCAAGTCGAAACGCGAAAAAGCTAATAACCAACTCAACCGCAGAGTGAAGTAATGGGGGAATATGCTAATGTGGTAACGTGGTAATGGGCTGACGCCTTAGCGTTGATTGGCAGCCGCTAACGCGGAAAACAGAAGAACAAAAGAACATAAGGACATAAGGCCGCTACGCGGCTGACAGCCACGGACTGACGTCTGCGTGGCTCAAGAACATAAGGGCTAACGCCGTAGCGTACCAAGTACTACTCAAGTAGTTAACGCTACGGCGTCAGCCCTTATGTCTCTTAAAGTCTGGAACGCAGTTCCCAGACTTCCTAATTATGTCTCTTATGTAGCTTATGTTCTTATGTTCTCGCGGTAAGCGCTACAAAAGTCTCCACCTCGGCGTCAGCCCTTATGTTCTTGAGCTACGCAGACGTCAGTCCGTGGCTGTCAGCCGCGCAGCGGCCTTATGTTCTTTTGTCCTTATGTTCTTCTGTTTCCCGCGTTAGCGGCTAACACACTCCACAACTTATGCCCTTCTGTTTTCCGCGTTAGCGACTGCCAAGCAACGCTACTACGTCAGCACATTACCACATCAACACACCAGCACATTGACTTATTTTTATTACTTTTGCACACAATAAGTCCGACGGATTAGGGAAACGGGTGTGAATCCCGTGCAGTCCCGCTGCTGTATGCCCTTTGTTCCGGCGCTCCAATGTGGCCACTGCTTTGTCTCGACACGACCAAAGTGGGAAGGCGGAGCTGCTGGGGGATAAGCCAGAATACCTGCCGCCGGCCCTGGCAAGCACACTTGCCGGTGACGTATGACCGAGCCCCCGAGGAGGGGCTGGCTACAACACATCACCCAACACACTACACACATCAAGCATTGATAGCCCTTATTGTATCCGCATGTATCACCCTGGCGGAGCCTGACACGCTGCGCACGGCCGAAGTCACCGCCCAACGGCGCGTGGCCGGACTGGCCACTGCCGTTACCGTGCAACGCATCGACTCGGCCGACATCATGCGCCGTGGCATCACAAGCACCGCCGACGCGCTGCGGCGCATGGCGGGCGTCAACCTGCGCGACTACGGCGGGGCCGGCGGACTTAAAACGGTGAGCGTACGCGGACTGGGAGCCGGACACACGGCCGTGAGCTACGACGGACTGGCCGTGACCGACACGCGACAGGGGCAAATTGACATGGGACAGTTCTGCATTGACAATCTGGCGGACATTGAACTGCAAACGCTCGACAACGCACAACTGCTCGTGCCTGTGCGCAACATGGCCTCGGCCGTGGTGAACATGCACACTCCCTGGAGCCTCAACCCCGACCACCGATGGCACACCACAGCCACACTGCAACATGCCTCGTTCAACACCTGGGCACCCGCCCTCACGCTCAACAAGGCGTGGCGCAGCGGCACAGCCATGAATGTGAGCAGCAACTACTTCTTTGCCGACAACAACTATCCCTTTACGCTGAAAAACGGACTCACCACCTCGCACCTCACTCGTAACAACAGCCGCATGCAGCGCGTCACCACAGAGGCCAATGTGAGGCAAACACTCAGCCACGGGGGCATGGTCACCGCCAAAGCTTACTTTTACCACAACTACCGCCACCTGCCCGGCATGGTGCACTACTATGTGAACAATGGCACGGAGCGCCTGCTCGAGCAAACGGCTTTTGGCCAGGCACACTGGCAGCAGCAGTGGCAACGGCTGAGTGTGTTTGCGGCAGCTAAATACAACTGGCAAACAAGCCAGTACACCGACATAGGGGGGCAATATCCCGGCGGCGCACTGCACCAAAACTATTGGCAGCGCGAGGCATACGCCACAGCCGGGGCGGCACTGCACCTCACGGCATGGCTGCAAGCAGCCTATACTACCGACTATTCACACGCCTCACAGAACAACAACCTGCCCACCGACCACGCCGTGAGCCGCGACACCTGGCTGCAGGCCCTCGCGCTGCAACTGCACACCGCACGCTGGCAACTGATGGCACGCGGCATACTGCACTGCTACTGGAACCACATGCGCCACGGCACGGCGGCGGCCAACGCACAACGCCTCACCCCAAGCCTTACAGCCTCGTATCTGGCTGTGCGCGCACCGCTATGGCTCTACCTCAGGGCGGGCTACAAGGAGAGTTTCCGCATGCCCACCTTCACCGAGAACTATTACTACCACCTGGGCTCCGCCACCCTCAAGCCCGAACTCACGCGCCAACTCTCGGCAGGGCTTACCATGCAGGCCGCTCCCAGCCGCAGGTGGTGGCCACTGGTGGCCCTTACGGCCGATGGCTACTACAACCGCGTGGCCGACCGCATCGTGTCGGTGCCCTACAACCTGTTTGTGTGGCGCACGGTCAACATGGGCGATGTGCGCACCGCCGGACTCGATGTCACGCTGCAGAGCACATGGCAACCTGTGCCACGCCACACCTTGCTGCTGGCTGCCAACTACACCCTTCAGCACAGCACCGACCACACGTCGGACAAACTCTCCACCTGGCACAAACAACTGGCTTACACCCCGGTGCACAGCGGGGCGGCCTCGCTCACCTGGCAGAGTCCGTGGGTGGCTGTGGTGGGCAGTGTGTCGTACGCCTCACTACGCTGGTGTAACAATGAGCATATAGCCAACACCAATTTGCCGGCCTACGCAGAGTGCGGATTTGCCCTCTACCGCACACTGCAACTGCGTCATTCACAACTCACTTTGCGTGCCGACTTGGTAAATGCCTTTGACAAACGCTATGAGGTAATCGGGCGCTACCCCATGCCCGGACGCTCCTACAGACTCAGCATCAAATACCAATTATAAGGTGAAGAGTTAACAAGTTGACAAGTTGAAGAGTTAACAAGTTGACAGGTTAACAGGTTGACAAGTAAGTATGTTCAACACTACTTACTGAATGGTAAGGAGCTTAATATATTTGGCATACTTACCTGCAAACCCGACAACTTGTTTACTAAATTCTACAACGCATATATCAACAATACAATAATAACACAACTATTATATTAAATCAATTATGCTTAAACAACTCAAGTTTGCAGCCATTGCGCTGCTCGTAGCGGTAGGTTTCACCGCTTGTTCGGACGATGAACCCACTCCCGCTCCCGCACCCCTGCGCGGTGAGGCCGGCATGTACGTTATCAACCAAGGCAACTCTTATGGCAACGTGGCCGGTGCGCTCGACTTCATTGCACAGAACGGCACCAAAACCGACAGTGTGTTCTTCAAGGCTAACGGCCAGTTGATTGGCGACGCACCGCAAAAGCCCATCATCTACGGCTCAAAGATGTATGTGCCCGTGTTCGCTTCGAACCTCGTATGGGTGCTCGACGCCAACACGGCTACTGTAATAGCCAGTGTGCAAACCAACCAACCTGAAGCCGTATGCGCCAGCAACGGCCATGTGTACATCAGCAACAACGACGGCTTTGTCACCCGCATCGACACCACTACCTACACCAAGTCAGCCCCACTGGCTGTAGGCCCCAACCCTTATGGCATGGCTGCCGCCAATGGCAAGGTGTACGTGGCTTGTAGCGATGCCAACAATTATGGCGCAGGTTATGCCAACTCGGCCATCGCCGTAATTGACGAGGCTACCTTCAGCAAGGTGAAGTCCATCACCAACGAGGGCATTAAAGACCCTTGGGAGATGGCTGCCGACAACTCGGGCAATGTGTACGTTACCACGCCCTACACCGCCAACAAGGTGTGGAAGATTGATGCCAACGACAATGTGTCGGCACTGTGCGACGGTACTTATATTGCCACCAACACCCAAAACCGCACATCGCGCGCTACGGGCAAGCAAGACTTGCTTTATGTTATCCATGCCGTGACCGACTGGAGCACTTACACCACCACCATCAGCAGCAGTGTGTACAATGCGGCCACTGGCGCACAGTTGAGCAACAATTTCCTGCAAACTCCCGCCAACACCACCGAGTACACCTTTGCCCCCATCTGTATGGACGTGAACCCGGCCAACGGCGACATCTATGTTTGCTCTGACAACGGCTCTAATGGTTATGCCAAGCCCGGCTACATCAACGTATACACCAGCAATGGTGCATTCAGCAAGCGCATTGCCACAGGCATTCACCCCTATGGCGTGATATTTAAGTAAGCCACGCTCGCGCTGCGAGTAAATGTGCAGATACAAAGATGTGCAGATGATGTAATTGTATATCATCTGCACATCTTCGTATCTGCACATTTGTGTACATCAGCAAGCAGCGCCCGCCTGGTTCTCCAAATAATGTGCTATTCCGTCCTCATCATTCGAGAGCGTTACAAAGTCAGCTTCGGCGCGCACCTCGGGGGCAGCGTTAGCCATAGCCACCCCGATGCCGGCCAGTCGCAACATTGAAAGGTCGTTATAGCCATCGCCAAAAGCTATCATGTCGGCCGGTTGCTGACCAATGAGGCTCAGCAAGCGCATGAGCGACTGCGCCTTGTCAATGCCCTTGGGCACCAGTTCGAGAAAGAAAGGAGCCGAGCGGAACACCTCCATGTCATTTTCCACCACATCGGCCAGTTCAGCCTCGGCACGCACCATGTCGTCGGGGTGTCCCGTCATGAGCAATTTGGTAGGTTGCGGCTCAATGGCCTCGAGCAAGTTATCCACGCCCCGTATAGCCATATTGTTAATACGGCTCTCCTCATGCACATATTCATCGTCAGGCATTTCCGTCACAATGTCGTGTCCCACATATCCCAGCAAGGCATAGTGGTGTTGGCGCGCATACTGGTGCAACACCGGAATGACCTGTGCCGGCAGGTGTTTGGCATAGATAAGCTCTTTGCTTTTCCAGTCCACAATTTGTCCGCCGTTGTACGACAGGATATAGCCGCCGCGTTTTTCCATTTCGAGGCATTCGGCCACCGGCGCAATGCCATAAGTGGGGCGTCCCGAAGCCAGCACCAGCACAGCCCCATTGGCCTCAGCATCGAGCAGTGCCTGGCGTGTGCGCGGTGTTACTTTCTTTTCGCTATTAGTAAGCGTACCATCAAGGTCTAAACTGATTATCATGAAAAAGGTGTTGAATTATTGTAGAAATTGGCATCAAAAGCGAGGCCGTTTCTTGGAGGCTTAAAAACGCGCTGCCAAAAATCGCAAGCACTTATGGGGGCGACGCGTGGTAGCGTTGGGTGCTTGAGTTTATCACAGAATGGCAGCATTAGGCAGCACAAAACGCAAGCACTAATGGGGGCGACGCGTCTCGCGTCGGGAAAAGATGCAGCTTTATTTAGTAGAGTTCGTAATTTTCTCCTTTCTCTACCCCGACGCGAGACGCGTCGCCCCCATTAGAGGTAGCGTTGGGTGGTAGCGTTGGGTGGTAGCGTTTGGTGCTTGAGTCCGTTCACATGCTTACGTTTTACCGGACTGCAATAATTGAGAAATTACCACATTGCCACATTAACGAAACGCGCTCGTCGCCTCCCACATCACAATGCCAGCCGTCACGCTCACATTCATGCTGTGCTTTGTGCCATACTGCGGAATTTCGAGAGCCTGGTCGCAAGCGTCCACCACGTCCTGCCGTACCCCCTTCACCTCATTACCCATCACCAGGGCATAGCGTTTTGAAGGGTCGAACTTGAAGGCACCCAGTTTAAGGCTGGCCTCCACCTGCTCCACCGCCAGCACCACGTAGCCCGCCGCCTTGAGTTCGTTCACAGCCTGCAGCGTGTCGTTGTAGTAGCGCCATGTCACAGAGTCCTCAGCCCCGAGAGCCGTTTTGTGCATCTCGGCCGAAGGCGGTGTGGCCGTAATGCCACACATATACACCGCCTCAATGCGCATGGCATCGGCCGTGCGCAACACACTGCCCACATTGTGCACCGAGCGTATGTTGTCGAGCACCATCACAAGCGGCACCTTGGGTGCCTGCTTAAAAGTGTCAACGTCTATGCGGTTAAGATCCTCAACAGTAAGTTTTCGCATTGCTTGTATACTATATATTTATTTGCCTGCAAAGTTACGAAAACCCCGTGGATAACCCCGTGCATAAACTGTGGAAAAGCTGTGGAGAGGGGTGGGGATAACCTATGCCCCCGCATGGCCGTATGGCCCAATATGGTTATCCACGAGTTCACAACGTTTTACGCAGTATTTCACCACTATAGTCCACAGTTTTCGGCCACTTTCCACAAACTTTTTTTGTACACCTAAAAGTTTTCAACAGGGTGTGGAATAGTCACACCCCATGCCGCCAACCCACCTTTATAAATAGGCATTTTGCCCCAAACACAGGCTGTGGATAAAAATGTGAGTAACCCCGTGCAAAACGGGGATAACTTACTGACCAAATTTTGGGCTAAAAAACTATGCACACTTTCCACAGCCATATATACCCAACATAGGCATCTTTAATTTTAATCTATAGAATAAAAAAGAAAATAGAATAGTGAGTATATGAGGGAATGAGCCGGTGTGTGGAAAAAGCGTTCGCCCCCTTGTTGGCAGTGTGGTCGTACCAGGGTGTTTCGCCCCGTGCCCCACCGCGCGATTACGGCATAGGGCGAGCGGGTTTTCTGTTACGGGAGGGCGGTATTTCTGTCGGAGCAAACCGAATGCCGCTCCCCCGTAACAGAAATGCCGCTCCCCCGTAACCGGAAATCGGCACAGCCAGTGCCGTGACGCGGCTGGGGGCGGAGGCCATTGGGCAACGACTGCCAGGCGGTGGCACACGGCGTGAATGCACATCGCTCTACTTCCATATTTTACCACCTATGCCGTGTTTTCGACCACTTATGCACACCAACTAAATTATTTTTAAGAAAAAGCAGATTAAGACGTGCTAATAACAATAAATATTCATACCTTTGTGGCATAAGGCAAACACTTATTTACATCTAAAGGCATACGCTTGCCTGTATGATACAAGTTAGTTTGCAGGACTTATAGCGACAATTAAACACATTACTTAAAACCTATAACCCCTCTACAGATTATGGCAAACCCACTATTCAAGCACTTATTGGTAACGGGAATGCTCTGTGCCGGAACAACCCTGTTGTTCACTGGTTGCATTGACGATTCCTACGATCTCGATAAAGTAGACCTTACCATGAAACTCAACACCGACGGACTCGGTGTGAAACTTGGCAATACCGACCTCATTGCACTGGCCGACATACTTGACGAAGACGAAACGGTGAAAACCGAGGCTAACGGACTTTACTATCTGGTGAAGGACGGCACCTCAAACTTCAACGTCAAGGTGGACAACATGACCACCAGTTTTAACGACACCAGGCTCGACATGAATACGCCTGTACTTCAATACGACGACGTAAAGAGGCAGCTGGAAGAAAAGGGCATACCCGTGGTAGAAGGCCACCCACTGCCCATACCTGTCAACTTTGAAATGCACGGCTGTGCCGAGGGTGACCAGGAGGTTGACTTCAAAATTACGGATGTGAGCGACGTGAAGCAGGTTAAGACCATCGACCTGCAAAAGTCGAAGGTGGCCTTGACACTGACCGAGGCCAATAAACCCGCCTCACTCAACCTGGGTGTGACACGCCTTAAAAATGTCCGCCTCTATCTGCCCAAAATTCTCGGTGTGACCGACGTGGCTCCGGGCTGGGAACTGAAAGAAGGCAATGTGCTTGTGTACACTCTTAACGGCGGCACATACAACTACAACCGCAACAATACCGAAATTTGCTCAGTCTACCTCAACAAGGTGGCGCTCGACCAAACCGAACATAAAGGCAAGGTGGAGAATGGCGGCATAGAACTGACCCCCGAAGATCTCAAGGTGAGAATGACGGCCGAGCAAGTGTACTTTGAAAACCGTGCCGGCCGCGAGCTCAGCATGAACGAGGGCGACCTGGCTTCGGTGCGCCTCGACATAAAGGTGCCCAACAGTGTGCTCAACATCAGCCAGGTGACGGGTATATTCAATCCGGCCATCGACCCTGACAACGAGCGTATCGACGTGAGCAACGACCTGCCCGACTTCCTGCAGGACAAGGAAGTGCGCATTGTGGCCACCAACCCCACCATACGTTTCCATGCCAACATGAGCACACTGCCCGTGGGCATTGACATGAGTGGTACGCTCACGGCTGTGAAGGAGAATGGCGCCTTTGAAAACGGTGCCACCACCAAGGTAGTAAAGCTTGACAAGGGCGTGATGGAAATGGGCCGCGATAACTATGTGTACTACTGCAATCAGGGTAACACCCCCTACGACCCCGAAGGGGCCAAGGCTGGTGCTGCCACGGTGAAGAACACGGCTAACATTGGCGACCTCATTACCGAACTGCCCGATTACCTGGAGGTAGACCTTAAGAACAATCAAATCAACGTAAAGAATGAGTACTACACCGTGCAGCTTGGCCGCGACTATCATGTTGATGCTGACTACAGCGTGTTTGTGCCATTTGAGTTTGACCGCGGCCTGAAGGTGGTGTACAATGACTCTACCGAAAGCATGCACAGCGACCTCAAGGACCTCAGCGCCACCGGTACACTCGAGGTGATGGCCGATGCTTACAACACCATTCCGCTCGAGCTGCTTGTGGGCTTGAAGGCTGTAGATGTGGACGGCAATGAACTGCCTGTTGAGTTCAACACCGCCGAGGCCCATGTGGCTCCGGGCGACGGCAGTACCTACACCATGAACGGCGAGGTGAAGGAGCGCAGTGGCTCAGAGGTGATGACGCCTATTAAGATTACTGCCAAACTTGATGACAAGGACTTGCTCAGCCGCATCGACAAGCTGTGTTTCAACATACATGCCGACGCTACTGGCAGCAACAAGTTGGTGTCTACCCAGTACCTCAAGCTTAACAATATCAAGATCAAGCTCCATGCGGGTGTGATTGCCGATTTCAACTAAATCCCTTTCATAGTCTAATACAATACTCTGACCAATATGAAACTACGTCATATACTCTCACTGGCCGCCATGCTGGCACTGCCTGCTGCGGCACAGACCGAAGTGAGCACAACTTACTTCATGAACTCTTCGACCTCACGCCACGACATCAACCCTGCCTTGCTCGACAAGCCGTATGTGTCGATGCCGTTATTGCCACTGGGCGACTTCAGCGTGGGGACAACGGGTAACATCGGACTGAAAAAGTTTGTTTATAAAATGGGGCCCGACTGGCAGGGCTACGGCGAGAACGGCAACACCCTTACCACCTTTATGCACCCCAATGTGGACGCTGGTGAGTTCCTTGGCGGACTGAAGGACAAGAACCGCCTTTCGGTTAACCTCAAATATCAGTTGTTCGGCTTTGGCTTCAAGGCTTTTGGCGGCATCAACTCGGTAGAGCTCAATGTGCGCTCCAACACCAATCTGTGTCTGCCCAAAACGCTGTTTGAGTTTATGAAGAACATCGGCAGCCAGGAGTACGACATTACCAACCTGGGTGTGCGCACCGAAAACTATGCCGAGTTGGGCTTGGGCCACTCGCACAAAATTGACGACAAATGGACTGTGGGCGGCAAGCTCAAGTTCCTCTTTGGTTTGGCTTATGCCGATGTGTCGGGCAAGGACGTGCGTTTCCAGCTGGCCGAAGACAAGTGGCAGGTGAGCGGCGATGTGCAGGCTGTGGCCTCGATTATGAAAACCGAGTTCAAGCAGTCGGACAAGACGGAGCCTGTTGAGAATGTGCAGCCCGGCGAACTGCCGCGCCACCGCATCAAGGAGCTTGGCGACTTTAAGGGCGGTTTGGCAGGCTTTGGTATGGCTGTAGACTTGGGTGCTACCTACAAGGTGATGGAAGACCTCACGGTGAGCGCAGCCCTTACCGACCTGGGCTTTATAAACTGGAGCAATGCGCAGCACGCCTCATCGGCTGGCCATTGGGAATTTGAGGGCTTTGGCAATGGTAACTATGGTGAGGAAATACCCATCAACCAGGAAGGCCGCGACCTTGGCGACCAGTTTAAGGACCTTGGCGACGACCTTGGCGATGCCTTTGCCGTGTACGACGATGGTGTGAAGTCGGCCACCCGTGCCTTGGCTGCTACCCTCAGCCTCGGTGCCGAGTATACGCTGCCGGCTTATCGCAACCTGCGTTTCGGTTTCCTCTATCAGAGCCGCATGGCGGGTCGCCACAGCTACCACCAGGGTCGTTTCTCGGCCAACGTGGCACCTGTTAAGTGGTTCGATGCCTCGTTGAGCATGGGCTTTACCAGCACAGGTGTGCAGGGTGGTCTTGTGGCCAGTCTCCACGCCAAGCACTTCAACTTTACCATCGGTACCGACCGCTTCTTTGGCAAATTGAGCAAGCAGGGCATTCCCCTCAACCGTGCCAACAGCAACATTGCCATTGGCATGTCGTTCCCGTTGTAGGATAATGTGCTAATGAGTTAATATGGCAATGTGCCAATATGTTAATGAGCTGACGCCGTAGCGTTGCTTGTTGGCATATTGGCACATTGTTATATATTGCTGTAGGGTGAAACGTAAACTTGCGAACGGACTCAAGCGCCAAACGCTACCTCTAATGGGGGCGACGCGTCTCGCGTCGGGCATTTTCAATACTCGTCCCGCGCGTCGGGATTTAAGGCAAAGGTTCACAGACAGGTGTGTAATTCGTGCTGTTTGTGAGCCTTTATTCTGTGTGTGAGCATGGCATTTTTCCCGACGCGAGACGCGTCGCCCCCATTAGAGGTAGCGTTTGGTGCTTGAGTCTGTTCGCAAGTTTACGTTTCCCCGGGCAGCGATAATTGCCATATTAGCCCATTGGTTCATAGCCATTTGCAAGCATATTAGTGGGGAAAGCAAGCGTAATTGCGCAGAAAGCAGTATATTTGCGGTTAATAACCACCTTTTATTTAATACCACAACTTATAATAGTAACAACAAATGAAAGTAATAAACCTGGGCGAACGGAGTTCGGTTATAAACTCATACATGGCGCAGCTGCGCGATGTGGAAGTGCAGAAGAACCGCACCCTCTTTCGCCGTAACATGCAGCGTATAGCCCGCGCCACAGCCTATGAGGTGAGCCGCACGCTGCAATACTCTGAAAAGACCATCACCACACCGCTGGGCGTGAAACAGGTGCCCACCTACGACGACCGCATTGTGGTAGGCACGGTGCTGCGTGCCGGTGTGGCATTTCACGAGGGATTTCTCGACACGTTTGACCAAGCCGACTCGGCCTTTGTGGCCGCTCACCGTGACGAGGGCAAGCGCGAGGACATTAAAATACACGTTGACTACATAGCCGCTCCGCAGTTGGACGGCTGTACCTTTTTGATGGTGGACCCCATGCTTGCCACTGGTGGTTCGCTCGAACTCTCTTACAAGGCTTTCCTTACACACGGCACACCGGCCAAACTGCACATTTGCTGTGCCATTGCCGCACAAGAGGGCATTGACCACTTGTGCCGCGTGTTCCCCGACGATGTCACACTCTGGGTGTCGGCCGTCGACCCTATCCTTAACGACCAGGCTTACATCGTGCCTGGCCTTGGCGATGCCGGTGACTTGTCTTTCGGTCCGAAATTGGACTAGGGTGGGTTATAAGGTTATGAGGTTATAAGGTTATAAAGTAACCTTTGTGTGTTAGGTAGGTTATGGTAATCTTTTAACCTCTAATCTCTAACCTCTAACCTCTAACCCCTAACCCCCTTACTTCATCTCCCTCCTCCTTGCTTGCCTAACATACAAAGGTAACTTTATAACCTTATAACCTCATAACCTCATAACCCTTTACCCCTCTACCCCTCCTATATATGAAGAAACTTTTATCCCTTTTGTTACTGCTTGCCCTTGGCTGCGGTACAGTCTCTGCCCACGATTTCAAGATAGAAAAGGGGCAATTTGTGCTTGATGGCAAACCCATCACTCTGGTGTGTGGTGAAATGCACTATCCACGTATACCACAGGAATACTGGCGCGACCGACTGTTGCGTGCCAAAGCCATGGGCCTTAACTGCATATCAACATACGTGTTCTGGAACATTCACGAGCGCCAGCCGGGCAAGTTCGACTTTACCGGCGAAGCCGACCTGGCCAAGTTTATACGCACAGCGCAGGAACTGGGCCTCTATGTGGTGCTCCGTCCCGGCCCCTATGTATGTGCTGAATGGGACTTCGGCGGCTTCCCCTATTGGTTGCAGAACAACAAGCACATGAAGTGGCGCAGCGACGACCCCGACTTTTTGGCCGCTTGCCAGCGCTACATCACGCGACTGGGCAAGGAAGTGAGCAAGTACTGCGTGGGCAATGGCGGCAATGTGCTGCTTGTGCAGGTAGAAAACGAGTATGGCTCATACAGCAACGACCGCGTGTATATGGGCAAAATACGCGACATGTTGGAGAAGGCCGGCTTTAATGCCCCCTTCATCACCTGCGACGGTGCAGGACAAATGCCCAACGGCTACATGAAGGGTGTGCTGCCCACAGTTAATGGTTCGGTGGGCGAGGAAGTAAAGCGCGCCATCGACCGCTTCTATCCCGGCGGCCCCTACTTTGTGGCAGAATTCTATCCCGCATGGTTCGACGTGTGGGGACAAGGACACTCACGCCGCGACTACCGCTCGCCGGCACAGCAAATTGACTGGATGCTCGGTCATGGCGTGTCGGTTAATATGTACATGTTCCACGGTGGTACGAACTTTGCCTATACCAATGGTGCCAACACCATAGGTAGCGGCTATGAGCCACAGCCCACCAGCTACGACTACGATGCACCGCTCAGCGAGTCGGGTGTGGCCACACCCAAGTATTATGCTTTCCGTGAGGTGATACAGAAACACTTGCCCGCCGGCGAAACGCTGCCCGATGTGCCTGCAGCCAACCCTGTGGCCACCTTTGCACAGGTGCAGCTGCTCGACAGTGTGCCCCTGCGTGCCGCCTTCGGACGCAGCATGCAGTCTGAACGTCCGCTCACAATGGAAGAGGCTGGACAGGACTTTGGCTACATTCACTATCAAACTACCGTTGAAAAGGGTGGCAAGGGCCGACTCGTTCTGCGCAAGTTGCGCGATTATGCCATCGTCTTTGTCAATGGCAAGCGTGTAGGGTCGCTCGACCGCCGTTTCAGCCAGACAGGTATGATGGTAGATATACCCGATGGTGCCAAACTCGAAATATTGGTGGAGAACGTGGGCCGCATAAACTATGGTCCCGACTTGCTCGACAACCATAAGGGCATCACCGAGAGCGTAAATTTCTGTGGCAAGGAACTGAAAGGCTGGACCACCACGCCGCTTCCGCTCTATCAGCTCACCAAAATGCCGCGCTGCAAGGCTCCCGAAAAGGGTAACCACGACATGGAGGGCGTGGCTTTCCACCGCGGCACCTTCAAACTCGACAAGCGTGGCGACGTATTCCTCGACATGAGTGGTTGGGGCAAGGGCGCCGTGTGGGTTAATGGCCGCAGCATAGGCAAGTTCTGGCAAATTGGTCCGCAGCAAACGCTTTACGTGCCGGGTCCGTGGGTAAAGAAGGGCCGCAACGAGGTGATCGTGTTCGACATGGAGCCTACTGGTCACTATGGCGTGGCAGGTTTGGCCGACCCCGTGCTCGACAAGTTGGGCCACGACCACAATGCTCCCAAGGCTGGCGGTCGCGTTCAGCCCGCAGGCAAGCCTATCATTGAAGATGGCGACTGTGTGTTAAGCGCCACCATGCAGAAGGCTGATGGCGTGCAGCACTTCGACTTTAAGGCACCTGCCACCATGCGCCACCTCTGTGTTGAGGTGGAAAGCTCGTACGACGGCAAACACTCTTGTCTGGCCGAGATCAATCTTATCGGTGAGGACGGCAAGCCACTGCCTAAGGACGCTTGGTCTGTGGTGTATGTAAGCACAGAACAGGCTGACGAAGGACCGGCTGAATACCTCTTTGATGAAAACAAGCGTCAATACTGGCACTCAAAGTGGAAGGGCGTAGACCCCGATGAGTTCCCTCACCGTGTCATTATCGACCTTGGCGAAATTCAAACTGTCAAAGGCATTGAGCTGCAACAGCGTAACCCCAATATGCCGGGGTGTGTTAAGGACTTCCGCATCTACGGCCGTCCGCAGTTCTTCCTCTTTAAGTAAAGGTTATGAGGGGGTTATGAGGTTATAAGGTTATGAGGTTATGAGGTTATAAAGTAACCTTTGTGTGTTAGGTAGGTTATGGTAATCTTTTAACCTCTTAACCCCCTAACCTCTTAACCCCCTAACCTCTAACCCTCTAACCCCCTTACCTCATCTCCCTCCTCCTTGCTTGCCTAACACACAAAGGTTACTTTATAACCTTATAACCTCAAAACTCATAACCTCATCCCCCCCTCCCTTCCCTATATTCTCATGAAACAAGCTGTCATATTATCTCTGTTATTAGCCTATGCCCCAAGTATGGCACAGGCACAAGTAAAGGTGAGTCAGACGGCCACACAAGTGACCATTGAGAACCAGTATTTGTCGCGCACCTTTAATATAACCGGCAACCGCCTTACGCCAGGCGTGCTTGTAAACAAGCGTGCCGCAGGAGCCACCTTCACACCTGGCCAGGGCAGTGAGGAGTTTGCACTCAATCCGCAGGCCCGTCAGCACACCCTCGTCAGTCGCAAAGGGTGGAAGGCCGAGGCCGACTCGTGGTGTAACGAGTCGGCAACAGTGGGCAATCCCAACCTGGCCATCGATGGCGACAACGGCACCATGTGGCACACCTGGTACGCCACCCCCACACCGGGCGGGCAAAAGGGCAACGACAAATTGCCGCACAGCCTCATCATATCGTTGGGCAAGCGCACCGCATTCCGCGCTTTTGGCTATCTGCCGCGCCAGGGAGCCTATGGCGCCATGTCGAACGGCAACATCAAGGGGTACGAATTCTACATATCGAACGACAAAAAGAAATGGACGCTCGTAAAGAAAGGCAAGTTCAACTATAACAGCGTGCAAACCATTTGGGTGGCCCTCGACAAGGAGTACAAAGCCAAGTATGTAAAGCTCACCGAAACCTCGTCAACCAACGGCGGCGCATTCGGTGCCTGTGCCGAGTTCTACCTCACCACCGATGTGGTAAAGTCTGCCGCAGCACCCGCCACAGGCTTGAAAGCCTCGGCCATGAAAGTAAAGGGTGTGCATGTGGCCAGCACGGGCAATGGCAAACGCGTCACCTTCGACCTGGCCCCAACGGCCTATACCAACCCCGTCGACGGCGTGACATCGACATGGGACATCGACATGGTGGTGGAGATGAACGACAACGACCACTTTATGCGCAAATACTTGCTCGTAAAGGCTGCCGATGAGGCTACCCGCGCCCTGCCCATCGACTACATTGAGATGGAAAACCTTGGCACACAGCAGGTGCCAGCCAATAGCAAGTGGACCCGTCAGCAGGCTGCCGGCGGCGAGGGCGGCATGTCGGCCTACACCATTACGCTGGGGCAGCCCGTGTATGTGGACGGCATGTTCTTCGGTTCAGAGTTTCCGCAGGCCGAAAACGAGATTGACGACCAGGGTATGTACCACACCCGCTACTACAGCGGCAAGTCGCTCAAAACGCTCGACCTTAACGAGCACCGCGTCAATGCCAACGGCCAGTTCCGCACATGGCCTAATGTGACGGGTGCCACACGTTCGGCCACCGACCACAACGTCATACGCACCGACTTCTTCAAATACATCAACACCATAGCCCGCCCCATCAAGGCACGCATGCAGTACAACTCGTGGTACGACTGGATGATGGACATCACCGAGGACCGCATCAATGCCTCGTTCCGCGAGATGGAGCGTGGTTTCACACAGTACGGGCTGCGCCCCATGGACTCGTATGTGGTGGACGACGGCTGGAACAACTACGACCAGGTGGGCACCGCCGAGTCGGGCACCACGCACAACACTACCGGATTTTGGGAGTTCAACTCAAAGTTCCCCAACGGCTTGAAGGGCGCCAGCGACATTGCCCACCGCTATGGTTCGGGCTTTGGTATATGGCTCGGTCCGCGCGGCGGCTACAACTTCAACCAGCAGTGGGGCAAATTCCTTGAGCAACACGGCAACGGCACCTACAGCACCACCACCTATGATGTGGTGACGGGCGACTCGGTGTATGTGGCCAAGCTGCGCGACTTCTTTATCAAGCAGCAGCGCGACTACGGTGTGAACTATTGGAAACTCGACGGATTTGCCACCCAACAGCCGCAGGCATCTACCAACGGACGCTACATTACGGGCGGCAAAAACGGCAATTATTACTTTACCGAACACTGGGAACGCTGGTACCGCAACCTCGATGCCATGTATGCCGATGCCAAGAGCCGCAACCAGGACTTGTGGATTAACCTGACCTGCTATGTCAACCCCTCGCCCTGGATATTGCAGTGGAGCAATTCGGTGTGGATACAGAACTCACGCGACATGTGGCATGCCGTGGTGGACGGCCGCGAGCGCGAAATGGACCAACAACTATCCTACCGCGACGACCGCTATTGGGTGTTTATCAACAGTCAGCAGCTGCAGTTCCCGCAAGCCCACATCTTCAACCACGACCCCGTGTATGGCAAAACTGGTGCCGTGGCCCCCAATGCCATGACCGATGCAGAGTTCCGCGCCTATCTGTATATGATGGCAACCCGCGGCACGGCCTTTTGGGAGATGCTTTACAGCTACAACCTCATGAACGAGGGCAACAAGTGGCTCATCAACGCTGAGGCCCTCAACTTTGTTGACAGTCATTACGAAACCCTGCGCAACGCCATATACTTTGGCCAGTCACCCCTCAAGGGCGGCATCTACGGCTACTCGTGCTGGCGTCAGGGCAACAATGGTGCGGCTGATGGCATCGTGTCGTTCCGCAACCCCTCAAATAGTGAGCAAACCTACACCTACACCCTCGACAAGAGCGTGGGAGTGCCCGAACAGGCTGCTGGCTTGTGTGCCTCGTTGGTGATGGAGTATACGGGCAATCCCGAGCAGCAGACGGCCGAGGCTGAGGCTTATGCCGCTGCAACCAATGCCAAGGGGCTGGCCTATGGCTCAACCCTCAGCATCAAGCTCAAGCCGGGTGAAATAAGGGTGCTGCGCTTTGCTGCCGACAGTGCGGTGGCTGCGCAACCCGTCATGGCACGGGCCGACAAGCAGCACGAAGTTACACTCGTAATGGACCAGCCCGTATGCACCGACGGGGCCACCTTCGAACTGCTTGCGGGCGGCAAGCGTACCGGAAAGCCTGCCACAGCTGTCACCACCGATGCCGACTACCGCACACTGCACCTCACCTTTGGCAGCACCTTGGGTGAGACCAAACCATACAGCATACGTATCAAAGGACTGAAAAACTGGCAAGGTGCTGCCACTGCGGCCGAGTCGCCACAGTTCTACTTTGCTCCCGACAGTGTGCTCGAGTGCATCGAAAAGCCTGTCACGCTGAACGAGGCAGTGCGCCTTGGTTCGCACAAGGCTGTTGTGGGCAAGGGCGATTTCAGCATCGACTTTACGCTGACCACCACCGATGCCGATGTGCAGTTGGCCAGCCAGGGCGAAGCATGGAGCCTGACGCTCAAGGGTGGCAAACTTTGTTTCAAAGCGGGCCATGTGGCCTACACAACCCCCGTCAGCGTGCACGATGGCAAAGCCCACCACATTGTGTGCTGCCGCGAGCGCAACGGCATGGTGAAGGTATATGTCGACGGCCAATTACAAGGCACGGCCTATGACAAGGCTTACGTAAATGAGCCCTTGCAGGCGGCCCCCATCGTGCTGGGCCAGGCAGGGCGCACCTTCACTTTCGACACCTTCACCCTGCGTGATGGTGCCCTGTCGTTCGACGAAGTAGGGTTATAAGGGGGTTATGAGGTTATGGGGTTATAAGGTTAAAAAGTAACCTTTGTGAATTGGGATAGCTGCGGTAATCTTTTAACCCCCTAACCCAATAACCCCCTAACCCAATAACCCCCTAACCCAATACCCCCCTAACCTCAAAACTCAAAACTCAAAACCCCATGCCAAATAATAGCAACATAGCCAAGTCAAAGCTAAAAGGCGCATTCACGCTGATAGGCACCGTCATTGTGGTGGTGCTGTTGTTGGTATACTTCTTGCCACGCGAAACCAAGTTCGGCTACGAGTATGAGCAAGGGCGCCCCTGGCGCTACAACTCACTGATAGCCACCTTCGACTTTCCCGTGTACAAAACCCCCGACGAGGTAAAAGCCGAACGCGACAGCGCGCTCTCACAGTTTCAGCCCTTCTACACCGAAGACGTACAGATAGCGCAACGCCAGATAGCCGCCTTCGAAACAGCATGGCGCGCAGGCCGTTTTGGCGATGTGCCGGCCCACTGCCTCAACCATGTCGACAAAATGCTGCGTGGTGTCTACGAGGCCGGCATGGTGCCATCGGCCGACCTGTCGCAAATGGCCAAGGAGCGCACCCCCGGTGTGCGGGTGGTTGAGGGAACCGAGGCCGTGACGCGCCCCATTACCGAACTCTACTCCACCCGTTCGGCCTACGAGTATATAGTGTATGCCGACACCATAAACTTTCCGCGCGAGCTATTAGCCCGTTGCAACATCAACGAATATCTGTCGCCCAACCTCAGTATCGACAGTGCCAAAACCTCTGCCGTGCGCGAAGATCTGCTTGCCGCTGTGTCGCCAGCATCGGGCATGGTACAGAGCGGACAGCGCATCATCGACCGTGGCGAGATAATATCGGCCGAGCAGTACAAAATACTGCAATCATTTGAACGCGAAACCGTGCGCCGCAACGACCCCTCAAAGGGCATGTGGCAGGTAGTGACAGGCCAAGTAACATTTGTGCTCTGCGTCATAGTAGCCTTCGTGTTCTACCTGCGCCTGTTCCGCCGCGAATATCTGCGTTCGCCGCACAGCATACTGCTCTTGTCGTCGCTCATTGCCATATTCCCCCTCATCACCTATGCCATGGTCGACCAAAAGTTCCTCAACGTCTACATGGTGCCGTATGCCATGGTGCCCATATTTGTGCGCATATTCATGGACTCGCGCACAGCCTTCATGACCATGGTGTGCTCCGTCATACTCTCATCGTTAGCCCTCCACTCCAACTACGAGTTCGTAATTGTGCAATTCATGTCGGGCATGACCGCCATCTACGCCCTGCGCGACCTTACCGAGCGCTCGCAGCTGCTGCGTGTGGCCCTTGCCGTGTTTGTCACGAGCAGCGCCATCATGTTAGGTTACGACCTGTCGCAAGGCATCGAGTTCTCACACCTCGACCGCTCAATGTACGTGTACAATGCCGTTAATGGTGTGCTGCTGCTCTTTGCCTATCCGCTGCTTTACATGATTGAAAAGCTGTTCGGCTTCACCTCGAGCGTCACACTCGTCGAGCTGTCCAACACCAACAACAGCGTGTTGCGCCGCATGTCAAAAGTGGCACAAGGCACCTTTGTACACTCGTTGCAAGTGGCCAATCTGGCAGCCGAGGTAGCCGACAAAATAGGTGCCAAGCCCCAGCTCGTGCGTACCGGCGCCCTGTATCACGACATAGGCAAAATGCTCAACCCCGCTTTCTTTACCGAGAACCAGACAGGCGTCAACCCCCACGACGAGCTTACCGAGGAGCGTTCGGCACAAATCATCATCAGCCACGTCACCGAGGGTCTCAAACTGGCCGACAAGTACCACCTGCCCAAGGTCATACGCGACTTCATAAGCACCCACCACGGCCGTTCACAGGTAAAGTACTTCTACATTCAGTGGAAGAACAAGCACCAGGGCGAGGAGCCCGACGCCAAGCTCTTTACCTATCCTGGTCCCAACCCCTTTACGCGTGAGCAAGCCATACTCATGATGTGCGATGCGGTAGAAGCCTCGTCGCGTTCGCTCAAAGAGTTTACCGAGGAAAGCATCAAAGAGTTGGTCAACCGCATCATCGACGGCCAGGTGCAGGCCGGCTATTTCCGCGAGTGCCCCATCACCTTCCGCGACATAGCCGATGCCAAGCGCGTGTTGGCCGAGAGCCTTAAAACCATCTACCACACCCGCATAGCCTACCCCGAGCTCAATGCCAAGCCCGCCGAGCCGGCACCACAGCCGCGCCGCGCCTATTTCTTCGGCCGCAGATAACATTCGGGGCTGCCGCATAACACACACTGTTGACAGGTTGACAAGCACACTTGCTTGCCAGCCTGTCAACTTTTATATATATAGCAGTCTGGTAAAACGCAATATGCGAACGTACTCAAGCGCCCAACGCAAGCACGCAACGCTACCACTAATGGGGGCGACGCGTCTCGCGTCGGGGTAGAGAAAAGAGGAAAATATGAATTCTACTAAATAATAGCTGCATCTTTTCCCGACGCGAGACGCGTCGCCCCCATTAGTGCTTGCGTTTAGTGCTTGGGTTATGTGCTTGCGTTTAGTGCTTGCGTTGGGCGCTTGCGTCCGTTCGCATATTTGCGTTTAACCAGACAACATTACCATAGTGCGCAAGCAGCTTGCCATGTGTAACCATGTGTTATACAACATATTCACAAATGTGTTATAAAAAGAGCAAGTTACGTAACTTTGCAACCGAAAAACATATAATCACTTTACTATTACTGCAACTACATGAAAAGAAATCTACTAATCACAGCACTACTATGCAGCTCCGGCCTTTATGCTTCAGCCCATAGCAGTGCCCCGATCCCTGCCCCCGCAGGCCAGACCGAGGCAGTTGCTGCCGACTACGAGTATACTGGCGAGATGAGCATCAACATGTCCACAGGGCATTTTACAGCATTCAGTGCCAATAAATCTTACGCCTCAACCTGGCAAAGCAACAAAGGCTGGTCAAACGTGCCAGTTGTCCGCCTCATCTGTTCCAGCAGCCAAAAGGCTCAAAACAACATGGATGTGGCTGGCAGCAATGCTACAACCATTGTGGCCCATCGTGGTAGTGTTGACAGCGAGTATGCCCTGGTTGTAGAGAAAGGCTACGTCATAACAGGCGTCAGTTTCGACTTTGCCATAGCCTCAGGCAGCAGTGCCGTTACGGTAACACCCATTGGCGGCACCGCCGTAAAAAGTACAGCCGAAGGGCAACACGTCGAGGTAAAAGGACTGAGTGCCGACACCGTAGTAGCCTTCAAACTCAGTGGCGAAAACAAAGCCATAGCTCTGACCAACCTTAAGGTGACTTATGGCAAGGTAAAGCCAGCCTTTGCCTCGGGCCAATTGGCCATCAACACCTCAACAGGTACACTTAACGCCAATAGTGGTTTCTGCTCAGCCTGGACAAGTACACAGAATTCGCCGCAAATCAAGCTCGATTGCGGGGCAAGAAACATCAGCGTGGCTAACAGCACCAACGGCATCATGCAGTGCTGGCGTGGCAGCCAATCCGACAGCAAATACACCCTCACTGCCCAAAGTGGCTGGGTAATAACCGGTTACAGTTTCGACTTCACCGCAGCAGATCCTGCCAAAACCTGTGGCGTGACGGGCCCCGACGGCAAGAAACTCACCAGCAGCAGTGCGGTGCAACACATCAAGGCCACGGGCCTTTATGACAAATCGGTGGTGGCTTTTGCTATGAACGGTGACAATCATGCCATCAATGTGTCAAACTTTGTAGTAACGTGGGAAACCGACTCGACTGCCAACACCGAACTGCCAGGTTACACCGTGTTCGACAACAGCGGTGCGGTGCCCTACCGCATTCCCGCCATCGGCACCGCCGCCAATGGCGACCTCGTGGCAGTGGCCGACTACCGTTACAGCAAGGCCGACATAGGCAGCGGACGAGTAGACTTGCACCTGCGCATATCAAAGGACAATGGCCAGAGCTGGGGCGAGATAATGATGCCCGAGAATTTTAAGGGCGATGGCCAAATGACCACATGGCGACATGACAAGGCCGCTTATGGCGACCCATGTATTGTAGGCGACCGTGAAAGTTCGCGTATGATGATAGTGTCGTGCTCAGGTTTCCCCGGCTTCTTCAGCAAGGACGAAAAGCACCTTGGTTGGGCACGTTGGTATTCTGACGACAATGGCCAAACATGGACAGGACCAGAATACATCGATATGAAATACATTTACGAGCCATTGGCTGCGGCAGGTACCCCCGTCAACGGTTTCTTTGTAGGTTCGGGCAAGATACACCAGAGCCGCTATATTAAGAAAGATAAGTATTACCGTCTTTACTGCGTAGGTTCAACACAGGAGAATGGTGGTAACAAGAAGAACTGGGTGCTCTACTCCGACGACTTTGGCGAGAGCTGGGACTTCCTTGGTGGCCTCAAGCACGCCCCCATTGTCAACACAGCCGATGAGCCCAAGGCCGAGGAGCTGCCCGATGGCAGCGTATTGCTCTCAAGCCGCGATGTAAATGGCCGCTATTACAACATATACACCTTCAGCGGCAACGATGGTATAAGCGGCAGCTGGGGCGAAAAGGCATTGTCAAGTTCTGCCAATAAAGGCTTGATAGCCAACAATGGCTGCAACGGCGAGGTGCAGGTAGTGCCGGTAGTGCGCAAGGCCGATGGCGTGAAAACCTTCATAGCCCTGCAGTCGCTGCCCACCTCAGGGCGCAACTATGTGTCAATATTCTATAAGGACCTCACCGACAAGGACACCTATGCCAGTCCTGCCAACTTTGCCAAGAATTGGGACGGCCGTTTTGTTGTAAGCAACACCTCGTCGGCTTACAGCACTTGGAGCTGGCAAAAGGATAACGCTTTGGCCTTCATCTACGAAGAGGGTGGCGGCAATGGCGGTTACGACATTGTGTACAAGCGCATCGACATACCCACGCTCACTGGTGGCAAGTACGACTTCGACGCAACCCGCACCTTCGAGCGCCAGCAAATAGACTGGGCTTTGGCCAACCGCATAAAAAAGATGGGTGCCTTGATCGACTCTATCAAGCCAGCTGTCGAGGCTAACACCAAATACATTTTTGGCGATAAACTCATAACCGATGCCAGCCAGTTGGAGTGCAAGTTCGGCTATTCGGTTGCAGGCAAGGGCGACAACCAGCCTATCAGCAATTTGATTGACGGCAATGCCGACACCTATTTCCACACCGACTACAGCAAGGGCGACCTGAAAAATGGCGTGCACTGGTTTGATGTGACAGCACCCGCCGAGGGCAAGTTTGCCAATACCATAGTTGTAAACGTTACAGAGCGTAAAGGTGCCAATGCCGATTTTGTGAAAGAGTTTACCATCTCGGGCTTCAACAGCGAGGCAAAGAACGACTCTGTGTATATAGCAAAAGTCACAGTGCCCAATGCTGCTGCCGGCCAACAGTCAACCATGCAGTTCACCATTCCCGAGGGAGCAAGCTACAAGTATCTGCGTTTCAATGTCACAGCCACGAGCAACAACCGCGGCTATTGGCACTTGGCAGAGTTCATGCTGAGCAAGCCCGACAGCCTCGATGCCAACAGCCCCAATGTGTTGCACCCCGACGCCTACGCCACCATGAAGGACGCCATTGCTGCAGCCGAGGCCGCAAAGCAACAGGCTACCGACAATGACATTGCCGCGCTCGAGGAGGCTTATGACGCCTACCTCCGTGCATTGCAGGGCACTGCTACCGGCATTATAGCCACTCCCGCTGTCAAGCCGGGCAAGGCTACCATCTATTACGACTTGATGGGCCGCCGTGTGGCAAACCCCGTAAAGGGCGTGTTCATTACCAACACTGGCAAGCGCGTTATTAAGTAACGTGCACGCACCCAAACAACAGCAAGTAAGGGCTGGCACTTCTCACGCGAGGTGTCAGCCCTTATTCGTTACGAACTTTACTAAATATAGCTGCATCTTTCCCCGAGACGAGGCTGCTGAAAAAACCGACGCGAGACGCGTCGCCCCCATTAGTGCTTGCGTTTCTTTAAGCGTCCAGCGCAACCACCCAACGCAACCACTCAACGCTACCTCTAATGGGGGCGACGCGTCTCGCGTCGGAAAAATATGCAGCTATTATTAGCAGTAGTTGCGTTTGTATTTAACACCTATTCCTATCCCGACGCGAGACGCGTCGCCCCCATTAGAGCTTGCGTTTGGTGATAGCGTTGGGTGCTTGAGTACGTTCGCACGTTTGTGTATTACCACCCATAATCTTATTTATGCAAAAGTGCCTGCACCTTGCACTTTTGCTTCTTTATAAGTTGATAATCAGATAGTTATGCAGTGTAGGTACACCTGCACAATGCCTACACTTGTCTGCACTTACTTGCACTGTGTCTGCACTTGTTTGCACTTATCTTACACTTATCTTACACTGTGCCTGCACTACCTTGCACTTGCCTGCACTGACTGCATAGTATCTACATTTGTCTGCACTTATACTCATGGATTTCCCCAGGCACTGCCATGAATTACAGCATAGGGAGGTAGAAAAGATCTTCGGAGCAACGGAAAATTCTACCGCCCTATGCACCCACACCGCCCTGGCACAACCATAAATACTACATCACTTTGGTGTGCATGCAAGCACTTGTGCAATCAAGCAAACACTTGTGCAGACAGGTTTGTATGCAAAAGTAACTGCTACCTGCACACTCGAAATCCCTGAATATCAGCGCAAAAACATCAAAAAGTGCAAGGTGCAGGCAAAATAACCAAACAAATATTTATGGCAGAATATCTGCACTTTGTGCGCTCAATAGCACACTATCAGCTGCAAAAAATATCGCTGCATATTAAAAATTCCATGGCATAAGGGTTGTACCACAAAGGGCTTTTGACGAAAAGCATTGCGCTTTAGCATTTTACCGCACCGCAATCAGGTGTGCACGTGTCACCCATAAAGTGTATTCCCGCAGGTAACACATTAGTACATAATGCGCATGGTAAAACGCAAAAAGTGCTATTTGTTAAGGTTGTTAACAACATTTATTACCCCCCCGTTTGTATTTAAGGTTTAATAGCTACATTTGCAGCGGTAAGACCAACTGACTTACAACAAATGTAAAGAACCATTCAGAAATAATTGTAATACTATAAAATAACCAAGCTAATGAAAAAGACAATTACTCTTTTAGGCATGCTGTTGGCATTCTTTGCAACAGCGGGGGCGCAGACTGCAACCAAGTTCTATTCGCCCACAGCCACGCCTTATGCCGATTTGGTGTCAGGAAAATCGTATGCCATATTAGTGGCAGCCGATAAGAACTGTGAAGACGGAGATGCAAACTATACCACGGCAAAGTTTCTTTCTTGGGCAACGAAAGATAATGGAATGGCCACAACCGATGCTTACACATCAACCAATGACCTGCGTGGCAAGGAAGAGCAGAATGGCTATACATGGGTAGTTACTGTAAATAGCAACAGTACAATCACTCTGAAGACGGGTGACAACACATACGTGCCAGCGTCATCAAATGGTCAGGGCGGTGCTTTGTCTGCAACTGCTGGCGAACTGACACGTGTGGACAAAGGCGACTGGTGCCTGCTCACTAATGGCACTTCTGGCAGCCAAACTTGCTATCTGACATTGGGTGGTGGTAAGCGTAACGGCAGTCGTAACAAACTTGAATACTGGCACTATGACGCAAATCCTACCAATGGTGAAATAGCCAAGTTCAAGTTTTTTGAGGTGTTAGACGGTACTTCATATGACGTTACCTACAATTACACAATCAACGGCACAAAGGTTGGTACATACAGCGTTAAAGCAGCTCCGGGCATGGTTTATCCTGCCCCAGGCAATTTACCCTACTTTGTAACTGCCACAGCTCCTGAGGGCACAGTGACTGGGACCACGACAAAAGACATAGCGGTTGACATAAGCAACTACCCCTTCAAGTTCTCTCTGAACGAGAGCGACACACCCGAATGGGGCTACTTAACAGTTAATATGTCTACTGCAGACCGCAGATTGTTGACCAACAATACTACATCTATTTTGCGCTCAGTACCCAATGCCCAATATCAAAACAGCACGCTCAATGGCATAAAAGATGACCTCTGGCGCATGGTGGGCGATCCTTTCAAGGGTTTCAAAATCATGAACAAGTCTGGCAAATGCCTTGTAAAGGCCGCCAGCGGCAATGGTGCTACATATACCGATGCATCGGATACCGAGAGCAACAACCTGTGGAAGGTGTATGGTGGTGACATTATCGAGACCCCAAACAATATAACAGATGCCAATAAGACAGATATCATGGCTAAAGCCTTTGTGTTGCGCCACAGCACAGTGGGTGAAGGTGACAATTATTTGACCACTAGTAATAACGATAAAGTAACAAGCCTTGGAACTTGGCAAAAGAAATCCAACGGTGCTTGTTTCCTCTTCCTCGAACCTGAATTTACAGTAAACCTCAACACCAACGACAATCTTGTAGCCTCTTTCGCTACTTTGGCCCTGCCTTTCGACTTCAAGGTTGTAAGCAGCAACACCAACGATGCCAAGTTGTACAGCGGTGCTTACAATGCAACCACGCGTACACTCGACATGACAGCTGTTGAGGGTGTTGTTCCCGCCAGTGCAGGTGTCGTAATCAAGAGCGACAGCAAAGCCACAAGCATTGTGCTCACAGCCAATGCCAAGTCTACTGCGACCGCTTTGACAGGTAACCAGCTCGTAGGTACTACTGAGGAAATAGCCTTCTCAGAATTGACCGACAAACTCGTGTTCGGTGTGACAACTCAAAATCATGTAGGTTTCTATGCCGCAGGTGGTTCAGCCGCTCTGCCCGCCAACCGTGCTTACCTGCCCACTTCAGTATTAGGTGGTGTAAAAGCTGTAGCCATGAACTTTGGTGGCGATGTAACCGGTATCAACGCCGTTGTTGAGGCAGACAAGGCCAACGCAGCAATCTACGACCTCACTGGCCGTCGCGTAACACGCACAGTAAAGGGAGGCCTCTACATTCAGAATGGCAGCAAGTTCGTTGCCCGTTGAGCCGGTGCTCGAAATTAGCTGATAAGAATTGGCTATATTGCAGACCTGCTTAATAATATACTAACCACAAGTAAAGACATTCAAGATATGAAAAAGACATATATGCAGCCCCAGTCTGTTGCAGTACACCTCTATGCCGAGGAGGCCATGCTCAACCTCAGCGGTGGTGCCCAAATTGAAGTAAACAAAGACGAACGTACCGATGTGCGCTGGAGCCAGAAGCAAAACGACATGTGGGGCAACCCCCAAGGCGACATGTGGGGCAACATGGACAAGGACTGATAGCCCTGTGACCGGTGTGACGCTAATACCCAACGCTACCTCTAATGGGGGCGACGCGTCCCGCGTCGGAATTTAAGGCAAAGGCTCACAGACAGGCGTGTAATTACGCTGTCTGTGAGC
>OARK01000036.1_pt1 | contig 35687 bp, 36 predicted proteins | sample 1475711 | NCBI WGS metagenome assembly OARK01 (sample SAMEA3360700, study PRJEB22359) | human gut metagenome | biome: ENVO:urban biome; feature: ENVO:human-associated habitat; material: ENVO:feces | place: Bangladesh | collected 2011 | reverse complement strand
CATACGGATGCGAGCTGTATTCTTATCCAAAGAGAGCCTGTTTGATCCGTCCACCACCTACACGAGGAAGCGGCACTGGGTTTATTTTTTATTTCGAGTGCAAAGATAATGAATTTCTATGAAACCACCAAATTTTTCTTTCATTTTTTTATAAATTTCACCTTACTTCTTACAACTTCTACCTCAATATCGCTATTTTGGCTTATTTTTGTTATTTTTATGCAAAATTCTTCCATTTTTTGAGGTTCGTTAACAGAAGCTTCTTTTTCTGTTTTTCCCCCATCACCCACCTTCTCTACATAGAAATTCAGCTGATCGCCCTGATGACTCTCTGCTACGTATGCGATTTCGAAGCGCTGTAAAAAATGAGTCTTATAATAATCCAGGTCAAAAAGATCGAGTACATGCTCGATATATTTCACAGAATTAATATGGCCATTTACATCCACATCATTATAATAGGTATGAATAGTACGTACCAATTCTGCATCCTTACCCATCTTGACACGAGAGCTGGCAGCAATAGGACAAGGTTTCTCTGTTTCTATATATTCCTTGATAAGTCCATCATGGATACTGAAAATATCCACGGGCTGACGGGTCTCAGTATCAATCATAGCCCAGACACTTTTACCATAGCCATATACCTTCTCAGCTTCAGAACCATCCGAAACAGACGCACAAATCTTAAAGTTTCGGCTAGTGAAGTACTTCATCGCACTCTCTACCCAGGTCTCTACATAAAACTTATCATAAGACTTTGGCATTTCCTGCATCTCGATAGCGAGACGACTCAAGACCCAGGTTTTGTGTCGGGGCATCAGATAGTTCATTCCATAACCACGATCGTTACTATGGAAATCGGCAGCATTCAGAAGATGATTTCCCAAATGCCCCATAAACAGACGACTTGCAAAATCGCAATGGAAAGGTTCTGCCAGAAACTCGTAGCAACCTACCTTATCTAATAATTCCTGTTTCATATTCTTCGGTTTTTGATTTATTGTTTTATACCTTATTATATATATAACGAAGCCACCTATATCTTTATTACATACAAGAAACTAAAAAATCCCTCTGCTCTTGGTCTTCCAACCAGGTAAGCAAAGGGATTTTCCTCGTTTAAATCTGTTTGTTCCAGAATCAATATATTCTTTCAGAATTCCTGTCCGAGACTATTCTTCTGAATTCTTTTTCAGATAATCAGAGATAGGCTCATCGAAGCTTCTTGTAACGGCAATTCTACCACTTCTACTGTACTGCAAAAGACAATCGAAACTATTGAGCTGATGGAAAAGATCAGCGATATCCTCAGTAAGACCCGCCAAGAGCACAGTACTGTAGGTAGGATTCACCTCCATCATACGGGCATCGTGCTTGCGGATAGTACGGGAAACCTCAGGATTCTCCAAGAGGATAGGAGTAGAAATCTTGTAGAGTGCTACCTCGTGGATGAAAATCTGATCATCTGCATAATAATCACTCTTCACCACATCAATTTTCTTCTCTATTGCCTTGTTGATTTTCTCAATCTGCTCAGCATCACTCCATACCGTGATAGTATATTTGTGGATGTTCTTGATACTGCTAGCCGACACATTCAAGCTCTCGATATTCACCTGTCTTCTTGTAAATACAGCGGTAATCTGATTCAGGATACCTGCAATATTCTCAGAATAGACAAGCAATGTATATAATTTCTTATCGTTGTTATTCTCCATTTTATTTCTATTATTTAAAATGTATAGTTACACCTTATTATATATATAGCCGAAAGCCATTAATAGTGGAGCTCAAGCAGCATTTCGTCCACACTCTTTCCCGGCAGAGTCATAGGAACAATATCCTCATCTTCCTTGATGGCGCATTCCAAAAGGTAAGGTCCCTTGGTGCTGATCATCTTCTCAACCTTCGCCTTCAGATCCTTGCGGTCGATTACCACATCGTAAGGAATGCCATAAGCCTTGGCAATTTCCTCATAACGAGGGTTCAGCATGTGGGTGAAAGAGCGACGTCCCTCAAACATCAAATCCTGCCACTGGCGTACATTGCCCAGATAGTTATTGTTCAAGAGAATCATCTTCACTGGTGCCTGCTGCTCCATGATGGTACCCAATTCCTGGATGTTCATCTGGAAACCGCCATCACCGAAGAAACAGCAGATGGTACGGTCTGGTGCGCCGAATGTTGCACCGATAGCAGCAGGAAGACCGAAGCCCATGGTTCCGAAACCACCACTGGTAACAATACTCAGTTTCTTGGTGAACTTGAAGTAGCGGCTACTGATCATCTGGTTCTGACCTACGTCGTTCACGAGAACAGCCTCATTATTGGTAGCTTCAGTCACCACATTGGTTACCTCACCCATCAGCAGAGGGCCTTCAGTAGGATGAATATCCTTCTCGATAACCTTCTCCTGTTCCTGCTTGCGATATTCCTCGAAGGAATCTCTCCACTCGCGATGAACATTCTTATTCAAGAGACGAGTGATTGCAGGCAACGTCTGCTTGCAATCGCCAATCACAGCCACATCAGTCTTGATGACTTTATCGATTTCCGACTTATCAATATCAAGATGGATAATCTTAGCCTGCTTGGCATATTTGGAAGGAACGCCCGTGATACGGTCACTGAATCGCATACCGATGGCAATGAGCACATCACACTCCTGAGTCTTCATATTGGTAGCATAAGAACCATGCATACCGAGCATACCCATATTAAGCGGATGGTTGCTAGGAAGAGCAGAAAGACCGAGCAGGGTACGACCAGCCGGGATATCAGCCTTCTCCAGGAATTCAACCAGTTCATTATGAGCACCACCCAGTTCTACGCCATGACCGACGAGAGCGAAAGGGCGCTTTGCCTGATTGATGAGTTCAGCAGCTTCAGCCACTGCCTTTTCATCAATCTTCGGATATGGATTATAAGATGTAACCTTCTCACATTTCACCGGTTCCCACTCACAAGTAGCAATCTGGGCGTTCTTGGTAAAGTCGAGTACCACAGGTCCCGGACGACCGCTACGAGCGATGAAGAAGGCACGGCTTACAGCCCATGCCACATCCTCAGGACGACGAATCTGATAAGACCACTTAGAGATAGGCTGGGTAACGCCCACCAGGTCAACCTCCTGAAAGGCATCAGTACCCAAAGCGCCCACACCCACCTGTCCGGCGATGACCACGATAGGTGTAGAATCCATCATGGCATCCGCAATACCGGTGAGCGTATTAGTTGCTCCAGGACCACTAGTAACGAGAGTAACACCCACTTCGCCGCTGACTCGGGCGTAGCCCTGTGCAGCGTGAGCAGCAGCCTGCTCGTGACGAACCAAGATGTGATCGAACATCTTCTTCTCTCCTCTCGTGTAACCATACAGTGCATCAAACACTGGCATGATGCTACCACCTGGGTAACCGAAGATGGTCTTAACCCCTTCGTTATGCAGGGAGCGCATCAATGCTTCAGCTCCTGTTATTACTTCTTTTGCCATTTATCTATATCTTATTCTGAATAATTCAAAAACTTTATTTTCTTTGTTGTCAAAGACAAACCTTCTTGCCTGGGAAACCAGGAAAGGATTAGTCAATGATTCTTACACCACCCTTATCAGCAGAGCTTACGCTCTGTGCGTATGCACGCAAAGCCTTACTAACCTGACGATTACGCTTCAGCGGCTGCTGTGGACGAGCAGCAAGTTCCTCGTCGGAAAGCTTCACATTGATAGAGCGGCTAGGAATATCGATAACGATGATATCGCCATCCTTGATTTTGCCGATGTTACCACCAGCAGCAGCCTCTGGGCTAATGTGACCGATACTCAAGCCAGATGTACCTCCAGAGAATCGACCATCAGTGATGAGGGCACACTCCTTACCGAGGTGACGGCTCTTGATGTATGAAGTTGGATACAGCATCTCCTGCATACCAGGACCACCCTTAGGACCCTCGTGTGTGATGACAACACAATCACCAGAGTTCACCTTACCACCAAGGATACCCTCGCAGGCATCTTCCTGAGAATCGAAGCATACAGCAGGACCCTCGAAATGCCAGAGTACAGGATCTACGCCTGCAGTCTTCACTACGCAACCATTCTGTGCGATGTTACCGAAGAGTACTGCAAGACCACCATCCTTGGTATAAGCATGTTCGAGATCACGGATACAGCCATTCTCTCTATCTGTATCAAGACTCTCCCACTGTGCATCTTGACTACCCATCTGAGTGGAGAATTTTCTGCCTGGAGCAGAATGATAGATGCGGTCAGCCTCAGGATCAATCTCGGCACCTGTGATATCGTATTTCTTCATCTGCTCATCGAGAGTCTTGCCATCCACACGCTTCACAGCACCATTGATAAGGCCACCCTTATTAAGTTCATTCAGGATACCCAGGATACCACCGGCACGGTTGCATTCCTGAACGCTATACTTCTGAGTATTAGGACTCAACTTGCAGAGGCAAGGAACCTTGCGACTGAGCTGATCGATATCTTCCATTTTGAAATCGGCACCTGCTTCCTGAGCCACAGCCAAGAGATGGAGCACTGTATTTGTACTACCACCCATTGCGATATCGAGAGTCATGGCATTGAGGAAGGCATCACGGGTAGCAATGCTACGTGGCAATACGCTCTCATCGCCATCCTCATAATAAGCGTAGGCATTCTTCACAACCTGACGAGCCGCAGCCTTGAAGAGTTCGATGCGGTTCTTGTGAGTAGCGAGAATAGTACCATTGCCAGGAAGACTCAAACCGATAGCCTCTGTGAGAGAATTCATAGAGTTGGCGGTAAACATACCAGAGCAGCTACCACATCCAGGGCAAGCACACTGCTCAATCTGCTTCATTTCCTCATCGCTGACACTGGTATCAGCACCCTTGATCATAGCGGTAATCAAGTCAGCATTCTCGCCTTTCCAGCGACCAGCCTCCATCGGACCACCAGAACAGAACACAGTAGGAATATTCAGACGCATAGACGCCATCAACATACCTGGGGTAACCTTATCACAGTTGGAAATGCAGATCATAGCATCAGCCTTGTGCGCATTCACCATATATTCCACAGAATCAGCAATAATATCGCGACTTGGGAGTGAATAGAGCATTCCATCGTGACCCATAGCGATACCGTCGTCAACAGCGATGGTATTGAACTCAGCTGCATAGCAACCCATAGCTTCAATTTCCTTCTTGACAATCTGACCGATTTCATGAAGATGAGTATGACCCGGAACAAACTGTGTGAAACTGTTCACGATGGCGATGATAGGTTTGCCAAACTGCTCATGTTTCATACCTGCAGCTACCCAGAGTGCTCTGGCACCTGCCATTCTTCTGCCTTCAGTACAGACGCTACTTCTTAATGGATGTTTCATATCGTTATTATCTCTTTATATTATCTTGTTCTTTATTGCCAGAAGGTCTCTCTCAAGCCTTCTTCTTACAATTTTGACTGCAAAGATAGTGAGAATTTATGAAACAAACAACAAAATCCGCAAAAACTTTCAATTTTTGCGGATTTTTGTTAGAAAATAAGCTAAATTGCTTACAATTTATCAGAACCATTACACAAAAGCAGCCCAATTGTGCAAAATATAAGGGTCCATATATGTCTTATACAAACAGATTAGAGTTCAAATACCTCGGCAGAACGAGCCTTCACCTCAACCTGCTTGTTACCAGCACCAGCTCCTTGTGCTTCCACCTGGAGTTTCAACGTACGAGGCAAGGCATTCACCACCTTGAGCCAGGTTTTACCGGTCTTGGAATCCTTTACCACGCTAGTGCCCACGTACTTCTTGAGAGCTGCAGGAAGGTTCAGGCTAGATACAATATAAGTATCACCGGAATGCTGACCAAACATCTTCTGCATCTTGTAACTCTCGGTGAGTCGGATTTTCTCCGAATTATCGAAGTAGATCATATCCGGGTTCCAGTTATGATAGCCATCCTTGCAGAGCAGAGGAGCATAAGAAGTCATTTCCACGACATCTCCGTTACGTTCCACATTACAGAGATGAATACCCTCTGCCAAAGCGCGGTCTAATTCATTATTGCCATTTGCAGCATACTCGCCCAGATACACCTTCGGAGCCTTACGGTCGTAATGATCGTAGTAATCCTGATGATTGATAAACCATCCTGGCTGCTCATAATAGTGCTCATCTACCGCATCAATCCATTTTTTATTCTCCTTTGCAATCTTCCAGCCCTCGATATAGTCGGAAGATGGATAATGGAATGGACCTACTGTGCCCACTACTTCAATTTCCGGATGCTTCTCCTTGAGAGCCTTGCAGATCATCAGATAGCGCTGTTCGAAATCGGTGGAAATCAGATCTTCATTTCCGATACCTACCATCTTGAGATTGAAAGGAGCCGGATGTCCGGCATCCGCTCTCATCTTTGCCCACTTCGATGTGGCAGGATCACCATTCGCCCACTCAATCAGGTCGAGAACATCCTGCACATACTTTGGCATTTCTTCCATTGGGATTCCGCCCTGCTGTCCGCAGATGCCCTGCGCATTAGGCTGGGAGTTCTGACAAGGTACACCAGCAGCCAATACTGGCAGAGGCTCAGCGCCCATATCCTCACACCACTGGAAATACTCGAAGAATCCCAGCTTACGGGTCTGGTGATAGTTCCAGATATTGAGAGCCGGTTTTCGGTCTTTCAGTTCACCAATACTCTCCTTCCAATGATAGATGTTGCCGAGTCCCTGTCCGTGGAGCATACATCCACCTGGAAAACGTACGAAGCGAGGCTTCAGCTCAGCGATGGTCTCAGCAAGATCCTTTCTCAGACCATGACCTTTGTAGGTATCCTGCGGCATCAGGCTCACCATATCTACGGCAACCTTTTCCTCTCCCTTAGGCAAGAGGGCAAAACGGGTATCCTTGCCCAGTTCACCTTTATATTTGTCTGTGATGACAAGCTGCGCCTTGTATTCAGCCCAATCAGGTCCCTGCACCTTCAGCTTAGCCTGGGCTATCGGAAGTCCTTCCTGATCTACGAGTGCTACGGTGAGCTGCTTTTTCTTGCCGTCGATACAACGGGCATACAGACTCACTTCGTAAGCGGCACCACGCTTGATGACGATTCCCTCCCATCCTATATTATAAATAGGTGTAGATGAGAGGATGGCATAATGCGGATTATTCACGCTTACCCCATTTTCTGTAGAAATGATGGCAGAAGAGGATGACGATACAGAAGAAGATGCTGAAGAAGATGAAGCCTCAATTCCCATCCAGGCAGTTGCAGCATTCCAGCCTTTTCGCTCACCATTGTATTCGAAGTCGCCATTCTGCAGGAGTTCTGCACAGAGCCCGCCATCGGCAGCTCTGCTGATATCCTCGAAGAAGATGCCGATAAGTTTGTCGCTGATGCGATGGCTCTGCTTCGGATTCACAGTAAGCTTTGCCGTGAAAGCATCTGCTGCATCCGCCTCCTTTACCATTTTAGCGTGCTGAAGGACAGCCTCCTCACCTTGCTCATTCTTGATTTTCTCCTCTACATCAGCGATATAAGCCTTCAGATCAGCCTCATTCTTAGGCAGTTTCCGGCTGTTTTCCTTTGCTTCCTCAGCCAGAGCCTTATGCCAGGCACGGATATAGTTCAGATGAATGGCCGGAATTTCAAAGTCATTACCCTCTACCAGTTTACCATTGATGGTAGCCGTATCTCGCTGCCAGAGGATTTCATCGGCAGAAGCTTCCAGCGAATCCTCCTGGAAGGTACGGAAATCCTTGTCGGCATGAACGTATCTTTTGCCTTTCTCCGTCTTCAGATAAAGGTCGAAGGTTCCATCTTCCATCTGATAGGCAGCCACATCACTGATATTCTTCTCCTTCATGATAGGATAATCCTGTGGTCGCCAGGTTACAAGATCTTCAGAATAAGCCACAGCAAACTGTGGTGAGGTCTTATTTACACTCCAAAGAGCCCGCCAGGTACCATCATTTGCCTTGAGAACAAATGGGCGATACATCTTTTTCTCACTGCCCCAAGGTCCGAAGTCAGAGGCACAGAGCTGACCTACATCCACCCATCTTTCATCGTCTGTAAGATAAGCGAGATGCAGTCCCTGGTTGGGAGCTGGCGAATACACGAAGATCTGGCAGATAGAATCCTTGCCCACAATGGTATAGGCAGGCGCATCCTTATCTGCAACAGACAAAGTCGTCTTATTAACTTGTTTCTTGGCAGCTGGCATTTGAGCCTGCTTTCTGACAGGAGTCAGCGCCACAGCTTGGGTCATAGCCAACAGGGCAGCCGAGAAGAGTAGATACTTTGGTTTCATCATATTACTTCTTATTTATTTTTTGTTTGTTTTTAGATTCTCAATTGTATTACATTAATATATATATACGATGATACGACTTAAAAATCGTATAAAGTTAATAAAAAAGGGGTAGAATGCTTCACAGCAACCTGCCCCCCAACCTAACAACTAAACCTAATAAACTCCCTAATGGGTTAGAGAGATTTAATCATAAATTTCCTTTTTTCCTGCGGCAAGCGTATTCTTCATCAGCGAGCAGATGGTCATCGGACCCACTCCGCCCGGTACTGGAGTGATGAAAGAACACTTTTCAGCCACTTCATCGAACTTCACGTCACCATTCAGGCGGAATCCGCTTTTTCTGGTGGCGTCAGGTACACGAGTCGTACCCACGTCAATGACAACAGCTCCCGGTTTAACCATATCGTCTGTTACGAAATCAGGCTTACCGATAGCCGCAATGATAATATCTGCCTCTCGGCACTCCTCCTTCAGATTTTTGGAGTGCGAGTGGCACACGGTAACCGTAGCATCTCCATACTGCTTCTGCATCATCAGCTGGGCCATAGGTTTGCCCACGATGTTGCTTCTGCCCAGGATAACACACTTCTTACCGCTGGTTTCTATCTGATAATGCTGCAGCAGGGTGAGGATTCCAAGCGGAGTAGCCGAGATGAAACTAGGCATACCCAGCGACATTCTACCCACATTCACGGGATGAAAGCCATCCACATCCTTGCGATAGTCTATCGCCATGGTAATCTTCTGCTCGTCGATGTGCTTCGGCAAAGGCAGCTGCACAATGAAACCATCCACGTCAGCATCCTTGTTGAGCTTATCTACACACTGCAGAAGCTCCTCCTCAGTAACATCCTCCTCAAAACGGATCAGCGTAGATTTGAATCCGCACTTTTCGCATGCCAGAACCTTGTTCTTCACATAGGTTTCACTGCCACCATCGTGGCCCACCAGCACAGCCACCAGATGTGGCTGTTTGCCTCCTGCGGCTACAATCTGAGCCACCTCCTGGGCAATCTGTTCCTTTATGGCGGCTGCTGTCGCCTTTCCGTCTATTAGCTGCATCTTACTTTTTCTATTTTAAGATTTTTACATTGATAAGCTTCGAGTCTTGGCTCGCTGCTTCAGAATTACATACCTGGCATCTTAGGCATACCCTTCATACGGCCCATCATCTGCGCCATCTTGTTGCCAGTCATCATCTGCATCATCTTGCGTGTCTGTTCAAACTGCTTGATGAGCTTGTTTACCTCCTGGATATTGGTACCAGAGCCCTTGGCGATACGCTGGCGGCGAGATGTATTGAGGATAGATGGATTGGTACGCTCCTTAGGAGTCATACTCTGGATGATAGCCTCGATACCCTTGAAGGCATCCTCTGGGATATCAACATCGCGGATAGCCTTGCCTACACCCGGAATCATCGCAGCCAGATCCTTGATGTTACCCATCTTCTTGATCTGCTGAATCTGATTGTAGAAGTCGTTGAAATCGAACTGGTTCTTGCGAATCTTCTTCTCCAACTTCTTAGCCTCCTCCAGGTCGAACTGCTCCTGTGCGCGCTCTACCAGCGAAACCACGTCACCCATTCCGAGGATACGGTCTGCCATTCGAGCAGGATGGAACACATCGATAGCCTCCATCTTCTCGCCGGTACCGATAAACTTAATAGGCTTGGTAACCACGGTGCGGATACTGAGGGCAGCACCACCACGGGTATCACCATCGAGCTTGGTGAGAACTACACCATTGAAGTCGAGGCGGTCGTTGAACTCCTTGGCTGTATTTACAGCATCCTGACCCGTCATTGAGTCAACTACGAAGAGTGTCTCATCCGGGTTGAGATGATTCTTGAGGTTGCTGATTTCCTGCATCATCTGCTCATCCACAGCCAATCGACCGGCTGTATCGACGATGACCACATCGTTTCCGTTGGTCTTAGCCTGCTGCAAAGCGTGGTCAGCGATGCTGAGCACATCCTTGTTATCAGGCTCACTATAAACAGGCACACCCACCTGTTCGCCTACTACATGGAGCTGCTGGATAGCAGCAGGACGATATACGTCGCAAGCCACGAGCAAAGGCTTCTTACCTTTCTTGTTCTTGAGCATATTGGCAAGCTTACCGCTGAAGGTAGTCTTACCAGAACCCTGCAAACCACTCATCAGGATTACAGCAGGGCGACTTTCCAAATGCAATGGAGCTTCCTCACCTCCCATCAGCTCAGCGAGCTCGTCGTGAACCAACTTCACCATCAGCTGGCCTGGCTTCACGGCTGTCAAAACATTCATGCCGAGTGCTTTTTCCTTCACCTTGTTGGTGAATTCCTTGGCAACTTTATAGTTAACATCGGCATCGAGGAGTGCACGGCGCACATCCTTCATGGTCTCAGCCACGTTGATTTCGGTAATTTTACCCTCACCCTTCAAGATTTTGAAGGAACGTTCTAATCTATCACTTAAATTTTCAAACATGTTCTTAATTGTACTTTTTTATTTCGGGCACAAAGTTACGAACTTTTTCCGAGAAAGCCAACTCAATCTCGATTATTTTTCATTTTCTTGCTCTTTTGCTTCATTTTGAACATTTGGAAGCGTTTTCTCTGATGATTCCTGCCTGGTCTCATCCTGCTTTTCCAAAGTTTCTTTCTTGTTAGCGCTCAGATTGATAGGATTTTTCAGTTCATACTTCTTTCCCGTAGCCTTTTCGTAGGCAGAGACGATAGGATCCTTTCTGTCCATCTTCTTGAAGATTTCCTGAGCCTGCTTCTTGTGCTTCCGGTCGCGGCTGCCCTGCTTGTCCATCCAGCCGAAGGCATCGAAGCCGATTCCTCCCGGTGATGTTGGCACAGAATTCACCTTCTCTTGTATCTGCTCTTCCATATTGTCGATATGCTCCTGGTTCTTGCCCCAAACGGTCACTTCGCCAATCTGTTTGGCTTCGGGAAGGAGAAAAACGGTATCAGGCAACTCCTGGTAGCGGATGGTTGCCTTGATATAGCCCGGTTTGGATACGGTAGCAGAATCAAACTGGTAGCGCATGTTCCAGTAACCCCGATAGTCGGTACGCGCCCAATGGTTATTGTTCGTATGAATGAGGGCTTCCCTGATAGGCACATGATCCTCGGCAGATGCGATGACGCATGTTTTCTGCGCATAGACCATGGAAGCCATCGACAACAGGGTTATCATCAAAAATATAATTTTCTTCATAATCTTTGCTTTTTTTGTAGGCAAAAATAACAAGAATCCTTCATTCCGCAAAATATTGCAATAGATATTAACCAGATTAAGCAGATATTAACCTCTACGAACAGGTACCTTCTTTTTCGATACGCTTGGCTTCTTCCAGGAGCTTGATGGCATCCACATACTGTGCGATACCCTGAGCCACCTCCTTGGCAGCCTTCATCGCCAGCACTACGGTCTGAGGGCGATGCACCACATCACCTCCGGCGAATACGCCACGACGGGTAGTCATTCCGAAAGGACGATCTACCACCTTTACATATCCCTTCTCATCCACCTCGATTCCGGCAGTAGTAGAAACAATGCGGTTGGCAGGTCGCGAACCGATAGCGAGATAGATTCTATCAAAATTCTCTACCCTTTCGCCATCAGGCGTATTCAGCACGCAGCTTCCCAATCTGCCGTTCTTTCCCTTCAGGAAGGCTTCTACGGTAGTTTTCCATTCAAACTTCACACCTTCCTTTACAGCATCCTCGTATTCGCTCTTGATGGCAGGCATTTCCTCCTGGGTCTTTCTGTACAATACGGTAACGTCAGCACCCAGACGGATGGCAGTACGGGCAGCATCCATCGCCACATTTCCACCACCGATTACGCCTACCTTCTCGCCATCGCGCAAAGGAACCATATCGCGGGTCAAGGCACCTTCGTTATAGGCATTTACATTGTGCAGGAAGTAGGTACTCTGGCTTACACCATGGAGCTTGCTGCCCGGTGTAGAGTCCATATTCTGAGGCACGCTGGTACCGGTACCCATGAAAATGGCATCATAACCGGCACGGAAGAGACTGTCGATGGTGACATTGTTCTCGCCCACCATACAGTTGGTGATAAACTGCACACCCAAGGCAGCAATCTTGCTCACCTCATCGCGCACCACAGTCTTTGGCAAGCGATACTCCGGAATACCGTACATCAGTACGCCACCCGGTTCAGCCTGTCCTTCAAAAATCGTCACATTGAATCCCTGTCTTGCCAAATCACCAGCTACGGTAAGTCCTGCAGGACCCGAACCGATTACAGCCACTCTACCACGGGTTTTCTGTGGCAGAAGCTCACGGGAGAGATTCATCTTGGTATCGAAGTCAGCGATAAACTGCTCCAATTTTCCAATCTGTACAGGTTTTCCCTTCTTGCCGAGCACACAATGTCCCTGGCACTGCTTCTCGTGAGGACACACGCGTCCACAGATAGCCGGCAGATTACTCTTGGCATTGATGATGCTCATCGCAGCACCCATGTTACCCATCGACAGTTCGTGTACGAAATCCGGTATATCGTTTTCAATAGGGCATCCCTTCTTACACTGCGGAATCTTGCAATGCAGACATCTCTTGGCTTCCTCAATCGCCTCTCGGGTAGTGAATCCCTCGTTTACCACCTGAAACATGCTAGGCTGTTCAGCTGTGTTATTCTGTTGATCAATCTGTTCACTCATAATCTACTACTCTTCTTTGTCTTCTGTTTTTTTTTCTATTTCTGCTGCTTGATTTCGATGTCTTCCTTCACATGATTTCTGATTTTGGTGAGGAAGAGTTTCATACGCTTGGCATCCTTGTGATCGATGATGTCGATGAGTTCAGCCAGCTCTTCGCGAATCTGGGCCACCTGTCCAGATGTATATGGGTTGAAGAGGATTTCCTGCAAGAGATAGTCATCCTCGTTCAATACGCCCTTGGCTATCTGCATGTGGCGCTTGAAGGTGGTACCAGGAGCATCCTGATGCTTCATCACCGCCGCAAAGGCAAAAGTGCTGACAAACGGAATACTCAGCGAGTAAGCCACCGTCTGGTCGTGCTCATCAAAGGTGTACTCATGCAGGCTCAGTCCGAGCTTCTGATAGAGATCCTTGAAGAAAATCTTACCCATATAGTCGCCCTCCTTGATGATGACCGCATTCTCCTCGGAGAGCTGGTTTAGGTTGGCGAATGTAGGACCGAACATCGGGTGGGTGCTCACGTATCGGAAGCCGCTCTTGTCGTAAAACTCCTGCAATCCAGTCTTCACCGACGCAATGTCGCTGATGATACAGTCTTTAGAGAGATGTGGCAGCAACTCCTCGAATGCCGGGATGGTGTATTTCACGGTCACAGCATTGATGACGAGTTCCGGGCGGAACATCTCCACCTCCTCCATCTTGGTGAAACGGTAGCAGTTATAGGTGAAGCGCAGTCGCTTGGCATCCTTTTCATACACAGCCACCTCGTGGTCGAAGCTGAGCAGGTCGATGAAAAAGCTTCCCATCTTACCTGCTCCCATTATCAAAATTCTCATTTCTTTATAATGTGAAGAATGAAGAGTGAAGGCCGAAGTCTTTCGTCCTCTACTCTTCACTTAATTTATTTCTGATTCAGAATTTCCAACTGCTGGCGAACACTCTCCTCGTGGATATGCTCAAAGATCTGGGCAGCAAACTCTGGGCTCATTCCGCAGAGTGAAGCCTGGGCACCACGCTTCTCGAGAATCTCGTTGTAGCGGTTGGTCTGTACGATTGTCATATTGTGCTCCTTCTTGTAGGTACCGATTTCGCGGCATACACGCATACGCTTGGCAAGGAGATCCATCAGCTGGTTGTCACACTCATCAATCTGACCGCGCAGCTGATGCAGACCCTCTGTAGAATAATGCTCATCACGAACTACGAGGAGGCTCAGGATGTAATCCAGGATATCTGGAGTAACCTGCTGCTTGGCATCGCTCCATGCATCATCAGGAGAGCAGTGGCTCTCTACGATCAGACCGTCGAAACCCAGGTCCATAGCCTGCTGGCAGAGAGGAGCGATGAGGTCGCGGCGACCGCCGATGTGGCTAGGGTCGCAGATGATAGGCAACTGAGGAATGCGGCGGTGCAGCTCGATAGGAATCTGCCACATAGGAAGATTGCGGTAGATTTTCTTGTCGAAGCTGGAGAAACCGCGGTGGATGGCACCAAGTCGCTTGATACCAGCTTGGTTGATACGCTGGAGCGCACCGATCCAGAGCTCAAGATCCGGATTCACCGGGTTCTTCACCAGCACAGGAACATCCACGCCCTGAAGGCTGTCTGCCAGTGCCTGCATAGCGAATGGATTGGCAGAAGTACGGGCTCCCACCCACAGAATATCGATTCCATATTTCAAGGCGAGCTCCACGTGCTCAGGAGTAGCCACCTCGGTAGCAGTGAGCATACCGGTCTCCTCCTTCACCTGCTTCATCCAAGGCAAGGCAGCCTCGCCATTTCCCTCGAAGCCTCCTGGTTTGGTACGTGGCTTCCATACACCAGCGCGGAACATGTGGCAGCCTTTAGCAGCCAGCTGCTTGGCGGTAGTCATAACTTGCTCTTCGGTCTCTGCAGAGCATGGGCCTGCAATGACGATAGGGCGTTCCTGATCACTAGGGAGATTCAATGGTTCTAATTCTAATTCCATAGTCGTATATTTTAATTTTTTATTTTTTACTTTCCAAAGACTTTTCTGATTCTTTCCAGCGCCTCCTTCATCTTCTCATCCTTGGCACAAAGGCTGATGCGGATGTATCGCTTGCCGTTGCTTCCGAAGATGAATCCAGGGGTGATGAATACGCGCGCCTCGTGGAGAATCTTCTCTGTGAGGTCTTCAACATCGGCGTATTTCTCCGGAATCTTGCCCCAGAGGAACATGCCCACCTGGTTAGGATCAAACTTGCAGTCCAATACCTGCATGATCTGCTCGGCTATGTCGCGGCGGCGGCGATAGTTGGTGATGTTGTTCTCACGGTGCCACTCGTCGGTATTGTTGAGCATGGCCTCGGCAGCAGCGAGCTGGATTCCGCGGAAGCATCCGTTGTCGATGTTGCTCTTCACCTTCAGGATCCAGGAGATAAACTGCTTGTTGCTCGAAATCATAGCCACACGCCATCCCGGCATGTTGTGGCTCTTGCTGAGCGAATTGAATTCGATGCAGCAGTCCTTGGCGCCCGGCACCTGCATGATGCTCAGCGGATGCTCGTTGAGGATGAGCGAATAAGGGTTGTCGTTCACCACCACGATGTTGTGGTCCTTGGCAAACTTCACGAGTCGTTCGTAGGTCTCCATCTTTGCCACGCCTCCGGTCGGCATGTTCGGATAGTTGGTCCACATCAGCTTCACGTGGCTGAGGTCCATCTTCTCCAGCGCCTCGAAGTCTGGCTGCCATTCATGGTCCTCGCGCAGGTCGTAATAGGTAATCTTGGTGCCGAGAATCTTGTTGATGGCAGTATAGGTAGGATAGCCCGGGTTTGGGATGAGCACCTCGTCGCCAGGGTTGCAGAAGGCGAGCGTAACGTGCAGGATACCCTCCTTGCTACCAATGAGGGGCTGGATTTCCGTAGCCCAGTCAAGATCCACGTCATACCATCTCTTGTAATAACCAGCCATCGCCTTGCGCAACTCCGGGATGCCCACCGTAGGCTGATATCCGTGTGCAGCAGGGTTATGGGCTACCTCGCAGAGCGTATCGATGGTCTGCTTAGAAGGCGGCATGTCTGGACTTCCGATGGCGAGGCTGATGATGTCCTGTCCCTCGGCATTAAGCTTAGCCACTTCCTTCAGCTTACGGCTGAAGTAGTATTCCTGTATTTCTGTTACTCTATTGGCTGGTTGTATCATTTTTATTCTCTTTTATTTTGAAATGTTACTATTCTTTTTCCTCATATTCTCCCAGCACCGTGAGTTTCTTCACGAGTGGTGTGATGGCATCGATGCTCTGGCGATAGCGGGTCAGATTATCGAAGGTGAGATCCACGTAGAAGAGATATTCCCATTCATGTCCGATGCTTGGCAGCGACTGGATCTTGGTGAGATTGATGTCGTAGAAGCTCAGGATGGTGAGCACCTTGGAGAGCGAACCCTTGTCGTGTGAAAGGCTGAAGACGATGCTTGCCTTGTTGGCCTTTTCGATAGGACGGAGAAGAGCGGCCTTCTGCGGATTGCAGACCACGAGGAATCGGGTGTAATTGTGCGGATTGTCGTGGATTCCCTCCTGCAATACCTTCATGCCATACATCCTGGCAGCGTAGGCAGAACAGATGGCTGCCCATCCGTGCACCTGGTGCTGGGCGATGAATGCGGCAGAACCTGCAGTATCCTCAGCCTCCACCGCCTTGAGATCAGGATGGTTGGCGAGAAACTTGCCACACTGCATCAGCGCTACAGGATGAGAGTGAACCTCCTGCAGGGTGCTCCAGTCGTCGGAAGGCAGGCAGCAGATGCTGTGCTCGATGTGGAGCTTGTGCTCTCCCACCACGGTGGTTCCGCTCTCCCGGAGCAGCTCGTAGTTGTGGAGCAGACTGCCGGCGATGGTGTTCTCGATGGCGCAGATGCCGATGATGGTAGGATCTCGCTTGATGTTCTCAAACACCTCCTCGAAGGTAGCGCAACAGATTAACTCTATCTGCTCGCCCTGGAAATACTCGTGGGCGGTAATGTCGTGGAAGGATCCCAACTCTCCTTGTATTGCAATTCTCTTCATTGTTTCACTCTCTTTTTTACATTATCTCCTGATTTAGGAAAACGGATTTTCGGAAAACGTTTTTTGAAAACAGATTATTTCGAAAACGCTTATGGAAAACGGATTCGAGTTTTACGAAAAACGGTCCTGCTCACAATAGAGCGGGACCGTTTCGATGATTTCAAGAATCTTATATCCTAAGTTGAAATATATACGCAACTTCCCGCTTTACAATTGCTTGCAAAGTAAAAGTAATAGCTAAAAAAGTAAGCGTTCAACTTTTCCATTTTCTTATTCTTTTATTTGTTATTCACTTATTGCTTCGAGCATCAGTCTTCAGAATGAAGTAGCTCAGATGGAGCATCAACCGATGAAAGTCTCAACTCGTTTGCAAAAGTAATACTTTTCTTTGATACCGCCAAACAAATTGTCAGTTTTTTCTTTATTTTCCTTATATTTTCTGCTTTTCAGCAGATTTTCAGCAGATTTTTATCAGAAAAAGCCCTAAACTGGCAGATTTTTATCAGCATTCGTATCATTTCGAAAGAACATTTACTGGCATTTTCAGACAATTAGCGGCAATGCTCAGACAATTAGCGACAATGTTCTCTTCCTTCAGCCTTAAACTCTCCAGTAAGCTCCTCTATTTTCTCGGGATTCAGCTGCAGGTATCTCTGCATATCCTTTCCGGCTCCCTCCTTATCGCCCATCTGCATCAGCAGATTGCCTCGTCTCAGCAGGTTCTTGCTCAGTGCAGCCTTGTTCTCAGCATCCTCGCTGCAAGCCGCTGCGCGCTTCTCCTGTTCCGCTATCTGCTGCGTAAGAGCTGCTACGAGCAGAACGGGATTCATATCATTCAAATCCATCATACCTCTTTTATATATTAATTTATATATTAACCTGAACCTTTATAGTGACCCCAAAACAGATAGTTCTGGGGTCGCTTATATATAATAATGTGTAATTTATCTGTTGGCGACCAGCATTTACTTGATGGCACCGATAATTTCAGTCACCGACTTGCAGCCGTGAGCATCAAGCCACTCGTTCATACCATCCTTCACCTTCTTGGTTACGGCAGGATCGATGAAGTTGGCAGTACCGATTTCGATGGCTGTAGCACCGCACATCATAAACTCGATGGCATCCTTGGCATTCTGGATACCGCCCAGTCCTACTACCGGAATCTTCACGGCATGAGCCACATCGTAAACCATGCGCAATGCCACCGGCTTGACGCAAGGACCGCTCAAACCGCCAGTACGGATGCTCAGCAGCGGCTGGCGCTTCTCGATATCTACCGCCATACCCATCAATGTGTTGATGAGCGAAACAGAGTCGGCACCCTCAGCCTCTACCGCACGGGCGATGTCGGCAATGCTGGTTACGTTAGGCGAAAGCTTCACGATCAAGGTCTTGTCATACACCTTGCGCACCGCCTTCACCACGCTTGCAGCACCCTCGCAGGTAACGCCGAAAGCCATACCGCCATCCTTTACGTTAGGGCAGGAAATATTCAGCTCGATGGCAGGAATCTTATCCAGCTCATTCACGCGTGCAGCACACTCCGCATAGCTCTCAGGCGAGTGTCCGCTCACGTTTACAATCATATTGGTATCAATGTCCTTGATCTGAGGATAGATGTGCTCGCAGAAGTACTCCACACCCTTGTTCTGGAGGCCCACGCAGTTGAGCATTCCCTGTGGAGTTTCAGCCATGCGTGGATAGTCATTTCCCTCGCGTGGTTCAAGGGTAGTACCCTTTACGATGATACCTCCGATTTCCTCCAGCGGAACGAAATCAGCAAACTCCAATCCGTAGCCGAAAGTTCCCGATGCAGTCATCACTGGATTCTTCAGCTTCAAATCCTTTATATTTACACTTAAATCAGCCATAATCTTTCTTAATCAAATAATATTCTATTACAATTATCTACCAGAAGCATCTGGTTTAGATATCCCAGGTGAGCTGCTTGATGTTGATGACCGGACCATCCTTGCAAACGCACTTATGTCCCTCGGTGGTCTTCTCCACGCAGCAGAGGCAGGCACCTACGCCACACGCCATCTTGTTCTCCAGGGAAACCTCGCACTCCACACCAGCCTTCTTGGCAAAGCGAGCCACGCTCACCATCATCGGCTTCGGACCGCAGGTAGAGATCATGTCAAACTGCTCGTTCTCCAGCACAGAGTGATTGGTTACGAAACCCACCTCGCCGGCAGAGCCATCCTCGGTAGTGATGCATACCTTTCCTATCTTGGCAAACTCATCCAGCTCCAGCAGGTCGGAAGCCTTGCGGGCACCCAGCAGGAAGGTTACATCTGCACCAAACTCCTTGATGAGTTTTCCGAAGTAGAGCAGAGGAGCCACACCTACGCCACCACCCACGAGGAGATACTTCTGACTCTTCTCTGTAGGCATGGTGAAACCATTGCCCAGAGGCAGCATACAGTTGAGCGTATCGCCAGCCTGAAGCTTTCCGAGCTGGCGGGTTCCGTCGCCCACCATGGCAACGAGCAGCCAGAGCTGGTTGGTTTCTCTATCCACGAAATTGATGGAGATAGGACGGCGAAGCATGGTGGCAGGCGAATGATCTACCTTTACTTCTACGAATTGTCCAGGCAGGATTTCCGGCAGAGGCTTCTCGTCGGTAAGCTTAATCAATACGTGCTTATCGCTGAGTGCTTCTACAGAAACCACCTTAAGGTCTAGAACATATTTTTTCATCTTATTGCTATTTTAATGCTTGTTGTTAATGCTTGTTGTTATACCTATTTATATATAGGCAGTGCAAAGGTACAACAAAATTCGAACTTCACAAAGAGAAAGAGCGATTTTTTCAGCTCCCCCTCTTACTTTATTCCTTCTTTATTCCTTCTTTATTCCCTCTTTACTTCCGACAGCAGAGCACCGGTCTATTTCTTCGGAACGAAAGTCTCCCAGGTCTGGTCATCGTAGAAGATGCGGATCTCGGTAATCTTACGCTGCGGTTTGTCCACATATTTAACCACAGCATTGGCGATATTTTTAGGTGTCCTTTTTACACCGTGTGTTTGAGGCTGGTCAAAGAGCGATGGAGAAGTAGGGGAGTCGGATCCCTCGCTGCCCCCGAAATCCAGGGTAGGCTCCACCACGCCGCCAGCGCCACCTATGCCCCCATGGCTTCCGCCTATGCCTGCCGCCGAAGCGCCTGTACCAGCCACACCTACAGCGTCTCCATACATATCGAGCGAATCCTCGTCCGCTCCGTTTTCACCTCTGGCTGAAGCACCCGCCTGGGCACCTGCCACCTTATTAATATACATAGGAGGAGTACCATAAAGCAACCACTCAAGGTTCACCTGAGGAAACTTTTTCTTGATTGCATCCACGATGTCGAGCGATGGTTTTGTACGATCATTGAAGATGCTGCTCAGGGTCGCCGTCGACTTTCCGATGAGCTGCGCGAAGTTCTGTTGGTTGAGGTGTTGGTCCTCCATGATCTGTCTGATTCTGTCTTTCATCACTATGTCTGAATTTGATTTTTTACGATGTTTTATTTCCGAACAGGGCCGTTTTTGGCCCATTTTCTTAGATTTTACAAAGATAAAGCAAAAATTTGGTTTTACCAAACTTTTCGGGAAAAATTTTGTTTTTTAAACTTTAGGTTTGTATTTGCAAATTTAAACTTCCAATCTTCGCTTTCTTAGTTTTATGGTTTAGATTTACAAATCTAACTTTAGTAGTTTAAAGCTTTTACAATGGTTTGCTTTATTTAAAACTATTAATTCACTGAGTTTCAAAGCCTTCATTCCCTATAAATAGGCATTTCAGCCACTTTTATGCATATTTCTTGTGACAAATGCAAAATCGCAACCTTACTCAAAACAACAGAAATCTATAAATCACTGGTTTTCAGTATGTTTTCACTTCGATAACTCGTTTGTATATTTATACATTCATATTTCAAAACCACCCGATTTACATTTATGTTTATAAATTCATCCTCTTTTTTCTCCGATTTAGTTTTCTTTAGTTTAGATTCATAAACATAAAGAACGATTTACAAAATACACATTTATATTACTAAACTACAGAAACATAAACCTTAATAAATGCAAACACTAAAAAAAGAGGGGCTGAGGATGGCAAATTTTTCCATTTTGAGCGTTTTCAAGCCTGTTGGTCGGGTTTTGCTCAAAAATGCGAGTATTGAAGGGGGTTATTTTCGTTAACTAGCTGATATTCATTATAGTTAACTACGATTTCAGCGAAAACTGAAAAATGACCATCTAGATGAGAAATCCATCCAAACGAGAGATTCCCCACGAGAAAAACAAAAAAAATAGCGTTCGTTTTCTCGATAACGAACGCTATTTTCACCACTTTCAGGAAGCTAAACGCCCTCCCCGATTCTAGATCATTTCATTTCTCCGACAAGACGAAGGAGGAGTAAAAATCAGCCTCTCTCCCACCCTCACCCATCGACGGATTTTTGGAGCCGAAAAGCAGCCTAATGGAGGATGAAAAAGATGAGTTCTCTCATCAATTCGCCCGCCGAAGTAAACGGATTATCGATGCCCTTGCTCTTCGCATCCACCTCTTTCAGCTTCTCGATAATCTGCATCACTTTCACTCCGGAATAGTTTCTCATTCCCATCGTATAATCGCGCACCGCCCAGGTTCCGCGCAAATCCAGGAATTTTGCAAGCTCATTTTCGTTCTGCTTATTCGGAGCATAATAGGCTATCATCAGATTCTGGAAATAACTGAAGAGCAACGGGAGGAGCGCATAGAGCGAACCCGACTTCGGGTTGCTGTCAAAATAGTTTATTATCTGATTTGCCTTGAAAACATCACGCTGGATGATGGCGCTGCGAAGTTCGAAAGCATTGAAGTCCTTGCTCACTCCTATTTCACGTTCCACCACATCCGGAGTCACCCGTCGGTCGGAGTCAGGAAGAGAGATGAGCAGCTTGTCGAGTTCGGAGGTGAGGCGATGAAGATCGGCTCCGATATGGTCTGCCACCATCTGCACCGCCTTCGGTTCGATGGTTGCCTTGCGAGCCTTGAGATAGGTTTCGATGAAACCCGGGAGCTGACGGTCGTAGAGCTTCTTGCTCTCGAACACCACTCCCACCTGTTCGGCTCTCGGGATGAACTTCTTTCTGCGGTCGATACTGCCGTTTTTGTTACAGATGACGAGAACGGTGGATTTCACCGGTTTCTCGAGATACTTTTCCAGGGCATCCAGACTCTTCAGATTCTGTGCTTCTTTTACAATCACCACTCTGAATTCCGCCATCATCGGATATCCCTTACACTGATCCACCACCTGCACCGCCGTAGTATCTGCCCCGAAAAGCACGGTCTGGTTGAAGTCCCGCTCTTCCGGCTGGAGCACGTTTTCGGCGATATAATCGCAGATCTTGTCTATATAGAAAGGTTCGTCGCCCATCAGAACATACACGGGCGCAAACTTCCGAGCCTTGAGATCTTTCATGATCGACTCGTAACTTATTGCATTTTTCTTTTCTGCCATTGATTTATTTTTTGTATCTTTGCACTGTGATTCCAGCCTGCCATTCATCTGCCTGCACAGAGAATCCAGCCTGCAATCCATTTGCAAAGGTACAAAAATAAATCGAACTATATATATAATAAGGTATAAAAAATGATTCGCTTGAACTTACCAACCTTCGAAATGAAGGTTTCGGGCACGAAACAGCAGCCCAAGATACTGGATGTGCTGCGCAGGAAATACGTAGCCATCACGCCCGAAGAATGGGTGCGCCAGCACTTCGTACACTATCTCATCGAGCACAAGGGCTACCCTGCCCCGCTGCTCGCCAACGAGATTCAGCTGAAATGCGGCGACAAGGTGCTGCGTGCCGACAGCGTGCTCTACAGCCGCGAACTCCGCCCCAGGATGATTATCGAATACAAGGCACCGCATATCCCCATCACGCAGAAGGTGTTCGACCAGATTTCGGTATATAATCTCCTGCTCCACGTAGATTACCTGGTGGTGAGCAACGGACTGGAGCACTACATCTGCCGGATGGATTACGACGATAAAAAATATTTATTCCTCGAAGAGATTCCCGACTATTCTGATTTATTGACAATATAGGAAAATCAGACAGAAAGGCAGACACCCGGCTTCTCTCCCATCACTGCATCATCACCCCCAAAACACCCCATTTATCCCCCTTCAAAATTTGCGTATTTCCGGCCAATCGTACAGATGCTCAGAAATACGCAAATTTTGAAGGGCTTATTCAGCCGCCATTTCAGTTATTTTTTAATAAAAATCGGCGCAACATTTTGCATTCTACCTATTTATTATTACCTTTGCAGCAATTTAAATATAAAAAAGGTAATGGCAAAAGAAAATATAAAGATAGCCGTAGCCGGAACAGGCTATGTAGGATTGAGCATCGCCACGCTGCTGAGCCAGCATCACGAGGTGGTGGCAGTGGATGTGGTTCCCGAAAAGGTGGAACTCATCAACCACCGCCGCTCGCCTATCCAGGACGAATACATCGAGAAATACCTGGCAGAGAAAAAGCTCAACCTCAAGGCTACTACCGATGCAGCCGAAGCCTACAAGGACGCCGACTTCGTGGTAATCGCCACGCCAACCAACTACGACCCCGTGAAGAACTACTTCGACACATCGCATGTAGAAGAGGTCATCCAGCTGGTCAAGGAGGTGAACCCCGATGCCATCATGGTCATCAAGAGCACCATCCCAGTGGGCTACACCGAGAACATACGCAAGAAGATGGGAAGCGAGAACATCATCTTCGCCCCGGAATTCCTGCGCGAGAGCAAGGCGCTCTACGACAATCTCTACCCTAGCCGCATCATCGTGGGCAGACCGGCAGGAGATGAGCGGCTCGACAAGGCGGCGCATCTCTTCGCAGAACTCCTGCAGGAGGGAGCCATCAAGGAGAACATCGACACTCTCTTCATGGGACTCACAGAGGCAGAGGCGGTGAAACTCTTCGCCAACACCTACCTGGCACTCCGGGTAAGCTACTTCAACGAGCTGGATACATACGCCGAGATGAAGGGACTCGATACCCAGGCCATCATATCGGGTGTGGGACTGGACCCTCGCATCGGCACCTTCTACAATAATCCATCGTTCGGATATGGCGGCTACTGTCTGCCGAAGGATACCAAGCAGCTGCTGGCAAACTATGCCGACGTGCCCGAGAATCTGATCCAGGCCATCGTAGAGAGCAACCGCACCCGCAAGGATTTCATCGCCGACCGAGTGCTTCACATGGCAGGCTACTACGATTATGCCAACCAGAACAACTACCGCGAGGAGGAAGAGAAGCCTTGCACCATCGGAGTATATCGCCTCACGATGAAGAGCAACAGCGACAATTTCCGCCAGAGCAGCATCCAGGGCGTAATGAAGCGCATCAAGGCAAAGGGCGCCCAGGTTATCATCTACGAACCTACGCTGAAGAGCGGAACCACCTTCTTCGGCAGCCGCGTGGTAAACGACCTGGAGGATTTCAAGAAGCAGAGTCAGGCGATCATCGCCAACAGATACGATAAATGCCTCGATGATGTGAAGGAAAAAGTCTATACCCGGGATATCTTCCGAAGAGACTAACACCCTTAAAAGGGCAAAAGCTTTAAGAATATCGCAAATAACAATTAAAAAAAAAGATAAAAATGGCAAAGTTAGTAATCAATTCCTATGAGGATTTTGCATCTCACCTCGGTGAGAAATTAGGTGAATCAGACTGGTTGCAGATCGACCAGGACCGTATCAACAAGTTTGCAGACGCAACCCTCGACCCACAGTGGATTCACGTAGATGTAGAGCGCGCCAAGGTAGAAAGCCCTTACCACAGCACCATCGCTCACGGCTACCTCACCCTCTCTGTACTGCCTTATCTCTGGCAGCAGATCATCGAGGTAAACAACATCAAGATGCTCGTAAACTATGGTATGGATGAGATGCGTTTCGGTCAGCCGGTCATCACCGGTTCACGTGTTCGCCTCGTGGCAACACTCCATGATATTCAGAATCTCCGTGGTATCTGCAAGACCAGCATCAAGTTTACCATCGAGATAGAAGGTCAGCGCAAGCCAGCTCTTTCTGGTATTGCCCAGTTCCTCTACTATTTCGAGAAATAAAAAAGATACCTCTAAATAGTCAGCACTTGCCCCCTTCCGAAGTTGCATGCTTCTTTTTTAGCATACGGCAGAAGTCGGGGGCTTTTTTCAACTTGATTATCATTCAGAAAAATCAGCATATATGGCAGCAGGAAAATGGATAGGAGGTTTTCTGGGATTCATCACCGCAGGACCTCTTGGCGCCCTTGCAGGATTCGCCCTCGGATCGCTCTTCGACCATGGGCTAGACGAGGTCAACAAGCCTGGCAGTGAGGGACATAACAACAGAGAATACTCCAACGCCTACGAAGCTTACAGTGGATATGGCAGCGGAGAATATGGAAACGGAAGTTACGGCGGCTACGGTCAGCAGCACGCCTACGAGGGAGAGCGAAATAGTTTTATGTTCTCGCTCCTGGTTCTCGCCTCTTACATCATCAATGCAGATGGCAGGATCATGCATTCAGAGATGGAGCTAGTGCGCCGGTTCCTACTCCAGAACTTCGGTATGGCGGCGAAGCAGCAGGGCGAGGAAATCCTCCTCAAGCTCTTCGAGCAGCAGAAGCGCATGGGCATGCAGCAATATCGCACGGTGATACAGGACAGCTGTCATCAGATACGTGCCAACATGATGTACGAGCAGCGCCTGCAGTTGCTCAACTTTCTCGTGATGATAGCCCAGGCAGACAATGTGGTTTCTCCTGAGGAGATTCAGGCGCTGAAGGAAGTGGCCCTCCACATGGGTCTGGAAGCATCGGATGTAGATCAGATGCTGGGTATGCATGGCGGCGGCTCTTCAGCCACATCTGCCACTTCGCTGGAAGATGCCTACCGCATCCTCGGCGTCTCCCCCGACGCTTCCAATGACGAGGTGAAGGCAGCCTACCGCAAGATGGCACTCAAGCATCACCCCGACAAGGTAGCAGCTCTGGGCGAGGATGTTCGCCGTGCCGCCGAGAAGAAATTCCAGGAAATCAATGATGCCAAGGATAAAATCTACAAGGCTAGAGGCATCTAGGAAAAGGATTTCAGCAAGGAAATTCATATACAGCAAGGAATTTCATATACAGCAAAAGTGCCGATAGGTGAATCCTACCGGCACTTTTTTTATTTGATGTGTTAAGACATGCAGCTCGTCACGCCCAGAGAGGCAGCGATGGCGGTCAAGATAGATATAACTATCTGAAATACAGTTTTCCATGTTTCTTTCTTCATACGCATTTTTTTTAGTGATTAGTGATTAATTCCGTTAGGCGTTTCGGCGGATTTGCAATCCGCCGTTAAAAAACGTCCTAACCTATTTTGGCTCTGCGGATTTGCAATCCGCATCAACCTAGATTTAAAAATTTACGTTGTCGCCGCCGCCGTCACTTCCGCTGTCAGTTCCGCCGCCAGTGCCCTGGCTGGTACCACCGCCGCCCTGCGATGTTCCGCCGTTATCCTTATTGGTCTCCCCGCCAGCACCCTGGTTGGTGTTGCCTCCGCTCGGCGTGTTCTCGGTTCCGCCGTCATTCTCAGCCCCGGTGGTATAGTCATCGTATGCCACAATCTTGGTGAGCTTCTTCAGCTCAGCGTTGCTCCATGATTTTGTGTTTCTTACAATAAGATGCACGCCCTGCACGCTAGCTGCCGTCACCTTCTCCTTGCTCACCTCGCCACGTGAAGTCATACCGATGGAGAACAATCCGAGGTCGGAGAAACGGACGCTCTTGCCGTCCAGAATCAGATGCTTCAGGCAATCGAGGGTATCCATCAGCACACCGTGGATGGTGCCTCGGCTGTATGGAGAGTTGTGCTCAGAGATATGAGTCACGAAGTCCTCGAAACTCATCTCACGGTCGCTCACGGCAGTAGCATACCAGAGCTTCTTACCTGCGTTCTCACCCGTCTGAGGGGTACGCATAATCTTACGATACTTACTAGTTCCTTGTCCCATAATCAATCAGTTTTTAAAGGGTTAATAATTCATTTTTTAATGGTTACTAATTCAGTTTTTTGTCACTCATCCGATTGGCGCCTTATCTCTGAATGACGGTGCAAAGATACGGCTTTTTTCTGGAACCACCAAATTTTGGGTGGCGATAAGGGCCGATTTTCAGCAGCTTTCAAATTGAAACTACGTTAATAATCCTAACTCGTAAGATAGAGAAGAAAGAAACGTTGAGTTGCGTTCCCGGAAATATAGTTTTTTGTCCTAAAGTTCTTCCAGTAAGATGATTAAGCAGAAAATCCATCTGCATCAAAAAGTGACTCAGTGACTCAGTGACTCAGTGACTCAGTTTATTTCTGCCCGTATGTTCTACCCTCTTTATAGTAGATATATTATATATATAAATATTTATATATAATATATAATCAATATACTTACAATCTGTAAGCAGAAAACAACCCAATAGGGGGTCGGAAATAAACTGAGTCACTGAGTCACTGAGTCACTGAGTCACTTTTTGGGGGATATCCGCCAGGTATCATCATCCTCCCTTAATCTTTCAGATTGCTATCTCTTGTCAATAAATAAGAAATACCAGCAAATGGTATAGACGGAAGCAAAAGATTGCCCCACCAACTTTTTCCAAACTTTTTTGAGAAAACTCTTGTTGGTTTCAAAAGAAAATCGTAACTTTGCTCCTATAAAAGAAACATTAATAACATAAGGATTATGAAGCAGGTAGATTTTCCCAACTTCACTCCGCAGGAGCAGCGAGAGTACGAAGCCAGCAAGATGGCGTATCGTGATATCAAGAATTCGATTGATACCGCTAAGAGAGAAGGAAAAGAAGAGGGACTAGCTGAAGGAATGGAGAAAGGATTGGCTGAAGGAATGGAGAGGGGTATGACCCAGCGTAGCCTTGAAATAGCCAGGAAGATGCTGGCGAATGGTATGGATACAGCCACGGTGATGGAAATAACCGGGCTGTCGGCTGAGGAAATTCTACTGCTGAAACGAGAGAAATAGATTACAGATATCACGCACAGAAGCTTCTTTTGCCGTGCCCCACATGCCCTGAGGTTTCATTCGCGATACCCCACACGCCCTGAAAGGGCAGAAGCTCCTAGCCCAGGGCAACACCCTGGGTATTAACGAAATACGCCTTTGCGCCCTGTAAGGGCAAAAGCTTTAAAAATATTCGAATTTTAATCTATAGGCTTATGGTATATGTAAATGAAACAATTGTAATCAAGAGCTCTTCTGTCAAGCTGGCGGAATGGGTAAAGAGGCTGAAGGCTCACAAGGCTGAACAGCTGGAGAAGTTGCGCAACGTAGAGAAGTGCGACTTTGATTTTCAATTCTGACGAAAGAGGAGTATTAGATGGCAGTTTATGCTGCTCAATATCAGATAAATATAAAAGTCCCCCATTTGGGGAAATTTATATTGCACCCCATTTTACTAAACTTTCACCTTAAGCTGGGAATAAGGATCAAGCTCGCCAGCGTACTGCTAAAAAACATTTTTCAAACTTTTATCGAAAAACTCTTGCGAGTTTCAAATAAAAACCGTACCTTTGTTCTCAAAAAATAAAAGAATGAAAAAAGTATTTCAAATTCTTGTTCCAGATGATAAGCTAGTATCACGAATAATAAGTTGTGAAAATCTAGTAACAGAACTGTTTGTTATCGACAGGGCTGATAAGGACTTTGTGTCTGAATGGGAAAAGGAATTAAAGAAACCTGCTTTGTATATTCTTATTAATAGAGACACGAAGGAATTGTACGTTGGTGAGACTGATAATTCTTACAAGAGACTTAAAAATCATGAAGCCAAAGACTTCTGGACAGAAGCTATAGTCTTCCATTCTACAACTTCAACTCTATCAACGACGGAAGTAAAATGGTTGGAAGCAAAAACATTCGAGGAACTGAAAATGTTAGATAGTTATAAGTTAAGTCATAACAAACAAACGCCGAAGTTCCCGAAACTTAAGAAGAATCAAATTTACACATTGATGCCTGTTTTTGAAGAGGCCAAAAACTATATTTGTGCAGCTGGCTTTGACATATTCTTAAGAAACGTAAAAAGGTATTCTTATGAAGAAGAGACTGTTGAAAACGACAATGTGCAATCTCCAATATGTAAAAATGATAGTGGTGTAGCAGATAAACCTTACTTAAGTGATCAAGGCAAAATTTTAATATATTTCTGTTCTATTAAAGGTAAGTTCATAAGAGAAGCCTTAAAAGAACTCGGTATGCCTGAAAATATATTTGATGTAACGGATCTAAACGAGCTTGAAAAACTACGTAAGGTTGTTGCGAAAAAAGAAAAAGATCAGGGACGGCATAATACTAATGCATGTTCAATCAGCCAACTTAAACATTATCTAGAAAAGGGGCTTACATATAAGGAATTTGAACATGATGCGATGATTGTAAAAAACAAGAAAAAGAAAACAGATGACAAAAAATAATTATAGCGATATAAAACCATACGTATTGCCTCCAGAGCAATCAGATATGTTGCAGGATGCGCAAATCCCTATTATATATCATGACGAAACTCGTGATATGGATGGGAAGTTGCGTGTTCTATCATTATTCTCTGGTTGTGGTGGCATGGACCTGGGTTTTGAGGGGAGTTTTATTGCCCATCGAAAATCCTTCCCAGCAGATAGCAAATACATTGAGCATATCATCAATGATAATTGGGTGATGCTGAAGAAGACAAAGTTTAAGACGGTATTTGCTAATGATATTCTGAAAGAAGCAGAAGTGGCATGGACTACCTATATGTCTAGGTTCGGTTACACTCCCGAAATGTATCACAATATCAGTATTGTGGATTTAGTAAAGATGCATAACCAAGGGGCTGATATCTTTCCAAAGGATATTGATGTGGTAACCGGTGGTTTCCCATGCCAGGATTTCAGTGTTGCAGGTAAGCGTAAAGGCTTTAATTCAGATAAGGATGATTACGGTAAAAAACGTGAAGGAGAGGAACCTTCAGAGGAGACACGTGGCCGACTTTACTATTGGATGAAACAGGTGATAGATATTGTAAAGCCTAAAGTGTTTGTTGCCGAAAATGTGAAGGGACTTGTCAATCTGGGAGATGTGAAAGATATTATCCAAAAGGATTTTGCCAGTGCTGATGGAGAGGGCTACATCGTTTTGCCTCCGCAGGTATTGCATGCTGGTAATTATGGAGTTCCTGAGATGCGTGAACGTGTAATATTCATTGGTATCAGAAAGGATGCTCTTAAGCCTGAGGCATTGAAGGCTTTGTCCTCCCAACAGGTTCCTCGTGAATATGATCCTTATCCTATACCTACCCATTCTGCAACAGTAAGAGGTAGCAACTTGTTGGGTATTGTTACGACGCAAGACGTTTTGGAAGGACTTAAAGAACCTGAGAAAACGATAGATGCTTCACAGCAGCTATATTCGAAGGCCAAGTTCTTGGCGACCGGCCAGGGACAGACAGAAATAAAGTTGGATAATCTTGGTCCGACAATCCGTTCTGAGCATCATGGTAATATTGAGTTCAGAAGACTCTCGCTAGAACATGGAGGAAAGCATTTTGATGAGCTGAATGCTGGATTACAGGAACGTAGGTTGACGCCTAGAGAATGTGCTTTAATACAGACATTTCCACCAGACTATCGCTTCGTAATGAAAAAAGCTAATGGACGTGGTTATAGATTGAGTTCATCTGGTGCATACAAGGTTATAGGAAATGCAGTTCCTCCAGTTTTGGCATTCAATATCGCCATGAGATTGCAGGAAGTATGGGATGAATATTTTGTACCAACAGACTAAAACAGAAAACTATGGACAATGTTGTAGAGAATATAATCGCTATTAGAAAGCGAGATATCAGCAAGGCTAATGAAGCCTTTGCTGATTTTATGTCATTGACAGAGAAATGCCTCAATGACAAGGTGAAACTTGACCATTCTCTTTACAAGGATTGTGGAGGATCAAAAATGGAGCCCATAGCCGTGGAAGCACTTCGTGAAGTGTCTCCACAGACTCCTTTCCGAAAGGAGGAAATTAAGTTGGTGGCAGGAGCAAAATTTCCTGATATACAGGCTGAAAAATATTATGGTGTGGAAGTTAAGACAACAGCTAGCAATACATGGAAGTCTGTAGGAAGTAGTATCGTGGAGTCAACCAGGATAGAAGATGTTTCTATGATATACATGTTGTTTGGAAAGTTAGGTGGTGATTTTGCTGAGTTTCGATGCAAGCCATACCAAGAGTGTCTTAATAATATCTCTCTAACACACCAGCCTCGTTATCAGATAGATATGGAACTTAATGAGAAATGTAGGGAGAATATCTTCCAAAAAATGAAAATTGATTATAATGATTTTCGTGTATTAGGTGAAAAGGAAAAAATCAAAAAGGTTAGACAATACTTTCGCTCTGAAGCAAAAGAGGGATATGAAATGCCATGGTGGATTGGAGATGAAGATTCTGAAACTTCAGTACCTGTGACCATCAGATTTTTGAATAATGTATCGGATGAAGAAAAGCATGATATCTTGGTCCGTATGTTTATTCTTTTCCCGGAAATGTTGAGCAATAAATCACAGTCAAAATACAAGCGAGCTGTATTATGGCTGTGTAGCCGTCGTGCTCTTATCTGTTCTAATATTCGTGATTTCTTTACCTCGGGAGGTAAAGTATCTAAGATAGGAAATTGTCAGTTTAAATCTCCTGTACCTCAAATTTTAAGTAGGCTTTATGACCTCAAAGACGATATTGTATATTTGTTGAATCATCCTGATGAAGCACTTGTTGATGATATTGGCGAACTTTGGACTATAGAGTGCAATCCTGTCTATTATAAGGCTAGTTGGGTGGCTATGATGCAGAATATGTGTAATAAGACACCAGGTCTTGAAAATATCAAGATAGAAGATTTGTTAGAAGAATGGTAGGTCGTTTAAGAGATTATCAATAAATGTCTTATTAATAATTTACTTCAAGATGGAAAAAGAAATAAGTATTGAAATGCGCAAGAATCTTGTTGGAAGAATGGCGGATGCTTTGTTTAATGTTTGTTATAACTCAAGATTCTACATCCAAGCAAAAGATGTGGATTATAGTATCGCTCAATGCTTTTTGCAAATATTTGTAATGAAAAGTAGATCGATATTAAAATTGGCAGAGGGAATAAAGTATAGATCAACCAGTGATTTGCTGTTGGTTGACCCTATCTCTATGTATCCTATTTTTCGTTCGTTTTATGAGCATTATGTCGTCTTTCATAGTCTTTTTGTTAAAGAAAGAAATAAAGATGCTAGAGCACTTTTGATATTGTTGTGGCAAATATTTGGAGAGTCTAATAAGACTAGATTCGAAAAATTACCAAAGAAATTTGAGCCTTATCAAAATGTGTCACAACAGCAAATAGAAGCAATGAAGGAAAATGCAGTTAGGAAAATAAAGACTCTTAATGCTACTAAGAGGGTAAAAAATAGTTTAATGAAAAGAATCAATCTTGATGTTGATGACACTCTGAATGTAGAAAATAATCAGAATAACAAAGTTAAGCCTAATTTTAAAAGGTTAAAGTATATTGTGTTTAAAAGGGATGAAAATAAAACAATTATCGAATATGAAGCAGAAGATTATACTTCTTATGCTAAATATATTTTTGAAGATGAAAAATTGTTTGATATTTATAACCTCTTATCTATAGAATCACATCCTACTGATATATCTGTTAAACAATTTGGGCAAATGTTTAATAATAAAGAACTTTGTTATGAAATGTTGAAGAATATTCTTGATGGTTGTTTGATCTTGCTGAAAGAAGCGATTGCATCTTTTGTAGATGTTTTTGAATGTAAGGAATTACTAAAATTTTTAGCGCCAGAGGTTAAAGATATATTAGCTATAGAACTGGAAAAAAATAACATCAACCAACAACAGTGACTGCTTATTGCTGTATTTAAGTCGAGCTTAATATAGTTTCTTATTCTTATTATATATGCATAAGAAGAACAAAAACCTGCCTTACGAGCAGCAGGTAAAAGTCTTGCTCCGCTATTACGACCAGCTGGTGGAGGAGAACAAGGCCTTGAAGGCTCGAATAGAGGAAATGACCCGGTATGGAGATCCTGCCGAGCTGAAGAAAAAGCTGGATTCTCTGCCTTCCAATGTCAAACAGCTCAGGGAACTCTATCGTGAAAGAGATTCCAGAATCAACTGGGCTAAGAAAAAAACTGGTGAAGTATCTGAGAAGTAAAGGAGAAAGAATACCTTCGGATATAACTTTCACCAGGGTGATAAATCTCATTATTGGAGAAGAATAAACAAGGAGAGAAAGTGATGCTATAATTGCTCACTTTCTCTCTTTTTTTGTATACTTTTCTGAGAATCATTCAAAAAATCGTATACATTATGAAAATTAAGCATTTTCGCAACTCTTGGAGATGTCGCAAATTTAGAGTAACTTAGCACTCAAAATTAAGCAGAATATGGCAAGAGGTAATAGATATGATAAATCATACTCCGATAGGTATATGAGAATAAAGAAGATTGAGAGGGTTGGACCACTTCTCGATCAGATGATCATTGACGATATCTCTCCTCTTAAAATACTGGAAATTGAGTTTGATATAGCAAATCCTACTGTCAGAAAACTGAGAAATATGGATTCCTCTGTATCTCATAATACACTTAATAAATTCTGCTATATTATAGGTTACTATCTTCATCAGGAAACAGTGGCGGTGGAGAACTACCAGAAACATGTTAAGGACCGGGAGCTATGGCTAAAAAAGCTCTTTGATATGAAAGAAAGATACCATAAAATATATGGTGAATCGGCTGATGATGTAGAAGAGCTAATTAGGAAGAAGATTGATTTGCGCAAATTCGTAACGCAAGGAATCTAATAAATATAACTGGTCAGAATAGGATATATTGTTCTGATAACAGCCGTGAACAATAATGTATTTTAATTAACAAACCTATTAAAACAAATGGAACATTCATTATGTCTTAGGGGACATGTCTGAGCTTGTATGCCATTCTATGTCCCCAAATAGCAACGTCACCTTGTGAAAATCGCAAGGGCCCGCTCCACTAACTTGTGAGGTAAGTATTGGTCATTTTTTTTCATGAAATTTTATATATGAAAAATATGATGACTAGGTTCTTACTCAGAACCTTGATTGCTCTTGCCAATACGGGAACAATCTGCCTGAGAGTGGTTATCGTAGTCTCTATCAACGACAATTCTGCGTTGGAGATGACTACAAGTGTTGAACAACTACAAAATCTGCTGAATGATGGTATTCGAAATTGCAATTAATATAGGAAATGCAAATGGTTGGCATATTGGTAATAACATCTTCGGTGGTACTTCTGGGAAGAATTCGTCTGGTTCTTCATCAGATGATAATCTTAACGATGCTGATTTTAAAGTGGTAAATGATGAGCCTCAAGAAAAAGAAACTCCGATTTCTGGATATGTAGGTCATTCTGTTGATTTACCTGTCCAACTTAAAAGTGAGAAAGCAAAGAAGATTCTTACGGGATTGGTGCGAATTAATGTATTGGATGAGAATTTCCAACCTAAAAAACTAACCTGGTATAATAGAGGATATTTAGCCCGTCGAATAGCTGACACATTGGAAATTGCTAATGTGTGGGTCTTCTTTGGTAATTTCTGGCATTTGGATTCTGCTACCTTGAGAACGAAGTATAATGATTCTCTAGGAATGAAAAAAACGCTGGAATTTGAAGATTTGATACATGATATTATTAACGGGCGTTAAAAAATAGACAAAAACCGGTACGGTCGTACCTGGTACGTACCAGTTTTGTTTCAGATATTCTTTCTATCTTTGCCCCGGAATTCAGAACCGACATGGTCTGAGTTTCGGGGCTTTTCTGTATATGGAAAACCGGCACCATTTCCTGGGGTACGGAATTTAGCGGATAGTCGCAGCTCCAACTTGATAATACATATAATGATGAAAGAAATGAAACCGTATTATTTCGAGCACCCTCAATATGGAAGAATGAGAGTGATGATGGTAGGAGACAAGATCTTCTTCAACATGAGCGACTTGCATCGTATTTTCGACAAGACACCTAAGGAACTCTTTGAAATCGTGGCTGACACAGAGGGTGAGTTGAGAAACTTCCATATCGTGATGGAGCCAAAGAAGGAAGTTGAATTCAGAACCTTCTTCCTGGATATGGAAATGATGACTTCCAACCGCAGAAAGAAAAACGTTGCTGTGGATTATAACTTCTGCGATGAGGTGATGGTGGCAGACATGGTGAACCCGCAGAAGCGTGGTGACAAGTTGATTGCCAAGTGGTTGCTGGGATTCATCAAGGACAGTCTGAACAACAAGATGTTCGTTCATTGCTTTCGTGCCGATGGTGTTTACCTGCTGTCTGACAACTCGGAAATCATGCCTACCGACGTACGTTTCAATGGCAGAATCCTGACCATCAATGACCAGATTTTTGATTAACAACATATCTTTCTAAAACTTCAATATATATGAGCAAGAAAAGTTTTTCTGCAGCTGCAGAGGCTGCTGTACAGGCGCTTTTGAACGCCCAGAAGGTAGATGCCAGTATCA
>OARK01000031.1_pt1 | contig 37679 bp, 31 predicted proteins | sample 1475711 | NCBI WGS metagenome assembly OARK01 (sample SAMEA3360700, study PRJEB22359) | human gut metagenome | biome: ENVO:urban biome; feature: ENVO:human-associated habitat; material: ENVO:feces | place: Bangladesh | collected 2011 | reverse complement strand
CATGTTCGACACACTGCTCAACCCCGTTTATGGCGCAATCAAAAGCCTCGACGAAATCAGTGCTGCCGGTCACCGCATTGTGGCAGGCGGCCGCTTCACCAAGAGCCAGATTGTGACCGACGAAATGCTCCAAGAGTGGAAACAGTACATGGAACTCGCTCCGCTGCACTCTGACGCCCACCTCAAGGGTTACGTGGCAGTGAAGGAAATGCTTCCCAACTTGCCCCAGGTATTTGTGTTCGATACAGCCTTCCATCAAACCATGCCCGCCAAGGCTTACATGTACGCTGTGCCTTACAAGTACTACGAGCAGAACAATATCCGTCGTTGGGGTGCCCATGGCACAAGCCACCGCTTCGTGACAGCCCGCGTCTGCGAGGTGCTCGGTGTAAAGCCCGAGGACGTGCGCATCATCACTTGCCACATTGGCAACGGTGCGTCAGTTTCAGCTGTCAAGTATGGCAAGTGTGTCGACACCTCGATGGGCCTCACCCCGCTTGAAGGTTTGGTAATGGGTACCCGTTCAGGCGACATCGACCCCTCGGCTGTGCTCAGCATCATGAAAAAGGAGAACCTCACCCCCGACCAAATGAGCGATTTGCTCAACAAGCAGAGTGGCGTGAAAGGCATCTCGGGCATATCAAGCGATATTCGCGAGGTAGAAGCCGGCATTCGCGAGGGTAACGAGCGTGCCAAGTTGGCCATGGAGATGTACGACTACCGCATCAAGAAGTACATTGGTGCCTATGCAGCCGCTATGGGCGGTGTAGACATCGTTGTATTCACAGCCGGTGTGGGCGAACACCAATGGGACGTTCGTCAGGGTGCTTGCGAAGACCTCGAATTTATGGGCATCAAGATTGACGCCGAAAAGAACAAGGCCAACTGCGGCGAGGAGGAAATTATCTCTGCTCCCGACAGCAAGGTCAAGGTGGTGGTAGTGCCTACCGACGAGGAGTTGCTCATTGCCAGCGATACACTCGACCTCGTAAAGTAGTCAAATTGTGTACTAAACACATTTGTAATATGTAAAATGTTTTAATAGGCTGCACTATTTTAGGTAGTGCAGCCTATTATTATTGTAGTCTTATTGCTACCTTTGCACTACACTCAACACATAATACGATGAAACGAATGAAGTTTTATTTGCCTCTGCTGCTTATGATCCTGGCACTGGCAAGTTGTAAAAGCAACAAAAAAGGCAACTCCGACTGGCTCAAAGAGTACGATGTAAAGGTTGCCATAGACGAAACCTTCAAACCTATAATGGACAACCTTGCACAAAGCTACGGCATGGCATACAGCGAGGCAAACATGAAACCCATATACGAGAGCGAGGACCAAGCCATTCGCGACCTCGTCAACGACAGTGTGCGTTGCATCATTGTCACACGCAAGCTCAACGACAACGAATTGACCATCATACGCTCGCACCACCTCGATGCCACACAAGCCATGATAGCTTCAGATGCCATAGCCCTGGTTGTGAACAAAGAGAACAAAGACTCACTTATCACACTCGACGAAATAAAGGGCATTGTGACGGGCAAAATAACCCGCTGGGAGCAGCTCAGCAATCACACAAAGAGCGGCGAGCTCAAATTGGTGTTCGATGCCTCAGGTTCGAGCACCGTGCGTTACATGAAAGACTCCCTCTGCAATGGACAGGACCTCAAGGGCAACGTCTACGCCTCAGAGGGCAAATCCAATCAATCTGTGCTCGACATGGTGCAGGCCAACCCCAACATAATTGGCATAGTGGGTGCCAACTGGTTGATGGACAAGACGGGCAACGCACTTGCCAACTTTTCAAAGTTACCCTTTAATGTCATGCGCGTCAGCCGCACTGCCGACGGCACAAGCAAATATGTGCGTCCGTACCAATACTATATAGCAACGGCCGACTATCCCCTGTTGCGCTCGGTATACATTATCCACACCGATCCGCGCAGCCAGTCGCAGCTCAAAAACTTCTTCTTCTACGCCAAGGGGCAAAAAGGGCAGACCATCATCTGCAACAACTCGCAAATGTTGCCAATCACCCCCGTGCAAGTTAAAGACGTGAGCATCAAGGATTAGCCGTACTGACAAAAATCGGCCTACAAACGGCAAAGTCTGTTTATTATTTGCTATATTTGCACGCAATTTGCCACACTACACGATCCAACACAAGGCAAATACATATTCACAGCATAATACGTAACACACAATATGAAAAAGAATTTTTTCCGCGCAGCAGCATTGTCTGTCATTCTCGCCATGAGCGTGAACGGCGCACAAGCCCAAACTCGTAACTACGAGTGCCCTCCTCTCAACCCCGAATATCAAGCACTGGCCGACCAAGTAATCAGCCTGCAGATGGAAGACCCCGAAAAGGCTGGCAAGCTCTACATGGGTCTTGAAAAGAAGGTGCAGAAAAGCAAGGAAGACCTCGTTTCGCTTGGTACCTACCTGCTCGAGCACAACGAACTTCAGGGTGCAAACCGTTGCGCCAAGTTGGTTTACGAAAAGGCACCCGACTACATACCCGGCCTTATGTTCTCGGCCGAGGTGTACATGAAAATGCAGCAGTGGGGCCTCGCTGGTGGTCGTTACGACGAGGTGCTGGCCATCGACTCTACCAACATCGCTGCCATGAAGCGCAACGCCTTCGTTTACAAAAATGTAAATCCCCACGCAGCCATCGACTATTTGCTCAAAATAAAGAAGATTGACCCTGCATATACCGATGCCGACAAGGACCTGGGCGACATCTACTACAAGCTCGACGACTACGCCAAGGCTATTGCCGCATACGACACCTATTATAAGGTAACTCCCAAGGAAGCTGACAAAATTGATATCCGTGCTTGTGAAAACTACCTTCAGGCACTCTTCTCAATGTCGGTAAAGGACGAGACCAACCTCGACAAGATGATAGCCATTGCCAACGAGATAAAGCCCCTCGCCCCCAAAGACATCATCATTCCGCGTATGGAGTTCTTCGCCAAGTACAACAAGGTTGAAACTGCCATGGACTACGAAGGCGCGTTGAAGGCTGCCGACGAGGCTTGTGCCTACATTCGCGACAAGCAATTCCCCGACTCGGTTTACTTCTACATGGACTACGACTTTGCGGGCAAGCTTGCCAAGGAAAAGGGCGACATACCACAGGCCATCAGCTACTTTGAACAAGCTGTAAAGGACCTCGAGGCTAAAGCCGGCGACATCACCGATGAGCGTAAGAAGGCCGAAAACGAAAACAAGCGTGGTTCGTACTTCTACGAAATCTCAAACCTCTACGTGCGCAACAAACAAGCCGACAAGGGTATTGAGGTGTATGAAAAGTACCTTGCATTGCTTGGCGACAAGGCTGACATTTCAGACAAGTATACACTCGGTACAAAGTATCTTGCCGCCTACCAGCAGCAAAACAACACCCCCGAGCAAAAGCAAGCATATCACGACAAGGCCGAGGAGGCTTTCAAAGCTGTTATTGGTACCGAAACCACCAACCGCCTGCCCATCGTGCTGGCTATCCAGATGCTTGCACGTTTGAGCAATACTGACACCAACAAGCCCCTCGACCTGGTACGCGATTACTACGTAAAGGTTATCAACGAGAGCGAGGACGAGACCATCAAGCAGAAGGCCAGCAATGCCCGTTTTGAGGCTTGCCGCTACTTGTTCTTCTACTATGTGAGCATCGACACCCCCAACAAGGTTGAGGCTACAAAGTATGCCACCATTGCCAAGAGCATTCGTCCCGACGACGACTTTGTAAAGGCTGCATTTGAGCATCTTAAGACCATGTAATTGTAACGGGTTGACTGTGGTGGTCAACAGGTTAACGTACACATAATAAAAGGCAGAGGCTGTAAAGCCCAACTGCCGCAATGAAAGCGGAGTGCTCCGCCCACACTTGTGCTGCAAGGCACTGATGTGGGCGGAGCACTCTGCTTTTTTGGGGGGGCGGAAAGGCACCCGTCAGCGGAGAGTTGGGTGCATAAAATGACGTGCTAACCTACACCTAACCAATTTGATAGCGTTCAGACATGGATTATTATGACACACGGATTACACCGATCGCACGTAGCAAAAAATCCGTGCAATCAGTGCGATCCGTGAGCGATAATATCAGAATGGTTCCACCGGACAGCAATATTTACCAGGTAACAATTATAACAAATTCCAAAATCTGTTGCCGCCCACCCCGTATCGTGCCTGCAGCACACCGGCAGCAAAAAGCTGCGCGGAGCAACTTTCGTCACTATAATTTTGCTTTTCGGAGGAGTTGTGCTAACTTTGCAAGCACGCAATACTTGCGTAGCTACCAAAAAAGCATCTAACAAAAAACTTTAACAAATTAATCACATCTACCTATGAAAATGGTAAAATGTTTTGCATTCGCCTTTGCTGCCCTCCTCACATTGGGTGCCAACATGGCCAATGCACAATCACTCTCGCCCTCAACCAAGTGGCATTGGGAAGAAGGTACTATTGTTGTTGACACTCCCGAGCGCCCCGCCGGTCAGAAGGACGTGATCAACCTTACCACTCCCAAAATTCAGACCGTACGTGTAGGCTTTGTAGGCCTCGGAATGCGTGGCCCTGGTGCCGTAGAGCGTTGGACCCACATTCCCGGTGTACAGATTGTAGCACTTTGCGACTACCAGCCCGAGCGTGCTGAGGCTTGCCAAAAGTATCTCAAGCAGGCAGGTCTTGCCCCCGCAGCCATCTATTCAGGTGCCGAAGGCTACAAGGAACTCTGCAAGCGCAACGACATCGACATCGTATATGTAGCAACCGACTGGGATCACCACTTCCCCGTAGCCAAGTTCGCTATGGAGAATGGCAAGAACACCGCCATCGAAGTGCCCTCGGCCATGAACCTCGAACAGTGCTGGGATCTCATCAATCTTTCTGAAAAGACCCGCAAGCACTGTATGATACTCGAAAACTGCTGCTACGACTGGTTTGAAATGAACACCCTCAACATGGCCCAGCACGGTGTGTTTGGTGAGGTTATCCGCGCCCAGGGTGCCTACATTCACAACCTTGACGACTTCTGGGGCTACTACTGGCAGAACCCCAACGGCTCAGACAAGGAAAACTTGCACTGGCGTATGAAGTACAACAAGGAAAACCGTGGCGACGTATACGCCACTCACGGCCTTGGCCCTGTGGCACAGGTACTCGACATTCACCGTGGCGACCGCATGAAGACACTCGTGGCCATGGACACTAAGAGCGTGCATGGCAAGGCTTATGTGGAGAAAAAGACAGGCAAGCCCTGCAACGACTTCCGCAATGGCGACCACACCACCACCCTTATCCGCACTGAGGAAGGCAAGGTAATCGAAATTCAGCACGATGTGATGAATCCCCAGCCCTACAACCGCCTCTACCAGCTCACCGGTACCAAGGGTTTTGCCAACAAGTATCCCGTAGAGGGTTATGCTGTTGACGCCAGCCAGTTGGCTTCAGCCGGTCACCAGCCCAAGGTTGACAATCTGAGCTCACACAGCTTCATGCCCGAGAGCGAAAAGCAAGCACTCGAAAAGCAGTACCAGCACCCCATTCTTAAGAAGTATGGCGAAATGGCCAAGGAAGTAGGTGGTCATGGTGGTATGGACTTCATCATGGACAGCCGTTTGGTATACTGCTTGCAGAATGGTCTGCCCCTCGACATGGACGTTTACGACCTTGCCGAATGGTGCTCACTTGCCGAACTCGGTGCCCTCTCAATGGATCACAACTGCGCAAGTGTGGCTATTCCCGACTTTACCCGTGGTCACTGGAACGATGTGAAGGGCTTCCGTCACGCCTTTGCCTCTGCTGAGCAGGAAAAGGCTGTTGAGACAAAAGCCAGTGCCGTAACCGCCGCACAAAAGGCTGCCACTGCCAAGTTCAACCTTTGGAAACTCTACGACGACGTGAAGGCCGCCAAGGACGAGGCTTCAAAGAAGAAGGCTGAAGCTGCCTATGCCAAGGCTGTAGCCAAGGCACAAGCACAGGTTGCCAAGGCTGAAAAGTCTAAGAAGTAATCCCGATGGAGCAATCACTCAACGAGTGACCCCACAAACATTCATACCAAAAGGCCACGCTACCGGTTGCAGAAACCCGGCAGTGTGGCCTTTGCATATCACAGTATAAACGAGTTGATGAGTTGATAAGTTGATGAGTTGACATATGCTCTACACTACTTGTCACCCCGTTACCCCGTCAACAAAGAATGTGTAGCCCTTCTCAAAAAAAACACTATGCGTACTTACACCTATTCACAAATAGCCCACATCGCTCTGCCCATACTTGTCAGCACACTCATGGAGCAGCTCATTGGCACCACCGACACAGCCTTTCTTGGTCGTGTGGGCGATATAGAGCTGGGTGCTTCAGCCATAGGCGGCATATTATTCATAGTCGTGTTCATGTTAGGCTTAGGCTTCAGCATCGGCGCCCAAATACTCATGGCGCGGCGCAACGGCGAGGGCAACTATCAGCGCATAGGCGTCATATTTTATCACAGCATCGCATTCCTGCTATTGTTAGGCGTCGTACTGTTTGTGCTTGTTCGAGCCTTCTCACCTCACATATTGCAGCGCATCATACAATCGCCCCGTGTGTGCGAGGCCGCTACCACCTATTTGCACTGGCGCATCATCGGCATGTTCTTTGCCTTTGTCAACGTTATGTTCCGGGCCTTCTATGTGGCCACCACCCACACACGCACCCTCACGCTCAACTCGGTTGTGATGGTGTTGAGCAACGTGTGCTTCAACTATGTGCTCATTTTCGGCCATTTCGGCGTACCCGCTTTAGGCATAGCCGGTGCAGCTATTGGCAGTAGCATGGCCGAAGGCGTTTCCACTATATTCTTCATCATACACACCCGTCGTCACATACCATGCAGCAAGTACGGCCTCAACCGTATGCCGCGTTTGCGCTTGTCGCTCTTGAGCAAGATACTCAACCTCAGCGTTTGGACCATGGTGCAAAACTTCCTGTCGCTTTCCACATGGTTCATCTTTTTCCTCAGCATCGAGCATTTGGGCGAGGATTATTTGGCAGCCACCAACATCATACGCAGCATTTCGTCATTCACCTTCATGACAGTGGTAGCCTTTGCCTCCACAGCTGGCACACTGGTCAGCAACCTTATGGGGCAGGGTGAGCCCGATGCCGTGTGGCCCATGCTGCGCCGCACCATGCTCATGACGGCCGTGGCCCTTGCTCCGCTGCTGTTGATAGTAGCCATATTCCCCGATGCCGTCATGTCGGTGTTCACCACCGATATGCAGTTAATTGATCTCGGCCGCGGCGCACTCTATGTGCTTTTAGCCTCGTATGTGTTCACCCTTCCGGCGCAAATATTGTTCAACGCTGTGAGTGCTACGGGCAACACCCGCATGGCCTTCGTCATCGAGTTGTGCGCTCTGGCTGTTTACACTACCTATGTGGCGGTAGCCATCTTCAACATGCGCCTGTCGCTGCCGTGGTGCTGGGCCAGCGAGTTTGTTTACAGCATTATCGTTACAGCCCTTACATTTGCCTACATGCGCTGGTACCCGTGGCAGAACAAAAAGATATGATTTTTATTGTTGTTTGGTAAAACGTAAACAGAACGGACTCAAACATCAAACGCTGGTACTAGATGCTAGCACTAAACGCTACCTCTAAATGCTAGCACCAAACGCTACCTCTAATGGGGGCGACGCGTCCCGCGTCGGAAAAGATGCAGGTGCTATATAGTAAAGTTCGTGTCTTTCTCTTTCACTATCCCGACGCGGGACGCGTCGCCCCCATTAGTGCTAGCGTTTGGTGCTAGTGTTTAGTGCTAGCGTTTAGGGGTGTCTACACCCGGCAAAGCCTATACACCGTTTCACTACCCACAGTTTTGGAAAAGCATGGTATATCTTACATCTTACACTAATTGTATGTAATGTGCTGATTATCAGCAAATTGCGGAGTGTAAGATACCTTCGCAGGCTTCTACACCCTACCTACACCCATCTTACACAACTGCCCCACCTGCATGATAAAACGCAAAATCTGTTGCGGCAGAGCGTAAAAGCAATAACGGGCGAGCGAAAATTCTGACGGACGGACAGAATATTCGCTCGCCCGTTGTCCGTTATACACTTTCGTCTTTGTGCGTGTGCATGCCAGTGTAAGATGTGTTTGCAAGTATCTTACACTGTGTAATGTGTTGATATTCAATATGTTGCAAGCAAATAGTGTAAGATGCAAGATACTTCGCCCAAAGCCTGATGTATAGGCGCGTGTGCGAAAATCGCGCCCCTGTCATGCCGTCAACCATTCAGCACGCCAGACTGCAATTTGTCAAATCCTTAAATCTTTCGATAGTTGGCGTGCACACATTTCGCTCCAACTTTCGAGCTATTTATGGCGTACAAATGGAATAACTCATTTTTTTGTCGTACTTTTGTACTTATTCTAAATGTAAACACATCGCATGACTGTATCTGAATTTGTCAAAAAGATATTTAGCCGTCCGCTCCTTGGCAACTGTTTGGGAGTGGTGATTGTAACCCTGTTGCTCGGCATAGGGTCGCTGGTGTTTATAAACTTTTACACCCATCATGGCGACGAGGTGATCGTGCCCAACGTTTGCGGTATGGACCAAGGTGTGGCCGAAAAGAAACTCCGGGCAATGGGCTTGCGCATGGAAGTGACAGATACTGGCTATGTGTACAATGCAGCCCCCTTCTCGGTGCTTGAGCAAAACATCAAGGCTGGCGAAAAGGTGAAACCTGGCCGCATCATTCTCATAACCATCAATGCCAACGGACCGCGACAAATAGCCATACCCGATGTGGCAGACAACTGCTCGCGTCGTGAGGCCGAGGACAAACTCAGAGTGCTCGGTTTCAAGCTGGCTGCTACCGAATACGTGGTTGGCGACCCCGAATGGGTGTACGGCATCAAGGTGAACGGACGCAGTGTGGCGGCTGGCACCAAGGTGTCGGTCACCTCACCCATCACATTGGTTGTGGGCTCGGGCGGTGTGACAGACGAGTATAATGGCAACGACAGTCTCGACTTTGTAAAGAATGCACCACCCGAGGAGGTTGACGAGCTCGAGGGCGGTGGCGATGACAGCTACGACACTCAGTCCGGCCACAGCGATAATAATACAGACAACGGGCAATAAGGCAGTAGCCTCAGCCCCAGACTTTATATAAAACAACGTATAGGCGGAAACAAGCAAACAGGTTGCCAAGTTAACGGATGAGTTTGCCAAGCTCCTTACCATTCTGGCTTTAACATAATAAGTAGCGTGCTGCATACTTACTTGTTAACCAGTCAACTTGTCAACCCGTTAACTAAGCATTCCGCCAACGGGTAAGTAGGTGTTCAAAATTATTTTTACATTGAAAGTGCGTTATCGGGACGCAGATATCTCCTTCGGGTGAGGGAGCATAGCGGGCTATGTGACCGAGGCCGAAGGGGATAGATGCGCCTCGAGAACGTGCTTCCAATGTGAAAATTGCACCTGCTGATTGTATAAATAATTTTGAACACCTACTTATTAAACACGGCATAACACGTGGAAGACATCATGACACAGGCAGACATCAGCGAAGAGCTGCCCGACTACATAGACACCGACGACATGGACGAAGAGGGTGGCGACGAAGGTGGCCAGCTCTACGAGCATTATCGCGTAGTGGCCGACAAAGGCCAACAGTTGCTGCGCGTGGACAAATTCTTGCTCGACCACCTGAAGGACACCTCGCGCAACCGCATACAGGCTGCTGCCAAAGCGGGCTTTATACACGTTAACGATAAACCGGTAAAGAGCAACTACCGTGTAAAACCATTCGACGTGGTAACCCTGCTGCTCGACCGTCCGCGTTACGAAAACAAGATAGAGGCGGAGAACATTCCGCTCGACATCGTATACGAGGATAGCGAACTACTCGTGGTAAACAAACCCGCCGGGCTGGTGGTGCACCCGGGTTGTGGCAATTATACCGGCACCCTTGTCAACGCCATAGCCTGGCACTTGAAGGACGACCCAAAGTACGACCCCAACGACCCGTCGGTGGGGTTGGTGCACCGCATTGACAAGGACACGTCGGGGCTGCTTGTGGTGGCCAAAACACCCGATGCCAAGACTAAATTGGGGTTGCAGTTTTTCAATAAGACCACACGCCGCCGCTACAATGCCTTGGTGTGGGGCAACTTGGCTGATGACGAGGGCCGCATTGAGGGCAACATTGCGCGTAACCCGCGCGACCGCATGCAGATGGCCGTGTTCGACCCCTCGTCGGGCATAGGCAAGCATGCCGTGACACACTATAAGGTGCTGAAGCGCTATGGCTACGTAACCCTTGTGGAGTGTGTGCTCGAAACGGGCCGCACACATCAAATACGTGTGCACATGAAGCACATTGGCCACCCCTTGTTCAACGACGAGCGCTATGGGGGCGACCAAATTCTGCGAGGCACACAGAGCAGCACTTACAACAGTTTTATACGCAACTGCTTTGCCATTTGTCCACGACAGGCGTTGCACGCCCGCACATTGGGCTTCAAGCACCCCAAAACGGGCAAGGAAATGGACTTTACCACCGACCTCGCTGCCGACATGGTGGCTTTGCTGGCCAAGTGGGATAAATATATTGAAGGAATTAAAGCATAGCATATAGATATAGCATCATGAAACGTAACATTGCTATTGTGGCCGGAGGCGACTCCTCTGAGCACGACGTATCTCTGCGTTCGGCAGAAGGTATCATGTCCTTTATGGACAAGGACAAGTATAATTGCTACATTGTCGAAGTGACAAGCAACAACTGGAAGGTGGAGTATCACAACGAAACCTGCCACATTGACCGCGCGGACTTTTCGTTTACCGCCAAGGACGGCCGTCACACATTCGACTTTGCTTATATTACCATTCACGGCACTCCGGGCGAGAATGGCATCATGCAGGGGTATTTCGACCTTATCGGCATGCCCTATTCAACAAGCGGTGTGCTGGTTGAAGCATTGACATTCAACAAGTTTGCTTTGAACAACTTCTTGCGTGCCTACCCCGAGTTGCACATTTCCGACTCGGTGCTCATTCGCAAGGGCGACACCGTTACCACCGATACCGAGCAGCAACTGGCTGCCCGCCTTGGCATACCTTGCTTTGTCAAGCCCAATGCCGGCGGTTCGAGCTTTGGTGTGACCAAGGTGAAGCACGCCGATGCCCTGCGTGCCGCCATTGAAAAGGCAATGGTGGAAAGCGACGAGGTGATGGTTGAAAAGATGATGAGCGGCACCGAAATTACTTGCGGTTGCTTTAAGCGTGTCAATGGCGAGATTGTGACATTGCCTATTACCGAGGTGGTGTGCCACGATGAGTTCTTTGACTATGATGCCAAGTACAACAACAAGTCAGACGAGATAACCCCGGCACGCATTGCTCCCGAAACGGCTAAGCGCGTTGGCGAGATGACCAAGCACATCTACCACATATTGGGTTGCTATGGCCTTATCCGCATCGACTACATCTTGTCGGGCGAGAAGGGTAACGAACAAATTAACATGCTCGAAATCAATACCACTCCGGGCATGACAGCTACAAGTTTCATTCCGCAGCAGGTACGTGCTTCGGAATATGACATTAAGGACGTGCTGAGCGACATTATCGAAGGCAAGTTCTGCTGAATAGCTTAAACTAAGGTTATGAGGTCGGCCGGCAATTAATGCCTCTGGCTGCCCTCATAGCCTTATCTTATTTTATCCCCCTCCCTCTTAAACACACTTTACTGCCATGAATATTCACGATTTCGACGCCATACGTCCCATTGAGCCTAATGAAATTGGCGCTGCCATTGACGAGCTGTTTGCCGAACCGCAGTTCTGCGCCATTGTGCAATCGTTTTTCAAAGACGTGCCTGTTGAGGCCATCAAAGCTAAGGCTAAAATGTGCCGCACTGGTTTGGAAATACAGAAGACCTTCTTCTATCCGCTCGTCAAACAGCTGATGGCCAAATGTGCCAGTGGCTTGACACTCGACGCCGAGGCTATACCCGTGTCGCAGCGTGACAAAAGTTACACCTTCGTGTCGAACCACCGCGACATTGTGCTCGATTCCGCTTTGCTCGACATCTTGCTTATCGACCACCAGTTCAACGACAGTATAGAAATAGCCATTGGCGACAACCTGCTCATTTACCCTTGGATAAAGACCCTCGTGCGCTTGAACAAGTCGTTTATTGTGCAGCGCTCGGTGGGTATGCGCGAAATGCTCATGTCGAGCAAGCGCATGAGTGAATACATGCACTTTGCCATCAAAGAGAAACATCAAGGCATTTGGATTGCACAGCGCGAGGGACGAGCCAAGGACTCGAATGACCGCACACAGGAGTCTATACTCAAAATGATGACCATGGGCGGCGAGGGCACACCACTCGACAGATTGAAGGAGTTGAACATCGTGCCGTTGAGCATATCGTATGAATATGACCCATGCGACTTTTTGAAAGCAAAGGAGTTTCAGCAAAAACGCGATGATGCCGCATTCAAGAAGAGCCGTCAGGACGACCTTGTCAATATGCAGACCGGCATATTTGGCAAAAAAGGACATGTGCATTACCGCATGGCAGAACCCGTCAATACATGGATTGACCAATATGCCGAACTGCCCAAGAACGAATTTTACAAGGCAGTGGCCGCCCGCATTGATGTGGCCATACATCAGGGCTACGAAATATATGCCAACAATTATGTGGCGCTCGACTTGCTGAATGGCAACGAAGCCCAGGCCGCACACTACACAGAGGAGCAAAAGAAGGCGTTTGAACAATATTTGCAGGAACGCATTGACATGATAGACTTGCCCAACAAGGATATCGACTTCCTGCGCGAACGCTTGCTCACCATGTATGCCAATCCGCTCATCAACCAGATGAAGGCCAACGCTTAAGTAGGTGTTCAAAATTATTTTTACATTGAAAGTGCATTATCGGGGCGCAGATGTTCCCTTCGGGTGAGGGAGCATAGCGGGCTATGTGACCGAGGCCGAAGGGAACAGATGCGTCTCGAGAATGTGCTTTCAATGTGAAAATGACACCTGCTGATTGTATAAAATAATTTTGAGCATCTACTTAGCAATGATGAAACGAACAGCACTTTGCCTTTGGGCTTTAGTCACGGTTGTCATGCTCAATACCGCTTGCAATGGTGATGAAAAGCCTTTGCCCAACATACAGACGATGCTGGCCGACATGACACCCGACGCCAACGGGCAGGTGAGTGAACTGATGCTCGACGATGGTGGGGTGAAAACGCTCGCCAAGCCGCTGACGGGATTAAAGGCCGATAGCACATACCGCATTCGGGCTGTGTACGAGGTGCAAGCGCCGACGCGCATCTCGCTGATTGGTTGTACGCCTGTGCTGGCCGCGGCTCCCCAAGCCTACGCTGCCGACAAGGTGCGCACCGATGCCGTGAACGTTGTGTCGTGCTGGCAAGGGACTTCGTACATCAATTTGCACATTGGTATAAAGGGCACGAATACTGGTAAGCACTACTTTGGTTTTAACCGGGGCGAGCTGACCGATAATGGCAATGGCACACGCACTTTGCACATCACGCTGTTGCACGACCAGCATGGCGACCCGGCATATTACACCACCGAAATGTACTTGTCGATGCCACTAAAGTCGTTGGCTGGCATGCTCCGGCCATCAACCGACAGTGTGTCGGTAAGTGTCAACACTTTTGGCGGTGTTGCACATTTTGCATTCATTTATAAAGAATAGAAACTGCTAACAGACTGTCACGACGATGATACCATTTCACCCGTTAACATTGGCAGACCGCGACCTTGTGCAGCAACGCGTGTTGCACAGTGACTACCGCTACTGCGACTACAACTTTCTGAACCTTATAGGTTGGCGCTTTATGTACGACACCGAGGTGGCCGACTATAAGGGCTGGTTGCTCTTCCGTTTCAAGGCCGATGGCCATTTGGCCTATCAAATACCCGTGGGCAATGGCGACAGAAGGGACATAATAAAGGATATGCTCGACGATGCCCAGCAACAGGGACACCCCTTTTTGATGCTTGGCGTGTTTGAGCATGCACTCGCGCAACTCGAAATGGCCATGCCGGGCTATTTCTTTGCCAAAGCCGACCGCAATTACTCTGAATACATTTACAGCCGCGACAAGCTCAGCACCCTTTCGGGCAAGAAGTTGCAACCCAAGCGCAATTTTATTAACCGCTTTGTGTCGCAGCACCCCGACTATCAGTTTGTGCCGCTCACGCCCGACTTGTTTGACCGTTGTTTGGAACTTGACCATAAATGGGCCGCAGAAAAGGCCGAAGAAGAGACGCACGACAAATTTACCTACGAAACCGAGCGACAAGCGTTGGTAACCATGTTTGATAATTGGGAGGCTACAGGCGCAAGGGGCGGTGCGCTGATTGTAGACAACGAAATAATAGCCTTTACGCTTGGTGCCGGCATCAACTACGACACCTTTGACGTTTGCATCGAAAAGGCCGACACGCAATACGAGGGTGCATTCACCATTATCAACCGCGACTTTGTGCGCAGCCTGCCAGAGCAGTACGTGTACATCAACCGCGAGGAAGACCTCGGACTGCCAGGCTTGAGGCGCTCAAAACTGTCGTATCACCCCGAACAACTGCTCCATAAATATACGGTGATGACCAAGCACCCGCTTGGCGAATAAGCCAAATAGGGTAGGGAAGACTGCTTGCCGACAAGCTTGCAAGCATGTGGCTAACGTTTTGGATTTAAGAAGAACGGACTGAACCCGAAAGGTGAGTTACTTTGTCAAGCCCCTAACCCCCTAACCCATTAACCCCCTAACCCCTTTCTACCCCCATGCTACTTACACCCGACGAAATAAAGCAGCAAACGCGCGACCTGTGGCGCACTTGCTTCCATGACTCAGAAGAGTTTATGGACATATACTTTGAAGATAAATACACTGATGACAACAACCTGACTATACGTCACGACGGACAAGTGGTGGCTGCCACGCAGCTGTTGCCGTACCGATTTACTTTTTATGGTTCGGTACTGCGTGCTGGCTATATATCAGGCTTGGCCACTCTGCCACAATTCCGCAACAAAGGTTATGCCTCGAACCTCATACATGAGGCACACCGCCGGTTGTTCAACCAAGGCGCCACACTCAGTTTTTTGATACCCGGCAGTGACGAACTGCGCAGCTTTTACGAAAAGCCCCAACATGGCGCTTTTTGGAATGCCGTGTACCGTCAGAATTTGCCTCTCGACATTACCAACGATGGCGATTACAGCAAAATTGAGGTGACACGTCCTGACGAGTGGGGCCGCGACCTGTATGTGTTCTACCACCGTCTGACCGTAGAGTTGCCGTTTATGATGCACCCGTCGGAGAACGACTTTTTTGCTGCATTGTCAGATGCCGACCTCGATGATGGTTATGTGCTCGTGGCGCGTCGCAAGCGCCGTATTGTAGGCGTTTGTCTGGCGGTGAAGGAGGCCGATGGCAATGTGTACATTCGCACTTTGGCCATTACCGAAAGCGCTGCGCGTGCTGCTTTTGTGGATTATCTGATGAAAGCGTGCAATGTGGACAAGGTGTATCGCCGTTTCTGTATGCCAGCTTCGCTCAAAGGCTCAGAGCCATACGCCATGGCGCGTGTGGTAAATGTGCCACGCTTTTTGTCGGCCATTGCCACACCCAATCCGGGTTTCCAACTGCACATTGGTGTGGACGGCGACCTCGATATTCCAGAAAACAATGGTTGGTATATAGTAGAGAATGGCCGCGTGCGTTTGACAGACATCAAGCCCGACAGCATTGTCACACCTGGTGGCCTGGCTGCCATGTTTATGGCTGCACAACCCATGGTGATGGATATGATGCTTGACGAGTAGACACGCTGCGTTGGGTTAATGAGTTGACAAGTTAACGGGTAAGTATGTCCTGTGCTATTTATTGTGTTAACGACAGATGGATAGGTGTGTAATAGATGAACAAACTTACCCGTTACTCTGTCAATCTGTCAACTTGTCAACCCGTTACCCCGTCAACCTATAAAAGAATTATCTTATGAACAAACTGCGATATGGCCTTGCAATGATGGCTGTTGCACTTTGCAGCTTGGCCTCTGCCCAAACGGCAGTAGAACTTAAACAACAATCGCTCGGCAAATGGCGTATAGGTGCGGCACAGTATAGTGGCATTACAGCACTTGGCGGCAACCGCTATGCCATGGTGAGTGACAAGGAGCCCACCGATGGCTTTTTCTTGTTTAGAATAGACCAAAGCGCTCTGACGGGCGATGTGACGAATGTGTACCTGGAGGGGTTCAAAGGCAACCGCTCGCCCAAGGTTGATGCGCAGGGCATATCCATACGCGATTGTGAGGGTGTGGCATATTTCCCTCAGCGCAACACACTGTTTATCAGCGGTGAGGGTGACCAGCGCGTTTTAGAGTATGACATGGAAGGGCAGCCCACAGGGCGTGAACTGAATGTGCCGGACATATTCTCGTCTGAACACATTGTGTTCAACTATGGTTTCGAGGCGTTGTGCTACGACACCATAGCACACCGGTTTTGGACCACGTCGGAAAGCACACTGCCTGCCGATGGACCGGCGGCTTCGCCCACTCACCCCGGAGTGGTAAACTTGTTGCGCTTGCAGGCATTTGACGACAACCTGCAACCTGTGGCACAGTATGCCTACCGCATGGATAGAGGACGTACTGATGACTTTGGCAAGACTTATGTGTTTGGTGTGCCCGAGATTGCCCCATTGCCCGATGGCAGGCTATTGATACTTGAGCGCGAGGCAAATGTAACCCATGGCGGATTGAGCAGTACGACTCGTTGCAAACTGTTTGTGGTGGACCCGCGCAATGCACACCAAATAGACAGCAGCACACCGATGAAGAACGTTGACAGCAACCACTTTCTGGATAAAAAGTTGTTGGCGGACTGGACTACTGAGGTGCAGCCTTTCAAACTGACATTTGCCAACTACGAGGGTATGTGTCTTGGTCGCACTCTGGCCGATGGCCGCATGACGCTCTTGTTGGTGAACGACTCGCAAGGGGGGTACCGCAAGGGGCCGTTCAGCCTGAAGGACTACATTAAAGTGATAGTTATAGGTAACTAACGCATCTTATTATATGAAGAAGCTGTTTGCCTTATCGGTAGTTATGGTTGGCTTGGTGCTTTGTGGCTGTAACGAAATAGAGTTGCCTTCAGAAGGCTCTGGCGGCAAGGAAGATAATGATAAGGAGAATGTGACCGCGCCCGACAGTGACGACACGTTTACCATAGCCACGCTAAGCCGGGCTGACGATGGCGAATTTATAGCACTGAAGGGCTACATCGTTGGCTACATGCCTACGAATACCATAAATAAGGTGGTTTTTGATGCCGATGATGCTGTGAGTACCAACATCGTGCTGGCCGACAGGGCTGCCGAAACGGGCACGAATTTGTGTGCGGGCTTGCAACTCAAGGCTGGAAGCGACGCACGTGTTGACTTGAACCTTGCAGACAATCCTGCCATGTTGGGGCAGCGCATTATAGCGTATGGCTATAAAGGCGCTTATTGCAATGCTCCCGGACTGAAGCAGGTGGAGGTGTATGAATTGGTTGACGATGATGATGAGGCTGACGATAGTGATGACGACAGCGGCGACGGTGCTGACAGCAAGGACGACGGTGGTGAATCGTTTCCCACTCTGGTAACAGAGGGGACTGCACAACCTTTTGAAGGGTGCTGAACTTGACATTTTTCTTCGTCAATTTAGGCTGCACCTCAGCCCTGCAAAGCAAAAAATGCTTTTTTTGTTTTGCAGGGCTTTCGGTTTGCACTAACTTTTCTTCGTCAATTTAGGCTGCACCTCAGCCCCGCAAAGCAAAAAATGCATTTTTTGCTTTGCGGGGCTTTCGGTTTGCACTAACTTTGCACTCGCAAAAGACGAAACTAAAGTGAACAAGGGCTGCTATGTGAGTGCATCGTTAGCATGCACAACTGGTAAAAAACATTTTGAAGCGGCGGACAAGTGTGTCCGTTCGCTGATTTTTTGTATCCGCACGTCGGGGAAGCCCTATACCCTGAATGATGCGGATTTTTTCGTCTTGCATAATGGCAGTTCCTTGGTACATGGCGTTTCGCCTGTTGCAGTTCTTGGCAAAGAGGCCGGGTGCGTAAAGACTACTTTACCAGCCCGGCAACTCGGAGTTGTGAACTTGATAGAAACAAACAACATTATTAACAATAACATTAAAGAGCTATGAACTTTACCTTATTTGTCACTGCATTGCTGACAGGGTTGGCGTTCGTAGGTGTTGTGACGATACTGGCAAAACTGATTTCGCCGCGCAGCTATAACGCTCAGAAGGAAGAGGCATACGAGTGTGGTATTCCTACACGTGGACGCTCATGGATGCAGTTCCGCGTAGGCTACTACTTGTTCGCTATTCTCTTTCTGATGTTCGACGTTGAAACGATGTTCCTCTTCCCGTGGGCCGTCGTGATGCGCTCATTTGGCCCTGCGGGCTTGTTGAGCGTGCTCTTCTTCCTGTTTATTTTAGTTCTGGGCTTGGCTTATGCCTGGAGGAAAGGAGCGTTGAAATGGCAATGAAAAGAGCAAAAATCAAGTCGATTCCTTACGAGGAATTCAAGGACAACGAGACTTATGAAGAGCTCGTTGAACAACTCAATGCGGGCGGCGCAAACGTAATTGTGCGCAAGCTCGACGACCTCATCGACTGGGGCCGTTCAAACTCTCTTTGGCCGCTGACATTTGCTACCTCATGTTGTGGTATCGAATTTATGGCCGTGTGTGCTGCACGTTATGACATCGCACGTTTTGGTTTTGAGGTTACACGTAACTCTCCCCGACAGGCTGATGTGATATTGGTGTGCGGAACCATTACTACCAAGATGGCTCCGGTGCTTCGCCGTCTGTATGACCAGATGGCAGACCCGAAGTATGTGGTGGCTATTGGTGGTTGCTCTATTTCGGGCGGTCCGTTTACCAAGTCGTACCATGTGCTCAATGGTGTGGACAAGATTATTCCCGTCGACGTTTATGTGCCGGGTTGTCCGCCACGCCCCGAGTCATTCCTTTATGGTATGATGCAGTTGCAGCGTATTGTGAAAGTTGAAAACTTCTTCGGTACTACGAACCGCAAGCAGAAGGACCCCTTCAAGGTGACTGCCGAGGAAAAAGAAGAAACCATTTATAATCAGGAGGAAGAGGCATGAGCGAAGAATTGAAAGCTACAGCTAATAACGGCACTGAAGCACAGAAACCTGCTGCGCCCGCCGCAGCTGCCAAACCTGCTGCTGCACGTCCGGCAGTGGCACGTCCTGCCGCTGCTCCTGCCAAACCTGCAGTGAATGAACTGAAACCTAAGACTGTGGCCGCTGCCGACTTGCACGCCGAAATGAAGCGCTTGCACGACGAAGAGGGCATGGACTTTTTGCTGAATTTGACAGGTGAAGACTGGCTCGAGGACGGCATTGGCGTGGTTTACCAGGTAGAGAATACCGAAAATCACAAGCAGGCTTGCGTTAAATGCGTGGTAAGTGATCGCGAAAACCCGATGATACCTTCGGTTTGTGACCTTTGGGATATTGCCAATGTGTATGAACGCGAGGTGTACGACTACTACGGCATCATCTTTACCAACCATCCTGATATGCGCCGTTTGTTCATGCGCGAGGATTGGGTAGGTTATCCCTTCCGCAAGGATAATGACCCTGAGAAGGACAACCCCTTCGACCCGCAACACATGACCAACGAGCCATTGGCAGACGTTACTTACGAATACCAATTGGAGCAGGACGGTACGGTGAAGAAGGTTGAACACCAGATATTTGGTGAAGATGACTATGTGGTGAATATCGGTCCGCAACACCCTTCGACTCACGGTGTGCTTCACTTCCGTGTAGACCTTGAGGGTGAAATGATTCGCAAGGTCGACCCTATACTCGGTTATATTCACCGTGGTGTGGAGAAGATTAGCGAAAGCATGACCTATCCGCAGACTCTGGCTCTGACAGACCGCTTGGATTACCTTGGTGCCATGCAGAACCGCCATGCGCTGTGCATGTGTATTGAACAGGCCATGGGTGTTGAGGTGAGCGATCGTGTGCAAGTAATTCGTACCATCATGGACGAGTTGCAGCGTATTGACTCGCACATCTTGTTCTTTGGCTGTCTCTGCCAGGACCTTGGTGCCACAACCGCCTTCCTTTATGCTTTCCGCGACCGCGAGAAAATACTCGACATATTTGAGGAAACTTGCGGCGGCCGCTTGATATTGAACTACAACACGATTGGTGGTGTGATGTATGACATTCATCCCAACTTCCAGAAACGTGTGAAGGAATTTATCAAGATTATGCGCAAGAACATTCAGGAGTATCACGACATCTTTACTGGTAACGTGATTTTCCAGAACCGTTCAAAAGGCGTGGGCGTGCTGACCAAGGAACAGGTGATAAGCTTTGGTTGTACCGGCGGTACTGGTCGTGCATCAGGCTGGCACAACGACTTGCGTAAGATTAAGCCTTATGCAGCTTATGACCGTGTGCAGTTCAACGAGATTGTACGCACCGAAGGCGACTCTTTTGCACGTTACATGATACGTCTAGACGAGATAAAGGAGAGCCTCAACATTATCGAGCAGCTCATAGACAACATTCCCGAAGGCAATTATCAGGAGAAGATGAAGCCAATCATCAAACTCCCGGTGGGCACTTTCTACAGCGAGGTGGAAGGCAGCCGTGGCCGCATGGGTGTGTTTATCGAGAGCAAGGGCGACAAGAGCCCCTACCGCTTGCACTACCGTTCGACCGGCTTGCCTCTGGTGGCCGTGATGGATACGGCTTGCAAGGGCAACATGCTTGCTGACTTGATAACAATCGGTGGTACGGTGGACTACGTTGTGCCTGATATTGATAGATAAACTTTTAAGTTGAAAAGTTTATAAGTTGAAAAAGTCAAGAGGTATGTATTGCTTATGAATAGTATGAAGGCACCGATATTCTCTTTCGAAAAGTTGAAGGTGTGGCAAAAGGCAAGGTCGTTCCATAGAGAAGTGTTTCGTCTGACGACAAGTTTCCCTTACGAACAGAACTATGCATTGATACCACAAATAAGACGTGCTGCCCTGTCTGTACCATCTAATATATCGGAGGGTGCGGGTAGGTTGGGATCAAAAGAGTTCGTACATTTCATCAGTATAGCTTACGGCTCTCTGATGGAGACGATGAACCAGCTGATTCTGGCTGATGATATGGGCTATGTGCCAGAAGAGATGATGGTGAAACTTCGTCTTGATGTGGCAGAAATAGCCCGAATGCTCACAGCTCTGAAGAAGAAAGTGGAATGTGGTGCAAATAAAGGCGACCTCATGGACTTCTAAACTATTAAACTCATAAACTCTAAAAAAAAATGTTTGACTTTTCATTAGTAACCTCCTGGTTGCATGGCTTTTTGATGAACACATGCGGCTTTGCCGAATGGGGTGCAATCTTGACAGAGAGCATTCTTGTGGCATTAGCCATCATCACTTTGTATGCCGTGTTTGCCATAGCCCTCATCTACATGGAGCGCAAGATTTGTGCATTCTTCCAATGCCGTCTTGGTCCGATGCGTGTAGGTAAGTGGGGCCTTCTCCAAGTGTTCAGCGATGTGTTCAAAATGCTGACCAAGGAGATTATCAGTATGCGACAAAGTGACCTCTTCCTGCACAATTTGGCTCCGTTCCTTGTTGTGACAGCCTCAATGGTCACCTTCTCGTGCTTACCCTGGAACAAGGGCGCGCAAATCATCGACTTCAATGTCGGCGTATTCTTCTTCCTCGCCATGTCGTCAATTGGTGTGGTAGGTATCCTGCTTGCCGGTTGGAGTAGTAATAACAAGTATTCGTTGATTGGTGCCATGCGTAGCGGTGCACAGATTATCAGCTACGAGTTGTCAATCGGCATGACCATGCTGGCCATGATTTGTTTGACTGGTACCATGTCATTCAGCGAGATATGCAACGACCAGTATTTGAATGGTTGGAACATCTGCCGAGGACACATTCCGGCAGTGATCGCCTTCCTTATTTACTTGGTTGCCGGCAATGCTGAGTGTAACCGTGGCCCGTTTGACTTGCCTGAGTGCGAAAGTGAGTTGACCGCAGGTTATCACACTGAATACTCGGGTATGCACTTCGGCTATTACTACTTGGCTGAATATTTGAACCTGTTTATCTGTGCCGGTATGGCAAGCACCATTTTCCTTGGTGGTTGGGCTCCGCTTCATATCTACGGACTTGACGCCTTTAATGGTGTGATGGATTATATACCCGGTGCTGTATGGTTCATTGGCAAGACGTTCTTTGTGGTATTCTTGCTCATGTGGTTGCGTTGGACTTTCCCCCGTTTGCGTATCGACCAAATATTGTCGCTCGAGTGGAAGTACCTTGTACCCTTCAGCATGGTAAACCTCATCATCATGGCGCTTTGCGTGGCCATGGGGTGGACGTTCTAATTTTATAGTTTGGTAAGTTTAGATGTTAACGCATGCTTGGGACTTTAACTGAAAGCTCCTTAACCATGCCAAACAGTATAAGCTCATTGAACTCATTAAGCTTAAATTCATGGAAGAAAAAAGTTATATAGGTGGTGTAGTAAGTGGCTTGAAGAGCCTTGGCACAGGTTTGAAAACAACCATGCGCGAGTTCTTCACTCCTAAAATCACCGAACAATATCCCGAAAACCGTGATTCGAACAAAATGTTCGAACGCTTCCGTGGTTCGCTCACAATGCCCCATAACGAGCAGAATGAGCACAAGTGCGTGGGTTGCGGACTCTGCCAGATGGCTTGCCCTAACGGCAGTATCAAGGTGACCAGCGAGTTTTACGAGACTCCCGACGGCAAGAAAAAGAAACGCCTCGTGAAGTATGAGTACGACCTTGGTTGCTGCATGTTCTGCATGCTCTGTACACGCGCTTGCCCCCATGGTGCCATCACATTTGACCAAAGCTACGAAAATGCGGTGTTCAACCGTGCTAAGCTTGTCAAGGTGCTGAACCACCCCGGTAGCCACGTTGAAGAAAAGAAATAATTAGTATAGTTGAAAAGTTGAAAAGTAGAGAAGTTAGGAAGATGCTCTTGCATTCAAACCAATGTTGAGACTTCTGCTTTTTAGAGAAAATAAGCTGCGGCTCGGCATAACATTCAAGCAAGCTTGATGTTCTGCGCTCGCCTTGCATTATTTTTCAAGAAAAGAATTCAAGGCGTGAGAATGACAAAGCATACGCTTAACTCTTAAACTTTTAACTCTTAACTTCAAAAACAATGAATTCACAAAACATCATGTTCGTCATCTTGGCTGTGCTGATGGTGCTTTCGTCGTTGGCAACAGTGCTGACCAAAAGCATCGTGCGCGCTGCCACATACCTGTTCTTTGTGCTGCTTGGCACAGCGGGCATGTATTTCTTGATGGGCTACACATTTCTCGGTGCAGCGCAGGTGATAGTTTATGCCGGCGGTATCATCGTGTTGTATGTGTTCTCTATCTTGCTGACAGAGGGTGCGAAGGATCAAGAAATCTTCAAGCGCAAGATTAAGGACGCCTCATGGGGCTTCGTGTTGAGCTTTGTAGGTTTCCTGGCCTTTGTAGGTGTGGTGCTCACGCACAATTTCAAGGCTGCAGTGCTTGCTGCACCGAGTGAGACTGCCAGTGCTGTCACAACCATTGATTCAATCGGCCGCAATATGCTATCGTCTGGCGACAACGGCTATCTCTTGCCTTTCGAGGCTGTGAGTGTGTTGCTGCTGGCCTGCATTGTGGGCGCGCTGATGATTGCTCGTAAACGCTAATAAGAATAAAGTTGAAAAGTTTAGAAGTTGAAAGTTAAGGTTATACCTTTAACTGCTTAAAAGTAGTTCGTATTGTGTCGTGAAAGCGGTGCAATTTAAGATACAACGGTAAGCGAAAGGGTAACTGCTAAACTCTTAAACTCTTAAACTTTCAAATTCAACAACAAACTATTATGATTCAGATAGAATATATCCTGATTATTTCAGCCATCATGATGTTTGCGGGCGTTTTCGGCTTTCTGACACGCCGCAGCACATTGGCCATACTTTTGTCGGTAGAGCTTATGCTCAATGCCACCGACTTGAACTTTGCAGTGTTTAACCGTATGCTTTATCCCGACGGTTATGAGGGCTACTTCTTTGCACTCTTCTCTATTGCCATATCGGCAGCCGAGAGTGCCATTGCCATAGCCATCATGATCAACATCTACCGCATGATTAAGAACATTCAGGTAGGTGAGCTCGAGAAGATGAAGTGGTAAATAAAAAAGTTGAAAAGTTGAAGAGTTGACAAGTCAAGAGATTGCTCCTGTAATATAATGTGTCGGGGGAGTCGTAAGCACATCGATAAGGAACCTCGATACGAACGGCAACCTCTAAACTCAAAACTCTTAAACTCTTAAACTATATAATACAATGGATTATACAATTCTTATACTTTTGCTGCCATTCTTCTCGTTTCTCCTGCTTGGAGTGTTCGGAAAATGGTTCAGCCATAAAGCAGCCGGATTGGTAGGTACAGTAGTGCTTGGTGTGGTAGCCGTCATGGCTTATTACACCGCCTTTGAGTACTTTTTCCAAACTCCGCGTACGGCAGAGGGTGTGTTGCCCACACTCATGCCATACAACTTTACATGGCTGCCCTTCTTCGTAAAGGGACTTAGCTTTAACATGGGCATCATGCTCGACCCCATATCGGTAATGATGTTGATTGTCATCACCACGGTGTCGCTCATGGTACACATTTATTCGTTTGGCTATATGCATGGCGAACGCGGTTTCCAGCGTTACTATGCCTTCTTGAGCTTGTTCACCATGTCAATGCTCGGCCTTGTGGTAGCTACTAATATCTTCCAGATGTACATGTTCTGGGAGTTGGTAGGTGTATCATCTTACCTGCTCATTGGTTTCTACTACACTTCGCCCGCTGCCATTGCAGCCAGCAAGAAGGCATTTATCGTGACCCGTTTTGCCGACCTCTTCTTCTTGATCGGTATCCTTATTTATGGCTACTACTGCCATTCATTCGGATTTGAGTTCAACCAGGACGGTTTTGCACAAGGAGCCATGATGCTTCCCACCGCTTTGTTCCTTATGTTCATTGGTGGTGCTGGTAAGAGTGCCATGTTCCCCTTGCACATATGGTTGCCCGATGCCATGGAAGGCCCAACCCCCGTGTCGGCCCTTATCCATGCTGCCACCATGGTGGTGGCCGGTGTGTTCCAGATAGCCCGTCTCTTCCCCTTGTGGATAGAATATGCTCCTGGCACGCTGCACATTGTAGCTTGGGTAGGTGCTTTCACCGCTTTCTATGCAGCGGCTGTGGCTTGCTGTCAGAGCGACATCAAGCGTGTGCTTGCATTCTCAACCATTTCGCAAATAGCCTTTATGATGGTGGCCCTCGGTGTCTGCACCGAGTTCACAACAGGTCATGAGCATGTAGGTTCGTTGGGCTATATGGCCTCAATGTTCCACTTGTTTACACACGCCATGTTCAAGGCCCTCTTGTTCCTTGGTGCTGGTTGCATCATTCATGCCGTGCATAGCAACGAAATGTCGGCCATGGGTGGTTTGCGCAAATACATGCCCATCACCCACATCACCTTCTTGATAGCTTGTTTGGCCATTTCGGGTATACCTCCCTTCTCAGGTTTCTTCTCAAAGGACGAAATCCTGACAGCAGCCTTTGCTTACATGCCCGCCATGGGTTGGATCATGACAGCCATTGCCGCCATGACAGCCTTCTACATGTTCCGTTTGTACTACGGCATATTCTGGGGCACAGAAAACAAAGCCCTGCATGCTGAGCACACCCCGCACGAGGCACCGCTCACCATGACATTCCCCTTGATGTTCCTCGCATTGGTTACCTGTGTGGCAGGTTTCATTCCCTTTGGCCACTTTGTAAGTGCCGATGGACAATTGTACGACATTCACCTCGACTGGAATGTGGCCGGCACAAGCATCATTATTGCTGTAGCCTCAATATTCCTTGCCACCTATATGTACATTGGCGAGCGCCAGCCGCAGGCCGATGCCCTTGCCGAGAAGTTTGGCAAGCTTCATCGCTGGGCCTACAAGCGCTTCTATATGGACGAGGTTTACCAATACATTACTCACCGCATTATATTTGCACACATATCAAAGCCCATTGCCTGGTTTGACCGCCATGTCATCGATGGTTTCTTCAACTTCCTGGCTTGGGGTACCAATGCCCTCAGTTTCCGCATTCGTGGTTTGCAGAGTGGTTCGGTACAGGGTTATGCTTACGTATTCCTGCTCGGTACTTTGATATTGCTGGCAATTATGGCCTTTGCGTGAATTTTAAGTTGAAAAGTTGAAGGGTTGAAGTGAAAGCATCGTTTGCTATCCTTCTAAACCCCTAAACTCCTAAGCTAAAAACAATAAACAATGAATTTCTTATCATTATTCGTATTGATTCCACTTGTCATGCTGCTCGGTTTGTGGCTGGCAAGAGATGTGAAAGGCGTACGTGCGGTGATGGTGACAGGTAGTACACTGCTGCTCATCTTGGCAGGCTATTTAACCATAACCTTCCTTGGCGATCGTGCGGCTGGAGCCACAGATGAGATGCTTTACACAGCATCGTTCAACTGGTTTGAGCCCCTTCACATCAAATATTCGGTAGGCGTTGACGGCATATCGGTGGCCATGTTGCTGCTTTCGTCAGTCATCGTGTTTACCGGTACATTTGCCTCTTGGCAACTCAAGCCCCTCACCAAGGAGTACTTCTTGTGGTTCACATTGTTGAGCCTTGGTGTGTTCGGTTTCTTCATTTCGGTAGACATGTTCGCCATGTTCATGTTCTACGAAATAGCCCTTATCCCGATGTACCTCCTTATCGGTGTGTGGGGTAGTGGCAAAAAGGAGTATGCAGCCATGAAACTGACCCTCATGCTCATGGGTGGTTCAGCCTTCTTGATGTGTGGCATATTCGGTATATTCTACGGTGCCGGTGGTCAGACCATGAACATCGTTGAAATAGCCAACCACATTGGTGGTGCCCACGCTATTCCCTTTGCCCAGCAGTGCATTTGGTTCCCGCTCACATTCATTGGCTTCGGTGTGCTTGGTGCATTGTTCCCCTTCCACACATGGTCTCCCGATGGTCATGCCTCAGCCCCTACCGCCGTGTCAATGCTCCATGCCGGTGTGTTGATGAAACTTGGTGGCTACGGTTGCTTCCGCATCGCCATGTATCTTATGCCTGAGGCAGCCAACGAGTTAGGTTGGATATTCCTTATCCTCACCGGCATCTCAGTTGTTTATGGTGCATTCTCGGCATGTGTGCAGACCGACTTGAAGTATATCAACGCTTACAGTTCGGTGTCGCACTGCGGTATGGTGCTCTTCGCCATACTCATGCTCAACCAAACAGCTTGCACGGGTGCTGTGCTTCAGATGCTCAGCCACGGTTTGATGACGGCCTTGTTCTTTGCCCTTATCGGTATGATTTATGGTCGTACTCACACACGTGACATTCGTGAACTGAATGGTTTGATGCGCATCATGCCATTCCTTTCGGTAGGTTATATCATTGCCGGTTTGGCCAACCTCGGTTTGCCCGGTTTCTCAGGTTTCATTGCCGAAATGACTATCTTTGTTGGTTCGTTTGAGAATGCCGACACCTTCCACCGTGTGCTCACCATTGCAGCCTGCTGTTCAATTGTCATCACTGCTGTCTACATCTTGCGTGTGGTGGGCAAGATACTTTATGGCACCTGCACCAACGAGCATCATCTCAAACTCACCGATGCCACTTGGGACGAGCGTTTTGCTGTCATCTGCCTCATCGTGGCAGTAGCTGGCCTGGGCTTGGCTCCGTTGTGGGTGAGCGACATGATTACCACTGGTGTGGCACCTATTGTTGACCACATTCACAATGCAGCTGTAACTGTTTCATCTTCTAACCCTTTCCTCTAAATTTATAAGACAATGGATTATTCACAATTCTTATACATGCACGAAGAGTTGTCGCTTTTGGCAGTGATTGTTATCCTGTTCATTGCCGACCTCTTTATGTGTCCTGACAAAAAGAGCGGGAAAGGCGTTTACAACACAGCTTTACCCGTAATATTGCTCACCGTGCACACCTTGCTCAACCTGCTGCCCTGCAGCAGTGCCGAGCCAGCGAGTGCCTTTGGCGGCATGTACCAATACACTCCCATGATGACCATTATGAAGAGTGTGCTCAATGTGGGTACCATCATTGTGTTCCTTATGGCACACAAGTGGTTGAGCCGCAACGAGAACCTTGTAAAGCAAGGCGAGTTCTATATGCTCACCCTCTTTACACTGCTTGGTATGTATTTCATGATTTCGAGTGGCCATTTCCTCATGTTCTTCATCGGTTTGGAGTTGGCCTCTGTACCTTGCACCGCCTTGGTGGCATACGACAAAAAGCGTTTTGAGAGTGCTGAGGCCGGAGCCAAGTTCATTTTGTTGGCTCTCTTCTCAAGTGCGCTCCTGCTTTATGGCGTATCGCTCATTTACGGTGCTACCGGCACACTCTATTTCAGCGAAATTGGCAGCCAGCTCGACGGTTCAGTATTCTGCATCTTCGGCATGGTATTGTTCATCACAGGCATGGGTTTCAAAATCTCTTTGGTACCCTTCCATCTTTGGACCGCCGACACCTACGAGGGTGCTCCCACCTCTGTTACCGCCTATTTGAGCGTCATCTCAAAAGGTTCAGCAGCCTTTGTGCTCATGACCGTGCTCATGAAGGCCTTTGCACAGAGCGATCTGTTCTATAGCTGGAACACGGGCATGTACTGGATCATCGTGGCATCAATCACCGTGGCCAACCTCTTTGCCATTCGCCAGAACAATCTCAAGCGTTTCATGGCTTTCTCAGCCATTTCACAAGCAGGTTATTTGGTATTGGCCATTATGGACGGCACAGCGCAAGGCATGTCAGCCCTTGTATTCTACCTTTTGGTTTACATGGCCTCTAACCTTGGCGCTTTTGCAGTAATGACTACAGTTGAGAATAACAGCGGCAAGATCAACATCAGCGATTATGACGGACTGTATCAGACCAACCCCAAGTTGGCATTCCTCATGACGCTCTGCCTCTTCTCTTTGGCAGGTATCCCGCCGTTTGCAGGTTTCTTCAGTAAGTTCTTTGTGTTCATGGCAGCCTTCAAGGCAGGATACCCCCTGTTGGTATTCATTGCTTTGGCCAACACGGTTATTTCGCTTTACTACTATCTGCTCATAGTCAAGGCCATGTACATCAAGGGCAATGACACCCCGATTGCCACATTCCGTAGCGACAACTACACCCGTGTGGCCCTTGCGCTCTGCACCATTGGTGTTGTAGCACTCGGCCTTGGCGGTGTGTTCTACAACTACATTTCAGGTTTTAGCTATGGCTTGTAAACAATAGTCTGACACAGCGTCTAACCTGTTGTATTAAAATCCCCCTCGGAACCCGTTGAAAAGTTCCGTGGGGGATTTTTGTCTTTTAACAAGAATGGTCTTACTGGACAGCGCTTAGTGCTTGAAGAAACGCAAGCACTAATGGGGGCGACGCGTCTCGCGTCGGGATAATGAAAGAAAAGAATACAAACTCTACTAAATAACAGCTGCACTATTCCCGACGCGAGACGCGTCGCCCCCATTAGAGTTAGCGTTTGATGATAGCGCTTAGTTGTAGCGGTTAGTGCTTGAAGAGACGCAAGCACTAATGGCGACGCGTCTCGCGTCGGGATAATGAAAGAAAAGAATACAAGCTCTACTAAATAACAGCTGCACTGTTTCCGACGCGAGACGCGTCGCCCCCATTAGAGTTAGCGTTTGATGGTAGCGCTTGGTTGTAGCGCTTAGTGCTTGAAGAAACGCAAGCACTAATGGGGGCGACGCGTCTCGCGTCGGGATAATGAAAGAAAAGAATACAAACTCTACTAAATAACAGCTGCACTATTCCCGACGCGAGACGCGTCGCCCCCATTAGAGTTAGCGTTTGATGATAGCGCTTAGTTGTAGCGCTTGTTGCTTGAAGAGACGCAAGCACTAATGGGGGCGACGCGTCTCGCGTCGGGATAATGAAAGAAAAAAATATAAACTCTACTAAATAACAGCTGCACTGTTCCCGACGCGAGACGCGTCGCCCCCATTAGAGTTAGCGTTTAGTGATAGTGTTTAGTGATAGCGTTTAGTGATAGCGCTTAATGCTTGACTCCGTTCGCATGTTTACGCTAAAAGAACCAAGGCGAAAAAGTGGTACTTGGGACCTTTTACCATACTACAATATCTTACACACCGAGTATCTTGCATCTTACACTAATACGCTACAACTCACTGATTATCAATACTTTACTGAGTGTAAGATGCAGCAAATTTTACCTACACACAACCTACACACCCCACACGCTGCCACACGGCACAAGCACGGGAGGTTGATACCACGGCATAGGGGAGCAGAAAAGTCTGTTGCTCCAACAGAATCTTCTACGTCCCTGTGGTGTAAAATCCACCGCATACGTCCAAACCGACTGCGCGACAGCGGGGTGGGGTGTGTAAGATGTATGCAGGGGAGTGTAAGATGTTTTGAACGCATCTTACACTCTTGAAACCTTTGTGTATCAACTTGTTATACGCAAAAAGTGTAAGATGGCAGTAAAAGCACACATACTCATTTATAGGTGGGCTATCGGTGGAATGGGCAAATATTTCCTGACTCCGTCAATGCGTCACCCAATCAAAAATACGAACTCATCGTTTTTCGATTGGGTGACGCATTGACGAAGTCAGGTGGTCTTAGCAATGGTTTGTAACAAATAGCTTGACACACCGTCAAACCTGTTGTATCAAAATTCCCCTTGTAAAGCTTAGAAAAATTCCGTGGGGAATTTTCGCCTTTTAACGAGATCTTATTCTCGCGTGTCTTTGGCATTTCAGACAAAAGTCTATACCTTTGTACAAAAGACAACAAATACAAACAAAGTTAACACAAGCAAATTCTATTGTAGCTTATGCAGAAATTATCCCCCCTAATGATTTTTAGAGAGACATCAACAAAGGCATGGCGCCAATTCGTAGCCTTTTTGATATGCAGCATCGTAGCACTCCCTGTGTGGGCCGAACGCATAACGTATACTCCCAGACAAATAATACAGAATTTTAATATTGTTGCCGATGGTGGCGAAAACATTTGCAAACTTGGCACAGACCCCGTGTCGGGCAAACCAGCATTGGTATTCGCCGGCTTTGAAGGTTATGTCACCATCACTGGTACACAAAACTACAATTGTGTACAGTCTATCACCTTAGAAGGCTCATCGTCTGCCGATGGTACCGAAACGATGAGCCAGGCAGTACTTATCGAGCGTGTTGAGATAAATGGTAATAGCTATTATAACGAACTCAATGTAAAGGCAGCCTGTTTTTACCCAAGTGGCAGTTATGACTATGTAGCTAACACAACGAGTGGCTCTCTCTACATTTATTTTTATAAAGGCAGTCCACCACGTTTTATCTCACCAGTTTGTCAGTTGACTGTGCAGAACAGCGAAACATTTCTTTCGACCCCGCAACTGTGACCATCAAGCAGGGTGAAAAGGTGGAACTGCCTGATATGGTAGGTGATACAGATGGTATTATTAGCGACTCCACAAGCTATAGTATCGACAATCCTGCCATAGCCGCTTTTAATTGCGCTGAAGGCAATCGTAGCATGATTTTGGGTGAAAAACCTGGCGAAACCACGCTCTTTGCTCATGTCAATGCAACCAAAAATCTACCGGCTGGCGTTGCCAAGTTGCATATTACAGTCACACCAGCCGAGGTTGAAGGCGACGTCGTTACAATCCAACTCACCGAGGCTGGTACATTGCGCGAAAAGTTGGCCGAACTCGAAGACGTAACAAGCATCAGCCGACTCAAGCTCGTAGGCCCCATCAATTCGCAGGACTTGGCTCTTTTGCGTGCTGGCACCGGCCGCCTTGCCAAACTTTTAGACATCGATTTGGCCGATGTGACCCTTGTGCCCGATGGCGGCGCTTACAGCGCAGTCGAGACCGACCGCTACCAAATAGGACTTGGTACGGAAACCACTACTTATTACCTCTCCGATGAGGAGCGAACCGAGGAGTCTTCATCATCAACAGGCCTTGGTGGTTCCAACCACTATGTAAAGGAATATACGCTCGATCTTGGCGGAGCCTTTGCCAACATGACCCAGTTGCAGCGCATTGTGCTGCCTACATCACTCACCCGTGTGGGCGACCATTTCGCTCTCAACTGCAACAAATTGGTGAGTGTAACAAGCCAAGGCAAAATAACAGAGGTTGAGCAAGACGCTTTTTATGGTTGCGAAAAACTTGTTGAACACCCATTTGATGGTGTGGAGCGCATAGGCAGTGGAGCCTTCCAGCGTGCAGCCATCGGATTGATAGACCTCAGCCAACTCAAGAAACTTGGTAGTGCTGCATTTAATGAGAGTTGTGTCAGCCATGCCAACCTTGTTAGTCTTGACAGTATAGCCGCTGATGCTTTCCGCGAATCGTATATCAGCCAACTCGTTCTGTCAGATAGCCTGAAGTATATCGGTGAAGGTGCTTTTGCTAACACTGCCATGCTGCGAGGCAGCCTGGCGCTGCCCAAGCACCTCAGTGAAATAGGAAGCGCCGCATTTATGCGGTCACACATTCAGCAGGTAACATCAGCTCCCGACAAGTTGACACGTGCAGGCTTCAACATCATGTATGGTACTGAGTGGTATTGGCAGCACGTGCAAACAGACAGCATCATCATGCTCGGCAGCGCAGCCATAGAATTGGGCAGTTCATGCAAAAGCGGTAATCTGACAAGTATCACACTGCCCGCTGGCACAACGGTCATTTCCGACCAATTGTTTTACGGTTGCGATAAATTGCAACACGTTTCATTGCCTGCCAGCCTGCTGGCAATAGGTAACAAAGCATTTGCCTCGTGCACATCGCTCACCACCTGCACCTTGCCCAAACAGTTGCAGTATATAGGCAATCAGGCGTTTTCATGGACCGCTTTAAGCACTGTCAACCTCGATGGTAACATGACTATAGGTGAGAGCGCTTTCAACAATATCAGCACCCTTCTGCGTGTCAATTACAACGTGCCCAATGCTGCCACCGCGCAAAACATGTTTGCTTCGTGCAAGGGACTTGAAATCGTTAACATCGGTGCCGATGTAACCATATTGCCCGCCTACATGTTCACAAAGTGCAACTCTTTGCTCAAAGTGAATTTTGCCGAGCGTCCAGACTACACGCCCCTTGTTATCGAAGACGAGGTGTTCAATGGCTGCAACCTGCTGTCAAAGGCCGAACTGCCCATGCAAACCACCCATATCGGACGTTATGCCTTTGGTGCTACCGCCTTGACCCAGGTGACTCTGCCCAAAACACTCACCTATTTGCACAGCAAGGCTTTCAACAATGGCAAGATAGCAACTATCTACAACTATATGCGTCGCCCCTACGACTTCTCTTCCGAATTGTCTGGCAATGTGGCGGTCACCCCCTTTGCCACAGTAGATGGACGTTACATTCTGCCCGATTGGTTTGGTGCCGATGTCACGGTATATGTCCGTCCTGAAAGTGTAGAGGCATACCAGGCCGATTTGGCATGGGGCAAATGCAACATTCAGCCTATGGACGCCGAACACATGGCTGTAGGCATCAATGCCGTACGGCAAAACAATTACACGCCGGCCATACACTATGGTGCCGATGGCCGCACCCTGTCATTGGCCGACGGCCGCACGTTCAGCGTGTTCACCCTCGATGGCCGTTCCGTTGCCAAGTGCGTTACCACCTGCAGCATCGCCCTGCCAGGCACCTACATCATAGCAACTAACAACAGCACCGCCAAAGTCATTGTACACTAAGGTACAGCAAGGCAAAATATACGCAAAATCCCCTCCACATCAAGAGCAGACGATGTGGAAGGGATTTTCCTATAATTGTAGGGTCAGACTAATGTCAGTGCCTTTTTAGGCATCTTGAACACTCATTAGTCAGCAATAATAAGCTTTTGTCCGTCAGAGTCAAGTGTCACCTTGTGAGCAAACGACGTGCCGCCACCCTGGCTAATGGCCGAAAGGTCAATGCCCCGCCGTTTCAGTTCGTCAATAAGTGCCACATCGTGGCAAGCACGAACTGAGCCCCAGCCCCTGCAGCCTACTTGTGCATTAAAAGAGTCAATGAGAGATTGAAGTGAAGCCTTCGCAAAACGCGCAGCAAAATCTGCGTAAAGAGAATTGTTGTTCATGTCAGGAAATGTTTGAAGTGTTTTAATGAATATAGAAAACTTCCACATCGTACCTTAACCACCGTGGTTCCTGTAAACTCGGTTGGTGAGTTTGCCACCATCAGCAAATCAATGCTGTGTAGCAACTGCTCTTGATGTTTCGCCTGCAAAAGTATAGAAAATATATTACAATTCGTGCCTCAACATAAACAATTTGCGCTTTTGCGTGTAAAGACGTGCCCTTTCATTTGCGCCTATTCTCTTTCTGCGTGTTAGGCAACAGGCCTGCGATGATGCCGAGAAGCGGCAGGAAGGCACTTACTTGAAAGATATACTCAATGCTGGTTCTATCGGCGAGCCAACCGAAGAAGGCAGAACCAAGTCCCCCCAATCCAAACATCAGTCCGAAAAATATGCCCGCTATCAGTCCCACCTTGTCAGGCATCAAGTCGGTGGCATAAACCACGATAGACGAGAACGCCGAGGCTATGATGAGTCCCGACAGGAATGTGCAGATAATGGTCCACGTTAAATTGGCAAAAGGCATGGCTATTGCAAATGGCGCGGCACCTAAAATGGAGAACCATATCACATACTTCCGGCCAAATTTATCGCCCAACATGCCCCCGGCCACGGTTCCGATAGCAAAGGCCAATAGGAACACGAACAAACAAAGCTGCGATGTTTGTACCGAAACGCCGAACTTGTCTATCAAGAAAAAAGTGAAGTAGCTCGTGATGCAAGCCGTGTAGAAATACTTTGAAAATATGAGAAGTATAAGAATAAGCAGAGCACCATATTTGGTTCGTCTTGAGATGTCGTGATTGATGAGAGGTTGCGCAGACTGATGTGTCACCACATAGGACAGTTTGGTTTTATACCAAGTTCCCAACCGTATCATGATGATAGCCGCTAACAATGCCGCCAAGGCAAACCAAGAGATGGCATGCTGTCCGAAGGGCAGAATAATGATGGCTGCAAGCAACGGGCCAACAGCCGAACCGCCATTGCCTCCCACCTGGAATATGGACTGTGCCAAACTCTTTTTGCCTCCCGAGGCCAGTTGTGTGACAAGCGAAGCTGTAGGGTGAAAAATAGAAGAACCAAATCCTACCACGCTCACCGCCAGGAGTATAATAAAATAGTTCTCAGCGAAGGCAAGCAGCAACAATCCTATCAAGGTAAAGCACATGCCCGCCGACAGGGCGTATGGTCGTGGGTGCTTGTCGGCATAAAAACCTGTGAAAGGTTGCAGAATAGAGGAGGTCATTTGAAACACCAGTGTAATGATGCCTATCTGTGCGAAGGAGTAGTTGAATTTGTCCTTCATGATAGGGTAGATGGCAGGAATGATAGATTGAATCATATCATTCAGAAAATGCGAGATGCTGCATATAACGAGCATCGAATACACCGTACCCTCCACCATCGTAGGGTTCCCCTTCAATTTACTGCTTATAGCCTTAATATTCATGCGTAATAGTGTTTATTTCTTTATGCCGGGCCGTTGCTTGTTTTTGGGCTAGGAAACAGACATGGTGTTCCGTCAAATATTTCTTTCCATATAAATAGGAATTTTATAACAGCCTAAAACACAGCTATTTACAATTACTTAAAACTTGTTTGCTGAAAATTTGCAGTTTACTGCTGGCTATCCAGCACCCCGTCGCCGTTAGCATCCAGTACCGAATTATCTAAGTTAAACTGCATACTGGCAGGCACACCAATATATAGAGACTGGCCAGTATTTAGCGCGTCGCTTTCCTCAGTATGGAGAACACCGGAGAGCGTAGCCGTAAAAGCATCGAGACTACTATAACGCGCTTGCACGGTAAAATCTTTTATACTATATATGTACGCAGGGTAGCTGCCGGACGTAGTTACGTTAGTCCAGCTATGAAAAATACGGCCCTTTATGTAGGGTGCAAAGTAAGAGCAACGACCACCTTTAAGCTGCATACATACAACCATATCGCCGGAGCGTGCAATATACTGCCCGTCGTTAGGGGCTAAGTCGCTTTCGTCTTTTGAGCAGGAAACACAAACGAAAGCGGCCAGCATCATAAATAATAACTTTTTCATTTTGCCATTAACTGTAATAGGGTTTGTATTTGCTTATCCTTTTCGGCCAGCATATCGCGCACGAATATAGCATTCCAGACCTTTAGCTTCTACAAAAGTCTTTGCTTTGAGAATGCGTCCATACGAAACGCGTAGAACGAACCATTGATCGTTCTCAGTGGGCACACTTCTTACCGACACCCCATTTCCGACATTCTCAGATATGGAGGGCGTACAGGAGGTAAGTTCTGCACTCGGACACGATAAGCTTGTGTCGGTTGGCTGCCCATTATACAATGAGGCATCGGCCGTTGAAGGCTGGTTGGTTGTATCTTCCAATGTTGTTGTTCAGAGATAAAAACCAATAGACTCTTCCTTGGTGGAATTGTCAATAATGATTACAAAGATAAATAATCTTTCTCAGACGAAAGAACAAATAATAGGTAAGATACAACAGAATTATTTAACACCCAATTGCCCCCAAAGTGCAGACAGTTTGCACAAAAAAAGTGTGGAGGGGGTGTGGGGGCTTTCAAAAAATGTGCGTAATATTGCACTCGTTTGTTGGCTCTCGGTAAGCAAGGGGGCACAGCAAATAATGCAGTATAAAAAACAATAGAGAATATGATACTATCTACATTGGCAGAGAGCGGGCGCGTAGAGCATTTGCACCCGGCTTTCAATTGGTTTTTGATTATGTCAAGTCGCACGATTTGACAAAGGTGCCGGCAGGACGCATTGCGCTCGATGGCGACCGCTTGTTTATAAATGTTGATGATGCGACCCTGCGCACAGAGGCGGAGCAGGCACTTGAGGTGCATCGCCACTATATCGACATACATTTCCCGCTCAGCGGTAGCGAACGGGTGGGGTGGTGTCCGCTTGAGGCTTTGGCCGCAGAAAGTAGTCGTGAACCCTTTGATGTGGCACGCGATTTTGCTCTTTACGACCTGCCGGCTGCCACTTACTTTGATGTGGTGCCGGGGCAGTTCTACATCATGTATCCCGAAGATGCCCATGCCCCTATTATTGGCAGCGGTACACTGCGCAAACTTGTGGCAAAGGTGAGAATAGACTGATGAAGTGATGAGGCTGCAAAGGTCAAAACGAAACGCAGCTATTGCTGTTCGGTAATATTACTCAACTTTCGGATTTAGCAAGTGCGGGCTGAAGGCCCAATGGAGCACATAGCCCAGGGCAAGCGAAGCGACACCCTGGGTATCGCGTGTTGGAGCAGTCGCGCCCTGTAAGGGCAAAAGCTTTAAGC